>Ga0182012_10002068_pt1 | contig 21838 bp, 17 predicted proteins | sample 612S2SmetaG_FD_120486 | JGI IMG/M metagenome (GOLD analysis project Ga0182012, IMG submission 120486) | Permafrost microbial communities from Stordalen Mire, Sweden - 612S2S metaG | ecosystem: Environmental > Terrestrial > Soil > Wetlands > Permafrost | place: Sweden: Stordalen | collected... | reverse complement strand
CTTGCGTATCCTTGGGCAAATTCCCTCCTTGGCGGATTTCTACCGGGGCTGCCCGGTGCTTATCAATCCGGTGTGGGCGGGCAGCGGGCTTAAAATCAAAACGATTGAAGCGCTGATGCACGGCCGCCCGGTGGTTACCACCAGCATTGGAGCGGAGGGGTTGGAAGCTTTCCGAGGGCACGGCCTGTTCGTGGGCGATTCCGCCGAGGAATTTGCCAAGGTGGTCATCGATTTACTTTCTGATCTGGTGCAAGCGCAGCTCGTGGGCCAAGCCGCGTTGCAACGCATTCGGGATTACGCAGCGGAGAGTCGGCGGGAATTTGCCCAGGCAGTTTCGAATTAGCCCGTTGGGCGATCTGCCCGGTAATTTTAAAATAATGGAATCAACTTAAACAATATGTCGCAACTCCGCTCTATTAGCCGGTTGACGATCATTAACATCGCCAACGCCTTCGTCGGGGTGGCCACCAGCATCGCCATGGCTTGGTTGTTCGGCACCTCCGTGCGCATGCAATGCTATTTCTCCGCGGTGACTTTGCTGGCGGTGGTGCAGAAAGGATTTTTGGTCGGACAATTCTCCGACAACTTTTTGCCGGAATATGTGCAACGGCGCGAAGTGGACGGCACGGAAAAAGCGGATCGGTGTTTTTCGGCGTTATATAACCACTTGATTTTTATGTTGGTTGTCCTGGCGGCGGGCGTTTATTTTCTGATGCCGTGGATCGGCGCGATGATCGCCCCTGGCTTTACCGACGATGAGCAGAAATTGGTGGTTCAGCTCTCGCAAAGCTTTCTTCCGATTATGTGCCTGGTGGTGGCCAACGGTCATTTGCAATTGATCGGCAATGCCCGGGGCTGGTTTGGCCGGTTCGAATTCTATGGCTTGATTGGGTCGGTGGCGGGGTTGGTATTGCTGGTCGTGACAGCGAAGTTTCTCGGCATCTGGGCGCTGATGGTGTCGCAAGGCATCACGCAAATTGTTCTTTATATCGGGAGTTGGTCGTACCTGTATCGCCAAGGTTATCGCCACGCTTGGATTTGGAGCGAGCCCGGCTTCAGTGTTTGGGCGGTGGTCGGCCGGGTGGGTTTGTCCTCGCTCTATGTTGTGGCCAGCCAGGCTTTCGTGTTTGCGTTCAATGCGGCCTTGACGACTTTGCCCGGCGGCACATTGGCCGTCTATAAATACGCCGAGAACCTTTACACCCGGATGGGCACCTACTTTATGCGCCCGGTCAGCATCGTTTTTTTTACGGATGCAGCGGTTTTGGCCAATCGCCATCCTTTGCAACTGCGGGCGCGCATTAGTGAAGCGCTCTATCAATACGGCTTGATGTACCTCGGCGTGCTGGCCGTCTTGTTTCCCGCCCTGCCGAACCTGCTGGGGGCTTTATGGGGCAGCCCGCTTTACCCCGTGGCGGATATCCAGCTGACGGTCTTTTTTGCCTGGTGCTTTTTTGGATTGTTGATTGTGGATGGCGCGGGCGGCATTTACCGGCGGTTGAACATCATCATGGGCGACATGCGCTGGGTCTATGAGGCCATGACCCTGGTGCAGATTGTCATGGCCTTTGCAGCCACGTACCTGGTGGCCAGTTGGGGCTTATGGGGGGCGGCCTCGGTACTGATTTTGAATGTGGTTGGACTCGCGCTGGCGGGATTGGTCATCATCATTTGGCGGCGGCCGCAATTCCTCGCTTTTTTCCCCAGTCGTACCTGGAAGCTGGTGGCATCGGCGGTATTCCCGCTATTGGCGGGATGGTTGCTGCCGCATTACCTGCCTTGGTTGCGCTATACGGGTAAAGTTACCCTCCATGGCCAGACGCTGAGCCTCGCTCAGGCCACATTGCTCGGCCACGCCGGAAAGGTGGCGATAGCCGAAGCCAAATTGGTTAGTTTCGCGCAGGGAGCCTTACTCGGCGGATTGGGGCTGGGTTTGGGCATAGGCACCGCTTGGTTGGTTGGTGTGGAGGAAGTCCAGGTTGGTTTGCGCCGGGCTTTTGCCTGGGGTCAGGCGACCCGGCGCCGTCTGCGATTGGCTTAAGGCGGGGAGCTTGATCTTCGGTATGAATTTTTTGCGTCACGTCATCTTTGTTACTCCGGTATTTGGCGCCGGTGACACGGGTCCCGAAACGTATGCCCGTTATCTTTGGGAGAACTTTCAAAATGATCCCCAGGTTGAATTTCATCTCGTGGCGCCGGACTTTCCCCATCCGCACCCACGCTGGCATGCCTCCGGTCGCGGAACCGGTTCTCTCGACCTGTACCGGCGGATTGCCGCCACCGCTTTGCAGGCGGCCAATGAAATCAAAACGACTGGCCAGCCAGTGCTTTTGCACGTGAATAATTCCCACCTGCATTCTTCGTTACTGGGCTACGAAGGCCTCCTATGGGGCCAGATCAACGATTATGAAAACGCGGACCTCTGGCACCGGGCTGGAGAAACCATTCGCCGCGCGGGCTGGCGCCGGTTTGCCTCGCTTTGGCGCCGCCGGCGATTGGAGCAAAAATTTATTTCACGACAGGATCGGTCTTTGTGCAATTCTGACTTCACCCGCGAAAAAATTCTGGCGCAGTACCATCCCTGCCATCCGGAGCGCGTCATCACCGTGCCCAAGGCCGTGGACGTGGGGTTCTTCGCCCGGCCCGCGATTTTGCCTGACGATCCGGCCAACCGCCCAACGGCCGCCCGGCGGTTTGTTTATGTGGGCAGCGACATTGTGCGCAAAGGTTTGGACGTGCTGCTTCGCGCAGTGGAGGGCTTGCCCAGCAGTCTCGATTGGCACCTAACCATAATCGGCGCGACACGCGCACAAGCCGAACGCGCTTTTCCAGATTTAAAAACTCAGTGTGGCAATCCACGCATGGTGTTTGCCGGAAAGGTGGAAAAGGAAAAATTGCGGCAATTGTTATGGCATTCCCAGATTTTTATCCTGCCGTCGCGGGCTGAGGCACTTGGAGTCGCCCTGCTGGAAGCGCTGGCCGCCGGTTTACCGGTCGTGGCGACCCGGGTCGGCGGCATTCCGGAGATAGTCTCTGATCCCGCCGCCGGCATCCTGGTACCTCCCGATGACCCGGCGGCACTAACCAAAGCACTGGCGCAGATTCAGCCTTGGTCTAATGAGGGCTTACCCCCGGCGGTGACGAAAATCCTTGAGTCTTACTCAACCCAAACGATGATTGCCCGTTTGCGTGAACTCTACCTGTGCGCCGGTTGATCCCGGTACGAATTCATAACCTGATGCTTTCCATCATCGTTCCAACCTACTGCGAGGCGGAGAATATCCACCCGCTCGTCGCCCGCATCCGGGCGGCCGTGGACTCGCGCTTGGACTACGAAATACTTTTCATTGACGATAATAGCCCGGATGAAACGGTCGCGCGGGTGGAGGAACTGCAACGCGGCGGTGCACCCGTACGTATTATTGTACGCAAGGACGAACGTGGCCTTAGCAGTGCCATTACCCGTGGGTTTCGTGAGGCCCGCGGCGATTTGCTGCTCTGCATGGATGCCGATTTGAGCCACCCCCCGGAGGCCATCCTGGACATGGTGCAGACGCTCAAACAAAACCAAGCCGATATGGTAATTGGCAGCCGCTATATCGCTGGCGGAAAGACCGAGGAAGGGTGGGGGCTCTTTCGCTGGCTCAACAGCCGGGTAGCCGGATTGATGGCCCGGCCACTCACTCCTGTCCGCGATGCGATGACGGGATTCTTTGTGATGCCGCGGCTGGTTTTCGAGGGAGCCAAAGATATGAACCCCATCGGCTACAAGTTTGCCTTGGAATTGATTATCAAATGCCCCTGCCGTAAGGTCGTCGAAATCCCCATTTTTTTTGCCGACCGCCAGCGCGGTGAAAGCAAACTTAATCTTCGTGAGCAAGCCCGGTACATTTTACATCTCAAGCGACTGTATGACTATCGCTATGGAAAGATTTCGCGGTTCATCCAGTTTTGCCTGGTGGGCGCATCCGGCGTCATCGTGAATCTGCTTACTTATGCCATCCTGCTCAAATTCGGCCTACGGGAGGAATTTGCCTATGCAGTCGCCATTGGTTTGTCTTTGACCTGGAATTTCCTGCCCAACCGTTACCTTACTTTTGACCATGCAGCGCACCAACCTTGGCTGCCGCAATATGTCAAGTATGTGGTGACTTGCACCCCAGGGATAATCTTAAACTGGTCAATTACCATGGCCTCATCGCATCATGTAGCGTGGTTTAAAGATCACGAACTCATCGCGCCCTTGCTGGGCATTGCGGCCGGCACCATTTTCAATTTTATGATTTCGCATGCCTGGGCCTTTCGCCACTCACCGGCGACCAAGTAACTGGCCAAAAGCGCCGCCACTCGCTCGCGCGTTTCCCATGGCCATGCGATACGGTTTTTAAGCAGATAGACTCAGTTGGATCGTCAAGTTCCCCATGATTGCTTTTGCGCCAGATACTTCATCCCGCTGGGCCAAAGTTTTTCTCTGCGCAGTACTCTTTCGCCTGATTTTTCTGGTCTGGAGTTGGCTGCCCTGGCTGGCAGAGCCCCAGGACGGCATGAGCCGGCTGTACTTCAAGGAAGGCTATGGTTTGGCCGTGGGCTATGGCTATATATCCTCCGAGGCCAATGGCGGCCCGCAATTAAAGACCTTGTACGAATTGATCGAGGATCACGCCATCCCAGTCACTGACCAGACCGCGCCGCCACTCGATCGGCACAATGTTTGGCCGGAAATGCTCCACCCTCCCGGTATGGCTATCTTGATTGCCGGGCTTTACCGTTTGCTGCATGCCCCGGCCGATTTGCCCGTCGAATTCGTCGGGTTGCTACTGGATTCAATTTCGGCGGCGCTGATTTGTGCTCTGGTGGCGCGGGCTTGGTCGCCCTCGCTGGGTTATGCCGTGGGCTTGGCCTATGCATTCTTTCCACCACTCGCTTTTGGCGCGGCGTCCTCGCGGTCTCCCGAAGGCCTCATGGGGGTGTTTATAACCTGCACCGTCTATTGCGTGTGGATGGCGATAAAGTCGGAACCGCGCCGTTGGCTGGGGTGGAGTTTGCTGGGTGGCTTGGCGCTCGGGGTGGGATCGTATTTCCGCCCGGATTATCTCCTTCTGCCGGTGGCCCTTGGGCTTGGTGCCTGGGCCGTCACCCGCCGGTTTTGGATCTCGGTGCGTAATTTGATCATGGTGCAATTAATTGCGCTGGCACTATTGCTGCCGTGGGCGTGGCGCAATCACGCATTATGTGGCCGGTGGATTTTTACTTCTTCCAGCGTGGGGCCGACCTTGATCACCGGCTTGGCGGAATTTAAAAACCCCTGGGGATTTGGCGGCTCCGACAATGACCGGAGGCGAGAAGCGGTTGCGCAGGGAATGGTCGGACCATGGAGTCCGGAAGCCGATGCCTATTTTAGAGACTTGTTTTGGAAATCCGTGGCCCAGCATCCTTGGGGCTATGGTGTCAGTGTGGTCAAACGGATTCCTTTGGCCGTTGCGCCCCCGCTGGACTGGGGATTACAGAACCCCTGGAAGGAGGAGACCTTTCTTGATGCCCGGCAAGCCAACAATCAAGACCGCTACGAGGTGTTGAGCACCCGGTTGGGCCACACCCTCCTTGCCTATGGAGATACGTTGGCCATGGCTGCTGTTTGCCTCGTCGCCTTGGCCTGCTGGGCTTTTCTGCTGCGTCGTGAGCGGGCCTGCTGGGCAGTTTGCGTATTCTTATTCAGCCCTCATTTTTATGCCATCGGCAGTCATTTATTGACCCATTTCGAGCCGCGTTTTTTGCTGCCCAGCATCGGCTGGCTTTTGATTGCGCCTGCCTATGTCGTGGTGTCAATCCGTGAACGAAATAACAGATTGTCAACGACGCCGGTTCGTGCATGATTACGCAGTCGAGAAAGCAACTTTTCCATGCCCCTTTTTCCCCAGTCCCGCCAGCCCAATCAGCTTAGTAAAACTGACCGTTGGGTGGTAAACTATCTCACTTTTGGGGCCTGCCTTTTTGTGTTTGGCTACGTCGGCACGCACTTTTTCTCCAATAGCGATTATTATACCGAGGGCATCGTCGCGCTTCTGGCTATGTTGGTGTTTGTTAAGGCTTTGGCGGTGCCCACGGTGCGCACCGCCCATGCTGAACGGGGGTTGGCGTTCATGACGCTCATGTTGGTTATTGCCCTGGTGAACATCCTTGTTTCCTGGAACCAGCTCGAGTCGGCACTCCGCTGGGTCTTGTGGTTTGGGATGACGATTTGTCTATGCCGGGTGACGGCGAACACCGACGGTTCCTGGATTGAGGTGCTCATCAAGCGCCTGCCCTTCTTATTCTTTGTCATTTACGCTTCCATCATCACGATGGCCCGCTTTCTCGACGCCGAAGGCGCGTATACCGCCTATCACCTCTCCGGGCTGTACGGCAACCTGATCTTGGCCACCGGATTATTTGCCAACAAGGCCTGGCAGCGCATCATTTGGTCGGGGATCGGTCTGGTGGGGATTTATTTTTCGGGTGCGGGCGGTGCCTTGTTCTCCATTCCCATCATGTTTGTGCCCTATATTATGTATAGTGCCAGCAGTATGCCGGTGAAAGGGATCGTAGTCGCTGGCTTGTTGTCGATGGGTGCCCTCTTCTTTTTTGAGTCTCAATTATTTTCCAGTTTTTTGGACATCAAAGCCAGTACCGGTATCGCGGGCGGCTTTTCCTACGGCGGCATGGAACGGCTGGAGCGTTCCAAGGACATGCGGTTGGAACTGGTCCAATATGGCCTCTTACTCGTTAGGGAAAACCCCATGGGCACCGGCCTCGGGCACACCTATTATGATGATATGTTCAGGGGTGCGGGCGTCGGCCATGCTCACAACGGCACCATCAGCATGCTGATCGAGCTTGGCGTGCCGGGTTTTTCCTTGGCCCTAAGTTTGATGCTATGGATGTTTTTAAGCATCTTTCGCAATCGATCGGTCGATAGCCGGGTACGGGCCTTTTACTTTACCTACTTTTTCACCATTTTTGGACGTTCACTTTCGGAAAATTACACGCCCCTGGATCTGGGCAATTACTTTAATTATGTCTTTCTGATTTTGAGTGGTTATCTGTTCCTTAATCAAAAAACTCAGCGCCAACCCAGCCCCGGTCCGCAGCGCCCCCGCTATCGCATGATGATGCAGCCGGCCCTGCGCCCACGCCTAGCTCGCCCAATGGGTGTGCGTTAAAGTAGGTAGATTTTTTTGGGCGGAATTTAGTCTGGCTGCCCAGGAATAGTTTTGAAAATGAGCAAAAACATGGATGCCTCGCGCCAAGCCACTCTCTTGTATCTCTCCCTAAATGATGGATCGGATACACGGATCAACAAGGAAATCACTACTTTGGCCCGCAGTTTCACCATTGATTTTGTTGGAGTCGTGGTCGGCGAGCCAAACCCATTTATCGCTCGACACACTCGCCGGATGGAAGTGGTCGCCGGTCGTCGCCGCTCACCGTTGACGCTGATTCGACTGGCCTGGCGGGTCTTGCGCTTGCTGGCGTCTAATCGTTATGACTCCATCCATGTCATCAATGAGAATCTTTATTTGGTCTTGTGGCCCCTGCTGATTGGCCAGCGAGTCGTGCTCGATATTTTTGATTCCATGTTCATGAAAACATCCTTGCCCGCCTGGCTCTCCAAGCTGGGTGCGCGATTTTGTTATGCGTTGCCGGCCAAAATTATTGTGACGGACGAAGAACGGGCCGCCTTGATGCCGGCGTACTCCCATCCGAAGCTCGTCATCCTGCCTAATTACCCTTTTCGCTATACCGGCCCAGTGTTGAGCCGGGATTCGACTGTAATTCGCATTGTCTACGCGGGTTCGCTAGAGCATCGCCGCGGGACATCATTTCTCCAAGCCCTGCTCGCCGTGAGTGCGGATGTGCGCGTCGTGATGGCCGGCTGGATCCAGGCGGGTGACGAACGGACCCAAGCCTTGTGCCATCATGCTTGCGTCGAATGGCTTGGTGTTCTGCCCCAGGCCAAGATCATCGAGCAGGCCACCCGCTGTGATTTCATCCTCTGCCATTACGAGCCCAAGACCGTGAACAATATTTACGCCAGTCCGAATAAAATTTACGACGCCATCCAGGCTGGAGCCGGGGTTATTATCAACCCCGAGGTCCGCATCGCGACCTTTGTACGCGACCATGGCCTCGGCGTGGTGTTGGATGCCTTTATGCCCACCGATATGGAGGCCGTAGCCCAATCGCTCCGCGAGTTCAAGCTGGCCTACCGACCCGATCCGGCGTTGCCCGAACGTTATTTATGGGAAACTGTCGAGAGCCGCTTGCTGGCTGCCCATAACCCATCCGCCGCCTGATCTAATCATCGGAGATTGTGCCCCACTGGGCGCTTATGGCCTTTTCATGAAACAAATCCTCCAAAATCTTGGTAGCGGAGAAACCTTGTTGGCGGAGGTGCCTGCTCCAGGTGTGCCAGCGGGTGGATTACGCATAGCTACCCGCGCCAGCTTGGTGTCACTGGGTACGGAGCGCATGCTGATTGAGTTTGGTCGCGCCAACTGGTTGGAAAAAGCCCGCCAGCAGCCTGAAAAGGTTAAACAAGTGCTCGCCAAGATCAAAACCGAGGGCCTCTTCGCTACCATCGAGGCCGTACGGGCAAGGTTGTCAGAGCCCATGGCGTTGGGTTATTGCAATGCTGGCGTGGTATTGGAGGTCGGTAAAGGCGTCTCTGGCTGGCGTCCCGGTGATCGCATTTTATCCAATGGCCCCCACGCGGAAGTGGTCACGGCACCCGCCAATCTGTGCGTTAAGATCCCGGACAACGTCCTCGATACTCATGCACCATTTGCCGTAACCGGATCCATCTCCCTGCAAGGTATCCGCTTGCTGCAGCCCACCCTTGGGGAAAGCTTTGTGGTCACTGGCCTCGGTCTGCTTGGCCTGCTGGCGGTGCAATTGTTAAAGGCCCATGGCTGTCGGGTCCTCGGCGTGGATTTCGATTCCGCGAAATGTGCGCTAGCCCGTCAATTCGGCGCAGAAACCGTGGATTTGTCTCAAGGCGAGGATTTGCTCATTGCCGCGCGAACTTTTTCGGGTGGCCGCGGGATGGATGGCGTACTCATCACTGCCGCCACCAAAAGCAGCGAGCCGGTGGCCCAGGCTGCCCAGGTATGCCGCAAACGCGGACGCATTGTCCTGGTCGGGGTAACGGGCCTGGAATTAAATCGCGCCGATTTTTACGAGAAAGAACTTTCCTTTCAGGTCTCCTGCTCCTATGGCCCCGGTCGCTATGATCCGGACTATGAAGACCATGGCCACGACTACCCGTTGTCCTACGTACGCTGGACCGAGCAGCGAAACTTTGAGGCAGTCCTCAGCCAAATGGCGGCTGGCAAGGTTGTGGTGGATTCGCTAATCTCTCATCAGTTTCCCTTTAGCCGCGCCCTGGAAGCTTATGCCGCCATGGATTCGGACTCGGCCTTGGGCATTATTCTCGAGTACGAAGCTGACCCAGCGGTTTGGCAGTCGGCGGCGGTACGACAAATCGCCCACCGTCCAGCCACTTTCGCCCCTGCGGCGGTACCCGTTGTCGGTGTGTTGGGTGCTGGCAATTTCACCCAGCGTTTTTTATTGCCCGCCCTTGCCCTGGCCGGCTCACAACGGCGAAAGACCATCGTTTCCAGTGTGGGGGTGTCGGCCGCCCGCGCCGCTAATAAATTTAATTTTGAAAACTCTTCGACCGACGCAGGCCAAGTCTTGGATGATGCCGATATCAACACGGTATTGATTGCCACGCGTCATGCCGCGCATGCCCGCCAGGTGGTGGCTGGACTCCAAGCCGGCAAACACGTCTTTGTTGAAAAACCATTGTGCCTCACGCTCGAAGAATTGGAGGAGATAAAGCAAGCCGCCAGTACTGCCCGTTCTCTCCTCATGGTGGGCTTTCATCGTCGATTTTCACCCCACATTGTAAAAATTAAAGAGTTGTTGGCTGGCGCACGGGCACCCCGCTCAATGATTTACACGATTAATGCCGGCCAGGTCCCAGCCACTCATTGGACGCAAGACCCCGCCATTGGAGGGGGTCGCATCATTGGCGAAGCCTGTCATTTTATTGATTTGCTCCGCTTTATCGTGGATGCACCCATCACTTCGGCCCATGCTGATTTTCTCGGCGGCCCGGATGATCGTCTCGGCGATATTGCCCATTTGCATTTACGCTTTGCCGACGGTTCAATTGGCACCATCCACTATTTGGCCAATGGTCATCCCCATTGGCCAAAGGAGCGGCTGGAAATCTTTTCTGCCGGGCGCATTTTACAACTCGATAATTTCCTCACCTTGACGGGTTGGGGATGGCCAAATTTTCGCCGCCAAAAAATCAGCCATCCGGAGCAAGCTTACGCCGCCGAATTAAAGTCTTTCCTCGAGGCCGTTCGTACAGGCGGTCCCTCCCCCATTGCAGTTGAGGAAATTTTGGAGGTCAGCCGGATTGCCATCCTGCTTGCGCAATCACGCGGCGCGGCGACGGCTTAATTTCTAAACTTTCTTTCATGCCTCGCCAGAAAATCGCCCTTGTCGCCGGAACGCGCCCCGAAGTCATCAAACTGGCCCCGGTGTATTTCGCTTTACGCGAAAGCACCATACTTGAGCCTGTTTTGCTTTCTTCCGGCCAGCACCGTCAGATGCTCGACCAGGCGCTCGCTGTTTTTGGACTCAAGCCGGACTTGGATTTGAATCTGATGCAACCTGGCCAGACCTTGCCCGATTTAACTGCCCGCGTCGTCACCCAAATGAGTGCCGCCTTGCGAGATTTACGCCCTGCCGCTCTCTTGGCGCAGGGCGACACCACTACCGTCCTCGGTGCGGCCCTGGCCGCCTTTTATGAGCGCGTGCCCCTTGGCCATGTCGAGGCCGGTCTGCGCACCTACAATTACGACGCCCCTTGGCCGGAGGAAATGAACCGCCGCCTGGCCGACCCGATTTCGCGCTGGTGTTTTGCACCGACGAGCTGGAGCGCCGCCAATTTGCTTGCGGAACGCCTGCCCGCCGATCGCGTCCATGTAACCGGCAACACCGTGGTCGATGCGCTGTTATGGGTGCGGGAAAAATTGCGCCGCTCTTCCCGTTCGGCGGGTGAAGTCGCCACCCGTTGCGGCATTCCCGAAGAATTTGCCCGGCAATACTTGTCCGGGCCCGGGAAGCGCTTTGTGCTGATAACCGGCCACCGCCGCGAATCTTTCGGCCAGGGTTTTGAAAACATTTGCCAATCCGTGGCCCAACTCGCTCAACAGTATCCCGACTTGGGTCTGCTTTATCCCGTGCACCTCAACCCCAATGTGCAGGAACCCGTGCGGCGCATTCTTGGCACAAATTCGCGGGTGGCCCTTATCCCGCCCGTGGATTATGAGGACTTTATCTGGCTGATGGACCGTTGCCATTTTGTGCTCAGCGACTCCGGTGGCGTGCAGGAAGAAGCGCCCAGTCTCGGCAAGCCTGTTTTGGTCATGCGCGAAACCACCGAGCGGCCCGAAGGCGTCGACGCGGGCACTTGCCGTCTCGTGGGAACCGACCCCGCGCGTATTCTGGCGGAGGCAGCCATCTTGCTCAACAATTCTGATGAATACATTCAGCGCGCCCGCCTGCAAAATCCCTATGGCGATGGCCACGCCAGCCAGCGCATTCGGGAGATTTTGGAAAAATCCCTCGGCTAAATTTTCGCCATGAAATACGATATTTGCGTTTTGGGCCTCGGCTACATTGGGCTGCCGACGGCCTCCATTTTTGCCACCAAGGGCAAAACGGTGTTGGGCGTGGACGTAGTTGCCCGCGTGGTTGAGACGATCAACGCTGGAAAAATCCACATCGAAGAGCCGGATCTCGACATTCTCGTGCGGGCCGCCGTGGGCAGCGGTAATCTGCGTGCCGCCACCCAACCGGAACCTGCCATGACCTATATCATCGCGGTGCCGACGCCTTTTCATAAATCCGCTGATGAGTCCAGGAAGCCTGATTTGTCGTTTGTCGAGCAGGCCACCCGCTCACTGGCCAAGGTCGTTCCGCCAGGCGCGCTGGTCATCCTCGAATCCACCAGTCCCGTTGGCACCACGGAAAAAGTGCGTGACTGGTTGCTCGATGAATTAAAAAAGTGCCGGCCGGTCGACGCAGCTGTGCTTGGTGCATCGTTGCATTTTGCCCATTGTCCCGAGCGCATTTTGCCCGGCCAGATGCTCAAAGAGCTGGTGTCCAATGACCGCATTGCCGGGGGTCTGACTCCCGCCGCCGCCCAAGTCGCCAAAGAGCTTTACCGTACCTTTTGCTCCGGCGAAATTTTCCTCACCGATGCACGCACGGCGGAAATGGCCAAACTCACGGAAAACTCCTTCCGCGATGTAAATATCGCCTTCGCGAACGAACTTTCACTGATTTGCGACAAATTGAAGATTGATGTATGGGAGCTTATCCGCCTCGCCAATCGCCATCCCCGGGTAAAAATCCTCCAGCCCGGTCCTGGGGTGGGCGGCCACTGCATTGCGGTGGATCCCTGGTTCATTGTGGATGCTGCGCCAGAGCAGGCACGCTTGATCCGCACCGCGCGCGAGGTAAACGACTCCAAGCCGGAATGGGTGATTACGCAAATTCTTCAGGCGGCGTCCAGCCTCTCCAACCCAGTTATCGCCTGCCTCGGCTTGGCCTTTAAGGCGGATGTCGATGATTTGCGCGAAAGCCCGTCTGTGGAAATTGTTGAACAGCTCGCGCACCGGGCCGACGGCGATATTCTAGCCGTTGAGCCGCACGTGAAAGCTCTGCCCGCAATTTTGGCCGCTCATAAAAATATTAAATTGACTGACTTAACCAGCGCGCTGGCGGCGGCCAATATCGTGGTACTGCTCGTCAATCACCAGGCATTCGGTGGCATTGAGCGAACAAAATTAGAGGGCAAAGTCGTGATCGACACCCGTGGTTTCTGGAAATGACCCGTTTGCGCAAGGCCGTATTAGTTTTGCAATATCTGGGGCTCCGCTGGGCGGCCTACCGGCTGAAGTATGCGCTGGAGTTGCGATCAGGGATTGTCGCCCGCCGTTCGCCGCTGCAAACATGGGCGCAAATTTCCGCTGATGAAACTTTGTCCGATTGGCTGCGGTCACCACCTTGGCCGGTGTCCGGCACAGGGTGGGGTGGTCAATGCATTGATGAAGCCGATGGTTTGTCCTTGGGGCAATTTGGGTTGTTTTTTCATCATGAAAAACATCTGGGCACTCCGCCCAACTGGCACCGCAATTCATTCACCGGTCAAACGGCTCCGCGCGGGCGGCATTGGTCGCAACTCGGTGATTTTGATTTTGGCGACATCAAGGCGATTTGGGAGCCCAGCCGGTTTGGTTGGGCCTTTGCCTTGGTCCGTGCTCATGCCCGTACCAGCGAAACGCGCTTGGCGGAACTTTTTTGGAAATTATTTGAAGACTGGTGCGCGCAAAATCCACCGAATGAAGGAGTGAATTGGAAATGCGGCCAGGAGGCCACCTTCCGCCTCATGGGGGCAACTTTGGCGATAGCCCAATTTGGCCGCCTGCCCAGCGCCTCCGCAGAAAGAATAAAATTATGGTCTCGCTTCGTCGTCGCCACCGGGAGCCGCATCGATGCAAATTTGGATTACGCGCTGAGTCAGTCCAACAACCACGGCGTTAGCGAATGCGTTGGTCTGCTCACGGCCAGTTTATTGACTCCCAACGCTGGTGGCAACTGGCGCGCGCGCGGGCTCGATAAATTGCACCAGCAGCTCGACGAACTTATTTATTCCGACGGCAGCTTTGCCCAGCATTCGCTCATTTATCACCGTGTGCTACTGCACGATTTATATTGGATAATGGCGCTGATGCGTCGGGCGGTGCAGGCGGTGCCGGCTTGGTTGGAGGCCAAGACCCGCAGCGCAGTGGATTTCCTGACCCAAATTACCGACCCGGCAACTGGCGTGGCTCCGCTTTATGGCGCCAATGATGGCGCTAAAATTCTTCCACTGGAAGAAAGCTCCTTCGAGGACATGCGGGGAACTATTCAAGCCGGCAGAGTCTTGCTCGATAACCAGCGGACCTTTCCGCCGGGCCCGTGGGACGAAGCGGTGTTCTGGCTCACGGGCCAAGACCCGCTTTCGCTACCGATTAAAACTCGGATCGAAGCCGAGCGCGTTCATTTTCCTTCTGCGGGCATTTTTCAATGGTGTTCCGGCCAAACCCGGTTGTTTTTTCGTTGTCCGACGCACTTTCGACATCGTCCGGCGCAGGCCGATATGCTGCATGTTGACCTCGTGTGGCGAGGGCACCCCATCGCGGTGGATGCCGGAACGTATTCCTATAATACTACTGGGCCGTTTGACGGAGCGTTCGCAAAGGCTCTTGCTCACAATGTGCCGATGCTGGCCGATCGGGAACCTTTGCAAAAGGCCGGGCGCTTTCTCTATTTGCCCTGGCCCACTGGCACTGCCGAATGGTCTGAGCCGAACCAAAAATTTTCGGCGTCTCACGATGGCTACGGCGCTGACGCCCGCTTTAAGCGCACCATTTCTTCACCGCAACCTGGAAACTTTGCAATTACCGACAGCGTATATTTGCGGCAGCCCGGGCGCGTTCGTTTGCATTGGCTGCTCTGCGACAGTGACTGGCAACTCGACTCCACGGCTCAAACCCTATCCACTCGCTTTCCCGAAGGAGTATTTACCCTCTCCTGGCAGGCGAGCCAGCAAGTGGCCTCAGCCACGCTGGTGCGGGCCGACCCGGCATCTGCTCGTGGCTGGCGGTCACGCCATTATCTGGCGGCTGAGCCAGCCGTATCGCTGGAATTATTGTTCGAAGTAAACCGCACGCTCGAAGTAACCACGCGCTTTGCGCCGGCGATGACTTGACCAATGCACGTTTTATATTTCCATCAGTATTTCAATACGCCGCGTGGAGCAGGTGGACTGCGCTCGTATGAATTTGCCCGTGCCCTGCTGGCTCGTGGGCATCGGGTGACGATGGTTTGTGTATGTGACGAACGCGACCCGCTCGATTTACCCGGGCCAAAAAATGCCGCCGTGCGCCGGGGCAATATTGATGGCATCGACGTCATTCAGTTTAATCTGCCCTATTCGAACCATCAGAGCCTGACGAAACGCGCCTGGATTTTTCTCCAATTTGCCCTGCGTGGCATTGGGCTGGCGTTGACGATGGATTACGATCTGCTTTTTGCCACTAGCACGCCCTTGACCGCAGGCATTCCCGGTATTTTCGCGAAATTTTTGCGCCGCAAACCATTCGTCTTCGAGGTGCGCGACTTGTGGCCGGAATTACCCAAGGCCATGGGCGTCGTGACCAACCCCTTCGTGTTGGCTGGCATGAGTATCTTGGAATGGATGAGTTACCGCGCGGCTACGGCCTGCATCGGACTTTCTCCTGGCATCGGCGAGGGCATTGCCAAACGCAGCCGGGCCGGGCTGCCTATCGCCGTCATCCCCAATGGTGCTGACCTCGATTTATTTCAGCCCGGTCGGCGCGAAGAATTGCACCTCGACGGCGTGGGGCCGAAAGATTTTGTCGCCGTCTTCACGGGTGCGCACGGCTTGGCCAATGGATTGGATGCCGTACTGGATGCTGCTGCTGAATTAAAACAGCGCAATCGCCGCGACATCGTACTGGCGTTTATCGGCGATGGCAAATTAAAGCCCGGCCTGGTCGCCCGCGCGCAGCGCGAGGGACTCAGTAATTGCCGCTTTTACGCCCCCATGCCCAAGCAGCAACTCAATCAGGTCGTGAATTGTGCCGACGCGGGTTTGATGATTTTGGCTGATGTCCCCGCCTTTTACTATGGCACATCCCCCAACAAGTTTTTTGATTACCTTTCCGCCGGCCTGCCGGTGGTTAACAATTATCCCGGCTGGCTGGCCGATTTGATTCAAGAACACCAGTGCGGCCTCGCCGTTCCGCCGCGGAATCCTACCGCCTTGGCTGATGCCCTTTGCCAACTCGCGGATGACCCGGCCCGCCGTCGCGAATTTGGCCGTAATGCCCGTCGGTTGGCGGAAACAACCTTTGCTCGCGAACTCCTGACGAACCTTTTCGTGAACTGGCTGGAGTTGGCGCAGACAGGCCACCTGCCCGCCGGTCTGCAGAAGTTTGCTTAAGGTCTGTCGGCAGGCATATAATTTGTTCTCACGTGATGAACATTTACCGAAACGGCGGCAAACGTCTCTTCGATTTGGTCGTGGTAATTATCGCCGCCCCAGGCTGGCTGGTGGTTTTGGCCATCATGGCTGTGCTCGTACGCATTAAATTAGGCGCACCCATTATTTTCCGCCAAAAACGCCCGGGCCGGCGCGGCGAAATTTTCGAGATCTACAAATTGCGCACCATGACCGAACAGCGCGACCCCCAGGGGAATCTGTTGCCGGATTCAGAGCGGTTGACCTCCTTCGGTCGATGGTTGCGGACCACCTCGCTGGACGAACTGCCCGAACTTTTTAATGTCTTGCGCGGAAACATGAGCCTCGTCGGGCCGCGACCGCTCTTAATCAAATATTTACCGCTCTATTCACCTGAGCAGGCGCGTCGACATGATGTTTTACCGGGCATAACGGGACTCGCGCAAATCAACGGGCGCAACGACATAACGTGGGAGGACAAGTTTAGGCACGATGTCTGGTATGCCGACCATCTGACCTGGTGGCTCGATGTCAAAATCCTCTTCCAAACGATGGGGAAAGTAGTCGCTCGTGAAGGGGTGGTGGAGCCCACGGTGGGCGTTCATCAGGAATTTACCGGCAGTTCACCAGAAGGAACCCGCTCAGATACCTAAATGTAACTGAAATAGTAGTGAAAGATTGGGAAAATTCTGCCGATAATCAGGCAGCCCCCAGCACATCGCTGTGCGTTAACACCCCCCTAAAATGTTTTGGGACGATCTCATTGATGTCAGTGACCCCCGCTGGAATGAAACCCTGCGTCGGTTGCCCAAGCATGATTTTTACCATCTGCCAGCATACCTTGCACTGGAGGCGGAGCGCCGCGGTGGCATTCCTCGGGCGTACATTTGCCAGGACGACCGCGGGGTCTTCATGGTGCCCTTTGTGCTTTCACCGGTTCCGTTGGTTTTACAACCCACCGGTGCGCCTCCCTCGGATGTTCTCGCCCCTTACGGTTATGCCGGGCCTCTGGTCCAATTCAATGGCGACGAACGGGAAACGCGCCAATTCATGACCATGGCCCTGGCCCGGCTGGCGGAACACTTGCGGCACCGTAATGTGTGCGCCATCTTGCTGCGCTTTAATCCTATGATTCCGGTCCCTTTGGAGCCTTTTCGGGCCATGGGTCGGCTGGTTCTGCATGGTGAGACGGTATGGTCAGACTTGCGCCAAACCCCCGATCAATTATGGTCGGAGACTCGCAGCCGTTTTCGCAGCTATATCCGCAGTCTGCAGCGCGAGGGTTACACTGTCGAACTGGATCCCACCGGAAGAGAGCTCGACGCCTTTATTTCCCTCTATTACGACTCGATGCACCGGGTCGGGGCGGGGCCGGAATATTTCTTTTCCCGCAGCTATTTTCTAGCTTTGCAAAAATTGCTGGGCGAGCGATTCCTGCTTGCCCATGTGCGCAGTCCGGCAGGGGTCATTGTGTCCAGCGGCATTTTTACGCTCTCGCATGGCATTGTGCAATACCACCTGTCGGGCAACAACATTGGTGAAGAAGGCTCCAATGCGCTGAAACTGCTTTTGCACAGCATGCGCTTATGGGCGCGGGAACATGGGTTTGAACAATTTCACCTGGGTGGTGGCGTCGGGGCGCAAAACGACCCCTTGTTTCAGTTCAAGAGTGGTTTTTCGCCCGCGCGGTCACCTTTTTACACTTGGCGTTATATCGTCGATGAGGAAAAGTATGCGGATTTAAATTTGCGCTGGGAGCGAATCAACCGCGCCTTGGCGGATTCCGTGGATGGTTATTTCCCGGCTTATCGCAAGATATTACCCCCGCCCGAAACAATCAGCCAGCGCGTTTGTGCTTAGTTTTCAGTTGGATGAAGAGAAAAAGTATTGATAGTCCGCGCTAAAAAGACATAACGCCTTCATGAAAGGTGCTTTCTCCGCTGCCGGGTGGCTGCTCAAATAATTGAAAGTGATTCGCAGCGGCATCTAAAGCCTTGATTATTAATAACTGATCAGTGATTATGCTCTCAAGGCGCCAGCCGCTGATTTTAATTCCTGTATAGATGTACGATTCCTTAGCAAGTTGCGAATCCCCCCGTCCCTTAGTCATTATTGGCGCCGGCGGCCATGGCTTGGAGGTTATGTGGGTCGCCGCCCGCATGTCACTGGACCCGGTTTTTGGCAGTTGGAACGTGCTGGGATTTGTGGACGATCACGCCGGTTTGCGCGGGCGCATGATTGAGGGCGTTCCCGTGCTCGGCTCTGTAACTGAATTTCTGGCGGCCAACCGGGGCAAACCTTGGTATTTCCATTGTGCGGTTGGCAGCAATCTCCAGCGCCAGAAATTGGCCGAGCAGTTTGAGGAGGCCGGTTTCCAGGCGGCCACCATCATGGACCCCATGACAATTATTTCCCCGCGCGCTACTTTGGGGGCGGGCTGTTATGTCGCGCCCCGTTGCTTTATTGGGCCCAAGGCTGTCATCGGTCGTCATGTGCTCATTAATGTCAGTGCGAGCATTGGCCATCACAGCGCGATGGGGGATTTTGCACAGGCTTGTCCTGGGGTGCGGGTTAACGGCCATTGCGAAGTCGGAAAACTTGCTTTTCTCGGTTCCAATGCGGTGATTCACCCCGGCAAACGGGTGGGAGAATGCGCCACAGTCGCGGCTGGCTCCTTCGTCGTGCGCAATGTTCCGCCTAACACTTTGGTCGTCGGGGTACCCGCCGTATCGATCCATCACTCCCCGACCTTTGAATTTGAGTCCCCTGATCAGGATACGGCGCCGTCTGCGGCCGTTCCGAATTCCCTTCGCGAATGATTTCTGATGACCAAATCCGCTTGGTGGTTGCGCGGGAGCTCAATGTGCCGCCGGAGTTACTGCAGCCGGACTCGTTGCTGCACGGCTTGCCTGGATTTGATTCGGTGCAATTGTTAATGCTCATGGTTGCGTTGGAAGAAGTTGGAGTCAAGATGCCCACTGCCGAGGCCGCTAATTTGCGCACGTTTGGGGACATTCTTGCCCTCAGCCGGAGCTAAAGTTTTGCCGGGCTCGCTTGCGTTATGCCGCCGCGCGCTGCCATTACCGCCATCCACCACTGTGTGCCCGCCCGTCGGCTGACGGAGGCGGAGCTGGAAACGCGTTTTGGAGCCCGCCACGTCCAGTCCATTGCCAAACTTTCCGGCATTCGCGAGCGGCGGATAGTGGAACCCGGCATGACAGCGGCCGACCTGGCTTTTGCTGCGGCGGAACGCCTGCTTACAGGGCGTGGTATTCCGCGAGAATCGATCGACCTGCTCGTCGTCACCACGCAAACCGGCGATTACCAAATCCCTGGCACTGCGTTTGTTTTGCACGAGCGTCTTGGCTTGTCCCCAGCCTGCGCGGTTTACGACTTAAACCAAGGGTGCGCGGCTTATCCTTATGCGCTGGCCCTGGCGCAGGGGCTGTTTGCCACCGGCGTGGCGCAGCGCGCATTGATTTTAAACACCGATGCGCTTTCCGGCATTATCCATCCGCAGGACCGTACCCTTGTCACCCTGCATGGTGATGGTGCCGTGGCGACTTTACTGGAAGCTGCGCAAGGTGACGAAGGTTTGCTGGGATTCCATTTTGGTACCGACAGCTCTGGCTGGCGTTACTTATGCATTCCGGCTTCCGGCGCCCGCCAACCACGGACGGAGCAAACACGCCAGCAAATTACCGATGAGACTGGCAATGTCCGCACGGCGGAACATTTCCAGATGAATGGGCAGGCGGTTTTTCATTTCGCCATCCACAAAGTACCGGAAGTTGCGCGCGAAGCCCTGGCTCGCTTTGGGGTGACGGTGGCAGACCTCGACTTGGTCATCTTGCATCAGGCCAACCGCTTCATGATCGAACAAATTTATAAGAAACTCGACGTGCCTCCAGAAAAACAATTTTTTTATCTCGAAGATATAGGCAACCTCAGTGGCGCTTCGTCCCCGGCCGTTTTGTCCGAAGCCGTGCGCCAAGGCCGCGTGCGTCCTGGCGCGCTGATTCTGCTGGCGGCCTTTGGTGTCGGTTTATCCTGGGGCCTGACCCTGATCCGGATTGGCCCGCAAGGTTTGGCGCCGATTGCGGCTTCCATCGAATTGCCCAGCGACTCCTAATTGCCATGGCCATGACGAGAAACGAGCAACTGCTGAAAGTGCAGGAAATTTTTCGCGACGTGCTGGATCAGCCCGGCCTGTGCATTACCGAGAAATTTTCCACTGCGGATTGCCCGGAGTGGGATTCCGTGGCCACCGTGCAAATAGTCTTGGCCACCGAAGCGGCTTTTGAGGTTCGTATTCCAATGGAAACAGTTGCGGGGCTGCGCCAAGTCAGTGAATTGCTTGATCTGCTGCCATGACGGAAATTGCTGGAGAACCTTTTTTCGCCCGCGCCTTGGAGCGGGCCCGGGCCTGCCGTGCAACAGGTGATTTGCCCGGGGCCTGGCGGGAATTACGCTGCGGCCTGGATGCGCCGCTGGATTACCCCAAAATAGTTGCTGCGGCACGTTTTTTAGAAAACACGGCGCAGACGGCTCCTCCGGACGGCTGGCCGGTCAGCCGAGTCGCCCTGATTGGTGCCGACACCTTGACTTTTTTGCGCCCGGTCGTTCGTGCCTTGGCTTTTCGCGACGGTTGGTGGCCGGACTTTTACGAAGCTCCCTTTGGTGTTTGGCGGCAGGAGATTTTGGAAAAAAATTCCGCCCTCCGAAAATTCCAACCCGAAATCACTTTAGTCTTACGCGGCTGGCGCTCCGTGGGGTCGGCTGATTTTGATCCCCAGCGCTGGTTGGCGGATGAACAGGCTTTGGCTCGTTGTGCCAGTGATGGCCTGGGCGTCGTCATTTGGCCCGCCTGCGATTTGCCCAGTGAATCTGGGCCGCTTTCGGTGGCAGTTACAGAGATTAATGGACAACTCAAAGCGGGATTGCCACCTGGGATGCTCTGGGCCGATTTGGCTGCCGCCCAATCTTCGCTGGGCGCAGCATGGCAGGATGAACGCCTGTGGAAATCCGTGCGCCAGCATCCTTCTCCCGCTGGGAGTGTGGCCGTCGTGGAAATATGGCTCGCGTTGCTGCGCGCGCGCTGGGGCAAAATGCGCAAAGTACTGGTGACTGATTTGGACAATGTGCTCTGGGGCGGGGTGGTAGGCGAAGATGGCGTGGACGGCGTGCGCGTTGGCCCTGGTACGCCGGATGGGCCGGCTCACTTGGCCTACCAGGAATACCTGCTTGAATTGAAAAAAGAGGGCGTGTTGTTGGCCGTTTGCTCCAAAAATAATGAGGCTGATGTCGTGGAAGTATTTGCGCGACGAAATTTTCCCCTGCAACGAGCAGACTTCACGGGCTGGCTGGTCAATTGGCAGGACAAGGCGGAAAACCTTCGCGCACTGGCTGCCAAATTGAAACTGGGACTCGACAGTTTTGTGTTTGTCGACGACCAGCCTGCCGAACGCGCGCGGGTGCGCCAAGCGCTGCCCGAAGTCGCAGTGCCGGAGTTGCCGGACAATCCGGCCCAGTATGTTTCTTGTCTGCGGGAACGCCGTTTTTTTGATACACTAAATCTCACCGATGAAGATCGTGGTCGCGCCGCTGCTTACCATGCCCGCGAGCAAGCCGATCAATTGCAATCAGGTGCATCCTCGATTGAGGATTTTCTCTGCAGCCTGGAAATGG
>Ga0182012_10002066_pt1 | contig 21853 bp, 13 predicted proteins | sample 612S2SmetaG_FD_120486 | JGI IMG/M metagenome (GOLD analysis project Ga0182012, IMG submission 120486) | Permafrost microbial communities from Stordalen Mire, Sweden - 612S2S metaG | ecosystem: Environmental > Terrestrial > Soil > Wetlands > Permafrost | place: Sweden: Stordalen | collected... | reverse complement strand
CTTGATCTTGTTTCCCGTCGCTCAGATCGCCGCCATCGAGACGTTTCGCGCGAATTGCGCCTCGATCACGTCGACGATCTGCGGCGCCGCCTTGCCGTCCCAGAGATCCGGTATGCGACCCCTTTTGCCGCCGTTCGCGAGAACCTCTTCGGCGGCGGCGATGAGTGCGTCCGGAGAAGTTCCGATCAGGGTGTTCGTTCCTTCCTCGATCGTGATCGGTCGTTCCGTGTTTTCCCGCACCGTCAGGCAGGGAACCCCCATGGCCGTTGTTTCCTCCTGCACGCCGCCGCTGTCGCTGATGACCAATTTCGAAGAGCGCATCAGGCCAATCGCTTGCAAATAGCTCACCGGCGGCGCCACGATGATTTTGGAGTCATTCAACAGTCGAGCGAGGCCGGCGCTTTCGATCACCGCCTTCGTGCGCGGATGTTGCGGAAAAACCAGCGGGAGGCGCTCCGCGATCGTGGCCAGCGCCTTCAGCAGGCCGCCAAGTTTCTCGGGGTCATCGACGTTGGAGGGACGATGCAACGTGACGAAGCCGAAACCATTTTTCAGCGCGTCCGCGACAATATCCGGCGCCGCGCCGATTTCCTCGAGCGTCGTTTTCGCCGGCGCGGCTCTTTCGAGACAGGCGTGCAACGTGTCGATCATGACGTTGCCGACAAAGGTGACGGTTTCCGGCGAAACGCCTTCCTTCAAAAGATTGTCGATCGCCGCGCGTTCGGTGGTGAAGAGGAGATCGGAAAGGCGGTCCGTGACGAGGCGGTTGATTTCCTCGGGCATGGTTCTGTCGTTGCTGCGCAGGCCCGCCTCGACATGCGCGAGCGGAATGCGAAGCTTCGCGGCGACGAGCGCGGAGGCGACGGTCGAATTCACGTCGCCGACGACAAGGAGAAGATCGGGCCGTCGCGCCATGAGGACAGGCTCGAGTTTCAACATCACTTGCGCCGTCTGCTCCGTGCCGCTTCCCGAACCGACCTCCAGATTGATTTCGGGATTGGGGATTCCCAGCTCTTCGAAGAAGACCGCGTTCATGGCTACGTCGTAATGCTGGCCGGTGTGTGTCAGCCGCGCCGCGAGGCCTCCGCGGGCGCGAATCGCGCGCATGATCGGCGCGATTTTCACGAAGTTCGGACGCGCGCCGACTATGCAGTCTATCGTTCGTGGTCGCGCCGCCGCCATTCCCCATCCTTCATTTCTATCGTTGCTGTCGTCTTAGGCGCTCGTGGACATCCGCAAGACGCGTCGAGCCCAAAAGCGGCTCCAAGCCGCTTTATCTATCTTGTGGCCGCCGCCCTTGGCCGCTTCGTCGCGCTCGTCGCTTAAAAGGGCCTTTCGCGTCCATGCCTGTAACGGCATCCCAAATCCCGTCTTTTTCCGGTTCAGGATTTCCGCCGGAAGCGGCCGAGTCGGCGCGGCCGCCAGCAGCTTCTTGCCGCTCGGCAGGTCGTCGCGGGCCAAGATCGGCGCGGCTTCGCAAAGCAATCGACTATCAATGAAAGGAGTGCGAACCTCCAACGAGTGAGCCATGCCGGCCCAATCCGTATCGCGTAGGAGCTGGTTGCGCAGATAGAAGCATGACTCGAACGCCGCGACCATGCCGAACGGCGCGCTTGGGCCATCCTTTAGCGCGTTGGCGAGGCGCCCGAGCGGGTCCAATCGCGTCAATCCCTGTTGCGTGAAATCCCAGTCGTCGAGAACTTCGCCGAGTTCCGAGGGCAGGAATAGCCCGCGGAGCAAAAGATAGGCGCCGGGCATGTCGCCGCCGTATCTCAAAAGTCCGGCCGCCTTGGGATGCATGCGCATGCCGAGTTTGCGCGCGGTGGCGAACGCGCGTTCATAGGCCTCGCGCACTCCCAGTGTTCGCGACGGACGGCCAAGCCATCCGACGAAGCGCGGCAGGCTTTCGAAGGTGGTGTAGCCGCCGAGCAGCTCGTCGCCGCCCACCCCGGAAATGGCGACCTTCAGCCCGATTTCATGCGCCGCCTTGCTCACGAACCAGGTATTGACGCCGTCGACGCTCGGTTGATCCATCGCCGCGAAGATGTCCGGCAAATCACGTGCGAATTCGGCCGCGTCGACGCGCCGCGTGGTGTGTTTGGTCCCGTAATATTGGGCGAGGCGTTCGGCCAAGGGCGCCTCGTCCGAACTGGCGCCGCGAAATTCCTCGAATGCGATCGTTATCGTTTCGATCTGGGACTGGCCGGCGTCCCGCATGAGCCCGACCAGGGATCCCGAGTCGACGCCGGCGGAAAGAAAGGCGCCAACCGGCACATCCGCCACGAGATGGCGTCGGACGCTATCCAGCATCGCTTCCCGAAAGGAGGTCGACGGATCGTCCGATTGTTCAAATCGAGCTTTCGCTTCAGCCTCCTTCAGGACGCCTGGAATGGAAAAATAGCTCTTGGGTTCGCCGACCCCCGCGGCGCTGACCGTTATCGTGGCGCCCGCGGGAAGCGAGCGTATCGATCGATACGTCGTGAATGGTTCGGGCACGCTTCCGAACAAATAAAATCCGACGACGCCGGCGGGGTCGGGCTCCCGAGAGATCCGGCCTCCGGCGAGAAGCGCCTTGACCGTGGACGCGAAGCGGAACGTCCCGTCTTCGTGGGCGTAATATCGCGGCTTTATTCCATAGGGGTCTCGAGCCAGGAACAATTCGCGCCGCTCCGCGTCCCAAAGGGCGAAGGCGAACATGCCGCACAAATCGCCGACCATCGCGGCGCCCTTGAACGCGTATAGATGCAGCAAAACTTCCGTGTCGGAATGGCTCTTGAACACAAAGCCGCGCGTCTCGAGACCGCGCCGCAACGCCTGATAATTGTATATCTCGCCGTTGAAGGTGACCGTAAACTTGCCGTCGGCGCTGGTCATGGGCTGAGCGCCGGCCGGCGAAAGGTCTATGATCGACAGACGCCGATGGCCAAAGCCTATGCTTCCCTCCGGCGAGACCCATTCGCCAAAGTCGTCGGGACCCCGCTTCGTCATGTGGTCGCGCGTGCGCGCGAGCTCGCCGCGATCAATCGGATCGGCGCCAGGACGATAGGCAAAGATTCCGTTGATGCCGCACATGGTTTAGGACGAAACCCAGGTCCGCGCCGAGGGGAACGACTCCCGACGGCCCCCGATGGCTTGTCGCGGCTTCGTCGCCGCGGCGGTTGATCCGCGACGCGTCTTCATGCGGGAACAACGTTGGCGCTCGTCACGCCCGCGCGGCGGCAGGCGTTGCGCGTGTCGACGACGAGCTTCGCGTGCTTGGCGAGCGCGGCATAGTCCACTTCGTCATGATCCGTCACGACGAGAACCGCGTCGTAGGATTCGATCACCGCGATATCCCAGGCTTCCGATCGGCGGCCCGAAAGCGCCTTGTGTTCGCGTGTCTCGGGGATCACGCTGACAAACGGATCGTAAAACCGCACTTCCGCCCCGCGCGCCTCGATCATTTCCATCAGCCGTAGCGCCGGGCTCTCGCGCGTGTCATCCACATTCTTTTTGTAGGCTACGCCGAGAACGAGAATGCGAGCGCCATTCAGGCCTCTTCCACATGCACAGGCATGCTCGAGTTGATTTGGCCGGCGAGCTCGATGAAGCGCGTGGTGACCCCAAACTCTCGCGCCTTCCAGGTGAGATAGAACGGGTCTATCGGTATGCAGTGACCGCCGAGCCCGGGTCCAGGATAAAACGGCATGAAGCCGAAAGGCTTCGATTTGGCCGCTTCGATCACCTCCCAAACGTCAATGCCCATTGCTCCATAAACGAGCTTCAATTCGTTGACGAGAGCGATGTTGACCGCGCGGAAAATGTTTTCCGTCAGCTTGGACGCCTCGGCCGCCGCGCTCGACGAGACTTTCACCGTCGAGGGAACGAAATGGTCATATAGGGACGCCGCTAGATCCCGCGCCTCCGGGCTGTCGGCGCCGACGACCTTGGGTATCCGGGAGGTGGAGAATTCCAGATTGCCGGGATCCTCTCTCTCTGGCGAAAATGCAAGGAAGAAGTCGCGGTCGCACACAAGGCCGCCCGCTTCCAGAATGGGACGCAGAACTTCCTTGGTCGTGCCCGGATAGGTCGTCGATTCCAAAACGACGAGCTGGCCGCGCCGTAGATGCGGAGCGATCGCATTGCCGGTCGAGATAATAAATGACAAATCGGGATCGAGGTGAGCGGTAAGCGGCGTGGGCACGCAAATCAAAAGAGCGTCCGGCTCGGATAAACGATTGAAATCCGTCGTCGCGGTCAATTGGCCGGAAGCGATCAGGGGCGCGATGCGTTCGTCGGGAATGTGCTTGAGGTAGCTCTCGCCTCGGGCCAGCGCCTCGGGCTTGGTGGGGTCCACGTCAAAACCCAGCACCTTCGAGCCCGACTCGCCCGCCGCGATGCAAATCGGCAATCCGACATAGCCAAGCCCGATCACGCCGATCAGAGCCGTCTTTTGTCGAAGACGCTCGCCAAGAGCTTGCGCGCATACTTCGTCTTTCGCCGTATTGCTTTGCATTCCGTGCATTTTGTTGTCCGTCGTGGCAGGAGGGGCGCGGCTTCGGGCGCCAGTTCGGTTTATCTTGTCGCGGCCAAGCCGCCATGCGATTCGCCGCGATCGGCCGACCCGGGAGAATTGTTCACGCCTCGCGGCGGGGATGTCCAAATTTCCACGCTACCGCACATCGGGTGAATCGCTTCACCCGTCGATTTGCGCGTTGCGTCGAAGTTTCGGACGCCCGCATTTCATGGCGTCCGGCGAATCATTTATGCGAGTACGTACGCAAATACCCTTAAGCACACGCTGGTCTTATCATGCCGCAAAGTCGCTGTAACCTCCCGCGGGAGGCACGGGCCCTTAATTTATAACAGCTATTGCGTGTCGGCCCGTCCGGGCGTTTGTAGACGCCGGAGCGGGCGTCATGAAGCGGGCGGCTGGCCGCCGCGACACGCCCTTCCGACCAGTACGCGCGGACTCGCGCGCTGTGCTCAACGACGCTCGTCAACCATTCGACGCGGATGGGATTCCAAATTTCGAGGGTGATTCGGTCGCCTGACAAAGGGGGCAGGGCAGCATGGTGAAGCGATGCGCGCGCGTCCAAGATCCGTTCGGAAAGGCGGAGAGCCTCTTCTCGCGAACGAAATTAAGGCGCATCGGGGTCCGACCCGCGCGAATTTGAACCGGGCGGCCAAGCCGATCGGCGCGGCCTTGTTCAACCGGTTCCCGCGCGGAAAGCGTTTCTCGCTCTTAAGCTTCGTCCATCATGGTTCTTTGAAGCATGGGCGTTGATATCCTCGGAACTCTAACGTCTTTGCGCCTAGAGTTGCGACATCTTCGCCTTGCCCGACGGAGCGCCGCCGGGTTTCGGGGCGGGTTTGATGTCCTGAACCTTGATATTCTCCCAACCGCCTCTCGGGGGCGTGACCTCATTGGCCTCGGACTTCAGCGGGCGAGGCTTAAAGCCGTCAACCAGGCTTTTGGCGGCGCTAAGATCCTTGGAGTCGAGCCTCGTCGCCACTTCGTCGCGCTTTTTGGCGGCGTCCTGGTCGCCCTGCGCCGCCGCGATGGCGAACCACATATAGGATTGCGTCATGCTCTGGCCGACCCCAAGGCCCCGGGCGTAGAGAATCGCCAGATTATACTGGCTGTCGCGCACGCCGAAGTCGGCCGCCTTGCGGAACCACTCGGAAGCGGCGGCGTAATCGGGCTTGCCGTCGTTGCCCTCGGCGAAGAGCACGGCGAGATTGTGCATGGCCCGCGCATTGCCGTTTTCCGCCGCCTGCTGATAGTAGCTTCTCGCCTTGGCGTAGTCGCGCTCGACCCCAATGCCCTTTTCGTAATAGGAGCCGAGCCGGTATTGGGCTGGGGCGAGGCCCTGGTCCGCTGCTTTCTCGAACCATTGCGCGGCTGCCTTGCTGTCGCGGACAAGCCCCCGGCCGTCTGAATACCGAACGCCCAACTCATATTGAGCGGACGCGTCGCCGCGCGTCGCCAGCGCCTTGAGTGTCGCCGCCGTTTCCTGCGGCGACGCGGCGGGGCCGTTGATCGCGCCGATTGGCGTGGTGTCCAATTGCTCACTGGCCGCCGATTTTCCGCTGGGTTTTGGCGCCATGGCCGGACCAGCGCCCCCCGGCCCGATCGGCGAAAGCCCGAGCCCGGGGATTTTGGCCGTGTCCCCCGGAGGTTGCGGCTGCGCTTGTTTGGCGAGCGGCGCGGTTGGCGACATCTCATCTTGTGGGGCGACCGCGTTTTCCGGCTGCTGCGTCGGCGACATCGCGGCGACAGGCGGCCTTTTTTGCGCGGGTTCGCCCATGGACACGCTGTTCGGGCTTTCATGCGCGATTGGAGCGACGCCGCCGGGGCCGGTGACATAATGCGCCAATTGGGAAAGGCCAACCAGCGCCACCAGAGCGGCGAGCCCCAATAGGAGCGGACGCTTTCGCGCCGCTATGGTCGCGCCGACTCCACCCGTCGCGCCGGTGTTTCGAGAGGCCTCGCGCGCGGCGGCGCGCCTGACTTTTTGCGAGGCGTCCACCGCGTCGGAATCGGCGGCCGCCTGTAAAGCGGCCCGGCGCGCGGCGGCGATGAAATCGGATTGCGCCGCCGTTTCTCCGCGCGCGACTCGAGGTTCGGCTGTGGTGAGCGAATCAAGATCCAGGTCCTCGACGTCCTGGCCCCGGCGCACGCGTGGCGGCGGGGCCGCGAACTTCGGCTCGGCGCGATCCTCTTTCAACTCCGCCGGCTTAAAGCGAGCCAATTCTCGCGCCGCGTCTTCGGCGGCGCCTTGGACTCCGCGCCGTGCGGGGCCGCTGTCGAAAGAACTTTCGGTCGCTAGGCCCTCGCCGCGAATTTCGGTTATTTCGTCCTCGAACGCCGCCAGTCGGTCGACGACGCGCTCCAATGTTTCATGCACCGCGGCGAGTGTTTCATGCGTGCGTTCGCCGCTCATCTCTTGGGCGCGGCGCAAATCGTCGAGTTCTTCCTTGAACGCGGGATCGAGCGCCGCGGGAGACGTTCCCACTTGGCGTAGAACCTCCAGAGTGGCGCGGCGCACGGCCGCCTCCGCCGCTTCCGTCGAGCTTGCGCCCGCTTCCTCTATCCGCCCGAAGACTTCGCCGAGCTTATGCTCGATCGAAGCCAGCACCGCGCCATTTCCGTCATTACGGTCGAGCCGGACCGATAGCTGCTTGATCTGGCTTTCCAGCGCTTGCATCGCGCCATTGTCGGCGTTGGGGGCGAGAGCGCTGTTCAATTTGCGCGCCAACGCCTCGACCAGTTCCGTGAGCTGCGCCTTGCTGGATTCCGTGCGCGCGCGAACGCCCTCCTCGATGCTGGCGGCAAGCGCGTTGTGCATGAAGTCAAGACGATCTGAGATTTCGTGCAACTGCTTGTCTTGATTGGGCTGTGCCAGCAGTTGCTCGATTTTCGCGTTCGCGCCGGAATCGGCGAGGCGATCGAGCTTCTTCGACACCAATTCGATTTGCTGTTCCAATTGCTCGATGTCGCGACGGTTCGCGCCGGGCTCCAGCGCCGCGTCGATGCGCTCGCCGAGCCGACGCACCATTTTCTCGATATTGGCGTGCTCGGAGCCGTTATTCGCCAAGCTGTCTTGTTGAAGGCGGCTCGTCAGCGTCTTGCCGATTTGGTCTATGCGCTGGGTGAGTTCGGCGAAGTGTCCCTCGGGCGTCGCGAGCAGTCTTTCGATGCGGGCGATGGATTGCGCGCCGGCCGGATCCTGAATGCGCGCTTCCAGCTTTTCGATCTTGCGGCCCAATTCGTCGAAGGCCGAAATATGCGCCTTGGCGTCGAGCGCGGAGTCGATCTTTTTGGCGAGCGTCGCCACCAGGTTTTCGAGCGCGCCGGTGTCGGCCGATTTGCGCGCCGCTCCATGATCGATGCGCCGCGCGAGCGATTTATGCATGTCGTCGATGCGAGCGCCGAGGTCGTCGAAACGCTTACCGCCGAATTTGGCGAGCGACTCGTCGAGCTTGACGGACAAATGTTCGAGTTGCTGATTGAACCCCTGAAGACCGTTGTTCGTCTCCGCGGCGACGATCGAACGGATCGCCTTGACGACCTCCCCGATATCCTTGCCGCCGACGCCCTGCGCGGCGCCGACCGAGAGTCGCTCGACACGCTGCGTCAGATCAAACAACCGGGTTTCCAATTTCTCCAGCGGGAGCGGCCGCGACGCCAGCGCGCTCAACAGTTCCTTGATCTCGGCGGTCTGGCGTCCAAGTTCGTTCAAAGTCGTCGCGTCGCTCTTGCCTGGCGTTTGCAATTCGTCCAGTCGGCTCGCGATGGCGCGCAGATCTTCGCGCAGATTGCGCACCAGCGGAGCCGGATCGAGATCCTTCATCGCCGCCCGCAATTCGCCAGCGATGCGTTCCGCGGGCGCGAGCGCGGAGTCATCCACGCCGCGGTCGCGCTGCGAGTCGATGCGCCGCGCGAGATCGCGAAGAGCGGATTCAATCGCCGTGACCGAGGCGCGCGGCGCGAGATCGCCCAGCGCGCGAGAAAGATCTTCGATTTCCCCGCGTAGATCCTCGACTTGTCGAACAATGACATATTGCTGATCGGAGCGCTCGGCGACGTCGCCGCGCACGCTTTCCATCAGACCCGACAATCCCTCCACCTGTCCGCGCAAATCATCGAAGCGGCTGGAAACAGCGGGGTGCTCGCCGCGTGAAGTTTCGTCGATCTGGCGATGAAGCGTCTCGATTTGGCGCATCAGAACGAGCATCTGGTCCGAGCGGTCGCCAACTCCATTTTGCCATGTTTCGAATCGCCGCGACAGCGCGTCGACGGAAGCGTGCAATTCGTCCAAGCGCTTTACCGCCAGCGCCGTGTCGGCGCCGAGGGGCTCGGCGCGGCGCGGGCCGTGTTCTGGCGGGAGCGTCTCCTCGTCGAGCGAACGTTGGCGTCGCGCGATGTCCGTGATGGCGTCGGCGAGCGGACGCTTCGCGCGCGACGCCGGTTCGACGCGCTCGACGTCGTGACGCGCCTCTTGCGGACTTGCGCGGTCCAGCACGTGGTCGATGGCGGCGCGGCTCGGTCCATTGAGCGTGGACCGCGCGGCCTGCCGTTCGCGCGCGTCGCCGTCCAGCCTGGCGGCGATCTCGGCGAGTCGCTGGTCCAGACCGGACAAGGCCTGTTCGAAATTGTTGGCGCGCCCGTCATTCGACAGGCGGTCGATACGCGCTTCGAGACGCGCCAGCGCGCCGCGAATCGGCCGCACGCTGGCGGGCTCGGGCTGCTGCGCGATCTTGCTCTCGATGCGGCCCAGTCGATCCACCACGACGTCGAGGTCGTCGGGGTCGCGAGCGCGCCCCTTCGAGCCGGCCTCGATCAATTGGGCCAGATTTTCGAGCGCCTTGGCTGTCTTTCTCTCGGTTTCTCCGACGCGCCGTTCGATGGCGGCCACGGCGCCGTCGATAATCTCGGGGTCGACCCGACGATGGCCGCTTTCAATCAATTCGGCGATATTCTCCAGGGCCTTCGCCGTTTGGCGCTCGCTCTTGGCGACGCGTCTCGTGACGAGCGCCGCGGCGCTCTCGGCGATCTCGTCGGGGTCAAGCATCAACTCGGACCGACCGCGCGCTTCGCGTTGGTCGAGATCCGAGTGGCGAGCGCCGCGAGAGGGCGCCTCGTCGCTTTGCGCGTCCCGATAGCGGCGCGGCTCCGACGCGCGCGCGCGCGATCGCTCTATCCGCCGCGAGACCGCGTCGAGCGGATCGTCGTCGCGAGGATCGATGTCCGTGTCATAATCGTCCCGTTCTTCCTCGCCCTCATCGCTGATGTCTCGGGCTCCGGCGCGCCAATCGTCTCGCGCGCGCTCGGCGCGACTGTTCGTCGCTCGCCGCGAATCAAGGTTTGGACTTTTTAAGTCGCGGGGAAACGCCTTGGTCATCTGGGTATCCGGTGGGTCCGACCCGATAGGGAGCGTGGACGATCAACTGGAGGCACTGACGCAGGCGCGGGCGAATCGCGCGAAACTCGCGACGGTGAATAGTCGCTTGACCGGACTTTCCGACAGGCAAGGTAAATAAGCGGTTAACCGAATGGCGAATGATTGCTCCGGCGCTCATGTTCGGCCCCTTTCGAAGACCGAGGCCGAAGGTCGGCGGTGGATGGCGGTCCCGATCCACATCTTAACCGAGTGAGCATATTCACCATTTTATGTGACGGCGGCTGAGGAGGTCGCCTCGTTCGAATGGAAGCTCGCCAAGGAAGAAGGGTGGGCCGCCCTGGCGGCGCTTCACCTCGCGAATCACTCTTCAACGGAGTAAAACGAAGCGCGGGCTTGTCGGCAAGATCACGCGCCGAAAAAAGGCAATTGCCGCAGCGCTTTCGAAAGTGACTATTGCGCCATCGCGCTCGCGTCTCTACCTAGGGTTCGGGCGTGAAGCTCAGTTCTTGCGGCACGACCGAGGCGGGCTCGCGGCGCGGATTGAGCGTGATGAGCCCCTCATGCTGGAGGGCGCGATGCCTGTTTACAAGGCCCCGGTGGACGACGCTGTTTTTCTGTTGGGCGATGTTTTGCATTTCGATGAGTTTAGTCAGCTTCCGGGGTTCGGAGACGTCACGGGCGAAATGCTGGCCCTGATTCTCCGCGAGGCGGCCAAACTCGCCGAGGAAGTCGTGCAGCCCCTCAATCAGATCGGAGATAGAGAGGGCTGCGTTCGCCACGAGGACGCGACCGTGACCACCGCGAAGGGCTTCAGGGCCGCCTACCGCGCCGTGGCCGAGGGCGGTTGGATCGGGTTGGCGGCGCCGCAAGAGTATGGCGGGCAAGGGCTCCCGTACACGCTGAGCGCCTTGACCAATGAATTCGCCTCTTCGGCGAATATGTCCTTCGCCATGTATTCCGGCCTCACCCAAGGCGCGCTCGCGGCGCTGTTGCGCCACGGCGACGAGGAGCAAAAGCGTCTCTATGCGCCCAAAATGGCGTCGGGCGTCTGGTCCGGCACGATGAATCTCACCGAGCCGCAGTGCGGCACGGACCTCGGCCTGCTGACCACCAAGGCGACGCCGCGGCCGGACGGAAGCTACTCCATCACGGGACAGAAAATCTTCATCTCGGCTGGCGAGCACGATCTGGCGGAAAACATTGTTCATTTCGTGCTCGCCCGGATCGAAGGCGCGCCCGCCGGCGTCAAGGGCATTTCGCTGTTCATCACGCCCAAATTCGACGTTCGCCCGGACGGCGCGCTTGGCCCGCGCAACAATGTGTTCTGCGGCTCGCTCGAACATAAGATGGGCATTCACGGGAATGCCACTTGCGTGATGAATTACGACAATGCGCGCGGCTATCTGGTCGGCGAGGCCAATCGCGGCCTCAACGCCATGTTCGTGATGATGAACGAGGCCCGCCTTGGGGTGGCGATTCAGGGGCTCGCTCTATCGGAGGTCGCCTATCAGAACGCCGCCGCCTACGCCCGCGAGCGCTTGCAGGGCCGGTCGCTCGCCGGCTCGAAGAATCCCGATGGAAAAGCCGATCCGATCATCGTGCATCCCGACGTGCGGCGCATGCTGCTGGAGATCAGGGCCTTCAACGAGGCGGCGCGCGGTCTCGCGCTCGGGGCCGCGCTCGACAGTGATGTCGCGCATCGCTCAAAGGACGCGGCGGCGCGCCAGGTCGCGGAAGATCGCCTCGGCCTGCTGACGCCCGTGCTCAAGGGCGTCTTCACCGACCTTGGTTTCGAGAACACTGTGAAGGCGCAGCAGGTGTTCGGCGGCCATGGCTACATCGCCGAATGGGGCATGGAGCAGTTCGTGCGCGATGCGCGCATCACCATGATTTACGAAGGCGCCAACGGCATTCAGGCGCTCGATCTCGTCGGGCGCAAGCTGCCCAAGGATGGCGGTCGCGCGATCATGGCCTATTTTAAGGAAATCGGCGAATTCATCGCCGGCGGCTCCGCCGACGATGCGCTGAAGCCCTATGTTGATCCTTTGCAAGCGGCTCTGGGCGATTTGCGGAAGGCCACGATGTGGCTGATGCAGAACGGCCTCGCCAGGCCCGACAACGCCGGCGCGGCGTCATATGACTATATGCACCTCTTCGGCCGCGTCGCGCTGGGTTATATCTGGGCGAGGATCGCCAAGGCGGCGCTGGAAAAAAAGAACCGAGAGCCGGCGAGCGCCACGGCCATGGAAACCAAGCTGATCGTCGGCAGGTACTTCATGGAGCGAATGCTGCCGGAAACCAGCCTGCGCCTCGCGCGGATCGTAACGGGCGCCGACACGATGATGTCGCTTGACGCGGAGATGTTTTAACGAGAGGGCGGTCGCATGAGCGGCGCTTGTCCAATGCCGGACGCCGACCGGCTGTAACAAGGAGTTACAATGTCCGACGCCTATATCTACGACGCCGTGCGCACGCCGCGCGGGCGCGGCAAGGTCGATGGATCGCTGCATGAGGTCTCGACGCTCGGCCTCGCCGTCACCGCGCTGAGCGCGATCAAGGCCCGCAACAAGCTCAAGGGGCTTGAGGTCGACGACGTGATCTTGGGCTGCGTCGATCCGGTCGGCGAGGCCGGCGGCGACATAGCGAGGGCCAGCGCGCTCGCGGCGGGCTTCGGCGACAGCGTGCCGGGCGTGCAGATCAACCGTTTTTGCGCCTCCGGCCTCGACGCGGTTAATTTCGCCGCCGCGCAGGTCATGTCGGGTCAGCACGATCTCGCGATTGGCGGCGGCGTCGAGAGCATGAGCCGCGTCGGCATCGGCGCCTCGGGCGGGGCCTGGCCGGTCGATCCCGCGATCGCCATTCCCTCCTATTTCATGCCGCAGGGCGTCTCCGCCGATCTCATCGCCACCAAATATGGTTTTTCGCGAGAAGATGTGGACGCCTATGCGGTGGAGTCGCAAAAGCGCGCCGCCCTCGCCTGGGAGGAGGGGCGTTTCAATCGCTCCATCGCGCCGGTCAAGGACGTGAACGGCCTCGTCATTCTGGACCGCGACGAACATCTTCGGCCCGGCACCGACATGCAGTCGCTGGGCGCCCTAAAACCCTCCTTCACGCTGGTGGGCGAGATGGGCGGCTTCGACGCGGTGGCGATTCAGGCGCATCCGGAACTGGAGAGCGTCAATCACGTGCATCACGCCGGCAATTCCTCGGGGATCGTCGACGGGGCGGCGGCGGTGCTGGTCGGCTCATTGGCGGCGGGCGAGCGAATAGGCGCCAAGCCGCGTGCAAAAATTCGCGCTTTCGCCAATATCGGGTCGGAGCCGGCGATGATGCTGACCGGGCCAATCGACGTGACGAAGAAGCTGCTGGCGCGCGCCAAGATGACAATCGCCGACATGGACCTCATCGAGGTCAACGAGGCCTTCGCCGCCGTCGTGCTGCGCTTTCTACAGGCTTTCGCGGCCGATCCGGCCAAGGTCAATGTCAACGGCGGCGCCATAGCGCTCGGCCATCCGCTCGGCGCCACCGGCGCAATGCTGGTCGGAACCGCGCTCGACGAATTGGAGCGGTCCGGCAACGCCATAGCGCTGGTGACCTTGTGCATCGGCGCCGGCATGGGCACCGCGACGATCATCGAGCGGGTGTGACGCGCTCGCGGCAAGCGGAGCCCCAAGAATTTTCGGTCGCCGGCTCGGCGCCAGAAGCCTTCCAGGAGTCTTCAATGAATCTCCAGAATTTCAAATTCGAAGCCGGCGCCGACGGCGTTGCGCTGCTCACCTGGGACATGCCGGGGCGATCGATGAACGTCATCACCGAAAGCGTGATGGACGAACTCGCGCAAGTGGTCGACGCCGTGAAAAACGACGCGGCGATCAAGGGCTGCGTCATCACCTCCGGCAAGAGCGCGTTTTCGGGCGGCGCTGACCTTTCCATGCTGCAACAGAGCGCCGCGCTCTTCGAGAAGGCGCTGAAGACGCATGGCGAAGACGTCGCCAAAAAGGAGTTTTTCGAAGGCGCGCGGCGGCTCTCCCTGCTTTATCGAAAGCTGGAGACATCAGGCAAGCCCTTCGCCATCGCGATCAACGGCGTGTGTCTCGGCGGCGCTTTCGAGCTGGCGCTCGCCTGTCATTACCGCGTCCTCGCCGACAATGACAAAACCAAGGTGGGCCTGCCGGAGATCAAGGTGGGCCTGTTTCCCGGCGGCGGCGGGACGCAGCGCGTGGCGCGCTTGCTGCCGACCGGCGACGCGCTGCAATTTCTGTTCAAGGGCGAGCAAATCAAAGCCAAGGTCGCCAAGGCGGCGGGCCTCGCACATGAACTCGCGCCCGAGGGCGAGATCGTTGAGCGCGCCCGCGCCTGGATTCTTGGCGGCGGCAAGGCCACGCAGCCCTGGGACCAAAAGGATTTCAAGGCGCCCTCCGGCCGCGTGTTCTCGCCCGGCGGCATGATGATATGGCCGCCCGCCAACGCGATCTACCGGCGCGAGACCTACGACAATTATCCGGCGGCCAAGGCCATTTTGCATTCGGTCTATGAGGGACTGCAACTGCCGATGGATCCGGCGCTGACAGTCGAGGCGCGCTGGTTCGCGCATATTCTGCGCTCGAAGGAAGCAGCCGCGATGATTCGCACGCTGTTTCTCTCCAAGAACGAGCTGGACAAGGGCGCGCATCGCCCGAAAGATGTTCCGCCGAGCAATCTCAAGAAGATCGGCATACTCGGCGCGGGCTTCATGGGCGCCGGGGTCGCTTATGTGAGCGCCAGCAACGGACTCGAGGTGGTGTTGCTCGACCGCGATCAGGAGAGCGCCGACAAGGGCAAGGCCGGGTGCGAGAAGCTGATCGCCGGGCAGGTTTCGCGCGGACGCGCGACCGCCGCCGATCAAGCGGCGTTGCTCGCGCGCATCGAGGCGACCGCCGATTACGCCCGCCTGAAGGGTTGCGATCTCGTGCTCGAGGCGGTGTTCGAGGATCGCGGCGTGAAGGCCGAGGCGACACGGCGCGCGCAGGAGGCGGTTGGACCCGACGTGGTCTTCGCCTCCAACACGTCGACGCTGCCGATCACCTCGCTGGCTCAGACATCCGCCCGCCCGGACAAGTTCATCGGCATTCATTTCTTTTCGCCGGTCGAAAAAATGCTGCTCGTTGAGATCATTCTCGGCAAGGAAACGGGCGATGTCGCGCTGGCGACGGCGCTCGATTTCGTGCGCATCCTCAAGAAGACGCCGATCGTCGTGAATGATTCGCGCGGCTTTTTCGCCAATCGCTGCGTGCTGAATTACGTGCGCGAGGGGCAGATCATGCTGATCGAGGGCGTCCCCGCGGCGATGATCGAGAACGTCGCGCGCATGGCCGGCATGCCGGTCGGGCCGCTCTCGCTCAACGACGAGGTTGGGCTCGATTTGGGCTGGAAGATTCTGCAAGCCGCCAAGAAAGACTTGGGACCAACGGCCGCCGATCCGGCGCAGGAGCGCGTGCTCGAATTCATGGTCGAGCGCAATGGGCGCTTCGGCCGCAAGAACGGCAAGGGATTTTACGATTATCCGGCGAGCGGCAAGAAGACGCTCTGGCCTGGTCTCGCCGAACTCGCCGACAACAAGATCGATCCCGACACTCTTGACGTGACCGAGCTGAAACAACGCTTCCTCGTCGTGCAAGCGGTGGAAGCCGCGCGCACCGTCGCCGATCATGTGATCACCGACCCGCGCGAGGCCGACGTCGGCTCGATCCTCGGCTTTGGCTTCGCGCCTTTCACGGGCGGGGCGTTGTCCTATATCGACGGCATGGGCGTAAAGACCTTCGTCGAGCTGTGCGACGCGCTGACCGCCAAGCATGGCGCGCGCTTCACGCCGCCGCCCCTGTTGCGCGAAATGGCGGCGGACGGCGAGACATTTTATCGCCGGTCCAAGGCGGCATGAAGCGCGCCTATCGGTCGCCGCCATGTCGGCAGCAGCCGACGAGATGATCGTCCACCATCCCGACCGCCTGCATGAAGGCGTAGACGATGGTGGGCCCGCAAAATTTGAAGCCGCGCGCCTTCAAATCCTTGGCTATTCTTTCGGAGAGGGCGGTCCGGGCGGGAATGTCGCTGGTGCGGCGGGGGTGATTGACGATCGGGCGTCCGTCGACGAAATCCCAGAGATAGGCCGAAAAGCTTCTCTGCTCCTCGAGCGCCAGCCAGGCCCGCGCCGACGCCGCCGCGCCCTCGATCTTGGCGCGGTTGCGGACGATGCCTTCGTTTTGCATCAACGCGGAAAACTGGCGTTCGTCGAACCTTGCGATTTGTTCCGGCCGAAAGCCGGCGAACGCGGCGCGAAACGCCTCTCTTTTGCGCAAAATGGTAATCCAGGAGAGGCCTGCCTGGAATCCGTCCAGCACCAGCTTTTCGAACAGAGCGCGCGAGCAGCGCTCCGGCCGGCCCCATTCCTCGTCGTGATAGGCGACGTAGAGCGGGTCGACGCCGCACCATGGACATCGGGCCATGCCGTCGCCGTGCGAAATCACGTCGGCGTCGCGCCAGGAAATCGGATTCTCGTGGCCGGTTTTTTTTCCCGTCTTCGGCATTTTCGCCTCTTCCCCTCCGACACCGCGACAAAATGCTGCCTTCAAGGCTTGGTTTTGTAGGTTCAGATTGCGTTCATGTCGATCTTGGGATTATCGTCCGGGCGGTCGAATCCTTACGGCGGCATGTGCTTTGCTCGTGGGGTTAGGGCGTTTTCGCCGACCGTTGCAATTCTGGAGAACTTCGCGACAAGCGGCGGTTCTCTTTCAGGGGGAGAGTTTTATGTCGATTCGTCTCGCTATCTCTACCGCCGCGGCCGGCGTCTTCGCCCTGGGCCTCGCTGTCGCCATTCCCGGCGAGGCGTTGGCGCAGGCGAATGTCCTCAAGGAATGCGGCTCGCAATATCAAGCCGCCAAGGCCGCCAACCAGCTCAATGGACAGAGCTGGCAGGAATATCTGAAGGCTTGCCGCGCGCGAATCGCCGAGCCCGCGGCCGCGCCGCCCGCGCCCACCCCGGCGCCAGCGCCCGCTCCGGCCCCCGCGCCGGCGCAAGCCCCCGCTCCGGCTCCCGCGCCCGCTCCGGCCCCCGCGCCGATGACGGCGGCTCCGACGCCCGTGCCGACGAAGCCGGCCGCCGCGGCGAAACCGGTCACCGAGGGGCAAGCCGCGATGCGCGCGCGCGAAAAGCAGTGCGGCGCGGAGTGGAAGGCCCAGAAGGCCGAACTCCACAAAACCAATCCCGCGATGAAATGGCCCCAGTTCTGGAGCGAGTGTAACAAGCGGCTAAAAGGCCAGGCTCAGTAACAGGACCGTTCAAGCCCAATGACATCGCCCGGAGCTTCCGCTCCGGGCGTTTTTTTCGTCGCCGCCTTGGCGTCCCCCGTCGCGAACGATCTTGCGATTCAAATGCATTTCGTGGCACAGCCTAATGGCTAGGTTCGCAGGGCGAGGGGGACGGAGTTGAACAAGACCGAATTGCGCAAATTGCAGGACTTCCTGCGGCGATCGCTTGGCAATGACGAGATCAGGGTGACGCTCGACCCCAAAAACTCCGAGGCGGCGGCCGTGCATCTGGGCGAACGCCAGATCGCGACATTGACGGTGGACGACGAGGACGGCGACCGGTCATTCGCCTTCGCGATGAAGATACCCGTCGGTCGCGAGGCCCTGCAGTCATATTTGCGCAAACTATTCGAAAACGAGCGACTCACATTGGCGCCGCGCGGCCGCAAGACCGATTCGGTCGAATTGAACAGCGGCGCGGATTTTCTCGGGATCATTTCGGCCGACGACGCCAAGGGATCGAGCTATACCCTGCAAATCGCCATACTCGACATCGACCTCGACGAGGTCTGAGCGGTGGGGCGGGGTGATCTCGATGGAAGAAACAAGTCGATGCAAGATGTCGGGCTTCATGGCGCAACTTCGGCAGCATGATTCCGTCGGTGCCATGGCGCTGGAATTTTGCGTCCTCACAGCGGCTAGATCGGTGGAAGTTCTGGGCGCAAGTTGGGACGAGGTAAGCCCCAAAGAGAAAATTTGGATCGTCCCGCCCGAACGCATGAAGGCAGCTCGAGAACACAGAATTCCGCTGTCGCCGCGCGCCATGGCCATATTGCGCAGCCTTCGCGCGGCAAAGGCAGGCCTTTTCATTTTTAGCGGCCAGAAGCAAGACCAGCCTCTCTTCTCAATGGCCATGGCCATGCAACTGCGCCGCGTGGGCGGTCCACGGCTTGCGCTCATCCTTCCGGGATTGGGTAACGGAGGAGACCGACTTTCCGCGTGAACTCGCCGAGCAGGCTCTGGCGCATACGTTGCAGAACAAAACCGAGGCGGCCTATCGGCGCGGAGACGCTATCGAAAAGCGCCGCGCAATGATGGAGGCTTGGGCGGACTTTTGCGAACCAGGCGGAGTGGCGCAGGCCTTGAGCAGAGAAATATAAGACCATTTCGCCTTTTACTCGTCGCCCTTATGCCCACCGCCCACCAAATTAAATGGGCGCCGGCCGCAGGCGTATCTTTGCGAGGCTTATTCGAGGGACATTCCGGGCGATCTGCGGGCGTTGAGAGATATGAGGAGAGGCCGCAGAGCGGCATGTGCAGTTGCCTATGTTTCCCAAACCACACACCTCTCCTTTCTCCAAAGGTAGGCGGCGCTCACACCTGAGCTTTTCCAAACTTGTCAGCGGTGATTTGCAGGCTATCCCGCGTTAATTGCTCCTTCACTTCGTGAAACGGCGAAGGCGGCATCGGCAAAGGCGCGACCGGCGTCTTGTTTGTGGACGGAAGGCAGGTCGCGCAGGGACGGATTCCTCAAATGATCGCCGTTCGCTTCTCGCTTGCTGAAACTTTCGATGTCGGCGCGGACATGGGAACCCCAGTGGTGGAGGATTACGCAGACAACGAGAATTTTCAGCGGATCGTCGAACTTTTTGAACCGCGCGATGAGATCATCTCGCTCGATAAATGATGGCGCTGAAGCCTCGCCGGATCATTATTCGATGTCGACATGATCAAGGCGCATTCCGGCGCGCCAAGCTGTCGCAGCGCTTCGACATAACTCACGGCGACAGCGCGGCTGATCGTCACGACCTGCGCCTTGAAGCCGTTCGGTTCGATCGTCGTGCGGTAATGTTCGAGGATGTCTTGTGCTTTCACGGCTTGGTCGATCAAGTAGCGATGGATGTAGTCGCCGAAAACTTCGCGCCCCGGTAGCGGCTTGCAGCATTTGCCCGAGCTGGCCGACGGTCTCGCGAGAGGCAGGCGACAACGAGAACCGCTTTTGCGCATTGACCACGCCTTCCGGCTGGGCGGCCGCCGCCTTTCGCTGCTCGTCGGTTTTGACTTCGAAGAAAGACAGCCCGGCTTCGGTCGCGGCCTTTTTTGCCGCCTCGATGTCTTTTTCGACGAACATGGTTGATGCGTCAGAAGATGATGAGGGCGGGGAGTTTCGCGGCGGACTTACCGCCATTTTTCAGCTCAGACATTGGAAGAACCCCCTAAAAATGAGAAAGGCCCCGGTGGGGGCCTGTCGAACGATGCGAGCGATGAAGGGTGGCCAGCGCCATGGCGCGGCGCGTGGGGACACGGGAGCGGTTCGGAGGTGCTCATGGAGAGTTCTCGGTTGGCTTAGGGATTTGGGAGAATTGCTCCCAGCTTAACGGTAGCAGGAAAGTGCGGTTTTGTCAAACAAACGCTTGATATTGAAGCATTTTATTCAAATAAGCAGGTGCGCCATCAGCGCGCGTGTTTAGCCATCAACGCGCCGATTTGGAGTGGACCCGCCTCCGGCGCCGATCAGGAGGCCTACTCCGAGTTTTCGCTGTTTTGGAGGTCCTGAGATCCTTGGGGCGACTCAACGGCCGGAGCCTTGCGGTAGGCGTCCAACGCATTGCCAAGGTGTTGGTCCGCGTAATAAGCGTATTTGGTGACCAACCCCCACATAGTCTTTTCCTCCTCCAGGGACGCTGGCAAATCGAGACCAAGACCGTCGGCAAGTTTAGCTCGGCCCAAGTTGACAAGGGCGTGCACGGGATAGCTCCAAGCATCAACCGCACGAATCGCAAGCTAATGACATAGAGTGGCGAGTAAAAGAGCCAACGTGCCCAGCAAAATTAATTTTACTTTAAAGTGCTCGATTGCGCCAAGAACAAGAGATCCGACGCCGAAAATAAAACTAAGATAAAGCAATGCGACAAAAAAGTCGACAGATGACCTCGCAGACTCAATCTCAGACTGAATATATTTTGGAGCGACCGCAAGCAGCTCATGCCAAAGTGTTTGCGAATCTAAATTAAAGCGAGTTTTTCCATAGGTCTCAAATGATCTAATGGCATTTCCGAATCTGGTGGGCACAATTTGACTGTCATCCTTAGGAAACCGGGCGAGGTTTTCCAAAGCGATGCCGCGGCGCCATCCCATGCCTCCGAGCGCGGACCTAAAAGCCTCTTTTTTTGCACGTTGTCGCTTAAGTCCCCATTCCTGCAACCAACGCGGCCAGAGGTACCCCTCGAGAAGACGGTAAAGCAGCGTAGATAGAGAGGAAAGGGAAATGGCCAGAACGCCTGTCAGCGCAAAGAATACGAGACTTTCTTTGTCCTGTAGATTGTCGATGAAATCTTGCATGCCCCCGAACTCGGGCGCCAAGAAAAACCATATCGCTCCGATAGCCAATGCGCTCGGCAGCGCCCAGGCGTAAAGCTTGCTCCAAAGGCTTTTGAGAATTTCCGACATTTTAGCCCATCAGTCGACATCAGGTGGCCCAGGCGGCCTATCAGATGCAATGTATTCATGTAGGGCCCGGCGCTCAGCTTCAATCTGTGCCAACAAAGATTTTACGATGTCTCCTAGGGAAAGGATACCCGCTAGATGTCCGCCCTCAACGACGAGAAGATATCCATGCCTCTCGCCTGTCATTTTCTCCATTACAGAATAGATGGCGTCACTTTTCGCTGCTATGCATGGACCTTTTCGCATATGAGCGGACACAGGGTCCGACAGACTGCTCGTCTCTCCAGACGCGATGGCTGCCAGGATTTCGCGCTCGGTTACCATCCCCGCGACAACGCCATCCGCTTCCACAACCGCGAGCGCACCGATTCCAAGGCGCGAGAGTTCGGCCGAGGCCTCTTGTAACGTTTGCTCCGGTCTTACCGTGTATACGTGATTTCCTTTGAGGGCGAGTATAGAAGCGACGTTCATCCGGCACCTCCTGCATTGGACTGTCATCTCGCGCATGATTCTCGCGTTGTCCAGCCAACCGCCACGGCTAGACCCAGCGCTAGCGTGGCAATAGGCGTTTGGTTATCCACGGTAAGCGCAAGCGGGCTGTGCGCCAATAGGCCTTTGCCGACCTTGCCGTGGCCGTGGAGATTGATTCGGTAAAGTTGCGTCGCGTGTGTCGCCAAATCGCCACGCGCGCCATGGAATGGCCTGCGGCGGCGGCGTTGCATTGTGTGCCCGCGCAACAGCCTGTTGCAAGAATTACGGCGGCGCCTCTGGTCGCCGGCTTCGGCCCGGCGACACACCGCGTTCCGACGTAAGTGTAATATCTCAAGCAATGGCCAAGGTCATGAAGTCCGACAGGAAGGCGATCCTCAAGTTTGCTCCGTAACCCACACCAATCCATATCACAGGATATATGGCGCCACAGAGCGACGGCGTCATAGAATAAATTAACAACAGAACATTTTATCAATGATATAACTTGACAACAGAGCATGCTAGCAAATTGTAAGAAATGTGTAACTGCACATTGCCAGCCCGTGTGCTTGGAATTGAGCCCCGGAATGCCATTCGATATCCCAGAATGTCCCTGAAAGCACCCATTTGACCCCAATCTCGGCCCAGTTTGTCGATTTCCGCCGAGATTTGACCCGGGATTTCCATTGAGAACTGACCCGGGTTGAAGATGGCTTGCGGGTCAGTCGTTCGTCAAGTTTTGGGCTTCTCGTTTGCTGGTTTGT
>Ga0182012_10002065_pt1 | contig 21858 bp, 20 predicted proteins | sample 612S2SmetaG_FD_120486 | JGI IMG/M metagenome (GOLD analysis project Ga0182012, IMG submission 120486) | Permafrost microbial communities from Stordalen Mire, Sweden - 612S2S metaG | ecosystem: Environmental > Terrestrial > Soil > Wetlands > Permafrost | place: Sweden: Stordalen | collected... | reverse complement strand
CGAGGTGACTTTCGACATCGACGCGAACGGCATCCTGAACGTGTCGGCGAAGGACGTGAAAACCGGCAAGGAACAGCGCATCGTCATCAAGGCCTCGAGCGGTTTGTCCGAGGCCGAGATCAAACGCATGGTGTCCGACGCCGAGGCGCATGCCGAGGAGGACAAGAAGTTCCGTGAGCTGGTCGGAGCGCGCAACAAGGCGGACGCCACGGTGCACGCGGTCGAGAAAGCGTTGGTCGACGCAGGCGACAAGGTCTCGGAGGACGAGAAGAAGTCCGCCAACGATGCGATCGCAGCCGTGAAGGCGGCGATGGCGAGCGACGATCGCGAGGACCTCGAGCGCAAGACCCAGGCGCTGGAGCAGGCATCCACTGCGCTCATGCAGAAGATGTACGAGCACCAGCAGGCTGCGGGCGGCCAGGGCCCCGGGGGTTCCTCGGGAAGCGCGGGCGGCGACAAGGGCGGCAAACAGGAAGACGTGCTCGACGCCGAGTTCGAAGAGGTCAAGGAAAGCGACCGCAAGAAGGCTTGAGAGACCGGCGCGGATCGCGCGATGATGAGACCAACGAACCGCCGGTATGAAGGTGCCGGCGGTTCGTTTTTATGCGCGGGCGACTCGATTTAGGATGGAGTAATGGCGAAGCAGGATTACTACAAACTCCTCGAAGTACCGAGAGACGCCTCCGAGGCCGACATCAAGAAGGCCTACCGGCGCCTGGCCATGAAGCATCACCCGGACCGAAATCCCGACGATCCGGACGCGGAACACAAGTTCAAGGAGGCGAAGGAGGCCTATGAGGTCCTCGCCGATGCTCGCAAGCGGGCGGTGTACGACCAGTTCGGTCACGCGGGCCTGGAAGGCGGGCGGGCGGGCGGCTTCAGCGCCGGAGAGGCGTTCGGGGACATTTTCGGGGAGATGTTCGGAGATATTTTTTCCGGCGGCCAGCGCAGCCGCTCCCAGGTGTTCCGCGGCGCCGACCTGCGTTACGAGCTCGAATTGGATCTCGAGCAGGCGGTGTTCGGCACCGAGACCGAGATCAAGATTCCGTCGCTCGCCGAGTGCGGCACCTGCAAGGGCACGGGGGCGGCCAAGGGCTCCACGCCCAAAACCTGCGACACCTGCCACGGGCAGGGTCAGGTGCGCGTGCAGCAATCCATCTTCACCATCCAGCAGCCGTGCCCGCGCTGCAAGGGCCGCGGCAAGATCATCAGCAATCCCTGCGATACCTGCTATGGCCAGGGGCGGGTCCGTCAGGAGAAGACGTTGGCGGTCTCCGTTCCGGCGGGCGTCGACAGCGGAGATCGAATCCGTATGAACGGCGAGGGCGAAGCCGGCCGCAACGGCGGCCCGGCCGGGGATCTGTACGTGGAGATCCGCGTCCGCGAACATGCGATTTTCGAGCGCGAAGGCAGCCATCTTTCCTGCGAGGTGCCGATCAGCTTCACCGCCGCCGCGCTCGGCGGATCTATCGAAGTGCCGACGTTGGACGGCGAGGTCGTGATCAAGATACCCAGTGAGACCCAGTCCGGCCGCGTATTTCGCGTGCGTGAGAAAGGCGTCAAGCCCGTTCGCGGCGGCAGCTCCGGGGACCTGTTCTGCCGGGTGGTGATCGAAACGCCGGTCAGTTTGAGCGCGGAGCAGAAGGATCTGCTGAAGAAATTCGAGGCATCGCTCCAAGAGGGAAGCCACAAGCCGCGCGAGCAATCGTTCTTCGAGGGCGTCAAGAAATTCTTCACCGGCGCGGTCGACTAGGGTGCCCCGCGCGCGCCGCATCTCGAGGGGAGGCTAGGTGCCGGGCATCGCGGTGTTCGGGATCACCGGACGCATGGGGCAATCGCTGGTGCGGGCTCTCGCGGGCTCCGCGCTGCATCTGTCGGGTGCGCTGGCTTCGCCCTCGAGCCGCCGGCTCGGGCTCGATGCGGTCGAAGAAGGCGTCCCCTGCGGTGTGCGGGTCACTGCCGATCCGCAGACGGCGCTTCGCGATGCCGCGGTCGCGCTCGATTTCAGCTCCCCGCTTGGGCTCGGCGCCCATGCCGGTGCCTGCGCCGCGCGGGGAGTGCCGCTCCTGGTCGGTACCACCGGCTTCGATTCGGACACCCGCGCGAGGCTCGACGCGGCGGCACTCGTCGTCCCGGTCCTGATCGCGCCCAACACGAGCGTCGGCGTCGGCGTGCTGCGGCAGCTCGCGGCCCTGGCCGCAGCGGCGCTCGGCGCGGGGTTCGACGTGGAAATCAGCGAGGCCCATCATCGGCTGAAACGCGACGCCCCCTCGGGGACGGCGCTGGCCCTCGCAGAGGCGGTGGCCGGGGCGCGCGGCAGCGCGCTCGCCGAGGTGGCGGTATACGACCGGCACGGCCTGTCCGAGCCGCGCAGGCCCGGGAGCATCGGATTTTCGTCGATCCGCGCGGGCGACATCGTCGGCGAGCACACCGTGACCTTCGCCTCCGATGGCGAGCGGATCGAGCTCACCCACCGCGCCACGGACCGGATGGTGTTCGCACGGGGCGCGCTCCAGGCGGCGGAATGGCTGATTGGCCGCCCGGCCGGTGTTTACGGCATGAGGCATGTACTCGGTTTGTGAATGGCATGGACAGGCGGGGCCGCCACCGCTAATATTCGCGCCCGGAAACAAACCGCGATTTGATCAACGAAGCGGGAGGTCGTTCTTGAGAGCGCCTCCCGCTTTGCACATGTGCGACGGCCGCGCGTGTTTGCGCGAGGAGAGGAAACCGGAGTGTCGACACCTGCAGTGCTAGCTCTCGAGGATGGCACCGTGTTCCGTGGCGTCTCTGTCGGCGCAAAAGGAAACACGACGGGTGAAGTAGTTTTCAATACCGCCATGACCGGGTATCAGGAGATCCTCACGGATCCCTCCTATTGCCGCCAGATCGTCACGCTGACGTACCCGCACATCGGCAACACCGGCACCACCCCCGAGGATCTGGAGTCGGGTGCGGTGTTCGCGGCGGGCCTCGTGATCCGTGATCTGCCGCTGCTGCACTCGAACTGGCGCTCGACCGAATCGCTCGGCAGCTTCTTGTTGCGTTGTAAGGTGGTGGCGATCGCGGATATCGACACCCGCAAGCTCACGCGCTTGTTGCGCGAGAAGGGCGCCCAATCGGGTTGCATCATGACCGGCGACAACATCGATGAAAACGCTGCCGTGCGCGCCGCCAAGAAATTCCCCGGGCTCAAGGGCATGGATCTGGCCAAGGCCGTGTCGACCAAGAAGGTCTACCAGTGGAATGACGGGGTAATCTGGAAGACGACCGCCAAACCGCCCCGTCCGCAAAGCCGCCTGCACGTCGTCGCCTACGACTTCGGCATCAAGCGAAACATTCTGCGAATCCTTTCCGAGCACGGTTGCCGCATGACGGTGGTGCCGGCGCAAACAACTGCAGATCAAGTACTTGCGATGAATCCTGATGGTATTTTCTTAAGTAACGGGCCGGGCGATCCCGAACCCTGTGACTACGCCATCGCCGCCATCAGCCGGTTTCTCACCACCGATATCCCGGTGTTCGGCATCTGTCTCGGCCATCAACTGCTCGGACTGGCGAGCGGGGCGAAAACCGTCAAGATGAAGTTCGGCCATCACGGGGCCAATCATCCGGTCTCGGAGCTCGATTCGGGCCGGGTGCTGATCTCCAGCCAGAACCATGGTTTCGCGGTGGACGAGTCGACGCTCCCGGAGAACTTGCGCCCCACGCATCGATCGCTGTTCGACGGCTCGCTGCAGGGTGTCGCGCGCACCGACCGGCCGGCCTTCAGCTTTCAGGGGCATCCCGAGGCGAGCCCGGGCCCGCACGACCTGAAGCTGTTGTTCGAACATTTCATGTACCTGATGGTGAAGCGCATCCAATCGAATTCCCGCGGGCGCACCTCGGTCAGGGCGAAGTCCACCAAGGAAGGCAAGGGCGCCGACGGCAAGGCAGCGGAGAGCAAAGCGGCCGAGGGTAAAAACGCCGAGAGCAAGCCGGCGGACCTGAAGATCGCCGACGGTGGTCCCAAGGCTGCGGAAGGCGCGGGCTGAACGTGGGCAAGCGCACCGACCTCGAGAGCATCCTCATCATCGGCGCCGGGCCGATCATCATCGGGCAGGCGTGTGAGTTCGATTATTCTGGAGCTCAAGCGTGTAAGGCCCTGAAAGAGGAGGGTTATCGGGTCATCCTGGTGAACTCCAACCCGGCCACGATCATGACCGATCCGGAAAGCGCGGACTCGATCTACATCGAGCCCATCAATTGGCGCACCATCGAGCGCATCATCGACAAGGAGCGCCCGAGTGCGCTGCTCCCCACCATGGGCGGGCAGACCGCGCTCAACACCGCGCTCGACCTGGTGCGCGAAGGGGTGCTCGAGAAGTTCAACGTCGAAATGATCGGTGCTTCGCAGCGCGCCATCGACATGGCGGAGGATCGGGAGCTGTTCCGCCGCGCCATGTCCGACATCGGTCTGGAGACGGCGCGGGCACGCATCGCCCATAGCATGGAAGAGGCGCTTGCCGTCCAAGCCGAGATCGGTTTCCCCACGGTCATCCGGCCCTCCTTCACCCTGGGCGGCAGCGGCGGGGGCATCGCCTACAACCGCGAGGAGTTCGAGGAAATCGTGGCGCGCGGGCTAGACGCCTCGCCGACCAACGAGGTGCTCCTCGAGGAATCGGTGATCGGTTGGAAAGAATACGAGATGGAGGTGGTCCGCGACCGCAACGACAACTGCATCATCGTGTGCTCCATCGAGAATGTGGATCCGATGGGGGTTCATACCGGCGATTCCATCACCGTGGCGCCCGCCCAGACGCTGACCGACCGCGAGTATCAGCGTCTGCGCGACGCCTCGATCGCCGTGCTGCGCAAGATCGGCGTGGACACCGGCGGCTCCAACGTGCAATTCGCGGTCAATCCGGACGACGGACGGGTGCTGGTGATCGAGATGAATCCGCGCGTGTCGCGCTCCTCGGCGCTGGCCTCCAAGGCCACCGGGTTCCCCATCGCCAAGATCGCCGCCAAGCTCGCGGTGGGCTACACGCTCGATGAGCTCAAGAACGAGATCACGGGGGGCGGCACGCCGGCGTCCTTCGAGCCGACCATCGATTACGTGGTCACCAAGATCCCGCGCTTCACCTTCGAGAAGTTCCCGGGCGCCAACACCCGTCTCACCACCCAGATGAAGTCGGTGGGCGAGGCCATGGCCATCGGCCGCAGCTTCCAGGAATCCTTTCAGAAGGCGCTCAGGAGCCTGGAGCTCGGCTACGACGGATTCGACGAGCAGCTCACCCTGCCTTTGAACGAGGAGGCGAGCGACAGGCTCTCGTACGAGCTTCGGTGGCCCGGCCCGGCCCGGATCCTGTACGTCGCTGACGCGTTTCGGGCCGGCTGGACGCTCGAGCAGGCGTTCGACGCCACCAAGATCGATCCCTGGTTCTTGTCGCAGATCGAGGACCTGGTCCGGGAGGAGGCACGGCTGCGCGAGGAGGGCTTCGACAGCCTGGAGCTCCCACGGCTGCGGTCGTTGAAACGCAAGGGATTTTCCGATGCCCGCATCGGGCATCTGGTGGCGCGCCAGGAGCATGACGTGCGCAGCAGGCGGCGCAAGCTCGGCCTGCACCCGGTCTACAAGCGCGTGGACACCTGCGCCGCAGAGTTCTCGACCTCGACGGCCTATCTGTACTCGACCTACGAAGAGGAATGCGAGGCCAATCCCACCACCCGGAGGAAGATCATGATTCTGGGCGGCGGCCCCAACCGCATCGGCCAGGGGATCGAGTTCGATTACTGCTGCGTGCACGCGGCCATGGCGCTCTCCGAGGACGGCTTCGAGACCATCATGGTGAACTGCAATCCGGAGACGGTCTCCACCGACTACGACACCTCGGACCGGCTCTACTTCGAGCCGCTGACCTTCGAGGATGTCATGGAGATCATCGAGAAGGAGAAGCCCGAAGGGGTCATCGTGCAGTACGGCGGCCAGACGCCGTTGAAGCTGTCGCGGGCGCTCGCGGCGGCCGGCGCGCCGATCGTCGGCACGACGCCCGACAGCATCGACATCGCCGAGGACCGCGAGCGTTTCCAGAAGCTGGTCGCGAGCTTGAAGCTCAAGCAGCCGGCCAACGCGTCCGCCCGCACCGAGGAGCAGGCCGTGATCATGGCGCGCGAGGTCGGCTTCCCGCTGGTGGTGCGTCCGAGCTACGTGCTCGGCGGTCGCGCCATGGAGGTGGTGTTCAACGAGGACGACCTGCGTCAATACATGACCGACGCCGTGAAGGTGTCGAACGACAGTCCGGTGCTGCTCGATCGATTCCTCGACCTCGCGATCGAGGTGGACGTGGACGCGGTGAGCGACGGCGAGAACGTGCTCATCGGCGGCATCATGGAGCACATCGAGCAGGCCGGCGTGCACTCCGGCGATTCGGGGTGCTCGCTGCCGCCCAACGGGCTGTCGCTCGAGACGCAGGAAGAGCTGCGGGCACAGACGCGCAAGCTTGCCAAGGCGCTCAACGTGGTCGGCTTGATGAACATCCAGTTCGCGATCCAAAGCGGCGTCATCTACATCCTCGAGGTCAATCCCCGCGCCTCGCGGACCGTGCCGTTCGTCTCCAAGGCGACGGGCATCCCTCTCGCCAAGGTCGCGGCGCGCGTCATGACCGGCAAATCGCTCGCCGCGCAGGGGCAGACGGTCGGGCGCATCCCGCCCTATTTCTCGGTCAAAGAGGCGGTGTTCCCCTTCATCAAGTTCCCGGAGGCCGATCCGATCCTGGGGCCCGAGATGAAGTCCACCGGCGAGGTCATGGGCACGGGCTCAACCTTCGGCGAGGCGTACGCGAAGGCACAGGCGGCCTCGGGGGTGATCCTGCCGACCCGCGGGCTTTGCTTCGTGAGCGTGCGGGATCGCGACAAGCCGGGGGCGGTGCAGCTCGCGCAAATGCTGATCGCGCGCGGCTTCGAGATCGCCGCCACCGGCGGGACCGCCACGGTGCTGGAGGAGGCGGGGATCGCCTGCCGCCGGGTCAACAAGGTGCGTGAGGGTCGCCCTCACGTCGTCGATATGATAAAAAATGACGAGGTAGCCCTTATCGTCAACACGACGGAGGGCAAACAGGCGGTGCGCGAGTCGCGCTCCATTCGCCGCGAGGCGGTCGCACGCAGGGTGACTTACTACACCACCGTGGCCGGCGCCCGCGCCACCTGCGATGCGCTCGATCATTTGGGCGACATCGAGGTCAATCGACTGCAAGATCTGCACAAGGAATTGGCTTGAAACGAACTCCGATGACACTGCGCGGCGCGGAGCGCCTGCGGCAGGAGCTCAGACAATTGAAGAGCGAGGCGCGCCCGAACGTCATCAAGGCAATCGCCGAGGCGCGCGCACACGGCGATTTGTCGGAGAACGCCGAATATCATGCGGCCCGCGAACAGCAAAGCTTCATCGAGGGACGCATCAACGAGATCGAGGGCCGCCTGTCGAACGCAGAGGTCATCGACGTGACCAAGTTGAATGCGAGCGACCGGGTGGTGTTCGGCTCGACCGTCGAAGTCGAGGATCAGGAAGGCGGCGCCAAGCTCGTCTATCAGCTGGTTGGCGATGACGAGGCGGACATCAAGAATGGGCTGCTCTCGGTCTCCTCGCCCATCGCGCGCGCGCTGATCGGCAAGTCCGAGGGCGATGTGGTCGACGTGAAGGCGCCCGGCGGCACCAAGAGCTACGAGATCGTCTCGGTCCGCTACGTTTGACGCGCGCGAGTGGTTAACCTTTTTCGCGTGCTTCTGGTCTTATGGGCGGGAAGTCTCTGGTCGCTCGCGGCCTGGGTGACTCCGACCTTGTTTTTCGCGCAGAGCGACCGCCATCTGGCGGGGATCCTCGCGGCGCGCTTGTTCAGCATCGAGACCTATCTGGGCCTCGCCGTGGCGGCGCTGGCACTGCTCCTGCCGGGGCGCAGCCGCATGGGCGGGGTGTATGTCGCCGCGGCGCTCCTGGCCGTGAACGAATGGGTGCTGAAGCGGTTCATGGAGGCGGCGCGCGCGCATGGAACGGCGGGCGGCCTCGGTTTCGGCGCCTGGCACGGTGTGTCCTTCATCCTCTACATCGCCGCGTGCCTGGGCGTTTTGCTAGTGATCTGGAAGCAGCACTTTCGCTAAGCCCTCGCCCCTCCGATAGAACACCCCGACATGTCCGATGCGCTGCACGATGACGGCCGATGTGCGCCGCGCCAATTCGTCCAGGGCGGCTTCCCGCTCGGCGCGCTCGCCGACCCGGGCGCTCACCTTGACGAGCTCGTGATCCTTGAGCGCCCGATCGAGCTCGTTGACGACGCCGTCCGTGAGCCCGGCATTACCCAAGAGGACGAGCGGATGCAGCGGATGCGCAAGCCGGCGAAGGTGTTTCTTTTGCTTCTCGGAAAGTGCCATGGCCGTCATTATAGGGGTCTCGATCACCGACATGCCCAAACGAACCAAGAGTAGTGCGCGCTGGCTCGCCGAGCACGCGAGCGACGAATTCGTCAAGCGGGCGAAGGCGGAGGGCTGGCGCTCGCGCGCGGTGTTCAAGCTGGCCGAAATCCAGGAGCGGGAGAGGCTGCTCAAGCCCGGGATCCGCTGCGTCGACCTGGGCGCCGCGCCCGGAGGCTGGAGCCAGTACGCCGCGCGCATCGTCGGGGGCTCGAGCCGCATCGTCGCCACCGACATCCTCGCCATGGACGAGATTCCCGGGGTCGAGTTCGTGCAGGGCGACTTTCGCGAGGACAGCGTCGTCGAGCAGGTGCTGGCCGCGGTGGGCTCGGAAAAGGTCGATCTTGTATTGTCCGACATGGCCCCCAATATGGCTGGAATCGACGCGGTTGATCAGCCAAGATCGATGTACCTCGCGGAATTGGCGCTGGAATTCGCCGATCGTGTGCTGGTCCCCGGGGGCGATGCCCTCATCAAGCTGTTCCAGGGGGCGGGTTTCGATGAGATCGTGCGCGAGGCCCGGCGGCGGTACGGGCGGGTCCTGACGAAAAAGCCGAAGGCGTCACGAACCCGAAGTCCCGAGATCTACCTGTTGGCGCGGCAGTTTGGGATGGTGTAAGTTCGATGAGCCATTCCAGGCCTCGAGGAATGGAACGCGGGACGGGTTCTTTTGTCGTAATATGATTGCGGCCGTAGGTGAAACTTGAACGATTTGACCAAACAGATTCTCTTGTGGGTCGCACTGGCCGTCATCCTGCTCGCGATTTTCAGCCAGTTCGGGATGCGCACGGGCCAGCCCCAGACCATCGATTACTCGCAGTTCCTGACTGACGTCAAGAGCAACAACGTCGACTCGGTGACGTTTAAAGGCGAGATCATCGAGGGCAAGAAGCGCGACGGCAACCCGTTCGTCGTCTACAACCCCGAGACCAGCAACAGCGCGCTGATCGGCCTTTTGAGCGGCCAGGGCGTCAAATTTCGCGGCGAGCCCCCGAAACAGCAATCGGTGCTCCTGCAGCTGCTCATATCCGCCTTCCCCATCCTGATCTTGATCGGCTTCTGGGCCTACTTCATGCGCCAGATGCAGGGCGCCTCCGGCGGCCGGGGGGCCATGTCCTTCGGCAAGAGCCGCGCGAGGCTCCTGGGTGAGGACCAGGTCAACATCACGTTTGCGGACGTGGCGGGCGTCGAAGAGGCCAAGCAGGAAGTGGTCGAAATCGTCGACTTCCTGAAAGATCCCGGCAAGTTCCAGAAACTTGGCGGCAAGATCCCGAAGGGTGTGCTCATGGTGGGGTCCCCCGGCACGGGTAAGACCTTGTTGGCCCGGGCGATCGCCGGCGAGGCCAAAGTGCCGTTTTTCACCATATCCGGCTCGGATTTCGTGGAAATGTTCGTCGGTGTGGGCGCTTCGCGCGTGCGCGACATGTTCGAGCAGGCCAAGAAGCATGCCCCCTGCATCATCTTCATCGATGAGATCGATGCCGTCGGCCGCCACCGCGGCGCGGGTTTGGGCGGCGGCCACGACGAGCGTGAACAGACCTTGAACCAGTTGCTGGTCGAGATGGACGGCTTCGAGGGCAACGAGGGCATCATCGTCATCGCGGCGACCAATCGTCCCGACGTGCTCGATCCGGCGCTCCTGCGGCCGGGCCGGTTCGACCGCCAGGTCGTGGTGCCGCTGCCGGATGTGCGCGGCCGCGAACAAATCCTCAAAGTCCATATGCGCAAGGTGCCGCTCGGCGACAACGTCAAGCCCTCGGTGATCGCGCGGGGCACCCCCGGCTTCTCGGGGGCGGATCTGGCGAATCTCGTGAACGAGGCCGCCCTGTTCGCGGCCCGGGGCAACAAGCGCTCCGTGACCATGGAGGAGTTCGAGCGCGCGAAGGACAAGATCATGATGGGCGCGGAACGCCGCTCCATGGTCATGACCGAGGAAGAGAAGCGCAACACCGCTTATCACGAATCGGGCCACGCCATAGTCGGCCTGTCCGTGCCCGAACATGACCCGGTTTACAAGGTCACCATCATCCCGCGCGGCCGTGCGCTCGGCGTGACCATGTTCCTGCCGGAACAGGACCGCTACAGCACCAGCAAGCGCCAGCTCGAGAGCCGTATCGCGACGCTGTTCGGCGGCCGCGTGGCCGAAGAGCTGGTGTTCGGCCCCGATGCGGTCACCACGGGCGCTTCCAACGACATCGAGCGGGCGACCGAGCTCGCCCGCAACATGGTCACGCGCTGGGGCCTGTCGGACCGCTTGGGCCCACAAACCTACAGCGAAGAATCGGGTGAGGTATTCCTCGGACGCAGTGTCACGCAACACAAGCAGGTGTCCGATGTCACCGCACACGTGATCGACGAAGAGGTTCGCCGAGTCATCGACAGCAATTATCAGCGTGCGTACAAGATCATCCAGACCAACATGGACAAGCTGCAGATCATGTCCGAGGCGTTAATCAAGTACGAGACCATCGACGAGGAACAGATCAAGGACATCATGGAAGGCCGCGTACCGCGTCCGCCCCGTGATTGGGACGACTCGGCGACGCCGACCGCGCGCGGCCAGGGACCCGCGGCCGAAAAACCCACCACGCCGCTCGTCAGTCCGGCGGGACAGCACTAAACCGCGGCGCTGCGGGCAAGCAAGCGTCGCCGCGCCTCGAGAGGGCGCAGCAAGTGGCCGATGCGCTGGCAATGCCGACATAGACTCCTCGACTTGACGCGCCCCGCGGTCATGGGCGTGCTCAATGTCACCCCGGATTCCTTCTCGGACGGCGGCCGTTATACGGATATCGAGGCGGCGCTCGAGCGCGCGCGCTGCATGGTGGCGGAGGGTGTGTCCATCATCGATGTGGGCGGAGAATCCACACGTCCCCGCTCGACGGGAGTCGACGCCGCGACCGAGCTCGCCCGGGTCGTTCCGGTCATCGCCCGCATCGCGGCCGAGCTCGATGTCGCCATCTCCATCGATACCAGCAAGCTCGAGGTCATGACCGCGGCCGTGCAGGCCGGCGCCTGCATCGTGAACGATATCCGTGCGTTGCGCGCGCCCGGCGCGCGCGAGTGGGCCGCCGGCGCCGGAGTCGGCGTGTGCCTCATGCACATGCAGGGGCAGCCGCTCACCATGCAGGACAACCCGGATTATCGGGACGCGGTCGGCGAGGTCATCAGCTTCCTGATCGAACAGCGGGCGGCCTGCCTCGCCGCGGGCATTGCCGCCGACGCCGTGGCATTCGATCCGGGGCTGGGGTTCGGCAAGCGACACGAGGATAACTTGGCGCTGTTGAAGAATTTGTCGCATCTTGCGGCCTTGGGCTCGCCGCTGCTCGTCGGGGTCTCGCGCAAGAGCACGATCGGCCGGGTATTGGGTCGAGCTCCCGCCGAACGCCTGCCCGGCGGGTTGGCGCTCGCCGCGTGGGCCGTGGGCGCCGGTGCGCGCATCGTGCGAACGCACGATGTCGCGGCCACGCGCGATGCCATACTCATGGTGGACGCAGTCATGCAGGGGAGATGCCATTGAGCGATTATTTCGGGACGGACGGGGTGCGCGGCCGGGTCGGCGAGCCGCCGATGACGGTGGATTTCGCGCTCAAGCTGGCGAGCGCCGCCGCCCGCATTCTGGCGCCGTCGGGAGGCCGCGTGCTCATCGGCAAGGACACCCGCGTCTCGGGCTACATGTTCGAATCCGCGCTCGAGGCGGGCTTCGTCGCTGCCGGCGTCGACGTGCTGCTGATCGGCCCGCTGCCGACGCCGGGCATCGCCTATATGACGCAGCGATTGGGGTGTAATTTCGGGGTCGTCATCTCAGCCTCCCACAATGGCTACGAGGACAACGGCATCAAGTTCTTCGACGGCAACGGCAGCAAGTTGTCGGATCAGCTGGAGAGCCGGATCGAGCGCCTGCTGGACAGCCCCGTGGTGACGCGGGAATCGCAGCGCCTGGGCAAGGCGGTGCGCACCGACAGGAGCCGCACCCAGTATCAGGAGTTCTGCGCCTCGACGATCCCGGCCGGTATGACGCTCGAGGGCTTCAAGATCGTGGTGGACTGCGCGAACGGCGCGGGCTACAAGGTGGCGCCGCGGGTTTTCGCCGATCTCGGCGCCGAGATCGTGCCGATCGGCTGTTCTCCGAACGGCCGCAACATCAACGATGGATGCGGATCCACGCACACGGAGCTGCTGCAGCTCACCGTGCCGGGAGTGCGTGCGCACGTCGGCATTGCGCTCGATGGCGACGGTGACCGGGTCATGTTGGTGGATGCCCTGGGGCGCTGCGTGGATGGCGACCAGCTCCTGTTCGTGCTCGCGCGCGCGCGCCGCGATGCCGGCATTCTCGAGGGTCCGGTGGTCGGCACGGTGATGAGCAACCTCGGCCTGGAGCAATCGCTCGCCGAGCTCGGCATTGCGTTTCGCCGCGCCCAGGTCGGCGATCGCCATGTGCTCGCCATGCTGCAGGAGGTGGGCGGAACGCTCGGCGGCGAGACATCCGGCCATATCCTGTGTCTGGACAAGACGACGACGGGCGATGGCATGATCAGCGCGCTGCAGGTCCTGGCGGTGATGAAGAACACCGGCGCAGGGCTCGCCGAGCTCTGCGCGCCGATGCCCAAATATCCCCAGGTGCTGTTGAACGTTCGGGTGGCCCGACGCTTCGATCCCATGGAGAATCCGAGCGTCGCGGACACTGTCGCCGCCGTGGAGCGATCATTCAAAGGGCGGGGGCGCATCGTGCTGCGGGCCTCCGGCACGGAACCCCTGATTCGCGTCATGGTCGAGGGTCATGATGCCAAGTTGGTGAAGCGGGGGGCGGGCGAGATCGCCGCCGCGGTGGAGGCGGTGGCAGCCAAGCCCGCGGCGTAAGCTTTCAGGCCAGGGCTTGCAGTTACCGGCCCGCGCGGCTACTCTTCGCCGCCTTTCCGGCAGGGCCTTTTGGTCCCATGGGGTTGGCTATGCGTCGTCCGGTGGTCGCTGGTAATTGGAAAATGCATGGATCGCGGGCCGCCAATGAGACGTTGCTCGCCGATCTCGCGGAACGCCTGAACTCAGACTGGCAGACGGATGTCGTGGTGTTCCCCCCATACGTCTATCTCGCCGACGCCGTACGCACGCTGGAGGGGACGGATGTCGGGGTGGGCGCGCAGGATGTGTGCGCCGAGCCCACGGGTGCGTTCACCGGGGAAGTTGCGGCCGCCATGCTCAAGGATGTCGGATGCAGGTATGTGATCGTCGGGCACTCGGAGCGGCGGCGTCTCTACCACGAGGATGACGTGCTGGTGGCGCGCAAATTCGGGGCGGCGCTCAAGGCGGGTCTCACGCCCGTGCTGTGTGTCGGGGAATCCTTGGAGGAGCGGGAAGGGCACCACACGGAGGCGGTGGTCGCGCGTCAGCTCGATGCCGTGATCGCGATGAACGGCGTGTCGACTCTCGGCGAGGCGATTCTCGCCTACGAGCCGGTCTGGGCCATCGGCACGGGACGAAATGCCTCGCCCCAACAGGCGCAGGCGGTTCATCATTACCTGCGCAGCCGGATTGCCGCGCAAGATGCTAAACTAGGAAGTCGTGTCCGCATTCTGTACGGCGGGAGCGTCAAGGCCTCGAACGCGGCGGAGCTGCTCTCGATGCCCGACGTGGACGGCGGTTTGGTGGGCGGCGCCTCGTTGAGCGCCGATGAATTTCTTCAGATATGCGCGGCCGCTGCCGCGCGACATTGAGAGATCGAGATGCTGCGTAGTTTCATCCTCGGAGTGCACATACTGCTGGCGCTGATGATCATCGGTCTCGTGCTCGTGCAGCGCGGTAAAGGCGCGGAGGCGGGTGCGGGGTTTGGATCCGGCGCGTCGGGCACGGTATTCGGCGCACGCGGCACGGCGACGTTGTTCTCGAAGCTGACCGCGATATTCGCGGGGCTTTTTTTCGTGACCAGCTTGACGCTTGCGTACCTGGGGACGCGCTCGCCGGCCGAGGCGACTTCGGTGCTCGAACGGGCTGCGCAGGCCGCGGCGGCAGCGCGCAGCGCGACGCCTCCCGCGACGAGCGCTCCTGCCGGAGCGGTGACGCTGCCCGGAAGCGCCGCCCCCGCCGCATCGGCGCCGCCGGGCTCGCAGCCTGCGACGGCGCCGCCCGCGGAGCCTGCACCGAGCGACAAGAAATAGGTATTTGAAGTTACTGTGAGTTACGAAGCCGACGTGGCGGAATTGGTAGACGCGCTAGTTTGAGGGGCTAGTGGGGCAACCTGTGCCGGTTCGAGTCCGGCCGTCGGCACCATTTTTGATGAGGACGAACATCTCTTTCAGGTGAACGCGGGCGCGCGTGCCTGATATACTTGTGGGCTACCGCCCAAGTCACCTGACATCAACGATGTTGCGACAATATTTACCGATATTGATCTTCATGGGATTGGCCGGGGGCCTCGGCATCGTGCTGTTCACGCTCGGGTGGATCGCCGGCCCGCGTCGCCCCGATCCCGAGAAATTGTCGCCTTACGAGTGCGGCTTCGAGGCCTTCGAAGATTCGCGCATGCGCTTCGACGTGCGTTATTACCTGGTCGCGATCATCTTCATCGTGTTCGATCTGGAGATCGCCTTCTTCTTTCCGTGGGCCGTGTCGCTCAAGGCCACCGGCACGTTCGGCCTCGTCTCCATGCTGATCTTCGCGTTGGTGCTCGTGGTGGCGCTCGTATACGACTACCGGCGAGGAGCGCTCGAATGGGATTAGAAGCGGCGACTGCCGATGCCGGCCCGGCGCGCGGCTTCGAAGTCACCACCGTCGACCAGCTCATCAACTGGGCGCGAACCGGTTCGCTCTGGCCGATGACGTTCGGTCTCGCCTGCTGCGCCGTCGAAATGATGCATGCGGGCGCGGCACGCTACGACCTCGACCGGTTCGGGGTGGTGTTCCGCCCGAGCCCGCGCCAGTCCGACGTGATGATCGTCGCGGGCACCCTGGTCAACAAGATGGCGCCTGCGCTTCGCAAGGTGTACGACCAGATGGCCGAGCCGCGCTGGGTCATTTCCATGGGCTCCTGCGCGAATGGCGGCGGCTATTACCATTATTCCTATGCCGTGGTGCGCGGATGCGACCGCATCGTGCCGGTCGATGTCTACGTACCGGGCTGTCCTCCCACGGCGGAGGCGCTCATCTACGGCATCATTCAGCTGCAGAACAAGATCCGGCGCAACAAGGCCATCATCCGATGAGTGACGACGGCGGTTCCGCGGCTGCCCCGTCAGTCCCGACGGGGCTGGAGCGCCTCGCGGCGCTCGTCGAAGCCGCGTTGCCGGGGAAACTCGCCCGCACCGCAAATCATGCCGGCGAGCTCACCTACGAGGTCCGGCCGGGCGATCTCCTGGAGAGCGCGACGGTGTTGCGCGATCGATCCGGACTCGAGTTCCAGATGTGCATGGATGTCTGCGGGGTCGACTACCTGGAGCATGGTCGCGCGGAATGGAAGACCGAGCACGCCACCGTTTCCGGGTTCAGCCGCGGGGTCGTGCGCGGCCTGTCGGGCGGCGGGGACGAGAAGCCGGGACGCCGCTTCGCCGTGGTATATCACCTCCTGTCGATCTCGCAGAATCAGCGTTTGCGCCTGAAGGTGTACTGCGAGGATGACGTGCAGCCTGCGGTGGATTCCGTGGCGCCGATCTGGGCCGGTAGCGACTGGTTCGAGCGCGAGGCCTTCGATCTGTTCGGGATCATGTTCAAGGGTCACCCCGACCTTCGTCGTCTGCTCACCGATTACGGCTTCATCGGCCATCCGTTCCGCAAGGATTTCCCGTTGTCGGGCAACGTCGAAGTGCGCTACGACCCGGAAAAGCGCCGCGTCGTCTATCAACCGGTGACCATCGAGCCGCGCGTTCTGGTGCCCAAGGTGATCCGCCATGACAACCGCTACGATCCACAGCTCACCAACGCACCCGTCGATATTGCCGCGAAACCCAATGGCTGAGCGATAAAGTGCCCGAGATACGCAATTTCACCATGAATTTCGGGCCGCAGCATCCGGCTGCGCACGGCGTGCTGCGCCTGGTGCTCGAGATGGACGGCGAGACCATCCAGAAGGCCGACCCGCATATCGGCCTTCTGCATCGCGCCACGGAGAAGCTTGCCGAAAGCAAGCCGTTCAACCAATCGATCGGCTACATGGACCGGCTCGATTACGTGTCCATGATGTGCAACGAGCACGCCTACGTCATGGCGATCGAGAGGCTGCTCAAGATCGAGCCGCCGATCCGCGCGCAGTACATCCGGGTGATGTTCGACGAGATCACCCGCATTCTGAACCATCTGATGTGGCTCGGCGCGCACGCGCTCGACATCGGGGCGATGACCGTATTCCTTTATTGCTTCCGCGAGCGTGAGGACCTGATGGACTGCTACGAGGCGGTGTCGGGAACGCGCATGCACGCGACCTACTATCGGCCGGGCGGCGTGTACCGGGATCTGCCCGACCTCATGCCGAAGTATCAATACTCGCAGTGGCGCAGCAACAAGGATGTGGATCGCCTGAACGAGCGCCGCTCCGGGGGCTTGATCGATTTCATCGCGGATTTCGTGGCCCGCTTTCCCGCCTGCATCGACGATTACGAGACGCTGCTCACCGACAACCGCATCTGGAAGCAGCGCACCGTGAACATCGCGGTGGTGAGCCCGGAGCGGGCCATGCAGCTCGGGTTCTCGGGCCCGATGCTGCGCGGCTCCGGGGTCGAATGGGACCTTCGCAAAAAGCAGCCGTACGACGTGTACGATCGAATGGACTTCGACATCCCGGTCGGCCTCAACGGCGATTGCTACGACCGCTATCTGGTGCGCGTCGAGGAGCTGCGCCAGTCGACCCGCATCATCGAACAGTGCGTGAAGTGGCTGAAGGAGAATCCGGGGCCCGTGATGCTCGACGATCGCAAGGTGCGTCCGCCGCGCCGCGAGGAAATGAAGGGCGACATGGAATCCCTCATTCATCACTTCAAGTTGTTCACCGAAGGCTATTGCGTCCCGGAAGGCGAGGTGTACGCCGCGGTCGAGGCACCCAAGGGCGAGCTCGGTGTCTATCTGGTTTCGGACGGGGCGAACAAGCCGTATCGGATGAAGGTGCGGGCGCCGGGATTTGCGCATCTGGCGGCGCTCGATGAAATGGTGCGCGGTCACATGCTCGCCGACGTGGTGGCGGTGATCGGGACGCAGGACATCGTGTTCGGCGAGATAGACCGATGACTACTGTGCAATTATCCGATCACGTCCGTCAGGAGATCGATCACTGGCTGGCCAAGTTCCCGCCGGACCGGCGCCGTTCCGCGGTGATCTCCGCGCTGCATGCCGTGCAGCACGAGAACAAAGGCTATCTCACCCCCGCTCTGATGGACGCAGTTGCCGAGTACATCGGCCTGCCGCCGATCCAGGTGTACGAAATTGCGACTTTTTACTCCATGTTCGAGACCAAACCCGTGGGGCGCCATCATGTCTCGGTGTGCACGAACATTTCCTGCATGCTGCGCGGCGCCTTCGACGTGGTCGAGCGGGTCGAGAAGAAGCTCGGCATCAAGACGGGCGAGAGCACTCCCGACGGCCGCATCTACCTGAAGCGCGAGGAAGAGTGCCTGGCCGCGTGCACCGGTGCGCCGATGATGATGGTCGATCACGTTTATCACGAGAATCTGACGCCCGCGAGCATCGACAAGATCCTGGATGACCTCACATGAGCTACGAGCAGAATTTTGTGTTGTTCGAGGCGCTCAAGCACGAGCGTCCCTGGACGCTCGAGGGCTATCGCAAGTTCGGCGGCTACGAGGCCTGGGAAGCCGTCCTGCGTGACAAGACGCCGCGCGAGAAGATCATCGACGAGGTCAAGGCCTCGGGACTTCGCGGCCGGGGCGGCGCAGCGTTCCCCACCGGGGTGAAATGGAGCTTCATGCCGCGAAGCTCGCCGGTGCAGAAATACGCGGTGTGCAACTCGGATGAATCCGAGCCCGGCACCTGCCACGACCGCGACATCCTGCGCTACAACCCGCATTCGGTGATCGAGGGGATGGCCATTGGCGGCTACGCGATGACCGCGACCGTCGGCTACAACTACATCCGCGGCGAGTTCATGGCCGAGCCCATCCCGCGCTTCGAGGCGGCGCTCAAGGAGGCCTACGACGCCGGTCTTCTCGGCAAGAACATCAAGGGGTCCGGTGTCGATTTCGACCTGCACATGTTCGTCGGCGCCGGCGCCTATATCTGCGGCGAGGAGACGGCGCTGCTCGAGTCGCTCGAGGGCAAGCCCGGCAAGCCGCGCTTCAAGCCGCCGTTTCCCGCGAATTTCGGCCTGTTCGGCAAACCGACCACCATCAACAACACCCAGAGCTACGCCTCGGTGCCTACCATCATGCGCAGGGGCGCGGCCTGGTTCGCGGGCCTCGGGCCGCCGAACTCCGGCGGCACGCTCATTTTTTCGGTGTCGGGACACGTCGCCAAGCCCCTGAACATCGAGCTGCCGCTCGGCATCCCCTTCAAGGACCTGCTCGAGCTCGCCGGCGGAGTGTGGAAGGGCCGCAAGCTCAAGGCCGTCATCCCCGGCGGATCGTCCTGCCCCGTGGTGCCGGGCGACGTCATGATGGCGACCAACATGGACTACGACTCGGTCAAGAAGGCGGGCTCCTCCATCGGCACCGGGGCCGTGATCGTCATGGATGAGACCACCTGCATGGTGCGGGCGCTCGAGCGACTCGCGCGGTTCTATTACTCCGAGTCCTGCGGTCAGTGCACGCCCTGCCGCGAGGGCACGGGCTGGCTCGATCGGATGCTCAATCGGATCATTGCGGGCCAGGGCCGGAGCGAGGATTTGGGCCTGCTTCTCGATGTCGCGAATCGCATCGAGGGCCACACGATCTGCGCGCTCGGCGATGCGGCGGCATGGCCGGTGCAAAGTTTCCTGAAACATTTCAGGCATGAGTTTCAGTACATGATCGAGCACAAGGGCCGCTCGATCGTCGAAGGCCAGCCGGCGGCGTCAGCGCCGGCGGCGGCCTGAACAAGGGCGCACGATGAGCGACGATCTGGTCAATATCGAAGTCAACGGGATCCCGTTGAAAGCGCGCAAGGGCGCCATGATCATGCAGGTCACGGACGCAGCCGACGTGTACATCCCGCGATTCTGCTATCACGCCAAGCTCACCGTCGCCGCCAACTGCCGCATGTGCCTGGTCGAGGTGGAGAAAGCGCCGAAGCCCATGCCCGCCTGCGCAACGCCCGTCATGGAAGGCATGAAGGTGTTCACGCGCTCGCCGAAGGCGGTCGCCGCGCAGCGCGCCACCATGGAATTTTTGCTCATCAATCATCCGCTCGATTGCCCGATCTGCGATCAAGGGGGTGAGTGCGAGCTTCAGGACCTCGCGATGGGCTACGGGCGCGACATCTCGCGCTTCTCCGAGCGCAAGCGCGTGGTGAAGGACAAGAACATCGGGCCGTTGGTCTCGACCGACATGACCCGCTGCATCCAGTGCACGCGCTGCGTGCGCTTCGGGCAGGAGGTTCAGGGGTTCCCGCAGCTCGGCACCACCGGACGCGGCGAGCACATGCAGATCGACACGTACATCGAGCAGAGCCTGGACCACGAGCTGTCCGCCAACATCATCGATCTGTGCCCCGTGGGCGCGCTCAACAACAAGCCGTTTCGCTATCGCGCGCGCGCCTGGGAGATGACGCAGCGTGCGCTGGTGTCGCCGCACGATGCCTTCGGCACCAACCTCTATGGCCACGTGCTGCGCGGCAGGATGATGCGGGTGGTGCCGCGCGAGAACGAGGAGGTCAACGAGACCTGGATCGCCGACCGCGACCGCTTCGGATTCGAGGGCATGTATTCGCCCGACCGCGCCACCCAGCCGATGGTGCGCGTCGGCGGCGTGCTGCAGCCCGTCGATTGGGAGGTCGCGTTGACGGCGGCCGCGGAAGGGCTGCAGAAGGCGGTCGCCGCGCACGGCGCCTCCAGCATCGGGTTCTTGAGCTCGCCGAGCGCCACCGTGGAGGAGATGTTCCTGCTCTCGCAGGTCGCCCGCGGACTCGGCACCCACAACGTCGATCATCGTCTGCGCCAGCTCGATTTCCGGGCGGACGGGGACGAGGCCGCATTCCCGAGCTTGGGGCTTGCCATCGCGCAAGTCGAGGTGCTGGAGGGAGTGCTCGTCATCGGCTCGAATCTGCGCCACGAGATGCCGCTTCTGGCGCATCGCATCCGCAAGGCGGCGGTGAGCCGGGGCGCCAAGGTGGCGTTCCTCAATCCTCGCGAGTTCGAATACCTGTTCCCCGTCGCCGGCTACGGTGCCGAGCCGGACCTGCTCGGCGCTTTGGCGGCCGTGGTTCGCGCGGCCGCGGCGGCGGCGGGCAAGCCCGTCCCGTCGGGCGTACGCGAAGCGGCGGTGAGCGATACGCATCGCTGCCTGGCCGCGGCCCTCGGCCACGGTCAGCGTCATGCGATATTTTTGGGAGCGCTCGCGCAGCGCCATCCCGCGTACGCCGAGATCCGCGCGCTCGCCCGCGCGCTCGCGCAGCTCTCGGGAGCGACTCTGGGGCTCATCACCGACGGCGCCAATTCGGCCGGCGGTTACCTCGCCGGCGCCGTGCCGCATCGCGAGGCCGGCGGCACGGCGGTGGCGGCGCCAGGGCTTGCGGCGCGCGCCATGCTGGAGAACCGGCTCAAGGCCTACGTGCTGTTCGGCGGCATCGATCCGGCGAACGATCTGGCGGGCGCGACGGATGCGCTCGCGGGCGCCGGGTTCGTCATCGCCGCGACCACGCACCTGACCGACAAGCTCCGCGAGGTGGCGCATGTGGTGCTGCCGGTCGGGACCTTCGCGGAAAGCGCCGGCACGTTCGTGAATGTCGAGGGCCGCTGGCAGAGCTGGACCGGCGCGGCGAGCCCGGTGGGCGAGAGCCGGCCGGGGTGGAAGGTATTGCGGGTGCTCGCGAACCTTCTGAACATCCGCGGCGTCGACTACATGAGCTCGGAGGAGGTGCGCGAGGCGCTCAAGAATCTCTGCGGTCCGCGGTTGGCGTCATCGGACAATGCCGTGGGGTCCGAGGCCGGGGGGGCCGGCGGCGCCAAGGCGGCCGGCGCAGACTCGGGCGCGGGCGGCGCGGGCGGCGGCGCGACTCCCTCCTCCGGTCAATGGGTGGACATTCCTCCCTATCAAATCGACGTGCTGGTGCGCGGCTCCGAATCGCTCGCCAAGACCAAGGACGGGCAGGCGGCCCGGGTGGTGCTCTGACCATGTGGCAGTGGGCTCCCATCCGCGACTGGCTGATCGCGCAAATCACCGAATACTGGGCGACGCCGCTCCTGACCGCGGTGCAGATCGGGATCGTGATGGTGTCCCTGATCCTGGTGATGGCGTTTTATACGCTGGCGGAACGCAAGGTGATCGGCTGGATCCAGGCGCGCAGGGG
>Ga0182012_10002064_pt1 | contig 21859 bp, 19 predicted proteins | sample 612S2SmetaG_FD_120486 | JGI IMG/M metagenome (GOLD analysis project Ga0182012, IMG submission 120486) | Permafrost microbial communities from Stordalen Mire, Sweden - 612S2S metaG | ecosystem: Environmental > Terrestrial > Soil > Wetlands > Permafrost | place: Sweden: Stordalen | collected... | reverse complement strand
GAGGCAGGCGCGCAAGCCGTCGAGCGTTTCGACCTCGGGCAACTCGCTGGCGTGCGCCGAGCGGTGGTCCTGGCGTCGGGCAGCGGCTCGAACTTTCAGTCCGTGGCCGACGGTGCCCGCGACCGAACGCTGCCGCTCGAGGTCGTTCGCCTCGTATGCAACCGGCCCCGCGGGGGAGCCGTCGAGCGGGCCGCGCGCGCCGGCGTTCCGGTGCGCGTCGCCGCCTGGGATCGCGCGAACGTTCCGCGAGCGCTGTACGACGCCGAGGTGATTGACGCCGTGGCCGCGGCCGAGCCCGATCTCGTGCTGTTGCTGGGCTGGATGCACGTGCTGCCCGCCGCTTTCGTCGAGCGGTTTGCCGACGCGCTCAACCTCCACCCGTCGTTTCTGCCGCTCGACCCGGGTGCGGACACCGTCACGATGCCGGACGGCTCGGTGGAGCCGGCTCTGCGCGGCGCGCACGCAGTCGACGACGCGTTCGCCGGCGGGGCCCGCTGGGGCGGGGCGTCCGTGCACCGGCTCGCCGTGGAAGTCGACCGCGGAGCGATCGTCGCGCGCGCTCCGCTACTGCGCGGCGACGGCGAGGACAAGGACGCGTTCGTGCAGCGGCTGCACGCGCTGGAGCACCGGGTGCTCGCGTCGGCGGTCAAGCGCTGGGCGTACGAGACGCCCCGCGGAGGATAGCGACCGCCCATTTCGTCCGCTCGCACGACAGGGTGAAGCGAGGGTGCCGTGAACATAGGGCCGCTGGAGGGACGTTCATGCGCTCTGGTTTCGGGCTATTGTGGGTTCGCTTGTGCGCCGCGCTGGTCGCGCTCGGGGTCGGGTTGTCGGGTTCGACGCTCGGGGCCCTCGGCGGGACGGTGGGTTCGGTTCGGGGGACCGTCGCCGACGGCGAAACGCACGCGCCGATCGTCGGCGCGCGGGTCACGCTGCGGTCGCCGTCCGATCGCTACACGGCGGTCACCGACTCGCACGGTTTCTACGCGATCGAGGGCATCCACCCGGACACCTACCTGCTGACGATATCGAGGGAGGGCTACGACGACTTCCAGGAGTCGGACGTCTCGATCAACCAGGACACGCGCGCGGTCGTCGACGCGCCCCTCCACAAGCTCAAGGAGATCGGCAGCGTCACGGCGCGGTCGTCGCAGTCGCTCGTACAACGGCATCAAGCCAGCGACGTCTATTCCGTCGCCTCCGCGCAGCAGAGCCAGTTGACCGGCCTGCCGTCGAGCCCCAACGAGGCGCAACTGCTGAACTCCCTGCCGGGCGTCAGCGGCGTCGGCGGCGGAACGAACGGCCTCTACGGCTCGTATCCGCTCATCCGCGGCGGCCTGCAGAACGACCAGGGTTACCAATTGGACGGCATCGACGCGACCGAGCCGCTGACGAACGAGTTCATCAACAACCTGGTGCTCAACGGGTCGCGCAGCGTCAACGTGACCGCCGGCCCGGGCGACGCCAGCAAGGGCGGCTCCGGTTCGGGCTACGTCAACGTCGTCACCAAGACCGGCACGTACCCCAGCAGCGGCTACCTGCAGCTCGACATGGGCACCTACGCCTTCGAGCATAACGCGTCGTTCGAGTTCGGGACGGCCACGCCGCGCGGCAACCTGTCGCTGTTCGTCAGCGGCCGCTACGACCGCGACTTCGGCGGCTGCTGCTCCCCGCCGTACGGCAACACGTGGGGCGCGCCGGCCTCGGCGAACCCCGATACGCTTGGCCAGGTGGCGTTCAACGTCACCAACGACACGGTCGCGAACGTGCTCTGGAAGTTCGGCAAGGACGACGCCAACATCGTCCAGTTCTGGAACGAGTGGGGCGCCAACCACCTGTTCGGATCGTACGGCATCAACCCGTCGACGTATCCGTACCCGTCCGCCAACCCGGCCTACATCGCGATCTATCAGGAGGCCCCGTTTTTCGTCGGCGGCACCCAGCCGCTGACGCCGCAGCAGGCGCAGGGCCTGATCCCGTTCTATCCGGGCCAGACGTCGGCGAACGAGTCGATCGGCGCGCCCGACCAGGAACTGACCAACTACACGCTCTCGAAGATCGGTTACTCGCGCGCCCTCGGCTCGCGGACCTATCTCAACGCCCGCATCTACCGTACGCAGAACTCCGTCGTGGACGCGGCGCCGGACTCGAACGATCCCGTGTTCTCGTACGGCTTGCCGGCGATCGGGTTCAGCGAGTACTACGTGACGCGACACACCGACAACACCGGCGTTGCCGCCGAAGTGCAGGACGCGCTCGGCCGCCAGCACGAGCTGTCCGTCGGCTTCGACTATCGCTTCTCCAACGCGAACCTGTCGGGAACGTTGCCGTCGCCGTCGCTCTTCTTCGCGGGTCCGACCATCTCGGACTTCCTTCCGGTCAACCCATTCTCGCCGAGCGGTGCGCCCGGCGTTTTCTATGGCCAGCGGTACCCGGCGCTGACCGAGACGGTCGTCGATCCGCTCTACCGCACGTCGGCTTATGTGAGCGATAACTGGTCGCCGACCGACCGCATCACCGTGGTGCCCGGACTGCGCTACGACCTCGAGAAGGTCCCGACGGCCGTCGGCAACTACGAGGCCAACGGCCTCGAGCCGCGCCTGTTCGGCGCCGTGACGCTGGGCAAGAACCGCGACACCGTGCTGCGCGGCGGCTGGGGCCACGCGACGATTTTCGCGCCGCTGTTCCAGATCGAGGCGATCTACGCGCCGCCGGCCTACTACGACGATAAGCCGGCGACGCTGCCGATCTGCGGCGGCACCGCGCACAATTTCAGCGCGCCGTGCGCCAACTACGCCGACGAGCTCTACAACGCGTGGTGGAAGGGCTACGGCATCGACCCGTACTCGCACCCGGCGGCGCAGCAGTCGGACTCGTACGACCTCTCGTACGAGCACCAGCTCGCGCGCAACACGTCGGTGAAGCTCACCGGCTACTATCGGCGCGACTACGACGTCATCGTCAACCAGCAGCAGGTCTCGATCTCCCCGACCGGCGCCGTGATCCCCGGGACGACGAGCGTAACGAACAACGGCCGCGCCGAGACGACGGGCCTGGAGTTCTCGCTAAACCGTCAGATCGCCCAAGGTCTGTCGGGCCAGTTGAACGTCACCTACATCAATCAGTTCCTCAACTATCTCAGCTCCAACGCCTTCCGGCCGTCGGTCTCGCCGGCGCTGCTGGCGACGGGCGCGATGGTCCATCCTCCCTACCTGTCGCCGCTGACGCTGACGGCCAGCGCCGACTACAATCGCAAGGGATGGCGCGTCAATCCCATTCTCGAGTTTATCCGCGGCTATCCGGTCGGCATCTGGAACGACAGTCCCGCGCTGATCAACGGCAAGCCGGTCTTCATCCCGAACACCAACCTGTACGGGAACTTCGGTGGGGCGTACTGCTACTACGCCGACCCGCAGGACGCCGGTTCGGCGGGCAATCCCAACATCGTAGGTTCGACCGGCGGCGGATGTTCGCAGAGCCTCAACGGCGCGCTGTCGCACCCCATCATGTTCCTGAACCTCGCCGTGTCGAAGGACATCTCGAACAGGGTGACGCTCGGGATCGTCGGCTCGAACATCTTCCGCAACTCGGCGAACTCGCCGTACGTCAACCCCGGCTACATCAACAACGGCTTCGGCGCGTCCGGACCGGGCTCGGGGACGAATCCGGTCTCCTATCTCCCCGGCGCCGTCGGTTCGTACGGGCCGTCGCCGTTCATCACGTATCCGAGCGGTCCAGGCGGCGAATGGACCTTCTACGCGAGCTTCAAGCTATGAGGTCCACCAGCATCGTGTCCCGCACCACCATCGCGATCGGTCTGATCGCACTTGCCGGCTGCACGACCGGTCAGTCCAGCACGACCCCGCCGACGTCGTTCACGAGCAGCAAACCTGTGTTGCAACTGGCCGTCGGCACCGTCAACTACTCGGACATCGCGGTCGGGCTCAACGTGCTCGAGACGTTCCGCGGTACCAACGGCTACACGGCCGTGCCGGTCAATACCGCGACGTTGACGGGCCCGCAGGGCTTCGTCGGCACGCCCGGATCGGCCGACCCAGGCTCGGAGAAGACGGCAATCCCGATCGGCGTGACGTCGCCGCGCAACGTGTTCGCGCTCGGGCCCGCGCTGACGACCTCGCTCGACGCCGCCGACGGGTTCGGCATCGGGCCGCCGCTGTCGTCCACGACGGCGCAGAACCCATATCCCGAGCAGCCGCAGTTCAACGACGGCGTCGGAAAGCTCAATCCGTACTACGCCGAGGCGTTTCCCGCGACGCAGCCCATCTACGGCGGGCCGCCCGCGTATCCGCTGCCGACGTCGCTGTCGAGCGCGAACGGCCAGTTCCTGTCCGTCCCGTCCGGCTGGTCGGAGGGCTTCTACACGCTCGCGCTGTTGCAATCGGCGCCGAGCGGCTCCTACAACCTGGACGTGCAATACACGCAGAACGGCATCCAAGGCTCGTCGACGGCGAGCGCGTCGCTCAACGCGGCCAAAGTACTGCCGCCGCTTCCGGCTCCGCAGATCACCGCCAGCGGGACGGGCGCCTCGCTGATCGTCGAGATCACCCCGGGCGTCCCGTACGTGCTCGTCAACGTGCTCGACGTGAACTCCCTGTACCCGCCGACCGCCGGCCAGACGTGCGTCGCCGGCGTGACGTACGCGACGGTGCGCGCAACCCAGAGCGGCCAGTACGCGATCTCCGGAACGCTCGGTCCCAACGGCTCGCCGACGTTCTGTCCGAACGACGAACTCGTCGCGATCGCGTACGGATTCGACTACGACGACTACTCGCTCGGGCCGCCGGCGAATACGTCACAGCGGCCGGCGCTGCCCGCGCAGGCCGATATGACGATTTCGGTGCCGGCCGTTTACCCGCCGCCGACCAGCGGCGGCGGCGCGGCCAAGGCTCGTAACGCGGCGTCGGCTTCGAGCGTCTCGGCGAAGAAGGCGGCCTGGTAGGCGACGATGTCGTCGGCCAGCGGAAAACTGGGCGCCGTGCGCGCCGGTCCCAGCCGGTAGTTCTCGCCGTCGCGCACGAGGATTCGCAGGCGTAGCAATTCCCGGAGCGACTGGTCGACCAGCCGCTCCGGGTCGCGCGCGAGGTCGGGGTCGACGAAGAGCGTCGTCGGCAACGACCGCACGCGCGCCGCGATCGCGTGCGAGACGTCGTCGCGCGAGAACGAGGCGTGCGCCGTCAGATACTCGGCGAGCAGTTGGCTGACGACGACGGGGCGCGCGGCCGCGAGTTGCAGCCGTGCCTGCGCCGCCTCGACGGGACCGAGGATGCGAATGAGCATCTGCGGGCGCTTGCTCCGAAACGGGTCGAACGCGATCGGCGAGAGATAGATCGCCGCGATCGGGGCCAGCCGCCAGAACGTCGCGCGGAATCGGTAGAGCTTGCCGTCGCGGCTGAAGCGGCCTTCGGGCGTGAGATGGAAGGTGGCGCCGCGCCGCACGAGGTCTTCCACGGAGGCCAGGTCGGCCTCGACGCGATCGCGCGTCTGCCGGGCGATCTCCGAGCGATACGGCTCGCGCACTTCGCGCGTCTTCACATACGTCTTCCCGGCCGCGAAATGCTGCGGCGAGAGCACGTCCGAGAGCCGGATGCCGTGCAAGCCCGACTTGGCGAGGGCGCTGTCCTCGAACGCCTGCTCGATCGGCATGTCGCCGTGCCGTTCGCGGACGATCCAGGCATAGCTCGACAGCGCGCGCGAGCCGAGTTCGTTCTCCATCGGCTGCAGTCCGATCGCGGCGAACAGCGGCGACGCGTCGACGCGCCGCAAGAACGGGTGCAGCCAAGGCGGCGAGTCCTTGACCATGAAGCCGGGCTCGAACATGCGCCTGCCCGCGACCGATAGGACCGGTTCCCGAAGCGGCCGTTCGGCGATCAAGCGCATCACGATGACCGGCGAGTCGAGATCGCCCTGATGGTTCGCGAGCACGATGGTGGGGCCGCGCCGGCTCGGCAGCCGCCCCCATTTGCGAATCCGGTTGACCGTATGGTAGTACGGGATCGTCGCGCAGATGGCGGCGAACTGGAGTGTCGTCACCAACCACGGCGACGGAGGACGCTTCGCTATCGCGGCTTTCCCCGCACCCACAGCACGCTGGCCGAGCCGATCAAGAAGCACACGCCCGCGACGGCGAACAGCATTTGGTACGCAAACAGAGACGACGTTCCGCCGAAGTGATTCAGCAGCGCCCAGCCTGCGAACGGGGCGACCACGGGCGGCAAGTTCTGCGCGATGCCCCAAAGGCCGAGGTCGCGCGCGATGTCGCGCAGTTGCGGCATAGCGTCGATCGCGAGCGCCCAACCCGTTGAGAGCACGCCGCCGTAGCCGAGGCCGAAGAGCGCCGCGAACAGCAGGATCCAGCGTTCGTTCGGGAATGCGGCGAAGCCGAACGCCGCGAGCGCCATCGGCAGCCCGGCGAGCGCGACGACGACCTTCCGCGGCACCTTGTCGGAGAGGTTGCCGAGCCAGATGCTCGAGACGATGGCGCCCAGCAGCGCGCAGCCCGCGACGAGCCCCGTACCCGCCGACGGATTGCCGACCTTGAGCACGTCGCTGAAAAAGAAGAGCACGAACGTCATGAGGAGCGACAGGCCGAACACGATCCACCAGCGGCTGATGAAGACGACGATGAAGTCGTGCCAGTCGCGCACGTGGGCATGCTCGGGCTCGATCCACTTGCCCTCGGGAACGGCGAAGAGGGTCAGCGCGCCCAGGAACACGATCGATGCGGTCACGACGAACGTCGTCGTCGAGTCGGTCGCGCCCGCAACGGCGAGGCCGCAGACGGTGCCGACCAGCGTAATCGCGCCGCGGATGCCCGACGCTGCGCCCCAGCCTTCGCGCGGAACGATCTCGGGGATCATCGCCTGATAGCCCGCGGCGCAGAGATTGTAGCCCACCGTTGCCACGATCAGCGCGGCAGCGAGTACAAACACGGTGTGCGCGGGGACGAGCGACAGCATGCAGATGGCGTCGATGACCGCGCCGGCGATGATGATCGTGCGGCGCCGGCCGCCGGCGCGGCGCGTCGCGTCCGAGAACGCGCCGCCGATGGGTTGCACGAGCATCGACACGGCGGCCGTAATGCTGACCAGCGTCGCGAGGACGAACGTGTGATTGACCGGAGCGAGATGGAGCAGGGCCGCCGGGACGGCGATCGTCATGATCGCGGCGTCCTGGAACGTCAGCGGCCCCCACAGCGCGTTGAGGACCACCGACTGGCGGAGGCTCACGGCAGCCGAACTACGCTCCACGCCGTCTTATCGACTGACTATGGCAGGGTTGCCGCGTCGTCGGCGGTCACGTGATAGTTGGTAAAGTCGGCGTGCGCGGTTACCTTGAGCGCGGGCATCGTAATGTCCGCATCCTCGGTCGACGGCAGTGGGAAGCCGGAGACGTCGCTCGGGGTCACGTCCAACTGGATGCGGCCGCCGTAGTTGTAGCTCCAAATCATCTGCTTGAGGCCCGAGCGCGCGTCGAGCGTGGCCTTCGCCTCGCTCAGCGGGCTCTTGATCTTGTCCTTCATCGTCAGGGTCGTCGTGTCGCCGTCGTGCTGAACCGTCGTGATCGTGTACTGCTTCGGCCACGAACTCGGCTCGAGCGGCATGAGGCTGACGTTCTCGAAGCCCTTCGGCGCGAACCACGGCACCTTCTTGAAGTGCACGATATAGGTGGCCGGCCGTTCGTACTCGCCCGTCCCGTCGAGGTGGAAACGCAACTGGGGGATCGAGTGCACGAGAATGGCGACGTGCAAATCGAACGTATACGATTTGAGACCGGCGTTTCGCTGAGACAACTCCGCGATCGTGCTCGCTCCATCGTTCGGCGTCAGTTCCGGACTACTACCCAGCATGAGGAGGAGCGCCGAGAAGAGGGCGTCGGTCATGTGGAACCTAGATTGGACGCTGGACGACCCCGCCCATTCTGGGAACGGGGCCGGCCTTTCCGATGGCCGCCGCCAGCACGCCGGCAAGGCGGCCGGGCGCTTGCGGGCTCATGCCCAGGAACAGCGACGGCTCGACCAGTTCCAGTTCCAGCAGCAGCGGGGCGCCCGCCTCGTCGCGCACGAGGTCGACGCGCGCGTAGAGGTGCGGCCCGGGGGCGGCGGCCAGGGCCAGCCGGGCCACCGCCAGCTCTGCAGGCGTCGCTTCCGCCGGGAGTTCGCCCGCCTCGCCGGCCGGAAGCAGCGCCTGAAACGGAGCCTTGCTGACGGCGTGGGAGTACGCTCCGCCGATGAAGACGAGCGCCCGCTCGCGATAGTCCTCCACGCTGGGCAGATAGCGCTGGACGAGGACGTCCCCGCGCGCCAACAGCAGGTTCGCGTGCCGCTCGGCCGCGGCCAGGCCGTCCGGGGTCGCCGCGAACAGGTGGACGCCGACCGTGCCCGCCCCGTATGCCGGTTTGACCACCGCCTCGGGCCAGCCGCGGGCGCCGACGAGTTCAGCCAGGCCCGGAGCCGTCCCGGCCGGCAGCCACGCGGTCGGTACGACCGGCACGCCGCTCGCCGCGAGGTCGCGCAGGTAGAACTTGTGCAGGTTCCAGCGGACGACGGCAGGCGGGTTCCAGAGCACCGTCCGCGCCTCGACGAGGCCGAGCCACGCCACGAACGCTTGCGGGCGTTGCGGATAGTCCCAGGTCGAGCGCAGGACGCACGTCCCGGCCAGCTCCCAGTCGACGGACGGATCGTCCCAAACGGCCGCTCGCACTTCGACCCCGAGGCGCTCGAGCGCACGGGCGGCCAGCAGATCGTCGGGGTCGAGGCGCGGTAGCCCCGCATACGTGACGAACGTACAGCGAGCGGCCACGGCGACGCGCGCGTTACGAGAGGTGTGCGAGCGCGCGCTCGACCGCCGCCGCGATCTCTGCGGCTTGCGCCGAGTCGAGCACGAGCGGCGGTGCGATCCGCAACACGCGTTCCTGCGTGTCCTTAGCGAGAACGCCCTCTCGCAACAGCGCCTTCGAGAGCGCCTTCGCCGCGACGGTCAGTTCGATGCCGATCAAGAGTCCGCGGCCGCGCACCTCGGCGACCAGCGGGTGCTCGATCGCGCGCAGGAGCCGCATCAACTCGTCGCCGCGTTCGCGCGCGTTGTCCGCCAGGCGTTCCTCGGTCACGACCCGTAGCGCGGCCCGGGCGACCTCGCAGCCGAGCGGGTTTCCGCCGAACGTGCTGCCGTGATCGCCCGGTCCGAAGAGGCCGAGCAGCGCGCGCGACGCGAGCGCGGCCGACACCGGATAGTATCCTCCGCCGAGTGCCTTGCCGACGATGACGATGTCGGGCACGATGCCGTCGTGATCGATCGCAAACCGCGCGCCCGTGCGGCCGAACCCCGTTTGAATCTCGTCGTCCACGAACAGCACGTCGCGCTCGCGGCAGAGGGCGTGCGCGGCCGCGAGATAGCCCGCCGGCGGCAGGTTGACGCCGCCCTCGCCCTGCACGGGCTCGAACAGGAACGCGCAGACGTCTTCGGCGAGCGTGGCGCGCAGCGCGGAGAGGTCGCCGTACGGCACGATCGTGAAGCCCGGCGTGTACGGACCGAAGTCGGCGCGATATTGCGCGTCGCCGGAGGCGCTGATGACGGTGGTGGTGCGCCCGTGAAAATTTCGGTCGCACACGACGATGCGCGCGCGCCCGGCGGCGATGCCCTTGCGCCGGTAGCCCCAGCGGCGCGCGAGTTTGATGGCGGTTTCAACGGCCTCCGCGCCGGTATTCATCACGAGCGCCATCTCTTGCCCGCTATACTCCGAGAGCTCTTCCAGCAGCGGCCCGAGCCGGTCGTTGTGGACGGCGCGCGACGTCAAGGTCACCCGCGCCGCTTGCTCGACCAGCGCGGCGTGGATCTTCGGGTGGCAGTGGCCCTGATTGACCGCCGAATAGGCACTGATGCAGTCGAGATAGCGATTGCCGGCCACGTCCCACGCGTGGACGCCTTCGGCGCGAGCGATCACCACCTCGAGCGGCGCGTAGTTCGCCGCGCCGTAGCGGCCTTCGAGGGCGATGAGCGCTGCGGCGCTGCGGTCGGCTCGGTCGATCAGCGTGGCCATGGTGCGTCTCTAGTACGCGCAGGGCCATGGCCGGCACCTGGAAGCCGGGCGTGCCGCGGCCCGCTAGGCTACCCTGCGGCCGGTCATCAGATTGACGACCAGAAGCACGAGGGCCACGACCAGCAAGAGGTGGATGAGCCCTCCGCCGATGTGGACGACGAGTCCGATGATCCACAGCGCGACGAGAATCGTGATGAGCGTCCAGATGATGTTAACCATACAAGCCGCTTTACCCGGCGAGCCGTGCCTTAAAACCGCGTAGCGCGCTCCCGCAAGCGTCGCGCAAGTTCGTCGCGTACCGTTTGAACGGGCGATCGTCGGACGATAACCTGTGTATCGCTCTTGAAAGGACGAACATGGCAACGAGCAAGCGCAAGTACAGTCCGGCTGCGAGTGAGTACGTGCACCAAGCGGTCCGCGAAGAAGAGCAGGGCGAACTGACATCGGGTCGCTCGGGCGCGAAGGTGACGAGCCGCAAACAGGCGGTCGCGATCGGCCTGTCCGAGGCGCGTCGCGCCGGGACGAAGGTTCCGCCCGCTCCGAAGAAGCCGAAGCGCTAAGCGGCCGCGCCGGCGGCCGGTTCGAAGGGGAGATTCGGGTTTGCCGTCAGCGTGAGTGCGTCGGCGCGCGCCGCTTCGCCTTGACGATCGGCGGCGGCGGCGATCATCGCGGCGTTGTCGGTGCAATAGCGCAGCGGCGGCACGTGCGTGCGGATGCCGGAGGCTGCGCCCCATTCTCCGAACGCGCGTTGCAGCGCGGAGTTGGCGGCGACGCCGCCCGATAACACCGCCGTCCGGTATGCGCCGCGCTGCGCCGCTCGCTTCGTGCGGTCCATGAGCACGTCGACGACCGCCGCTTGAAACGACGCGGCGACGTCGGCCGCGACGGCGTCGCGGCCATCCGGCGATGCCAGGAAATACTTCGCCGACGTCTTGAGCCCAGAGAACGACATGTCGAGCGAGCCGCGCGTGGCGCGGTTGCGGGGAAACGCCACCGCCGTCGCGTCGCCCTCGCGCGCGAGCCGGTCGATCTGCGGCCCGCCCGGATAGGGAAGCCCGAGCAGCCGCGCGGTCTTGTCGAATGCTTCGCCCGCGGCGTCGTCGAGCGTCCGCCCCAGGATCCGCATGCGCAGGGGGCCGTCGACGTGCACGAGCTGCGAGTGGCCCCCGGAAACCAGTAGGGCGAGGAACGGATACTCCGGCTCGTCCGCGGCGTCCAGAAACGGCGCGAAGATGTGCCCGTGGAGGTGGTTCACGGCGTAGAGCGGCTTGCCGGACGCGTAGGCGAGCGCCTTGGCCTCGGCGACGCCGATGGCGAGGCTTCCGACGAGGCCCGGGCCCGCGGTAACGGCGATGCCGTCGAGGTCGCCGAGCGCGACGCCGGCGCGGTCGAGCGCGTCCTCGATGGCGGCGCTCAAGAGCTCGACGTGGCGGCGGCTCGCGATCTCCGGAACGATGCCGCCGAATTTTGCGTGGAACGCGTCCTGGTTCGTCGAGACGTTCGAAAGCACGTGACGTCCGTCGCGGACGACCGCGGCCGCGGTGTCGTCGCACGACGTTTCGATGCCGAGCAGCAGCACGTTACATCGGGTGCGGCGCCATCGGCATCGCGCCGCGTGACGGCATCATCGGCATCGGCATCGACATCATCAAGAGGATGCGGCCCGCGTCGGGCACCGTCGCCGGGGGAGGCAGCGCGTGGCCGTCCTGCGACATCATCGCCCGCACTTTGGCCTGCGCCGCTTCGTGTGCCGCGACGATCGCTTGGCGTTCCTGCGGCGTCAGCATCGCGTCGAGGCGGTGCTCGACGGCTTGTGGATCGGGCGTGACGGTGATCGCCATCTCGCCGATCTCCCTGGCAAGTTCCGCCTTGTGCGCGGGCGTCAGCGCGGCCAGGATCTGTGCCCTGGCTTCGGTGTGGATCTTCACGAACTCGCCGCGCACCTGTTGCATGTGCTGCATCTGCGCGGCCGACGGACCTGCTCCCGGCGGCGGTCCCGGTGGATCGTCCGCAAACGCGGCGGCCGGCATCAAGACCGCCAGCAGGGCGAAAGACGCGATGAGCTTACGCATGGAGAGCCCTTCGTCAGCGCCGCTGGGCGACCCGCTCGCGCAACTCCACGGCGAACGCCTCGACCGTGACGGCGGGGCGCCGTTCGTCGACGCCGCGCTCGTTCGGGCTGACGGTGCCCGCCTCGGCCTCGGCTTTGCCGACCACGAGGATGTACGGCACCTTCTGCATCTTGTGGTGGCGGATTTTGTAGCCGATCTTCTCGTTCGAGTCGTCCAGTTCGACGCGGAAGCCTTCTGCGCGCAAGCGGTCGCAGACGGACCGCGCGTACTCGAGCTGGTGCTCGGAGATCGGCGCGACGACGGCCTGCACCGGCGCCAGCCACGCGGGGAACGCGCCGCCGCAGTGCTCGACGAGCACGCCGAAGAAGCGTTCGAGCGAGCCGCCGAGCGCGCGGTGGATCATGACCGGCTGATGATCGATGCCGTCGCTGCCGCGGTACTTGAGGCCGAACCGTTCCGGCAACAGAAAGTCGACCTGCACGGTGCCCAACTGCCACCTGCGCCCGAGTGCGTCGGAGATGGTGATGTCGAGTTTCGGACCATAGAACGCGCCGCCGCCCTCCTCGACCTCGAACGGCAGGCCGCGCGACTCGAGTGCGCGCCGGATCGCCTCCTCGGCGATCGCGTCGGACGGCACGCGCTGCGCGCGCGTGGACAGCGCGCATGCGAAGTCGGTGAAGCCGAACGCCTGGATCATCCGCAGCGCCTCGTCCGCGGTCTGCTCGAACTCGCTCTGCAACTGCTCGGGCATGCAGAAAAGGTGCGCGTCGTCCTGGGTGAAGCCGCGCACGCGCGTGAGGCCGAGGAGCGTGCCGCTGCGCTCGAAGCGGTAGACGGTGCCGAACTCGGAGTAGCGCAGCGGCAGGTCGCGGTACGAGCGGGCGGCGCTGCGGTAGATGAGGATGTGCCCAGGGCAGTTCATCGGCTTGAGCCGGAAGCGCTGGCCCTCGACCTCGATCGGCCCGAACATGTCCGTGCCGAAGTTTTCGAGGTGTCCCGAGATCTCGTAGAGGCGTTCGTGGACGATGTGGGGCGTGACGACCGGAAGGTAGCCGCGCTCCCGCAGACCCTCGCGAATGAAGTCCTCGATGACGCCGCGGACGACCGCGCCTTTGGGATGCCAGAAGACAAGGCCCCCGCCCGCCTCTTCCTCGATGGAAAACAGGTCGAGTTCGCGGCCCAGCTTGCGGTGGTCGCGCTTGGCCGCCTCCGCGAGGAAGACCAGGTAGGCGTCGAGTTCTGCCTGCTCGGGGAAGGCGGTGCCGTAGATGCGTTGCAGCATCGGGTTGTGCTCGTCGCCGCGCCAGTAGGCGCCGGCGACGTTCATCAGTTTGAGCGCCTTGATCGCGCCGGTCGAGTGCGCGTGGCCGCCGCGACAGAGGTCGGTGAACTCGCCGATCGTGTAGAGCGTGATCGGGTCGCCCTCGGGGATCTCCGAGGCGATCTCCACCTTGTACGGGTTGTCCTTGAAGCGCTCGATGGCCGCACTGCGCGTGACGCGCTCGCCGGTCATCGGGTAGTCCGCCTCGACGATCTCTTTCATGCGCGACTCGATGCGCTCGAGGTCTTCCGGCGTGAACGGCGTCCCGCGGTCGAAGTCGTAGTAGAAGCCGTGCTCGATCGACGGGCCGATGGTCGGTTTCGCTTCCGGAAAGAGATCTTGGACCGCGTACGCGAGTACGTGCGCGGCGGTGTGGCGGAGGGCGTCGATCGACACCTCGCCGTCGTGATGCGGGCTCATGCGGTTCGGTTTTGCCGTCGGTAAAGGGCGCGCCTCCGGCAACCGGCGGGCGAAACGCCGCGCCGCGCGCGCGGGTTTGAACCGGCATGTCCGCGACTTTGACGATCGGCAACGACTTGACCGTGCACCGCCTGGGCTTTGGGGCGATGCGCATCACCGGCCACGGCATCTGGGGGCCGCCGGCGGACCGCGAAGCGGCGATCCGCCTCCTCAAGGCGGTGGTCGAGGCCGGGGTCGACCTCATCGACACGGCGGACTCCTACGGGCCCTACGTCAGCGAGGAGCTGATCGGCCTGGCGCTTGCGCCGTATCCCGCCGGGCTCGTCGTCGCGACCAAGGCCGGCCTCACCCGCAGCGGCCCGGGGAAGTGGCATCCCGACGGCAGGCCCCAGCATATCCGCGAGGCCTGCGAGGGCAGCCTCCGCCGGCTTCGCTTGGAGTGCATCGACCTCTATCAGTTCCATCGCCCCGACCCGGACGTGCCGTTCGAGGAGTCGGTCGGCACGCTGGCAGCGCTGAAGGCCGAGGGTAAGATCCGTCACGTCGGCCTCTCCAACGTCACGACGGAGCAGTTGGAGCGGGCGCGCGCGATCGTCGAGATCGTCACCGTGCAGAACCGCTACAACCTCGCGGACCGCGAACACGAAGACGTGCTCGAGGCATGCGAGCGCGCCGGCATCGGCTTCATTCCGTGGTTCCCGCTCGCGACCGGCGACCTCGCCAAGCCCGGCGGGCGGCTCGACCGCATCGCCGCTGCCCACGGTGCGACGCCGTCGCAAATCGCGCTCGCCTGGCTGCTGCAGCGCTCGCCGGTGATGCTGCCGATCCCCGGCACGTCGTCGATCGCCCACTTCGACGAGAACCAGCAAGCGGCCGCGATCGTGCTGACGGCCGAGGAGTACGCGGAGTTGGACGCAGCGGCGTAACGCGCCGACGCGGCAATAGCAAAAGAGCCCGCCGGAAGGCGGGCCTTTTCCCGAAATGGTTGGCGCACGAGGTTTCGAACCTCGGACCTCGACGATGGCAATGTGATTTCGGGCGTCCCATCCGTGCTTGCTGCGCGGCGGAACCCCCTTGGGCTAAAGGGTTTTCGTCTCGATGGGGTACTCCACGTTCCCAGAGCAAGGGGGGCCAAAGCCTCACGCTGAGGGGGCCATTGAGGTGCGTCGGATATGGGACCGCGGCGCTACAATTGAGCCTCCGAGCGGCCTTCAGGGAAATTCTCGATACCGGAGGCCAAACCACTGAGCGATGCAGCACGTTCGGCGTTCTCGTACCGAGCGATCGAGCCCGTCGTCGCTTCACCGGGGGAGGAATTTACATGCGACCCATCCGCGCGATGCACGCCCTCTCTGTAATTCTCGCGACGGGACTTGCAACTTCTGCCGTTGCCGAAGCGAGCCCGGATTCCGGAGTTCGCTCGCTCTACGCGCAAGGGACCGATACCGTCACTACCTACTATGCGACGTGGGCGGCAATTCCAGGCATGCAGTTGACCCTGCCTTCCGCAACCCCGGACGCGAGATTCGCGCTCGTTACGTTTAACTTCCCAGCCGTTACGACATATGCCGCGGGATGCGACGTCGCAGTGTTTGCCGGAGCGACGCAATACGCCGTCCTTCAAACGGAGGGTACGCTGGTCACGCGGGTTCCGCTCGCATCTGGGCCACAAATGCTGCAAGGCGAGTGGATGCTCGTTCGGCCGGGCGGCGGTGGATACTGCCAGTTGAGCACGTACTATAGTCTATCGGCAATACTCGTGAAATAAAGTAGCGCCGGGACCAGAGCGAAAGTTCCGCGCCGATACCCCTAGAAGCCGGTCCTGACTCGCAGCCTTCCCGGGAGTTCCCGCTGTGAGGGTGACAAGGGGGGTATCGGGCGACGAAAATTAGGCGCCTTCCGAGTGTCGAAAACATAGAAAAAAGCCCGTGGTTACGGGCTTTTTATATGGTGGGCGCACGAGGTTTCGAACCTCGGACCTCTACAGTGTCAATGTAGCGCTCTCCCCCTGAGCTATGCGCCCTCAGGTCGACGCCCGTCCTTCGGGCCCGCGGCCCGGGCCGCCTCCTGCGGCGTAAGCCGGCTTGCGGCAACTCCCCGGGCCCCCGGCGTATTATGGACCGTGCCCGACGGAGGAACGATGGACGCGAAGATCAGCAAGACCGAAGCAGAGTGGAAGCAGGAGCTGGGACCGGAGCGGTACCGGGTGCTGCGGCAGGCCGGGACGGAACCGGCGTTCAGCGGCGAGCTGCTGCATAATAAAGAGACCGGCGTCTACCGCTGCGGCGGGTGCGGTGCCGAGCTGTTCGCTTCGGATACGAAGTTCGATTCCGGCAGCGGCTGGCCGAGCTTCTTCGCGCCGATGGCCGGCGACCGCGTCGAGTTGATCGACGACTACGGCCACGGCATGCACCGCGTCGAAGTTCGCTGCGCGCACTGCAAGTCGCACCTGGGCCACGTCTTCGACGACGGTCCGAAGCCGACGGGTCAGCGCTTCTGTATGAACTCGCTGGCGCTCGACTTCGACGGCGGCAAGCCGGCTAGTTGAGGTAGAGGTCGCGACGGGTCGCCGGTAGTGCCAGCGACCCGTCCGCGTGCGGCCGCGCGAGGAGCGACTGGAACAGGCCCATGTGGCCCGCGCTGAAGCCGTGGGCGCTGCCCGCGACGTAGAGGTGCCACACGCGGTACGCGCGTTCGCCCGAAGCGGCGACCGCGCCGGCGGCGTTGCGCTCGAAATTAGCGACCCAGCAGCGCAGCGTCCGCGCGTACTGCTCGCGCAGACTCTCCACGTCGCGCACTTCGAAGCCGGCGCGCTCGGCGATCCCCAGCGCATCGGAGACCGGGACGAGTTCGCCGTCGGGGAAGACGAAGCGCTCGACGAACCCGTCGTGGCGGCCGCCCTTGCGGCCCGGGCTCTGATCGGCGATGGCCTGGTTCAAGAAGAGGCCGCCCGGGCGTAGCGCCCGGTACGCCGCCGCGAAGTACTGGGGAAGATTGGCCCGGCCGACGTGCTCCGCCATCCCGACGCTGACGATTTTGTCGAACGTGCGCTTACCGAGCTCGCGGTAGTCGAGATACTCGACGTGCGCCCGGTGAGCGATGCCGCGTTCGCGGATGGCGCGCGCCGCTTCTTCGTACTGCGGCTTGCTCAGCGTGATGCCGTACGCCTGGGCGCCGAAGCGTTCGGCCGCGCGCATCACCAGCGCGCCCCATCCGCAGCCGATGTCGAGGATGCGCTCGCCGGGCTGGAGCCGCACCTTGCGTAGGATGTAATCGATCTTCGCGAGTTGCGCCTCCGCCAGCGTCTCGGAACCGGTCTCGAAGTACGCGCACGAATAGACGAGGTGTTCGTCGAGAAAGGCCCGGTAGAACGCCAGCGGCTGGTCGAAGTGGAAACCGACTGCGGTGCCGTCGCGCTTGGGCGGGCGCGGCAGCAGCAGCAAGCGCGCGGCGAGCAGCGGCAGCATGGCGCGCGGGAGCGACTGCACGGCCCGTTCGAACGCGCCGATCGCCGCCTGCAGATCGCCGGTGAAGTCGATCCAGCGGTCGACGTAGGCCCAGCCCGGGTTGAGATCGAGCGGCGGCGTCAGCGCCGCGCGCAGGCCGTACGGTTCGACGATGCGCAGCGTGAATCTCGTCACGTCGCGCGCGGGGACGCGCGTGCCGTCCCACAACTCGACGGAGAATTCGCGCGCGAACTCGTCGCCGAACAGCAGCCGCAGCACGTCGAGCGTGCGCTCGCCGGCGCGCGTTGCTCGCTTCGTGCCGGCTGCGGCCGGCATCAGCCGCCGCCCTGCCCGATGGCCGCGGCGATCTGGCGCGCCGCGCCCGCGGCCGTCTGCGGTGAGTCGATCTCGACGACGGCCTTCTTGTAGTACTCGTGGTCGAGATCGAGCAGCAGACACTCGGTGCCGGCGCGATAGTCGTAGAACGCCCAGCCGCCGTCGTCGAAGAACGTGCCCGCCGCGATGACGCCCGGCATGTTCGTCCCGATCAGTTTCGAGAACCACGGTACGTCCGGTGCGGGGCCGCTCGCCGCCGCGGTGACGTGCGCGAGCGGAACGTGCAGCGAGCCGTGCACCGCCAGGATTTTGTCCCACGTACGCAGCGCCACGATCAGCGTGCCGCCTTCGATCGAGATCGTCGCCATGCGGTAAGGATACCGCCGCGGTTAGAGGCTGTCCATGGTCAGTTGCGCGTCGGCGTGCGCCCAGGCGGCGGCGAAGGCGCGGCGGGCCGCAGCGGCGTCGGCCGTCCGGCCGAGCCGGTCGAGCGTGGTTGCGAGCCCGTAGAGACAGCGCGGGTCGGCCGGATACGCCTGCAGGCACGCGTTGAAGGTCCGTTCGGCGTCCGCGTAGCGGCCGGCGGCGAAATACGCGGCGCCGAGTGGCTCGCGGACCGGATAGAACCAGGCCGGCGGTTCCTGGTCGTCGAGGTGGTCCTGCTTTGCCGTCGCGGCCTCGAGGTTTGCGATCTCGCCCGCGAGGTCGCCGCGCTCGCGGGCGACCCGCGCCCGCACGAGGTCCGCCGCAATGCTCGAGACGGCGGAGTGCTCCGCTGCAAGCGTCTTTGCATCCGCGAGGGCGGCGCCGTCCTTGTGGCTTGCCGCGGACCACATCCCGTGCGTGAAGGTCGTTACCCCGGCGTCGGGCTCGAGGTCGCTCCAGCGGTCGAACCGGACCGCGGCGTAGGCCGCCAGCCGCCGGCTGCGGCTGCCGCACGACGCGGCGAGCGAGCGCGCCGGCCCGTACTCGCCCGCCATCATGAATGCCCACGTCCCGAATTCGCAGTCGTGCTCGAGGTACGAAGCGTGCGCGCGCGCGTCGGGCGCCGCGTCCGCGGCGAAGAGCGCGACGGCGGCGACGTTGCTGCGCGCCGCCTCGTCGTACGCGCCTACGCGCATGAACGCATGCGAGGGCATGTGCGCGAGGTGTTCCGCGCCGGGCTCGAAGCGGTCGGCGGCGAGCCGGCGGGCGGCGGCGACGGCGTCGTCGCGGCGAGTCGCGCCGAGTGCGTGGATGAGCAGGTGGTTCGCGCCGATGTGGCCCGGGTCGCGCGCGAGGACGGCGTCGAGCAACGCGACGGCCTCGGCAACGGGCGGGCTCGGCGTCGTGCCCGAGTACCAATGCTCGTAGCCTTCGTCGTCGAGCAGGCTCTCGGCGGCGAGCGTCAGGACGTCGTCGTCCGCTGCAAACGTCGTGGCCGCTGCGCGCATCGCGCCGGCGTAGGCGTCGGCGGAGCGTTGCGAGTCGCCTTGCTTGGCGTAGGCGAAGCGCGCGGCCGCCGCGGCGATCAGCGCACGCTCGGCGTCGGTCGCTCCGCTTTCCCGGACTTGCGCCTCGACGATGGCGTCGTGGCCCTTGCGCTGGCCGCCCGAGTCGAACGACGTGTTGACGTTGACGCCGTAGGACTCGGCGACGCCCCAGTAGGCCAGGGCGAATGCCGGGTCGGCGGCTGCCGCCCGGAGGAATGCCGCCCGCGCTTGATCCGGGTTGAACGCGTACAGCAGCGTGAGGCCCTCGTCGAAGGCGTGCTGCGCCGCGGGGCTCTGCGTGGACGTGGCGCGGTGCGCGACCGTCACGGGAGCCGGGGTGGGAGGCTCGGGCTGCCGCGCTGCCGCCGCAAGGGGGAAGAGGAAGGCGACGACGACGAGCAAACCTCGCACCCCACGCCATACGCGGGTGGACAGCACGAGCCCTAGTCGGGTATACTGCGAACGTTCCGCCCGGGTGGCGATGTGGGCGCGTAGCTCAGTGGGAGAGCATTCGCTTCACACGCGAGGGGTCGTTGGTTCAATCCCAACCGTGCCCACCAAGTCATCTTGGCGTTGTAGCTCAGTTGGTTAGAGCGCCGCCCTGTCACGGCGGAGGTCGAGGGTTCGAGCCCCTTCAACGTCGCCAGTTTCCTTGGCCCCGCACGGGCAGCTCTCGCGAGGCGCCGGATAACGATCCGAGCGCCTCGCGGATTTTTCCGCCCCGGCCGCGCCGTAGCGGGCCGGGCGTGCGTTCATGAGGTAAGATAGCGCAAGCGGAGCCGGCGGCCGCCGTCTCCTTCTTGATGGCGAGGAGAGCATGAACGTGATGCTGACCAGGACTTTCCGGTGTACGCTTGCCGCGGGCGCGCTGACGCTCGGCGCGGCAGCCTGCGGCGGCGGCGGTACCAGCAGCGGCGGCGGCACGGTCCCGACGCCCCCGCCCGTCTCCGGCCCCCAGATCTACCTGACGTCGCAGAGCGGCAACAGCAGCCAGGCCGGCGCCAACGAGATCCTGGCGTTCAACGCCAAGGACATCTTGAACGGCGGTTCGGTCTCCCCGACGCAGCAGATCTTCAGCCAGAGCTTCAGCAACGCGCCCTCGATCGCGGTCGACTCGGCGGCCAACCTGTACATCGCCGACCAGCCCTCGGCGTCCATCCAAGTGTTCGCCGCGCGCTCCAACGGCGCGAACGTGGCCCCGTCGTATACGATCACCTCGACCAGCTACCTCAGCGCGCCCTACGGCGTCGCGCTCGGCCCGAGCGGCAACATCTACGTCGCCGATCCGCAAGGCGGCCCGACCGGGACCGGGGCGATCGACGTCTTCGCGAGTGGCACGGGTGGAAACTTGACGCCGATCCGGCAGATCACCGGAGCCGGCACCGGTCTGGATCAGCCGTACGGCATCGTGGTCGACGGCTCGGGCAACATCTACGTTTCAAACGACACCGGCGGTTCCGGCGCATTGGCCGGTTCGGTCGAGGAGTTCAACGCGTCGTCGAGCACGCCGGTTCGGACGATCTCGGGTCTCAATACGCAGCTCAACGTGCCCGTCGCGGTCGCCCTCGACGGCAACGGCAACCTGTACGTCGCCAATCAGAACGGCAACAGCGTGGTGGTGTACGGCCCCGGCCAGACCGGGAATACGGCGCCGCTGCGCGTGATCACCGGCTCGTCCACGCAAATCTCGGGCCCGCAAGGCGTGGCGCTCGACGCCTCCAACAACTTCTGGGTGACGAACTTGCAGGCCACCGGCGTGCCGGGAACGCTGAACGTCTTCGGCGCCGGGGCCAACGGGAACGTGGCGCCGATCGCGGAGATCGGCGGCAACTCCAGCGTCGTCTTCAACCCGATCGGCATCGCCTACTAGCCCGCGTATCGCCGCAGAGACGAGACGGTCGCAAGAAACCGCTCGGGGCGTTCTTCCAGCGCCCCGAGCGCCGTATTGCACGCGTTGCACGGCAGGCCGCGCGTCGACGCGCGGTCGATCGCCGGCAGGGATAACACCGTGACTTCCCGCTCTTCGAGCGGATCTTTTCGGCGCGGCATTTCGAACAGGTGTCGGAACTTCGGCTCATGCGTCGAGCGTAGCTCTGCCGTGTGCCACGCGCATGACACGCTTACGACGGTCCATGAAGGTTAAACAGGAGAAGAGCCCCGACGCCGTCGCGCGGGGCTCTCCTGAATGGTGCCGAGAGTCGGGATTGAACCGACGACCCCAGGTTTTTCAGACCTGTGCTCTACCAACTGAGCTACCTCGGCGCGAAGGACCCGAAATGATTTGCGGCTCGCCGCGGATTCCCTGGGCGCGGCGGGCGTTAGCGGGCCTTCCGGCCGCGCAGGTGGGCGAGTGCCGGGCGGCTGAACGTGCTGGGCCTAGCGGCTGGAGGGGCGAGCGTGGCTGGGAAACGGGTGTGCGTCATCGGCGCTGGGCCGAGCGGGATCGCGGCGGCCAAGAACTGCGTGCGGTCGGGGCTCGACGTCGTCGTGTTCGAGAAGAACGACAAAGTCGGCGGCAACTGGGTCTTCAACGCCAAGACGGGCCACTCGAGCGTCTACGAAAACACCCACATCATCAGTTCGAAGACGTGGTCGGAATACGAAGACTTCCCGATGCCCGCCGACTACCCGGACTATCCGAACCACCGCCAGCTGCAGGCGTACTTCGACGCGTACGCGCGGCACTTCGGCGTCTACGAGCGCATCCGGTTCAACCACACCGTGAAGCACGTCGAG
>Ga0182012_10002062_pt1 | contig 21864 bp, 21 predicted proteins | sample 612S2SmetaG_FD_120486 | JGI IMG/M metagenome (GOLD analysis project Ga0182012, IMG submission 120486) | Permafrost microbial communities from Stordalen Mire, Sweden - 612S2S metaG | ecosystem: Environmental > Terrestrial > Soil > Wetlands > Permafrost | place: Sweden: Stordalen | collected... | reverse complement strand
ATGGCACAAAAACACCGGTATAAATGCGGTATTTCGGCGTTTGGTGGAAGTCTGTGGACATCGTTGGATGATGAAATGGTGGCCAGGGAGGGAATTGAACCCCCGACACGCGGATTTTCAGTCGCGGGCGTCGCGATCTAGCCCAGCTATTTTCCCCGTATAAGCCGCCATTTTCGCCAAACTTACGCCAAAATTGATCGAAGGCGCGATTTTCTCCATCGATAAATCACGTCGTACAAGTCCGTCACAACACGACCTCGGTTTGCGTGGGCGTGCTACCCGCCGACCTGAGCCTCCGCGTTGAACTTGTCCAGCACCATCACCGCCTTGGATGCAGCCTGGTTCGGCGCCAAGTGCGCATATCTCAGTGATGTGATCGGGGACGCATGACCTAGAAGGTTCTGGATTTCGACCAGGCTCAAACCAGCCTGAACGACTCGGCTTGCGAACGTGTGTCGCAATGAATGTAGGGTGATACCCTCAATTCCACATCGCTTGCAGGCACGCACAAACGCACCCGGCGCGTATTTGCGGGCTTTCCCGTCCTCAGATTCAAATATGTACTTCTGGTTCTCCGTTCGATTTTCGAATCGACGGGTCAATACCTTATGAACCCGCGCCGTCATCTGCAGGGTCGATTCATTGTTCACCTTTGATCTGTATAAGGCGATGGTCTTCTCCTTCAGATCGACATGTTCCCAGGCCAGTCCAGCGGCCTCGCTGTATCTCGCCCCAGTATCCAAAAGGACAATGACCAGGTCGTAAATATCGCGGCGGAAGATGTAAATGTCCTCGTCCGTGTGCATACCAAAACCGCTGATGCGATTCTCCGGATCGAGTGTCGCTAGTAATCGAATCTCCTCGTCCTTAGACAGATACCGCAAACGGCCCTTCGACGGTCTCAGTTGGTTATCCCGTTTGACATCCCGAAAGGAAAGATCTGGAACCGGATTGCCGATCTTCTTGTTCAACTTGATTGCCTGATTGAGCGTCGAAAGCTCGTGAAGGATTGTCGTGTTCGAACACCCTTCAGACCGCCGAGCCATCACCAAATGCTGGATATCGGCCATCGATATGGAATCAAATGCGCGCTCCGGATTGAGCCCGTGCACCTTGATCTCTGTTCGTGCGGTCGTCGCGGACCGAAGACCCTGTTTGAAGCCTATAAACTTATTACAGCGATTCTTGATGTTCTTGATCTCTTTCGAATGCAACATGGACTGCATGTATTTTTCGAGAGCAACCCGAATACTTACGGATTTCAGGATCCCCAGCTCCGATTTCTCAATCAGTTCCTGCAGTCTCTTCGATTCGATTTTCGCGGCAAGCGTCTTATTCCGCGTTCTGGTCGAGAAGTAGTGTGCTTTTCCCTTATAGGTAAATCGTGCGTACCAATCTTTTGACTCTGTGACCGTTCCATCTCTCAGCCGAAACCGGTGTTTCAATAAACTCATATTCAATTGCCCCTTTGGTTGTTGTTATTGTTCTTCGACTCCCCACCATCCAACCAAATTGTGAAATTGACAACAGCGGATGCGAAAATACCTGAAATTCTGCGAGATTCCTTTCTCTGAAAGAATTCGATAATCCGTCGGTTGGGAACCAGACACGGGCAGCCGGGCGGCGCTGGAATCGTTTATGTCCTTACCCAAATACTTCTGGTAAGAGCCCCGGGTAAATCTCTTATTACTTTAGAATCCGATGCTTACGTTACCTTTTTCCGCCGACCGGTAGACTTTCAGTAGACGTCGAAGTCAACCTATTAGTCGCCTGGAGAAACTTTATTACCCTACCCACCTCGAATCGGATGTATTGGTTCTCGATTTGTCAAAACAGACATGCTAGTTTTGTTTGAGAGCAAATAACGGGAGTCGGGTGCTGTGGCAGACCTAACAACGCGACCGGTCACACCTGAGGATTTCACGTTTTGCTGGTCGCTATATGCGCCAACTGTTCAGGAGCATTTGGCTGCGCTAATCGCCGGCGGTTGGAATGCCGAGAAAGAGCGCGAGCGATTTCGTGGGATATGGCAGTCCGATGAAACTCACGTCATTCAGTACGACGGCCTGCCCGTTGGATGGATCTCGGTCCGCAAGGGTGAAACCGAATTCGAGATTCAACATCTTTACGTGGATCCTCGATATCAACGACGAGGGGTAGCATCCATATTAATCAACTTTGTGGCAGATGAAGCGCGCAAGGCAGGCAAGCATGTATCTGCGGAAGTGCTCAAGAGCAGCACTGTATTAGATTTGGCGCGCAAAACTGGATTCCTGAAGGTGGGAACCACCGAACTTACCCATCAGATTCGTCGTAACCCTTAGAAGCGACCTGAGCCCAAGAGGAGTATTGCAAGATGCCCGAATCAAATGCGCTCCGCATCCAACAAACGAACGAAGACGCCCCTGTTTTGTTTAGCGACGACGAGGTTTTTGACCTGATCGAATGTGAGGTCGAAACGTTACGCAGGGCTGCACTTGAAAGGGGCCTCCCGTATGATCCAGTCAAGACGCGCTACACACGCGGTGAGCTTCGGAGGTATGGTCTCGTACGAGAGGGTTATACGCGTGCGGAAATCCGGCAGCGTGGCATAGGTCCGAACGCCGTTACGTCTTTCGACGACTTAGCCAACGCGGCACCCGATCTATTGCCTGTTGAAACTCCTTTTGCGAGCGGTATTCGCAAGTGGCAGCTTCCGATCGACATGTTTCCGCTGCGCATCTATCAAACTGTTTTCCCACCAGGTTCGCGAGTCGCTAGTCATTTGCACCCGCCCCACTCAGATGAGGCTCCAGGAGGCGGTTTACGAATAATTGCCTCTGGATCTATCGTCTATAAAGGTCGCAAATATGGTCCGGGGGACTGGTTCTTCGCGCCAAATGGAGAACCATACGAATTTGAAACAGACGCCCAAGTAGAAACAATTGTCTTCTACAAATATGCGTTTTTTGGGATCGAGGAGGGTAACCGCTTCTCACATCCGCATCGTGCACGCTAGGTTACTGATTTAATCCAGGGCGCTCTCTGAATTGATGAGCCTCACTGACCTGCGTGTCTTCGCGGAGTTGATATCCAAGCCCATTTGCGACCAAGCGAGGTAGATTTCTCCGCCAATAAGACCCCTGCTCCAGAATTGCATGTTGGTCGTCGTCTAAGAATTTTTTCGGGCAACCAGCCCAGCAAATGGGAAGAAACGAACACAATTTACATGTGGGCAAGGTTGTCGGGTCAAAGGTGGCCCACCATTCTGCATCACGATATTGATGTGAATGTGTCGGACCTGTCGATATCGGGATTCCCTTAAAACTGCTACCTTGTAGCGCTCCGGTTGCCCGATGCCTTTCCGACACTTGAAGACCACAGCGATAGGTTTGCTTGTCCGCCCCAATCACTGCCGAATCGAATGCCAGCGCCGCACAAACCGATGTCTTAGGGGATGGAAAACCGGAAGGGATTTCTGATTCTTGAACTTTCGCTACGGTGCCAAAAAGCGATCGCACGCCGGCACGCAATTCATCAAATTCGCGATCACTAATTTCAACCTTACGAATGAACTTAGCGTGATCCGTATATGCGGAAACGCGTGCAATTTGAATTGTTGCCGGAAATGGTGCTGAAAGCCAACCGCGCTTGCCGGCAAATTCGAAGAATGGGATTAAATCGCCTTTGTTTGTGGAATCGAGATTGAACCTTATATCCACATTGGTGTGATGAACTAGCTTATCTACTAAGGAGCAGATTACCTCAAATGACGACACCGATTTAGCTACCGCTTTTGACCTATAGCGACGGCGCTTGTCGTGGTGGCGTTGCATTCCATCAAAGGATATTTGCGTCTGTTTCAACTGGTGTAGAGCAACAAATTCGCCTACATTCACGGGCCATCGCGTTCCATTTGAAATAATGGATGCCACATATTCCACGTTTTCCCGCATGCACATCTCCTGCAGCGCCAATGACGCGGTCTCCATGAACGTCGCATTTAGGAGTGGTTCTCCTCCGTACCAACTTACGTGAAGACGACTGCGGGAATTGGTTCTCAGCCGGGCCCTCGCGAACTCAACCAGCGTGGGGACATCTCCGGACTCTAATTTCGCTGTACTCCTTTCCTCGTAGCAATAATAGCAACCCAGATTGCAATCCATGGTCGTCGTAATGGTTAGAACCATTGGAGTCTTCCGGCGTGCTGTCCAATAGCGATCGCGGATGCCTTTAACTTCATCGGCCTGCAATGGCGCTAGAAATCCTCCATCCAATAAGTCACTGAACACGGACTCCGGCAGGCATTCCAAATCAACATGCTGCCGGCTATCGACCAAGGTTGCTGCCAAGTCTGCAACGTCAGAGCCAGCTAGTAGAATTGCGGCGCCGGAATACGTGTTGTAAAGCAGCTCACCTTCGCGTACGGGAAAAACGAAGTTAAAATGCGATGGTCGGAACTGCGACACCTTTTGACGCTTTCCCGATGCAAATTTAAGATTCAAACATTGCAACGCAGGTGCTTGTCCCACCGCATAGAGTTGCGGCGATCGGTTTTATTTGCTTTAGACCAGAATCGACGAGCTTCACTGACACCACATGCAGTTTCATACCAGGCTTTACCTTTACGGATGGCTCAGTGGAATCGCTCACAATCAGGTGAACTCGCTTCGCCCCTTGCTTCTTATTGGCAGCTTTTGCCTTCCTCTTAGCCATTGCAGCTCCCTTTTTCTATGTTGCTAAAAATATCCTAACGCAATTTCATCGCGCAGCATCCAGCAGTCAGCCTACGACTCGAATATACGCCAATTTTTGTTGCACTTGAACTTCCGAAACAGGGCACGCCTGACAACATCACTACTCGCAGAATCCATGTTGGCCACCATGTCTCCCGAGGAGCAACAGTAGGCGGGCAAAAGGAATGCAACAGGCGTGCTACTGGATTTCTACCGAAACGCTACAGAACGCCCTCAGACAATTGATTCTATTTGGCTTTTTTCTATCCCGAGTAATATCAGCTAAAGTATCCGGGTAAGCTCCAGACGGGAGTAAGGGGAGTTTGCTACCGGGACGATTCGAGTTTATCGACCGGCTTCTGAATGTCGATTTAGATTGCCTCGGGCATCTGAACTCCCCTTTCTCCCCTCCCTACAGCACTACCCAGGGACAATGCACGTGAAGCACGCGAGGTTCTTGGTCGCTCCCTAGCAATTCATTACAATTTTAGGGTTTTAACTTTCTCTCGATGCTTTTCAACGGAGGAGCGAGCTGCTTCCATCTGCTCAGAACTAAGACTGGTAACGCTCGGAAGTCGACGCTCAAACGCCTCCCATCGTCCCATCATTGCTGCGATGGATATTCCATCAATCATTCCATCTCTCACTATCGACTGAACAATTGGTGTCAGTGAAGAAGGTACATCTCGACCCTTCATAATCCTATTAATTAGCCATAGATACGTATCTGTCAGCTGCAACCCAAAGGATCGATCGCTGGACGCAATCGTCACTTTTTCCTCGGGGAAATGCTCTATCAGCGCCGCCGCATCATCACGAGCACCCTCCAGGAACGGATGGGCGAGATACTGGTCCCGACCGGCGCCATCGCCGCGAAAGGCAGCAGCAATTTTGGATTGCATCTCATATGTGCCGACTTGCGCTACATTAAATTGCGTCTGCCGATCCACAGTTATCCCCAAGGCTTTTTCTCTGAGAAGCTTTTGTCGATATGCGATTGACGTAAGGACAAATTGAAAACCAATTGTATTGGGTGACAATGCAGTGTCGCTATAGATGCCAAAATCCATCTGAAGTGGGTTCTTTATTCCGAATTCGAGAGCATCTCCTATAATTTCCCTCATTCGATCGTCAATTTTGGCGGCCATCACTCGCGCCTTTACATTAGCTAGCAGATCGACGATTCGATCTCGCTCCCTGTCAAGTTTTTTCTGTGCAACAAGGCAGAGGCGCCATGACTCCTGGAGCAACGGTTCATCGAGAATCTGGCTAAGTGACGCTATAAGCGGGAACCTGATCGGCGTCCAATACCAGTCCCACTTCATCGCATCATTGATGCCCGCATCAAAAACCGCGTTGAAGAACGTAACCACGGCAAACGACGGCTTGTGAACGAAATAGAAATCAAAGCCAAAATCGAATTTGTTGTGGAGATCAACCAGAGCGTGAGCAATCTTGCTTAACCCCACATCACCGAGCTTATTTGCGTGAATTGACTGTTCACCGAGTTTCTGCAGTATCGACGCCTGCTCGGTAGTGCCGTGTGTGTCCACATCAAACCTACTCGAAAGCACGCCATAACTCAGCACTGGCTGATTCGCGTCAAACAAATTGTTCCCGGAGTTCCCCGATTCATCGATATGAAAAAACATCCGCCAACCCCGCCCTCTCAATCAAGATCGTTTTCGCCCGACACATTGGACCGATCTTACGCATTTGCCTTTGATGGGAATAGCTGCGCCTTGATTTTCTCGCCTAACGCAAGCGTTGCCTCCATAACCTCTTTGCTCGGTCGAATCTTGCCGACAAACTCTGGCGAGGTCGCCATGAAATTTCGAACAGTACGCATTCGTTCGGGATTCTCGACTGAATAGGCATGCAGTAATTCCCTCAAGCTGAATCCTTCGACAGAGGTGGAGAGGTTCTCCAGGTCTGTGATAGTCAAAACGATCAAGGGATGCACATAAATCTGATCAGACTTGATCAATGCACGTTTGAATTCGTCATCCAGGAATTTACCCATGCCGGCAACTCCCATACGATCATCGTGTACGAGGAGAACGGGATATATCGCCTTGAGATAATTGTAGTCCACGCTGTCGCTCTTCCATTCTCGGTGTAATATCGATCCAATAGTCTTCGCAAGTTGTGCGACGCCTTTCGGGCGCTCTTCCGGGTCGACGGAGATACCGTATAGCTTCCGAAGCTGCGCAAGGAAAACTTCATGGTTGTCGCTGAGAATCGTTTCCTCGAGGATCCAGGAGGCCTTCATCTCAAACACGACCACTGAACTGACGTCAGTCAAGATTGCGTCAACCTCTATCTCCTTTCCTTGCGCAATCTTGCCCTTCTCACGCGGTGTCAAACGCCGTGCGAGCTTTCCGCTTGGGTACATGTTCTCCAGAAGCGAAATCGCATAGTCCTCAAACGCCATACCGAATGCGCTGAAGATTTCATTAATTCGCGCCTCACCTACCTGTTTCAAGACAGCGAATAATGGCGAGATGGTGAGCGTATCGAAGTAAAGGACCGGATCAAGAATCGCTGATCTATTGCCTGAGAAGTTCAAAATAGGACGCTCGCGGAGCGCCTTATAACCCGTGACAGCCGCTGAGTTCTGAAGAGCGTTCACAAGGTCCTCGGGTGATTGAGCTTTGAGCTTCACGAATGTATCGAAAACCTCGCCAATGCCAGTGGCGGCCCCGAACCCGACGGTCGAGAAGATACCAACATTGGCATTACAAACAAACGTCTTCTGCATAAGCCCAAAAGCACATGCGTAGTATTGCTCCAATGTTAGACCAGTATTGGCTCTAAAAAGGTCTTCGAAATCCTTCAGCCGAACGCCCATGTGTTTAGAGAATAATATCCAACCGCGGCCGAGAGCCACGCCCGGGTGCGGTGCCTCATTTCCTTCCTCTGTTCCTTTCCTGAACGCACCCAGCGCGCGCTGAAGTTGGAGCTCGGAATCGCCGTCGTCGGCCAGGCGTGTGCCAAATATGCGTCGACTCCAGAGCTCGCTAGCAATTAATGCTGCGCGAAGGAACGCCGATCTAATCGATTTCTGTTCGAACGTGTGAGGTTCGTCGGGATAGACACGACAATGCTTCCCTATCCAGCGCGCCAGTTCGAGAATCTGACCCCGAAAGAACACCGCCGGCTCGTTCGCTATTCCCCTGCGAGCAATGGAGGCCTCGATTGTTCTGATATGCTCAGGTAGATTCAACAGGGCGAGGGCGGCGCGTTGACGATCCATGCGACTGATCGTGGCGTCGAACCCCGAGACTATAGCGTTGATGCGCGCACAGAAGAACAAGGCGTCATCGCGGCTCAACTCGGCAAGTGCAGACAGCATGGATTCTTCGTTCCCAACAATCCCCGGGAATGCGGACGCTACCTCCACAGAGACAGTCAAATCGACGTCATGTTCTCCTGTCGAGACGGAAGGGGTAAATGGTCTAATGATTCTTTCGGCCATAAGCAATTTTAACGAGATAATGGAATGTCAGGGCTGGGACGGGCCGCCGGATGAATTGCGGGGCGACTTCGGAGAGCTCCGTTAATCAGCCGGAGAAGGATCGGCAGTACACGGGACCACCGGCGTCGCTACCAAATTTCTACCGGACTGTGACGCAATGCGGCTAAGTAGCTGATTGCAATGGCGTAGAAGCTTCCCCGAGGATTATCCCAACAAGTCTCCGGCGAAACACAGAGCGGGATCTCGACCATTCCGGTCATACGAAGGCACGACCGGTTCTTGTAGGTGAAGCAATACATCGCTTGCCCCAGGAGTTCCCTAAGAACTCCGTGGAAGAATCCGATCGTAGATATACCAACAACCGACGCCGCTTGGGCGCTCTATGACCGCGGCAGACCTCGCTTGCACCCCCGCGCATCAAAGCTCTCACGCAATCCCGCACGGCCAGCTCCGAGTTCACCCTATCAAAATCTAGGCGCCACTCGTTGGTGAGCTCGTCGCCGGCTGGCTTCGTCGCCGCCCATCCGTGCCCGGAAACACGCCTCTGTATCGCAGCTCATTGCGCGCAAGCCTGAGCATGGCGTCGACGTATTCATATTGACCCTCCTCGAACCAGATGCCGGTGATGCCGAGATTGAGGAGATACGCGTTTCGGTCGATAAGTGCCCGCTCAGTTTCGGGGGCCTGCTCAATGGCGAAGTGTTGCGGGATGACGATGTCGCGGTAAGCTTGTTGCATCTCGTGCTTGACCGCGCGGAAGACTTGCACGGTGCGGTCATTACTTAGGCTGCATCCGAGGAACAGTAGGCTGCTGTTCTTGTAGTAGTACGCCAGCAGCTTGGGGATGGGCCGACTCAAGTCGATGGCGCCATCGCCGTAGGCCTGATCGTATTGATTCTTGCCGATGATGCACTGACCCGGCGCTCTGATGTCGCCGTGCAACTTGATTATCGATACGCGGTCTGTGTCGGGACCAGCCAGTGCGTGCAAGCCGTTGATTACCTGAAAGGCATTCTTTGCGCCGTTGTCGAAAGCCTGCTCGATGAGACGGTCGTAGTTGGTGGTAATAACGGTATCTGTAAAGAGCTCAGTAACGAGCAACGTGGTGTCAGTGACGGTGCCCGTACGGGCGAAGACGTCGCGGATTTCCTGAGTAAACACATCGCGTCCGCGGCTGGCTTCGATCTCGGCGATCACGGATTCGTATTCGCCTCGGGCGAGCAGATGCTCGATGTGCGCCGCGTTGATTCCACCCGTGCGGCCTTGGCTGCGCAGATGGTCTTCCCAGGTGGGGAAGCCGCCAGCCTTGGACAGACCAGCACCAATGAAAGGGACCACGTCACCGGCCTCGAGCCGATCGACAAGTTGGTCAAAGCGTTGAAGGTTGCGCTCGAACCAGTGATTGTCGGCGAATTGCTCGCAGAGATAGCGTTCGTTGAGGACTTCGTGGCGGCGCGTCTTGCGATATTCCTTAAAGGCCTGGTCGTACGCCTCCCTGTCGCCGGCGTAAAACGCCTTGCTTGGGACCGAGATGCCAGCAACCCTATATTCCTCTCGCACGCCCGACGCATCCTCGCTGTCGAGCCATTCGTTGAAATCGACGTAGTACTCGAACAGCCGGTGTTCGTCACGGTCGCACCAAGTTTCCGGCTTGACGTCCACAACACGCGTCCCAGCTAAGCTACGGCCTGCACGACGATGGCATCGGCGAGTTGGACTTGCGTGGCGTTGGCGTCTGCGATGTTCGCCTGAAGTGTGTCGCAAAGGGCCATGAGTTCATCAACTTTGATGACGATGCGGTCTTGTTCAGGCTTTGGCGGAAGGGGAACAAGCAAGTCCTCCCATTTTGATCTATTGATAATCGGCGTGGCCGAGCCAGTCGCTTTTTCCATAACTGCCGCCTGGAACTGTGCCGTGTTCATCGCATAATTGATCATCTCTGGGCTGACCAATATCGGCCTAATGCTATTGATTTGCTGATTAAATGCGATCCTCGAAGTTGCAATAGCGCTCTTGCCGATTGAGCCACCGATACAGACCATCAAGATATCGCCCGGCTCGGCTATAGCACCCTGTTCGCAGCCTTCATTCGTCAAGGACTTGTCGGAGTCCAAAATTTCCCCTCCTAGAGTGATTTGACCCGGGCCGGTAAACGGAACGTCCCCCCCGTAGTATTCGCGCTTCCCGGTGCTTGGGGTCTTCCCGGTACTAGCCAGACCGATATTTCCCAACCGCGTCCAAGTCCACCCTGCAGGCAGCCCATACGGTCCTTCTATACCGCCCTTCACTGGGAACGCCCGGTGCGAATTGTTGCCCCCATCGCCTGCTAACCGCGCCTTTTCGCGAGCAATTCTTTCTAACAACACACTCGCGGGTTCGTCGTTAGGGTCTTGGGTGGCGAGCTTCCCCATGACAGCGAGTTGGAGAATGATCCGTTTGACTTGGTCAATGCTCTCTTCCGTGGTGAGCAGAATATCGAAGTGCGTCGCGATGCGAATCCAGGCTTCAGCTAGTTCTTGCGGTGAGGCCGCGCGGGCAAGCGTGGCGAGCAGGGTCTCAACAACATCCCGATGTGCCCCGATGCTGTCGGCCTGCTGTTGCTCCAGTTGGTCGCAAAGAATCATGAGTTCATCAACCTTAGCGACAATACGGTGCTGTTCGGCGAGTGGCGGAACAGGGACGACCAGTTGAGTTACAGCACTGAGATTTAGTTCGACCTGATTTGTAGTGCCAGAAACCAATGATCGGTCATGCCCTGGATCGATTCTATCTTGAATCGCTGGCGCGGCCATGTAACACCGCAGAAAGCCACTGCTCATTATCAGCGGCCGGATAACCGTTACGTGTGAGTCCGCCACGACTGAATTCGCCTCAAGGACCGGTACTACGTTGATACGTCCCACTGTGCCAGTGCCGGTCGAGTTCCAGAGAAGATCACCTTTACGGAGAAATCGTTCAGGTTGGTATCCATAGAGTGAAGCATCGTCCACGTATCTTGCTGGGGTCAGATCGAATCCTGCCCATTGAACACACTTTTGCGACACAACCCGCACCTGCCCATGGTCAGCGTACTGCGGTCCCTTCCCGCGCTGTATGTAGGCCGCGACATCCTGAAGCCGACTCCACTCCCAACCACGCGGCGCGGGGAATGGCTTTTCATCAGCCCGGATTTCAGACAACTGCCTTTCCCTCTTCTCACTGATCAGGCTCCCTCTTTCCAGTGCGATCTTTGCTAATAGAGCATCGGCCGGCTGGTCATCGAGGTCTTGCGGGACGAGTTTTCCTCGCACAGCTAGTTCCAAAACTAGCTCCCGAAGCTTGTTGATACCGTATGCTTCATACTTCCCGTTGTTTCCCCGTGCGGCGGTCGATTTTCTAAGCAGCGCAGAGGTCCATATTTCGAGGTTGTGGGTGATGACTTCCGTCATGGCTACACCTCGCCCCGATGCAGCGCATCCTGCAAGATTGTTTTCAGCTGATCGCGCAAGTCGTCAATCGCGCTTAGCTGCTGCTGGTATCGCTGCAATAGCTCGTTCGGGTCGTGGCTAACGAGTTTGTCTACGTGTGGATTCTTGATATCGAGGTTGTAGTTGCGCGCGACGATGTCTGCGACTGGCACCTTCCAGGCCCGTTCAGTCTGCACGCGCGTGGCGAACGCATCGGCCTCGCTGCCCCACCAGCTGATTTCGGCTTCGAATTCCTCGAAACGCATAGGCTTGGTCTTGTTGTAACTCGAGACCCCTTCGGGATACGGGTGCTCGTAGTACCAGACGTTCTCGGTGGGCTTGCCCTTGGTAAAAAACAGGAGGTTGGTCTTGATTCCGGTATATGGATTGAACACACCGTTGGGCAGGCGCACGACAGTATGCAGGTTGCACTCCTGCAGTAACGACTCCTTCAGTCGGATCTTCATGCCTTCGCCGAACAAAAAGCCATCAGGCAATATCACCGCCGCGCGGCCACCCTCCTTGAGAAGCTTGATTATAAGGGCCATAAACAAATCCGCCGTTTCGCGCGTACGCAGATGGGCAGGAAAATTATTTTCGATGCCGTCCTCTTCCATGCCGCCAAACGGCGGGTTAGTAATAATGACGTGGACGCGATCCGAATTGCCGTAATCCTTGTATGGCCGCGCCAGGGTGTTGTCGTGCTTGATGTTGGTCGGAGTATCGACACCGTGAAGAATCATGTTGGTGACAGCCAGCATGTGCGGAAGGGCCTTCTTTTCTACCCCTCGAATTGACTTGACCAGAACCTCTTCGTCCTCCTTTGTTTTGACGTAATTTGTGCGCTTATGGTCGATCGTGCAGGTTAGAAAACCGCCGGTACGCAGGCGGGATCAAGCACGATTTCCTCGAGCTTGGGATTAACACGATTGACGATGAAGCGGGTTAAAGCACGCGGTGTGTAGAACTCGCCTGCGTTCCCAGCATTTTGCAGGTCGCGCAATATTTGCTCGTAGATACCGCCAAAGGTGTGGCGGTCGCTGCTGTTGTTGAAGTCGATCTCGCAGATCTTGTTGATGACTTGACGCATCAGTGTGCCGGATTTCATGTAGTTGTACGCGTCTTCGAACACGCTACGGATGACGCGGGCACGTTCACCGGTTGGACCATGCATGACCAGGTTCTCTTTGAGGGTCGGGAACAGCTGGTCATTGACGAATGCATTGAGCGCCTCTCCGGTCATGCCTTCCCGATCTCTCGCCCAATTACGCCACCGAAGACGTTCCGGTAGCGGAGACCTATAGTCGTCTTCAAGGAGCTCCAGTTCAGCTTCACGATCGTCAAAGATCTTGAGGAAGAACATCCAGACCAACTGGCTTATTCGCTGGGCGTCGCCATCGACGCCCACGTCCTTGCGCATGATGTCCTGGATGGACTTGATGACACTGGAAACGTTGCTCATGCCGACTTTTCCTGTTTAAACAGCTCTTTCTCCAGTTCCTGGATGACGGCGTCGAATCTGTCCCGTCCGCCGAAAATGTTATTGATTATCTCGACCGGCGTACCCACGGACTTGAAAGGCTCCAGCCGAAGGACCTTCGCGCTCTCTAGTGAGCTAATGCCTTCGTCAGCATATTTGTCTAGCAGCGCGGTGAGCACGGCCCGTGCCTGCTCTCCGTACTTAGCGAAGTAGCTGCGCTTCTTGACGTTGCTGGCCCGTTCCTTGCGCGTGAGCGGTGGTTGGCCCCAGGCGATGTGGCAGATGAGGTCAAAGTCGCCATAGTCCCGGCCGAGTTCTGCAGCAAGGTTGTCGAGCACGATCCCGTGCTCCTCCAACGCGTCGATGATGGCCTGCTTTCTCTTGGCACCGTTCCAGCGCGTGAGGAAGTCGTCTAGTGAAACAAATTCAGACCGAATCTGCTTGCGGCTGAAGTCCCTGTAGGACTCTGTGATCAGGTTGCCGTCTGGGCCTATATATTCGATGCGCTCGGAAACTATTTTGGCGGGGACGCCGCTGACACGGACCTTATACACACCTGCGGGCTCTGCAACGGCGTCCGGCTCCTCGTCGTCGCCTAGTTCCGGATCTGGCGGTACGGGGTCGTCATCGTCGTCTGGCTCATAAATCACCACCGGCTCGCCGTCAAAGTCTGGGTCGCGGAACAATTCCGTGGCTTTTTTGAAATCCATGATAGTAAAGAACCATTTGTTGTTCTCTTCGTCGATGCGTGTGCCTCGGCCGATGATTTGCTTAAAATTGGTCATCGACGTGATGGTTTTGTCTAGCACGATCAATTTGCAGGTCTTGGCATCCACGCCGGTGGTCAACAATTCTGATGTTGTAACAATGACCGGGAACCGGCTTTCGGGGTCGATGAAGTTGTCTAGCTCGGCCTTACCCTCGACAGAATCGCCGGTAATGCGCATCACGTACTTTTGGTTCTCTAGCGCTAGATGACCGGCGGCATTAACGATGGCAGCACGCATGCGCTCTGCGTGGTCGATGTCCTCGCAGAAGATGATGGTCTTCGAGAACGGATCCGTGGCGCGCAGATATTGCATGACGCGATTCGCAACCAGCTTAGTACGCTGATTCAATACGAGAACACGGTCCATGTCCTTTTGGTTGTACTCGCGCTGGTCAATCTCCTGACCGAGATCGTCTTTCATTCCGGGAGGGGGAGTCCATCCTTGGATGTCCTTGTCAATATCGATGCGCACGACTTTGTACGGCGCAAGGAACCCATCCTCAATGCCCTGCTTGAGGCTGTAGCTGTAAACTGGTTCACCGAAGTACGAGATACTTGACACGTATTTCGTTTCCTTCGGTGTGGCCGTGAGCCCCACCTGTACTGCGCCGGAAAAGTAGTCAAGAATCTCGCGCCACGCCGAATCGTCCGCGGCACTTCCGCGATGACACTCGTCGATAACGATCATGTCGAAGAAATCTGGTGAGACGCTTTTGAATATCTTGTCCTCGTCAGCCGGTCCGGTGATAGCTTGGTAAAGACCAAGATATACCTCGTACGATGGGTCGATCTTTCGGTTCCTAATCTTTGTCATGACAGAGCCGAAAGGCTTGAAGTCATTGACGAGAGTTTGATCGACCAATATGTTTCTGTCCGCGAGAAAGAGCGCGCGCTTAACGACACCGGCCTTCCACAACCGCCAGATGATTTGGAAGGTCGTGTACGTCTTGCCCGTGCCCGTGGCCATGACGAGCAATACCCGCCGTTTGCCGCTCGCGATTGCTTCTATGGTGTGGTTGATCGCGTCGACTTGATAGTAGCGAGCTTCCTTCCCAGAAGGGTCGTCGTAGTAAGGTTGGACAACCAGCTTCTCCGCGTCGTCCGTGATTCCGCGGAAGTTTTTGTAGCGCCGCCAGAGAACATGCGGAGCAGGGAACGATTCAAGTGGAAACTCTGTCTCGATGTCTTCGCCTGGCGTGGGCACTTTATTGTGCGAGGCGAAAGCGTCTCCGTTGGAACTTAGGGCACTCGGGACTTCGAGGATTTCGGCGTACCCCAATGCCTGTTGAATACCGTGGCTGACCGTGTGGGTGTTGTCTTTTGCCTCGACTACCGCTAGGGGTACCCCGGGCTCCCACGAAAGAACATAGTCGGCAAACTTCTTTTTCTTCTTGTTACGCGACGACAGATTCCCACGAACGATGACGGGACCGGGGGCCAGCGTCACTTCACGCCGAATCTGCCTAACGGGGTCCCAACCCGCGTTCATGATCGCAGGTGTAATGAACAGATCGCAAATATCCGCCTCGCTTAGTTCTCTCTTTTCCCGAGGGTCCATAAGTAGAGCCTTCAGTGCGCGGAGTCGCAGGGAACCGGCAACGACACGAGGACCTGTTGGCCACCAGTGGGCAGCTCTTTGGTCGCTGTGAGCCAGGGCACCTGGCCCGGGGGCGCGTCGCAGGGCACATTCAGGAACGTTAGCTGCGGGACCATGGTTTTACATTGATTTTATTAGGAAATATGCGTGCATTGTAGCCGGCTCGGAGCAAATTCATAGAGCCTTCCGCGGAATTGGCTGGATCATCCTCGGGTTGGTCCTCGCCCAGAGAGCCCAGGATTAAGATTCTGCATCTTTGTGAACGGTCGGCCGGTCACTGCCCACTGCCTGGTGAAATAGAGCCAGCGGCAACTGCAAGCATTTCTCGTGATCTTCGCTGACCCTGCCGGTCACCTCCTTGAGGTCCTGGATAACGCCGAGGATCGTGTTAAACGCCGCGACATCGCCGGATTCCAACAATCCCCTCATCAGGCGCTCATCTGCCCAATCGATCGCCTCGCGCTGCTTTCTCGTTAGAAATTGATAATGCGGCTTTCGCGTCTGTGGTATCCCGTTCATTAGCGCCTGAATTTGCTCCTCAGTTCGGGAGACATAGAGCAAATTTCGTCCCCAGGGTCGTTTTCTAAGCGGGCTTGATAGGGGATGCTGGAGGTTTAGGCCGAATCTTCTTCGGCACTACGGACGATTTCGCCGTTGTCCTCTTGTCGGGTTTAGGGGATCGTGACGACGGTGAGGAATCGACTGTGTTCACGAACCTAACGTCCATCAATTCGCGAATCATCGGCATCTCGATGGTCTGCCTCATCGGTACAGCACCCGGATCGCGATGAACATCCCGCAGATTCTGCGGTGGCCTTGTGGGCGGATGGATGCCCGGATTCACCTTGATCCTGTACTCAAGCAGAATCACGTGCTCGTTTTTCCACAAGTCGTAGCCCTGCCAGCGCTTCTTGACGCTGGATCTGATCTTGTTGGGAAAACCGATGGTCTTATCCAACTGGGTTAGCAGTCGGTTCCAATCATTCATGTGAATACGCCTCCTCTGGCGTATTTACGCGATCTGTTGTTGTCGGCTCACGGATAAATGCTGGAAGGTCTCCGCGTGTATGGATGCGGGAGACAACGCTTGTACCGACTCACTGAAGACGAATTGGCGAGGCTCATTCAGATCATTCGCGAGGATTTGGGGGACAAGCTCTCCCAGCCCGCGTTCGCTGAGGCAGTGTTGCAGTTGTTTGAGGATATCGCCGGTTTCGAGACACTGCCCCGCAATGCCGCACAGCGGTACCTATCGATCCTCTGGCAGAGTTACGAAACCGCTTGCCGGGCTCCCGAGAAGAGCAAGTGAATTCGGCCCTATGGCCGTTTTTGGCGTTGTCTTCCTGTGAATTCGTGGGGACCCTCTGCCTACGGATCCCGGAACTGGGACCCTCCTTCAAAACATGAGGTAAGCCATGAACACTGAAAATGAAACGCCGAAGAATGACGCTGCTACGCAGTCTCAGACGCCCGTAAAGCCGACCAATCCCGCAGCCGTGCGGAAGGCCGTCGCTCTCGGCAAGGAGATGCGGAAGGCTCCGGACACTTCGAAAGCTGACGCTGCCCGCAAGATGTTCGAGACGATTTCTGAAGAGCCCCGGGAGATCATCGTTCAGGCATTCATCGATGGTGCCGGCTTGACCCCCAAGGGTGCTCAGACGTATTTCTACAACTGCCGCAGGAAGGCGACTGCTGCCAACTGATCTGCCATCCGGATCAGTTCTCCAGGGGGCCACGGCTTCGGCTGTTGCCCCCCTTTTTCTTCCTACATGAATTCTGCCGATGGATTCCAGTTCGGTAGTCGCACCGGGGCAAGACATCCGATGCCATTACGTTCGGCTGGAATCCAATGGCATAGGAAAGATTACAGCGACGTTCGGCGCTCATCGATACGTGCTGTGCGTATCTCGCCCCCGGACCATGAAATGACCTGTATTCGCCTGTTGTCTTCACGGGCGGTATGCCGGGATAGTCCTTGGCGTAGGGACTTCCTACAAACAGAGGATTCATAACAAAAACAATAATGGAGATATGAAGATGGCAGTTTACAAACAGTATGGCGGCAAGACCTACCGGATTCAGTTCAGGCTGAACAACAGGACATACGTGAAGTCGGCGAAGACCAGCGACAAGCGAGTAGCTGAACGCATGGAGGCCGAATGGAAGGCCGAGATCCACGGCAGGCAGTACCTTGGTGAGCGCGAGGAGATCACCGTCCGCCAACTCCTCGAGAACCTACTTACCGCATCATTGGCACGAACCACAGTGAAGTCCGCAAGGAACTTCCTCAATGTGTTTCAGCGATACGTCAATATTGACGTGAACGCCTCCGACTTCGACCAGCGGGAGCTACATCGCTTCCGTGATGCCCGCCTCAAGGAGGGCAAGAAGGATTCATCGATTCGCACGCACATGCTGACATTGAGTTCGGCGTGGGGGCGTGTGAATCCGAAGATTTACAACATTCCGGAGCTGGCCTTGCCGAAGTTCTCGCAGCAGAAGCAGAAGACGGATTACCTATCCGAGGACGACGAGAGCCGATTGCTGGCGCACCTGCTCACCCGCACGCCGCACGCCTCGGGCACCGGGGACTGGCAATTTGAAGTACACGATGTCGTCGTCATGCTTCTCGACACCGGAGCCAGGTACAACGAGATTGCCCGGCTCGAATGGAAGTCCGTCGACCTGAAGCGGAAGACCATTGAGCTATGGCGTGGAAAGACGAGGACCGCCAGCTACGTCTACATGACGGATCGCGTTCATCAGGTTCTTCAGCGTCGTGCGGAGCGCAAGAATCACGATCAATGGGTATTCACGAACTGGGAGAGAACTTCGCACCGCTCTGATAATACGACGTACCTCAATCAGGTAATGCGTGCAGCAGGCGTCCCCTACACTGTCCATACGCTGCGCCACACGTTCGCTACGAAGATGCTGAAAGCAGGGATGACCCTGAATGACGTCCGAGTTCTATTGGGTCACTCGTCGACGCAGACAACGCTGAGGTATGGTCATCTTGAGGCATCGGATGCCTCACCCAAGGCAGTCGCCATCCTCAACGAGCAGGCTGTCACCCGAAATCGGGCTCGAATCAAGGTCGTGTGAGCGAGTGAAATGACGGAACAGCCACACGACCCAAATGGAATCGAAAATCTTTGGGGTGAATACATGGGAGACGACATCGGCGGATTACCTGATGGGGCTGCCTGCGTTTAGTGCGACCTGGTATTGCGCCCGAGGAGACGAGCCCAAGTTGAATTGCCAATGAGGCTGAATCTGGCTTGGAGCGACAAACGAGGCTTTGCGAGTTGGAGCGATAAGCCAGATTGCTGCGCAGCAGCACGAATGCGGGTACGCGCCTCGATCGATTTCGCCGGGGATACGTTCGCCCGCCGCAGGCGATGATGGTTAAGAGCTTTAAGCCTTTTAAGCCGTTTAAGACACCGGGTTTTATCACCCTAATTCGCGGGACCGGCCCCAACCGCCGCCGGTGCGGTAAGTGCGTCCGCCGCTCTAATGTCGTTCCAAAAGCCCTGACACGCGGTATAAACCGCTAACTGGTCCGGGCTTCTGCTGTCCCCACAGGTCGCGATGGTTATGCGATGGACGGGGCTGTTGGTCTCTGCCAACAAGAATGCCAGTTCGGACATTTTATCGTAGGACGCTGGCTTGTGGTGGTCCTTCCGAGTCAGCGTGTGCTTGATGACATTTCCGCGAACCAGACCTTCGTACCCACGAGCCGTTTCCGCTGCTGTCCTGACCTTGTCGAGAGCCTTCTTGAAGTTGCTGTTCTTGTGGTGAATGTGAATGTCGAGGTGCAGAACGCTGTCGTTGAGCCGAGGGACCATTTGCTTAATACAGTCAGTCAACAATTCAAAGAGGCCGTTTAGATAATCTCCACTTGGCCGGTGCTTGAAAAACGGCCTCTTGATACCGCCTCTGGACAGCACGATTCCGCATACGGCAGGCTGGCCCTTCTCCTGATAGAAGCTGGTGTAGACCTCGATTGCTTCGCTCATAGCGCGTCCAAAGGCTCACTAGCCAAACGGGCCCGCTAGTCCACCCAGCCCTTTGCGGGAGGCTCTACGCCGGGCGGAAGCACTTCGGCGATATGCCACGGCGACCGAAGACACCACTTCGAGAAAGGCCCCTTCTTTGCGTAGTCCCAAAGCTGCTGAATGAAAGTGTCGTCGTCACAGAACTGCGCGGCGAACAGGACAGACGCGAATTCGACCGGAAACCAACCGGCTTGATACCTGCTCTCCTCGTCGCATCCAGCATCGTGCGATTTGGTGACGATCTTGACCCACTGATTCGACGAGACGGAATCGCGGAAGTCCTTTGAATCTCGCTCATCGTCAGTAAGAAGCTTGTCCTCGAGTTCGTCCTCCTCGCGCATTGGGTCCATTGCGCGAAAGGTGTCTCGAAGCTGGCTGATTTCCATCGCGATTACCTGTACGTTATCCCGGTAATCGATGTAACGGCACAGCCGCGTCGGTTCTTGCGCACACGTTGTGCGACCGACGTCACGATTCTCAATACCAATTGAGAGCTGAACTAATCCGCGCCTGCAGGATAGTTGTCGGCGCGAGAGAAGTTTCGCGGGCACCCGCTACCGCAGGCGGGATCAGATCCTCTAAAAGATCAGCAGATCGCCGGTCTTCTTGCGAGCTTCATCGCTCATAGCCTTCTCGATTTCTGCCTTCCTTTTCGCTATGCGCTCCTGGATTTTTCTAATTTCGTCACTGCAGTCGTAATTCCGATTTCTCATGACTTGCAGCAACCGTTTCAGTTCCGCCAATTCCTTGTCCACCACCTTTGCGACCATGGATTCCTCCTACCAGCTTGTCCTGACAAAGCCCTAACGGAATACTGCCCTGACACCCTTGTGTTTCAGCTCTTCCTGGAAGAAGTGAATCCCGTCCGGCTTCAAGAAGTCTTGAATCACGAACATGATCAATTCGCTGCCATATCGGCGTAGGTATTGGTCAACTTGGCCGAGTGCCTTTTGTATTTCTGAATTGCTTGTTGGCATTTTGACTTCAATCCCAACACCGGCGCCCTGCGGCTGACCAACGTGGAAGTCAATCTTCAGTATCGTTCCGTGCGCAATCGCCACCTGCTCGTAGACGATGTTTCCAAACACGTCGGTCAGCTCGTCATGAATGACGGGGTAATAGTCCTTTTCGTAGTTACCACCCTTGGTAATTGGAAACCATGCCAGAAACTGCATCACGACTTCTGCGCTCGGCGGATTGGACGCCGGTTCCACCCGAGGCAGCCAGCCTTCACGGTAATGCACTTCCCGTAGAATGCGTCGATACAGAGCGTCCTTGGTGCGGTCATTTGAGAGACCAAGCACGTCACACAAGTCAGCAAGATGGCCGATGGAATATGGCTTGAGATAAGCTTCGGTCTGTTCGGGAAACTCGGCAGCCGGCATTGTCAGGTACTTGCTGTTCTCCCGAATTCTCGCCTGCCGTTCGGCGACAGACCCGCGAGCATCCTGGCCGATGTCCTTATGCCAGTTGCCTAGCTCTGCGCCCGTATGCGTTTCCAAATAGAAGCTGAATAGCTTTTCCCGGATCTCCGGGTCTGGGTGAAGTCCTGTGGGCACCGATGTGGCTGAATCGTCCATCATTTGATCTCAACGTCACATGCAAATGACGCCAGATTACGCACCGCCGATTGGTATTGGTTGACGCACCTGTCACATTTTTCAAATTCGAGGTACCAAGTGCTTCTGTGGCACGCCCGGAGCGTTTTCAATCAAGTTTTGGCATTTCTCGCATCGGGGCGTGCTTCGCCGCGGACTTTCCTAGGTCGCGAACACCGGTAGACTTCCGGTAGACGTCGACGCCGTAATTTCGCTGCGTTTCCCCGCAGAAAACCGCATATCGAATTGGTAACCCCTTGGCTTCCTGATGGAATCCAAGTGAACCAACCGACTCTTACGCCTTCTCTCCCATTTGTAACTCCGCGAGTTTGAAGGGAACTCCGCACCCCCCTATCCCGCAGTACCCGCCCGGATTCTTCGCTAGGTACTGCTGGTGGTAACCCTTGGTCAGCAATTCCGAGTCATTTCCCACGGAGTAACAAACATCAGCCGAGGATTTTTTTCTTCGCTGACGTGCGCAAGAATTGATTCGACACCAAATCTCCGTGGTTCTGCACGAATTCGGCCGCAATTTTTAGGGTCAATGAAACCAAGGCGTTACAACTGCACTGGTCTTGTAACTAATTGAATTTCCTAGGGAATGGTGGCCAGGGAGGGAATTGAACCCCCGACACGCGGATTTTCAGTCCGCTGCTCTACCAACTGAGCTACCTGGCCGTGTGGAGTCGCGTATTAGACAGGCCCCGGACACGAGCGTCAACT
>Ga0182012_10002061_pt1 | contig 21872 bp, 17 predicted proteins | sample 612S2SmetaG_FD_120486 | JGI IMG/M metagenome (GOLD analysis project Ga0182012, IMG submission 120486) | Permafrost microbial communities from Stordalen Mire, Sweden - 612S2S metaG | ecosystem: Environmental > Terrestrial > Soil > Wetlands > Permafrost | place: Sweden: Stordalen | collected... | reverse complement strand
GATGCAATCCACGAAGGAGGCCAATGGCCACGATCACTATGAAGGAGCTGCTCGAAGCGGGTGTTCACTTCGGGCATCAGACGAAGCGCTGGAACCCGAAAATGAAGGAATACATCTTCGGCGAGCGCAACGGAATTTACATCATCGACCTGCAGAAGACGCTGAAGCTGTTCAAGGACGCGTCGAAGTTTGTCACCGACCTGTGCGCCAGCGGCAAAACGATTCTGTTTGTCGGCACCAAGCGCCAGGCGCAGGATGCTGTGGCCGAAGAGGCCAACCGCGCAGGCATGCCGTATATCAACCAGCGCTGGCTGGGCGGGCTGCTGACCAACTGGGTGACGGTGCAGAAGAGTGTAAAGCGCCTTCAGGAACTGGATGAGATGGCCACCGATGGCCGCTATGAGCTTCTTACCAAGAAAGAAGTGATCAAGCTGGAGCGGGAGCGCAAGCACCTGCAGGCCAACCTGGCCGGCATCAAGACCATGAAGCGGCTGCCAGATGCGCTGTTCATTGTCGACTCGAACAACGAGGCGATTGCCGTGAAGGAGGCTCGCAAGCTGGGTATCCCGGTGGTTGCGGTGGTCGACACGAACTGCGACCCGACGGTGGTTGACTACGTGATTCCGGGCAACGACGATGCGCTGCGTGCCATTCGCCTGTTCACCTCGAAGATTGCCGACTCGGCGGCCGAGGGCGTGAACCTGGTGGGCGACAAGGCCTTCACCGAAGAGCTCCCGGTTGTTGCGGCGGAAGAGGCTGCGGCGGAAGCGGCTCCGGTTGAGGACGTGGACCTGGAAGCGGCACTGGGCGGCGGAATTCGCAAGGCGCCGGCTGTGGTTGCCGCTCTGGACGAGGCTGAAGTCGCCGAAGGCTGATCTTGAGATCGCACGCAAGTGCGCAAGTTGAGGACAGCGTGGCCGCCCAATAAGTCAGCCACGCTTTTCTTATGCCGGATGCCCGCTCGTTTCTCATCGCTGTCATTCTGAGCGGAGCACGACGGATTCCAAAGACGTTCAGTTTTTTATTGCAATGACGGTAGCGGCGAAACTCCGGCCGGATGAAGATCGAAAATAGGAAGCCCTGCGAGGGGCTGCGGAAATCAGGAAAAGAGAGATGACTACAGTGAGCGAAAAGATTGATGCCAAGTTGGTGAAAGAGCTTCGCGAGAAATCCGGGGCGCCCATGGGCGACTGCCTGAAGGCTTTGCAGGAGACCAAGGGACAAATGGAAGATGCGTTTGTTGTGCTGCGCAAGCGCGGCATGGCGTCCGCGCAGAAGAAGGCGGCACGCAGCACCAACGAGGGCGCCGTGGGAACGTACATCCACGCCGGCGGCAAGATCGGCGTGCTGATTGAAGTGAACTGCGAGAGCGATTTCGTGGCGCGCACCGACGACTTCCAGGATCTGCTCAAGGACATCGCGATGCACATCGCAGCCAGCGATCCGCGCTACATCAAGTCGGAAGACGTGACGGTGGACGATCTGGAGCGCGAGAAGGAGATCTTCCGTGCGCAAGCAGCGGCGACCGGCAAGCCGGCCCCGGTGATTGAGCGCATCGTGGACGGCAAGATGGCCAAGTTTTATGAGGAAGTCTGCCTGCTGGAACAGCCCTTCATCAAGGACCAGGCCGTGAGCATCAAGGAATTGATTGCTACCAAGGTCGGCAAGCTTGGCGAGAATATCACCGTGCGCCGTTTCGCTCGCTTCAAGGTTGGCGCCGCTGACTGGACCGTTGCCACGACCAAGGCTGTCGAAGGCGCGGAATAGCTAAGAATAGGGACTAGGGAATAGGGAATAGAGAAGGCCCGGGGCTTTGGCTTCGGGTCTTTTTCCGTTGGATGGAAAACCTCAACCCGCAGCCGCTGATATTCTTTATGTGGCTGATATTCTAAGAATTGCCCGGTCCCGCTCCCCTTTGCGCGGGCTGATGGAGGAAGAAAGCAAGCATGATCAATTTGGCGGGTAAGACGGCCGTGGTCTTCGGGCTGGCCAACAAGCGTTCCATCGCCTGGGGCATCGCCCAGAAACTCCACGAGGCCGGCGCAACCCTGGCCATCTGCTATCAAAACGACCGCATGAAGCTTGAAGCCGAGGGCCTGATCGCCGATCTGCCCGGCGCTTCAGGCTTTCAATGCGATGTGAGCAACGATGCGGAGATCGATGCGTTGTTCTCTGCGCTTAAGGACAAGTATGGCAAGCTCGAAATCCTGGTCCACGCTGTCGCCTTCGCCCCTGCAGCCGACCTGCGCGGCGACTTCCTCAACACCAGCCGTGAAGGCTTCCGTGTGGCGCTCGACGTCAGCGTCTACTCGCTCATCGCCGTTACACGCGCCGCCGCGCCGCTCATGACTGAGGGCGGCAGCATCATCACTCTCAGCTTCTACGCCGCTGAAAAGGTGGTGCCCAATTACAACGTGATGGCTATCGCCAAGTCAGGTCTGGAATGTACGGTCCGCTATCTGGCCTCTTCGCTTGGTGGAAGAAACATCCGAGTCAACGCCATCTCCGCCGGGCCTATCAAGACGCTGGCGGCCCGCGGGGTCGGTGACTTGAGCGAAATGCTGAGGTCCCATGCCGACCGCGCCCCGCTGCACCGCAATGTCGATCAGCTTGAAGTTGGCGGCGCGGCATTGTTTTTAGCCAGCGACCTATCGAGCGCTATTACCGGCGAAGTGATGTATGTGGATTGCGGCTACAACGTGATGGGCTTCTGAGGATTCGACCGAGTAAATCGGTGGGTTGAGCTTCGTGCTTTCCCAGGTCTCAAACGCGAGACCTGGGGCACCCAGCCGGTCAGTATCAGTCATCACGGATGGTAGTTCGGATAGGCGGGGCGCTCCACTTTCTTCACGGGATTTTTCTGCAATTCCTCCAGCGCGAGCGCTACCGCTTTTTCCAGTTGCGGATCGTGGCCCTGGCTCACTTCTTTTGGGTCTTGCTCGACCACGTAATCGGGATCGACGCCGTGGTTCTCTACGTCCCACTCGCCCTTGGGAGAGAAGAATGCAACGCTTGGCGAAGTTACGTTTCCACCATCCATCAGCACCGGAATTGCCGAGATCCCGACCAGTCCGCCCCAGGTCCGCTTGCCCACCAGCGGGCCCAGCTTGGCCTGCTTGAAAAGCCAGGGCAGGGCATCTCCTCCCGAGCCCGAATACTCGTTGGCAATCATCACCTTTGGACCGTAGATGGCGGCGTTCGGCGTGTGCTCGATGGAACCATAGCGCGGGGACCAATACGACTCGATGCGCCGACCCAACACCTCGACAAAGTAGTCGGCAACCTGGCCGCCCGCGTTGAAGCGCTCGTCGATAATCGCTCCCTGCTTCTCAGTCTGCGCAAAATAATAGCGATTGAAATTGGTGAAGCCGCCTGCGCCCGTGTCCGGCAAATACACATACCCCAGTTTGCCGCCGGACAGCTCACCTACCTTGCGCTGGTTGCCTTCAATCCAATCGATATTTCGCAGCGAAGCCTCGCTGGCCACTGGAATCACCGAAATGTCGCGCGGATTCTTTCCATCTGAAGCGGCGACGCGCAGGCTGATTACCTGACTCGCCGTTCCCTCCAGCGGCTGCTGAATATCGCTTGTGGCCGTAAGATCCTGCCCGTTGATGGCCAGTATGCAATCGCCCACTGCGAGGTTCAGGCCGGGTTGCGCAAGCGGGGCCTTGATCTGCGGATTGAACAGGCCGCCGGTATAGATCTTCGCCAGGCAATAGCGGTTATTCTTGATCGTGTAATCGGCGCCCAGCAAGCCACCCGGCACCTTCTTCGCCTCGGGAATTTTGCCACCGGTGCCGCGCAAATGGCCAACAGAAAACGCGCCAAGCATCTCCTGGAAGATGTAGTTCAAGTCCGCGCGGGACGCGATGGATGCAACATAGGGCTCCAGTCTCTTCTCGTCGGCCACCGTATCTGTGCCGTGGAAGTGCGGATCGTAAAAGAACGCACGTTCGATGCGCCAGACTTCGTGATACATCTGCGCCCACTCGGCTGAGGGCTCAACGCGCACCTTCAGATCGGCGAAGGACAGCGCGCCATCGCCTGGTTTTATTGGCGCATCGGCAGGCACAATTACCCACGACGGCGGTCCGCCTCCGCCGGGACCGTCCTCGTCCGGCTTCTTCTTTGAAATGGCCAGCAGCATCTTTTTGCCGTCGGCGGAAAGCTCGAAACTCACCACGCCTTCAGCCAGTTTTTCCGTCTTGCGGTCTTCCGGCGTCCAACGACTCAGCGTTGCGCCGCGGTCCGCGAATCGGCCGGACAACGAGCGCTCGAGGAAGTAGAGGCTTCCCTTTAACCCGGTATCGAGGCCAATATGGACAGACGCTGGTAGAGGCAGCGCCACGATGCGGTTTCCTATTCCGTCGAGGTCTACCTTCACTGGCTTGGGCGGCTTGGGTGCGGCTGCTTTGTCCGCAGCGGCTTTTTCGTCGCTGTCCTTGGCTGGGGCTTTTGTGTCTCCGCCGGCCTTCGCGTCCGCGCCGGGCGTCGCGTCCTTCTTGTCGTCCGCCTGCTTTTCGCTGGGAGACTTTTCATCTTCCAGTTCCGGAGCAATGGGCGATGCCTGGTTCGCCGCCAGCACCGCCGCGTAAATATTCGAAGTCACCTGGTAAAGATCGCTGGTCATGTCCAGCCCGTCGGACGTTGCGCCCGCATTGGTGCTGGCTGTGAAGTAGAGATACTTGCCTTCGCGATCGAACGCAGGATTATCCGCATCCGCCATGCCGCTCGTCACCTGCGTGGACTTGCCCGAATCAACCGAGTAGAGCATGATGGCGTGGAGATGATTTTCAACCGATCGCTCGTATGCCAGCCACTTTGAATCCGGCGACCAGGCAAGCTCATAGCTCTCGTTGGAGAAGCCGCCATACATGTTCTCGTTGTCTACCGTCGACAGCTTGCCGGTGGTTGTATCCAGCACCCAGATCTTTAACCGGTTGTCGTGGAAGGCAATGCGTTTCGAATCCGGCGACCACTTCGGATCGAAGTAATACGCAGGCTCCGTGGCCAGAGGGAACTTCTTCACCGCAGCGCTGCCGGCCAGTTCCGTGCCCGTCTGCGGGGCGACGTGCAGAGCGTACAAGCCGGACTCGTCGGAGAAATAAGCAATCGATTGTCCATCGGGCGACCAGGCCGGTTCGCGCTCCATCACGCCAGGCGTGTTGGTAATGTCGCGCGTTGGGCCGTGCTTGGCAGCCACGGTGAGAATATCTCCGTGAGCCTCGGCAGCAACTCGCACGCCCGTGGGCGAAATGGTTACGTGCTCAATCTCATCCGCCACGCTCTGAATGCGCGGACGCACCTCGGGCAGATCGGCATCGATCTCAATCGGCACGGGCTGGGTCTTGGCGCTTGCCGTGTCGAAGAGATAGATCTCGCCCAACTGATCGTAGACCAGCGTGTTGCCCTCGCCTGCCAGCGTGCGGATATCCGCACCGGTATTGTGCAGCGCCTCGGTCACCTGTTTCGTTGCCGGATCGTATTTGAAGATCGTGATCGGACCCGTGCGGCCGGAAAGAAAATAGATGCTTCCGCCCGCGTATACCGGCGAAAGATCCGACGCGTTTTCATGCGGAATCTCGATTGAATCGAGCCCCGGCAGCGTGGTGATCCAGATGGTGCTGGCGCGTCCGCCGTGGTAGTTTTGCCAGGATACAAACGAGGTGTAGTTGAATGCGAATGCCGGCGGCAGCGGTGAATAGGCAATCTGGCTTCCGTCCGGTGAATACTGGCCCTGGTAGGCCATGGGCAGCGGCAGCGGCTTGGCAATGCCGCCATGCGCAGGCACTGTGAAAAGCTGCGTGAACCGGCTCGTGGCTTGCCTGTCTGAGCGGAACAGGATCTCCTTGCCATCCGGGCTCCATCCCACCGCGGCATCTGTCGCGGGATGATAGGTCACGCGAAACGGCACGCCTCCGGTGACGGGAATGGTGAAGACGTCGGTGTTGCCGTCGTACTCACCGGTGAAGGCGATGGTTGTGCCGTCTGGCGAGAATACAGGGCTGGTCTCGATGCCCACGCCCGTGGTGAGCCGCGTGGCTCGGCCGCCGGTGCGGGGCACGGTCCACAAATCTCCCGCGTAGCCGAAAGCGATCAGGTCGTGGCTGAGCGCAGGGCGCTGAAAGATGTGCGGCGTAGACGCGGCGTTGGCAGGTTTCGGCTGGATCCCGAATGCGCAAGCCATCATGAACGCGAGAATCGCGGCAACTGAAGTTTTGCAACTCGCAGGCATATAAGCCTCCCGGATAGATGGAGAAATCTTACACGGTCGGGTGCGCCCAGATTACAAACGCTCTGGCGCCTGCGGAATCGATGCGCCTTCGGCAAGAGAGCACCAGTTACGGGCCAGGTAGTGTCTGACGAATCGAGAATGCGCCACGTATTTGGGGACAAGGAATGTGTTGAGAGTTGTGCTTTCCCGCCCTTGCGCCAGAAAAAAGGCGCAAGAACGGGGCACGGAGCAGTTTCATCGCTCGCGGGTCGGCGAAGCCGGTGGACGACTGACACTTCTTGACCCTTCCGTTGAGTTTTTCCGCAGACCTTTAATCCAATGGAATGAATTCGACGCTGCGCACTAGCGCAGGCCCAACTCCCGGCGGCGTCGGGGTGGAATAAAAAGCTAGCCCCACACTGCTTGCGGCGGGGTAGATGAGGTTAGTCAGTACCGTTTCTCCGTCCTCCGCAAACACTTCTACAGAGTTGCGATCGACAACGATTTCGAGCCGGATGGAATTCGCTTGCGAATGCCTGAGCGGAGCGGATATGCGCGCGGGAAAATCGGGAGACCAGTCCGTTTTGCCGGAGTGCGTACGGTCCACAAAGATGCGGCCCTTTTCCCGATCGACCCCGACAATGGTTTCTTCAGCGGCGGTCTCGTTGGGGTTTGCGGTGCTGCGGCGCAGGCGTATGCCGGCCTCAGCCGCGTCCCCTGGATCGAGCGTGACCCGCAGCAGATAGACGCTGCCGGTGAGCTTCCGATCGGCGATGCGCTGGTTGATCTGCGGCAGCGTAAAGTAAGGCGCCGCGCCGAACATGGCCTGCGAGGGCTTGTAGGAGGGTGTGGGCAAAACCGGTTGCTGCACCAGCGCAAGCGGTTCCTGGGATGCCGTAAGGGTGGTATGGGCTGACGGCTGGCGCAGGTAAAGAGAGCGCGCAGTCGTCATTTCGCCGCGACCCGGCAGCGAAGGCGACTTCGCGGCATATTTCCAGTTGTTCATCCAGGCAATCCAGATACGATCCTGACCGGCCGGAATGTTTGAGAAGGATGTGGAAGCGTAAAAATCCTCGCCCCAATCGGCCCAGTGCGGTCCGGAACCGGGATGATCTTCAGTGAAATTGGCACCATCGAACTGGCCCACGAAATATTGGTCGGCCGATCCGCCTTGTGGGCCACCTGGGTTGATGTTTATGCTCAGAACCCAGCGGTGGTCGACGATCTTGCCCAGGGCATCGTGCTTGCCCGCAGTTTCGCGCACACCAAGCTCGAAGAGGTCTGGACACTCCCATACACCCGAGACCGCGCCGGCCGGGCCAAACTCGCCGGCCTGCTGCCACTGGCGCAGATTCTTTGAGCGGTAAAAGCGGACCTTGTGCAGGTCGGCTAAAGAGACGACCATGATCCAACTCTGCGTTGGCGCGTGCCAGAAGACTTTAGGATCGCGGAAGTCCTTGAGGCCGAGATCGAGGATGGGATTGCCCTGGAACTTGGTCCAGGTGGTTCCACCGTCGCGGCTGAAGGCCAGGTTCTGGGTCTCCTTGACTTGCGAGTCCCCGGTGTAGATGGCGACCAGGCAGCCGGGGGTCTTCTGGCCGGCGGTGCCGCAAAGGCCGCTGGTGTTGTCGGCGTCTTCAACCGTGGACCCGCTGAAAATCATTACTCCATTTTCTTCAGGAATGGCGACAGGCAGTTGCTTCCAGTGAACCAGGTCCGAAGAGATGGCATGCCCCCAGCTCATGTGGCCCCACTGGTCGCCGAAGGGGTTCGACTGAAAAAAGAGATGGTATTGCCCGTTGAGCAAGATGGGGCCGTTGGGATCGTTGATCCAGTTGGGCGGCGCGCTGAAGTGGAGTTTGGGCTGCCAGGGATTGGCGGCTGCTGCAGCCGGCTGCTGGGCAGCTACGTTAATGGTCAACGTGAATGCGAGACTTATTGCTACTAAGAAATAGGCTGGGTAACCACATTCGGCCATGATGGGGGATTCCCGTTGGCATAGGTGAATGGCTCTCGAACTTAAAGCTGACAGAATGATGGAACCTCGCAGGGGGTGACAAGCCTATTGTAACGATTAGACTTGATTGAAGAGAAACCATGAAGGATTCCATACACGTTTCGAAAGAGAACTACCTGAAGGCGATTCTGGAGGCTGAGGCCGAGGGGCACCAGGTGATTCCGGCGATGCTGGCGCATTGGCTGGAGGTTTCAGCGCCGGCGGTGACCATGGCACTGAAACGGTTGAAGCGCGACGGCTTCGTGGAAGTGGGCGCCGACGGGATTGTCCGCCTGACTGCGGCAGGGCGCGAAACGGCTTACCGGACGGCACTGCGGCACCACCTGATCGAACGCATGCTGAGCGAAGTCTTCGGCATGGAGTGGTACGAGATTCACGAAGAGGCGGAGCGGCTGGAGCACGCGGTTTCGCCGGCGTTCGAGTTGAAGCTGAAGGAGAAGCTGGGGGAAAGCGGCGCATGCCCGCACGGGAATGCGGTGCTGCCGGTGAGCCCCTCGGAGCGAAAGAAGCGGGGGGAGACGCCACTTTCGGAAGCTTTGGAGGGCCGACGCTACACCGTGACCAGTCTGCAGGAGCGCGACCCTAAACTGCTTCTTTTTCTGCATAAAACTGGAATCGGACCGGGCAAGAGCCTGCGCGTCAACAGCCAGAACTACGATCAAACCGTTTCAATTGAGCTAAATACGGGGAATTCTATCCTGGGAAGGCCGGCGGCGGAGGCGGTTTGGCTAAGGCCGGAGGTTTCACGATAATTAAATGTAAGAAAATATATTAACCATGATTAACAAGCTGTGGCATACTTGTGTTGGGAGCATTGTTCGCGCTCTTCCCCCGCAACTATGGCCACTGAGTCCAGAACCTTCGTCGAGCTCCCCGAGCCCTCGCTGCCTGAGGTGCATTCGAGCGTTTCGATCTCGCGCTCGCCGATTTCCTGGCGGCGGCTGCTGGGATTTCTGGGGCCGGGATTCCTGATTTCGGTCGGATATATGGACCCCGGCAACTGGGCCACAGATATCGCCGGCGGATCGCAATTCGGTTACACGCTGCTGTCGGTGATCATGATCTCGAACCTGACGGCGGTTCTGCTGCAGAGCCTGAGCCTGAAGCTGGGCGTGGCCACGGAGCGCGATCTTGCCCAGTTGTGCCGTGAGAGCTATGGCCGGTGGGTCAGCTTCGGGTTGTGGGTAGGTGCGGAGATTGCGATTGCGGCCTGCGATCTGGCAGAGGTGATCGGCTCGGCCATTGCGCTCAACTTGCTGTTTCACATCCCGCTGTTTTACGGCGTGCTGATTACCGGGCTGGATGTGTTGCTGATTCTTCTTCTGCAACGCTGGGGATTCCGCGTGGTTGAGGCGCTGGTGATTACGCTGATCGGCACCATCATTGCCATGTTCGGCGTACAGCTGTTTCTGTCGCGGCCGGAATATGGGCCGGCGCTGCGCAACCTGTTCATTCCTTCGACGCAGATCATCACCAATCCGACGATGCTTTACATCGCCATCGGCATGCTCGGCGCGACGGTGATGCCGCACAATCTCTATCTGCATTCGTCGATTGTGCAGAGCCGCAAATACAAGCGCACGCAGGAAGGCAAGCGCGAAGCCATCTTCATGGCCAACATCGATTCGGCAATGGCGCTGACAGTTGCGCTGTTTGTAAATGCGGCCATCGTTGTGGTGGCGGCGGCAGTTTTTTATCGCAGCGGGCACTTTGAAGTTGCGGCCATTGAAGATGCGTACAAGCTGCTGAGCCCGCTGGTGGGCACGGCCGGCGCGAGCACGTTGTTTGCGATTGCGCTGTTGGCAAGCGGGCAGAACTCGTCCATCACCGGTACGCTTGCCGGCCAGGTGGTGATGGAGGGATTCATCCACATCAAGCTGCAGCCGTGGATGCGGCGGATGATTACGCGCACGATCGCCATCATTCCCACCATCATCGTGGTGGCGTTCACAGGCGAGCGCGGCACAGAAAAACTGCTGCTCTTGAGCCAGGTAATTCTGTCATTGCAACTGAGCTTTGCGGTGATTCCGCTGGTGATCTTCACCGGCAGCCGAAAGAAGATGGGCGAGTTTGTGAACGGACCGTGGCTGCAAGGGCTGTCATGGCTGGTGGCCGCGCTGATCGCGGGGTTGAATGCGTGGTTTCTGGTGCTGATGCTGAGGTGAAACAGGGACTAGGGACTAAGGGACTAAGGGACTAGGGACTCGAAGCAGACTTGGCCGCGCACCAAGTTGTAGGCAAAATTGACCGAACTCCGCCGCACATGCGTGCGATTGGTCGTTATTAGATCGGGCAAAAACAAGATCGTAATCGTAGATTACAGTCGCGGGATTGCTAGTCCTTAGTCCCTTAGTCCCTAGTCCCTTGCTTTTATGCTCTACCATGGATGCCATGCACGTACTTTCTGCTGCCGAGATGCAGGCTTGCGACCGGGCTACTACGGAGCGATTCGGCGTTGCGTCGATCGACTTGATGCGGGCGGCTGCGGCGGCAGTTGCGGCGTTTGCGCGGGAGCAGTTTCCCCGTGCGCGCAAGGTGACGGTGCTATGCGGCAGGGGGAACAACGGCGGCGATGGGATGATGACGGCGCGCCTGCTTGCTGCAAGCGGCCTCGAAGTGACTACGCTGCTGCTGGGTGCTCCGGAAAACTTTGGTCCGGATGTGGTGACGGCCTGGGGCGAACTGTTGGCCAGTGCGGCTCCGGGCACAGTGCATGTGGTGGAGACAGCGGAGCAACTGGCGGAGCACAACAAGGCTCTGCATGCCGACCTGCTGGTGGATGCAATCGTGGGCACGGGGTTCAAGCCTCCGTTGAAAGGGTTGGCGGCTGCGGCTCTGGAGTGGGTAAAGGCGAGCCGCGCAAAATTCCTTGCGGTGGACTTGCCTTCGGGCTGGGCAGCCGACACTACCTCGGCAGCTTCCGCGGGGGAAGTATTTCCAGCGGATGCGGTGATTACTTTTACAGCACCCAAGCCGGCACACGTGTTTGCGCAATTGACGCGCCGTTGGGACCAACCGGTGGTGGTGACGCCGATCGGCTCGCCGGAAGCAGCCATTGTGTCGAAGCTCGGTGTGGAGTGGGCGGGGTCGGCGATGGAAATGGTCAGGGCACCGCGCGCGGTGGGAGCGAACAAGGGCAACTTTGGACATGTGTTGGTGGTGGGCGGGGCGGTGGGCAGGTCCGGTGCGCCATCGATGACCTCCCTGGCGGCATTGCGGAGTGGAGCGGGGCTGGTGACGGCTGCCATTCCGGCTGCGGTGCTGGCGCAAGTGTCCGCAGTTGCGCCGGAGCTGATGACATGGCCATTGATTGCAGGTCCTGCTGGCGGCATTTCGGCTGAGAATCTCACGCCGGAAGCATTGGCATCGCTGATGGTGGGCATGACTGTGTTGGCCATTGGACCGGGAATTGGGCAGAACGCGGAGACTGTCAAGTTTGTTACAGGCCTGTTGGCGGCGACAAAGATTCCGGCAGTGATTGACGCGGATGCATTGAATATTCTCGCCGGCAAGCCGGTGTTGCTGGGCAAGCTGGCCAAGGGGCGGACGGTTGTTCTAACGCCGCATCCGGGAGAGATGGCGCGGCTGGCGGGAATCACGGTGCCCGAGGTGCAGGCCAACCGGCTGCAGGTGGCGCGTGGGTTTGCCGAGCGCTTTGGCGTTACGCTGGTACTCAAAGGGGCGCGGACGCTGATTGCGCATCCTGACGGGCGCATTGCGGTGAATACGACTGGAAATCCTGGGATGGCCAAGGGGGGCAGCGGCGACTCGCTGACAGGCCTGGTGGCTGGCTTATTGGCGCAATTTCCTGGGGATGCGGGCAGGGCTGTCGAGGCGGCTGTCTACCTGCACGGGCTGGCCGCGGACCTGGCTGTGACGCCCCCGGCCGGCATCCACGACGAGCATACTTTGCTGGCTACGGATAGTCTTCAACAATTTTCTCGGGCTTTTCGCTTTGATTCGCGCGGGGAGAACGGTTATGTTTGGTTGCAGGGGCTGCCGGTGGATTCGAGGCCGTGTGTGTGCTCCATTGAGGCTAGCCGATGACGAACGCTGCTCCTCCCGCCGCAACGGTTCCACCAGAGGCTGTCCGCACGCACGAATTTACAACGAAAAGCGGGGCGGACACGATTGAAGTGGGCCGCAAGCTGGCGAAGCTGCTGAAACCGCCGCAACTGCTGATTCTGCGCGGCGACCTGGGAACCGGCAAGACCACGCTGGTCAAGGGCATTGCGCAGGCTCTGGACGCGGCTGAAGCGGACGAGGTCACGAGCCCTACATTCACGCTTATCCACGAGTACGACGGCACGCAGGGCGGCAAGCCGGTAAAGCTGTTTCACCTGGATGTGTATCGCCTGGAAGGCGAACGCCAACTGGAGACGCTCGGCCTGGACGAGTTGCTGACTGAGAATGCATTGGTGCTGGTGGAGTGGGGCGAGAAGTTCAAGAGCATCAAGAAAAAGGCGACGGGCGAGATTGCGATTACTTCCGTTGGCGGCGATGCGCGCAAGATTACGGTGACGCTGAGGGAATAGGCGTAAAGTCTGAAAAGCTCCCAATTCTCCGCGGTGTAACTCCTTTGTTTCGAGGGGTGAAATGGCGTTTTTTGCCACTAACGCCCTTGTTTTCATTGCGATGGGGCGAAAAGGGGGGAGGGGTGGGGTGTCTTTTGGGTGGTACGGCCCGGTCAGCCCCTTCCGCTTTTCCCATCTATTCCGATTGTGCGCCTGTAGCCGGTATTGATCTGCAACGGTTTGAGATTTTACTTTTCTGGTCCTGAGACGTGGGATCCTTCGACGCGACCTGGAAGAGGCTTCGTGGTAAGCGGCCTGCGGCGGTATCTTCGTAGCGGATTATCGGATCACATGGGCGTTTGCCGGGACGAGTCCGGGGCTGGACGAGGGCAGACGGTTAAGGTCCGTGGTTTCCCACCCTTCGATAGAAGAAATCGAAGGATGGGGCACCCACACGCTTTTGGCTGGGGCTAAGGGTGGGAAACCCGCCCGGATCAAGACGTCGCGCTTGCGCCGATTCGTGCTTGTATTGGAGCGCAAACGTGCAGAAACCCCTCGTTGCCGAGGGGCTTCGCATGGGCCGAGAAAAGGGGTAGCGCGTGTCATGACGCTACGTGGTAGCACCGGAACTGTCAAATACTAATTTTCGCCACTGGAAAATGACCAGTTGAAATCAGGGCAATTCTCCCGATCCGCTCTAGCCGCGTCTGGCCGGCTTCGATCGAACACGTGGGGTAGCCGAACCAGGAGGTCTTTCGGGGTTAGCTTCGGGGAATTTATCGTGCAGAACCACGTTGAGCAGCGACTTATGGACCCGGATGCGACCGTTGTATTCGATAAGGCCGAGCTTGCGAAAGCGATTCATGAAGAAGCTGACGCGGGACCGGGTGGTGCCGACCATCTCCGCGAGAGCTTCCTGCGTAATGGGAGGAACCAAGTGTTCCAGTACTCCCGGCTGATCGAATTCGGAGAGGATCAGGAGAATTCTCGCCAGGCGCCTTTCGCTGGAGTCGAAAAGCTGAGCGACCAAGTCGGCCTGGGTTCGCATACTCCGGGAGAGTAGATATCTCAAGTACATTTCGGAGAAGGCGTACTCCTCGTGCATGACGCGGATCATCTCATCCCGCGCAATTCTGAGCGCCGTACAGGCGACGATGGCGGTTGCAGTGGCCAAATGCAGCCCACCCACGCTCGCCAGCGACTCCTCTCCAATGAAATCCCCGGCGGAGAAAAGCGCGATGGTGGCCTCCTTGCCGTCTTGCGAAACGGCGACGAGTTTTGCGCGGCCCGTCCGAAGATAGAAGATGGAGTCAGCCGAATTTCCCTGTGAAAAGAAGACCTGCTTGGGCTTCAAGTGGACGAGTGTTCGCCCCACGCCAGCTTGTTCCAAAAAAGCGGCGAGGTCAAAGGTCATGCTTATCACCTCGAAAGCGAAGATTGCCGGCCCGACAAAATCGTACTCGCTTCGTCTTGCGATCTTTGTACGGTTTCTGACGTAAGGATAAATATCTTTGTACGATCTCTGACATAACCAGAACATTATCAGGCATTTTGAGCTCGACGCCCGCCGATTATGGTAGGGTCTTGTCTGAAGGTGACGATTCATTGCGCACGAGAGTCTTTAAGAACACTCTTTTGAATGCCCTCGACGGGGATATCATTGCGCGCCTCGGTTTGAGGCCGGTGAAATTCGAACTGAAACACGCAATCGAAAACCCTGGCGACCCAATCGATCGCCTCTATTTTCTCGAAGAGGGGATGGCGTCGATGACGACGACGTTCAAGGATGGGTCTCAGGTCGAGGTAGGGATGTTCGGTTATGAGTCGGTGGTTGGCGTCTCGGCACTGATGGGAACAAAAAAGAGTCTGAATCGCGTCTACACCCAGATTGCCGGCCATGGTTATAGCTGCCTGGTGGAGGATGCGAGGAGAGAGTTCAGCCTTGGCGGCGACTTTCAGTTTCTGGCTCTGCGCTATGTTCAGGCACAACTCGTTCAGGCGATGCAATCCGCTGGATGCAATGCGAAACATACCTTCGAACAGCGACTGGCGCGCTGGCTGCTGATCTGCGCGGACCGCGCGCACGTGAACACGTTCAAGATTTCGCATGAGTTTCTCGCAGACATGCTTGGGGGTCGGCGTCCCACTATTTCTACGACAGCGGGGATTCTCAAGCGAAAGGGACTCATCGAATACAGCCGCGGGGAAATTCGCATCCTCGACGTCCCTGGGCTTACGAAGGCCTCATGCGAGTGCTATCTGATTTTGAAAGATTACCTCGACAATTACACAAAGTTCGACACCTCAATCACGCAGTAGCTGCTCGAGACGGGTGCGGGGGGTGACCGAGAATTCGTTGTCTTCGCGGATGACGGCTTCGACGGCGTTCAAATCTGCTGCATTTCCAGTGCAAAATGGGTGATTTGCGACGATCTCTGAGACGTAAGTTGTTTGTCTTCGCAGGTGTTTTCCGTGACTATTGATGCAACCTTATTATTTTCATTGGGATGGGGCGAAAAGGGGGGTGTCCTTCGGGTGGTACGGACAGGTCGGGCTCTTCCGCTTTTCAATCTATTCCGATTTTGCGCCTGTAGCCGGTATCGATCTGCAACGATTTGAGATTTTACTTTTCTGGTCCTGAAACGTGGTGTCCTTCGACGTGGCCTGGACGAGGGTTCGGGGTAAGCGGCTTGCGGCGGTTTGTTCGTAGGGGATTGTTGGGTCACATTTGCGTTTCCCAGTACCGATTTGGTGACATCTCCCACAAGCAGACTTCTGGCCCACCAGGTTCCCTGTGGGTTGACATCCGAATTGCACGTTTTCAGGACCTTGGGCTCAGGACGGCCAACTTTGGACAGTTGAAGGTCCGCGTGTCGGCATTCGGGATTGGGTAAAGCCGTAATGAAAGTGCTCTTGAGTAGAGACGTAGCGCCGATGTGCCGATGCTTGACGATGAGACGTAGGCGCGTCTCGTCTTCTCTTGAAGACTCTCAGATGGCGCGATCTTTGGAACCTGCGGCAGACACAGCCAATTCGCCGCCGTACTTCGCATACGCCGCCGCTCGCTCCAAAGAAGGCATCTGAAGTTCGCGATAGTTTTCCTCTTGTTCGTTCATTGAGGCGACGATACGGCCCTCCGTGCGCTGCTTGACAGCCCAGTTGTACATAGTGATCGCATCGCTGAAGAGGTCCTGCCATTGATTGAGCCCGGTAGTGCGCTTGAGGTTTTCAAGCATTTCCTTGTATGTATCGTCCACAACGATCTGAATGCGCATAAAACACTCCTCAACTACTCGCATTATGCTCCTGTCAGGAGTTGATGTCAAGAGGAATTTTTCTGACAGAGTGCGCCCTATGCTCCTTAGCCGATAAGGGCTAACTAAAAATATGTTTGATCAGGAACCACGCCATCGGTCCAACTTCGACAAGTGCTGCACCGCCAAGCCAATGCATCGTCGAGTCGGGGAGATCGATTCGGCCGAAGCCCCTAAGCAATATCAACGAAATTGTCTCGATCGAAAGGAACGCGAAAAGGCCAAATAGGTTGAGGTAAACCCACGTCTTCAGCTCAAAGGGTGCAAGTGTGAACAGACGAATCCACGCGATGACCATTGGGGACGCGCCGAAAGCTAGCAGCCCGAGGGCTGTTCCGCGTTCCAAAGGGGTCATCTCCTTCGCAGACCGAATCTTGAACTGTACTGGTATCTCTTTCGTTATTTTCACTGCCATGCAAGGAGTCCTTTACAGGCTAGTGTTTGGCCTTGGTTTTTCGGGCTGCGATGGCTCGACCGGCCGGGGCTCAATTCGAATAGGCACAGCTGACGTGATTCGGTCTGGAGGCAGCCGCTTCCATCCCTTGCACGTCTTTGTCACGGCTTCACTCATCTCAGACGAAGAACTGGAGAAACGTTATCACCCCTAAGTCACTCTGCAGTAACGGAAGCTGCGAAAACAGCGCAGAACTCAGCAACCCTAGAGCTCGTGAGCCTCAGCAACTGAAATGATCTTCTTGGTCAACACCTAGTTAGTCGGCAAACAGGAAACGAGATTCGGTTAGATTACTCCCCGCAAGTCGGTTTTCGGATGGAATTCCCGAGTGTGCCCTTGGTTTGAGGCTGCCGGATTTGGGATATGGGCCGAAACGGCGTGGGTTCCGCAGGGGCTGAAGCCCACGGCCGTTTAATGGTGGTTTCGGCACGACTGAAGTCGTGCCCTATTACAAGACAACGAAAGGCAGCAGCAGGTCCCTTTGGCTTCGCTCCAGGGAACGACTGGAAATGCAGGTTCCCTTCGACTACGCTTCAGGATGACAAAGTTGGTGGGAGGGAAAAATCCCCCATCACACCCCGCCCTCAAATATCTTCTTCGATAAATATCTCTCCGCCGAGTCCGGAATAATCACTGCCACCCGCTTCCCGGCCCCCAGCTCCATCGCCAGCGCCACCGCGGCAAACACCGCCGCTCCCGAGCTCGATCCGCCCACCAGCCCCTCTTCGCAGGCGAGCCGCTTCACCATCCCAAACGCGTCCTCGTCACTCACAGCAACAATCCGGTCGCACACATCGCGATGAAACGTCTCTGGTACAAAGCTCACGCCAATGCCCTCGACCCGATGCTTGCCAGGCGCGCCGCCCTGCAAAATCGACCCTTGCGTCTCGACAGCCACATTCACCACAGCCGGGTTCTGCTCCTTCAAAAACCGCGCCACGCCGGAGAACGTCCCGCCCGTCCCAACACCGGCCACAAAGCCATCCACGCGGCCCTCCATCTGTTCCCAGATTTCAACCGCCGTCGTATCGTGATGGAATTGCGGGTTGGCCTGGTTCTGAAACTGCAGCGCCGTGAACGACCCCGGAATCTCCGCCCCCGCCGCGCGCGCCCGCCGGATCGCTCCCGCCATACCCTCGTCTTCAGGTGTGCGAATCACCTCCGCGCCAAACCCGCGCATCAGGATGCACTTCTCCTCGGCAAACCCCTCCGGCACAAACAGCTTCACCGTGTAGCCGCGATTGACCCCGATCAGCGCCAGCCCCACGCCCGTATTGCCCGCGGTGGCCTCAATGATCGTGGACCCCGGATGGTCATTCGAGCCGCGCCGCAACAGCCCTCGAGCTTCCGCGTCCAGAATCATCCCCAGCGCCGCGCGGTCCTTGATGCTGCCGCCGGGGTTCAGAAACTCCAGCTTGGCAAACACCGCCGCGGCCGGCTCAGGAGCCAGCCTCGCCAGTTGCAGCATGGGCGTTTGTCCGACAAGTTGAGTGATGTCGGAGGCGGTACGAAGGGCGGTTGAGGTTGGGAAAGCGACGGCCATGGCAGCTTCAGTCTATCGTAAGGGAGCCGATGCCAAAGCTCGATGCCGAGGATAAATCCCGGCACGCCAACTCCTAAGCGATTCTCTGAAAAACCCGGTTGTGCCCAACCTGTAGAATTTCGCGGAAGCGCGTGCGGTCAATTTCCTTCGCCAGGCGCGACGGCCCTTCAATCCCGCCCGTGGCGAATAGAGGCGGCACGTATTTTGAAGTCAGGCCGGAGTCGTCCAACACAATCACCCCCCCCGGAAGCACATGCGCGGAGCACAAATTCCAGTCCTGAATTACGATCTCGTAATCGTGATTTCCGTCAATGTAAATACACGCCCAGTCCCGCGACGCGATCAGTTCAACGGCAGCTTTATCGGTGGAGTAGGCATCCAGGAGCTCCGGCGCAGGTAACGAAAAATGCGCAAAATTCTTGAGCGTGTCCTGGTAATAATCTACGCCAGCGTCGAAATGGGAAACGGTGTCGCTCGTCCTGGAAAACGGGGAGACGCCTTGCAGGAGCGGGTGAATTTTGAAATGGCGCGCGATCAGCGATACCAGACTGACGGTCTGTCCGCGAAACACGCCAATTTCCAGAAAGCTCTCCGGCTTGAACTCGCGGATCAACAGGAACCACAGCACATGGAACGCTCTTTCGCCATAGCCGCGTCCTTCGGCTTCAAAATAGAAGCGGTGCTCGCGCAAAAACTCCGGCAGGTTGGCGTGGAAATATTGGAAGCAGCGCTCGTAAAACTCCGTGGGCGCACTGAGGCTTTGCTCCCATTGTGAACGTGCGATCTCTTCTGCGACCCCGGAAAGACGGCGCAGCATTGCACGTTGTGCCCGCTTCTGTTGCCAGACTCTAATTTGGGTCTTGATGTATCTTAAGAAATTCATAGGGTTCATCGAACTATACCAAGGATCCTCAGCTTATATCAAGAAAGCCCAGCGCTGTCTGAATTGAGCTAATTCCATGTGGATCAATTCGATGATGCCGACATTGCAGCTTCCTGGGATCTCCGACCGAGTCTGCGCTTACTTCTTCTCCGCCGGTTCCTTCTTCGCCTGCCGCAGCACCGGGAAGTACCCCGTCCGGGTCCGCACCGTCAGCTTGCCCATCCCCTTGGCCTCGGCATTCACCTGCACGCGTCGGAACCCCGGCTCCGTAGTCGGCTTCGTCGAGCGATAGCCCAGCGTGTACTGGTTGCGAATATCCCGCGCTACCTCGGCCGCAATCTGGTCGATATTCTCAATGGATTTTGGAAAGAATGCGATCCCGCCCGTCTCGGTAGACAGCATTTCCAGCGCCCGCCGCGCATGCCGCACTTCGGCGTGGCTCATCTCGTCGCCAAACAGCAGGCCAATCGTGTAAATCACCGGACCGGAAAGCGCCTGCACGCGGCGAATGGTCTGTTCCAGGTTCAGTGTCGAGGCGTTGTCTTCGCCGTCGGTAATAAGAACGAGCACCTGCTTGGGCCTCTTGGCATCAGCCGCCAGTTTGTCCGCCGAAGCCACCACCGCATCGTAAAGCGCCGTGCCGCCGCGCGATTCAATATGCCCCAGCCCGTCCCGCAGCTTGTTCACGTCGGAAGTAAACTCCTGGTCGATAAATGCCTCGTCGGAGAAATTCACCACAAACGCCTCGTCTTGAGGGTTGGAGGCCTGAATCAAGTCCAGCGCGCTCTTGTTCACCGAGGGCCGCTTGCGCGACATGGAGCCCGAGTTGTCGACGACCAACGCGATCGAAACGGGCAGGTCGGAGTGCTGGAAGCTGATCAGTGTCTGCTTCGCACCGTCTTCCAATACCTCGAAATTCTCCTTCGCCAAGTCCGGAACCAGCCGGTTGCCCTCAAGCACCGTCGCGTTCAGCACCACCTCTTCCACATCGGTGTGCAGAACGTAGCCAGAACCTTCCTTGCGCAGAGGGCCGGCAGATGTCGCAGCCGGCTCAGCATCCGGCGAGCGCACCGGGTCCCGGTCCACAGTGAGCGATGGAGCCTGCGGAGGGGTTTGCGGAGACGGCGATTGCTGCGCAGCGAGCGTATGAGCCGATGCGGACAGGAAAACCGAAACGACAGCGAGAACCAGGTTATTGCAAAGGCGCATAGTAGCCGGTGCGAGCATGGACAGTCAGCGGAGGCAATCCTGCGGGAGGATTTACCTTCACCTTCACTTTACGCCACTTACCGTCGCGGGTCAGGTCTTTGGGATGGTAGCCGATCACATACTGGTTGCGCAGTTCGGTGGAAATCTTCTCGGCAATGTCGCCCATTTCGGCAATATCGTCGACGCGAAACAGGCGCCCACCCGTCTCTTCGCTCAAATCGTTCAGCAGTTGTGGGCCGGTGCGCTCTTCCGGCGTCGGGGCGTAGGGGTCGAAGATGCCAATCGAATAGATCTCCACATCCGATTCCCTCACCTGCGCGCGTATCTCGCCCTCTGTATATCTGGAGCGGTTGTCGCCTCCGTCGGAAACCACCAGCAGCGCCTTGCGTTCGTGGCGCGCATCCTTCATCTTGGCCACGCCGTAGTAGATTGCGTCCAGCAGCGCCGTGCGGTGTCCGCTGCGCACGGTCGCCAGGCGCGCCTGAATATCCTCCACCGAGTTGGTGAAGTCCTCAATCAACTCCGGCCGGTCGTTGAACCCGATCACGAAAAACTCATCCTGAGGGTTGGCTGTCTTGATAAACTGCAGAATCGATTCCCGCGCCCGAATCAACTTCGACGTCATCGAGCCCGACAGATCGAAAATGATCCCAATGGAAACCGGCGCATCCTCAGCGGCAAAGCTGATGATCTTTTGCCCGTTGTTATTCTCTAATACCTGAAAATCTTCCTGCTCGAGGCCGGTCACCAGGCGATTCATCGGATCGGTCACCGTTACCGGCACCAGCACCATGTCCACGTTCATCCGGATGCGCGACCCGGGGTGAATCTTCAGTGCATCCGGTCCCGTCGCCGCCGGCGCTTCGGCGCCCTTGGGCTCAGCCGTGCCCGGCGTCGCAGCGGACGGTGGAGGCACGTGAACCTTGTCTAGCGGTTGGTCCTGTGCATGCAGCCGCGCTGCGCACAAGAGCGCCGCTAAAGCAAAAACACCCAGCCAGCGCTGAATCAACCGCCGCTTTTCGTGCCCGGGCTCAAAAAAGAAACCTGCGCGCCGGAATGGAAGAGTCGTCATACTCCATCACCTAGGGATTGAACGCGATATTAGCACGGTTGGCGCACACCTGTTGTCATATCTCTGTCACGGAATTACCAACGATTGCCCCGCCCTTTCATTCGGTCAAAAAAGGAAGGCGATGGTTGGCTACTGGGATACAATCGACGCTAAGCGCACCCCAGTCCTCACGTCTCTCTGGTTGGACTCCCGTTCGCAAATTTGGCAGCTTCGTGGGGAGCAAATCCTTCCATATGGCCCGCATTTATCCGTTTCGAGCATGGCGCTACAATCCTTCCTCAGTCCGTCTGGAGGACGTCGTAACCCAGCCATACGACAAGATTTCCCCGTCCATGCAGCAGGCCTACTACCAGCGCAGCCCCTTCAACCTGGTACGCATTATCCTCGGCCTGCCGGAGCTCTTTGATGCCGAGCGCGGCGAAAGCGTCTATACCCGTGCCGCCCGCGATTTCACAGCCTGGCGCGAGCAAGGCGTCCTCATCCAGGAGAAAGCCCCCTGCGTCTTCGCCTATTCCCAGCGTTTCAAGGTTCCGGGAACCGAAATTGTGAAAGAGCGCCGCGGCTTTATCGCTCTAGGCAAGCTGCACGAATATGCCGACCAGGTCGTTTTCCGCCACGAGCAGACCCTCTCCAAGCCCAAGAGCGACCG
>Ga0182012_10002060_pt1 | contig 21875 bp, 15 predicted proteins | sample 612S2SmetaG_FD_120486 | JGI IMG/M metagenome (GOLD analysis project Ga0182012, IMG submission 120486) | Permafrost microbial communities from Stordalen Mire, Sweden - 612S2S metaG | ecosystem: Environmental > Terrestrial > Soil > Wetlands > Permafrost | place: Sweden: Stordalen | collected... | reverse complement strand
GACGCACAAATCCGCTCCACCAGCACCGTGGACTCCGGCGTCGTCGACGGGCAATACCGCTCCATCGACTCCTCAAGCCGGGCACCAAACTCAGGATCGAACATGTGTTCGAGTATGCCACAGACGTCCGACATTGCGCTGCTAGTCGGCCGCACCGTCGATGCTGCCGTAGATGCTGCTGACCCAGATGTGGGCGAGTGGACGGCCCATGGTTTCGCCAATCGAGGGGCATTTGAGCACGCCAGGGCATACGCTGCCACTTAACCGGGCAACCTGACCGGGAGGGAAAATGCCCCCAACGCTTGTGTCTCGCGCAACGGCAGGATTCGTGACCTGCGTGGTTGCGGTCGCGTTGGCGCCGCCGGCTGCTGCCGACCCGCTGGACCCGATCCCGGGCAACGGTGTCTTCATCGTCGGACCTGACATTGCGCCAGGCCTTTACCGCACGGGCGGGTCGGCGTCGACCTTTGGGGTATGGATCAACAACGTGCCGACGCAGGGCTCGATGTGCTCGTGGTTTACCTACAGCACACCGGATGCGAACAAGGAGCATGTAGTCCAGGCGAATACCTCTGTCGGTCCGATGTTCGCGAGTATCAATTCACAAACGGTCAAGGCCTTCGAGTCGCAGAACTGTCAACCCTGGACGCGGGTCCCATAAGGGAACCCTCTATTTCGCGTCGGGCGACTTTAACGCGCTGCCGTCACCCTGGCTCGTCCTCGCTGAACCGGCGACTTGGCGGCCTTGCGTTGCCGGGATGGCGCCGGCGTCTCCTTTGTCGGGGCAGATTTGGAGCCCTCGTCGATCAGCCGGCTGGCATGGTCGAGTATGCAGTCCAGGCCGTATTCAAAATTGGTTTCGTCGGGGGCTCCGAAGCGGTGTCCTTTCCCGGTCACTTGGACGATCAGGGGAGTGGTTTCGGGATCGATAGCCACGGCGTCGTCGATGGCACGCGATCCGCTCTCGGCCGACTGGTTTTTCTCGTAAAGCCGGTGCAGCACAACTGATCCGCGGACGTGAATCGAAACCGCGGAATACGTGTCGAAGGCATCCTCCGGCGACAGTCCGGCCGCCACCAGGTTGGCGATGGCCCGCTCCATCTCCTGCGCGCCCAGCCGCGCGGCTTTGGGACTGAGCGCCCCCCGAATCAAAATCAGGTCGCACAGAATTGGGTTGCCGAGGAACGTCTTGCGCATCAAACGTGCGTGATTCCCCAATGTCTCGCGCCAGTCGCTGGCTTCGACGTACGGAGTGGCGAACACGTACTTACTCAGGGCGCGATCGGTCATCGCGTTGAGCAACTCGTCCTTCTTGCGAAAGTACCAGTAGATGCTGGTGACTCCGACGCCAAGGTGTTTGCCGAGCAGGGGCATGCTCAGGTTGTCGATCGATACCTGCTCTGCGAGTTCGAATGCGCCGCTGATGATGTCATCGGGGTTGATGGAACCGCGTTCGCGCCGCTGACGCTTGTCTGGGGTTGGCTGCTTCGCCACTACGGGCACCTCCATCAAAATCTTTCCGGGTCACGCGGTTCCTAGCCGTGCCACGCGTTTGGATGTCCATACTGTAACTCGGGGCGGGGTTGCTCTGGTCGTGTTGAAGACGACCCGGCTCAAGCCACGAATCGGTGATAACAACAGCCGGGCGGCCGGCCCGCGAATCGTCGCGCAGCTCAGCGGCGGTGACATCATTGGCATGCCGTCGTGGCCGAAGTGGACCCCGGTGGAGCTACGGGCACGCTGGCGTGGCTGACGACACGCGAGCCATCTACGTGTTCCGAAACATGCTGCAGCACAGGCTATCAAAGTTCTCGTTTGGAATAGCTAAGGCCCGGACACCGACGGTGACCGGGCCTTAGCCGCGCGTTAGTTGACTACTGTTGGGCCTTCTGGCGCGCCTCCTGGAGCTTGGCCTTGCCGCGGGCCTTGTCGGCGGCGGCTTCCTTTTTAGCCACGTCTCGCTCAGCTTGCGCCTTGTCCTGCTGAGCTTGGCCTTCATTGATCAAGTCATTGCGGCCGATGAACGTGCCGATGACTTCTTTGGCCTTCCCTAGGATGCCTTCCACGATGCCCTTGATGGCCTCAGCCGGGCCACTGTTGATGTCAATAATTCCTTCTCCTTCATTAAATGGATTGTCTGGTTTTCCCTGTCGCGCGATCGATGAAACCGTGTTCGTGACGTGTCGCTCGCCACAGCACAATTCGCCGCGCCGCCTCTGGCAGCAGCCTGCGGAGTTCGCCGACGATTATCGAGACCCCCAGGCGGGCATACCAGGGGTAGTTACCCGAGTCGCTTTGCTTGGCCGAACGACACGACTATCCATCGCCGCACGTTCGTTATTGGACGGATCGAGTGAATACCCACTCTGGGTGTTATCGGCTGGATCGACATCGGCGGTCTGGCTGGTTGGGTTGGCAGCAAGATCATGGGGACTGATGGCCAAATGCGGATTGTCCTCAATGTAGTGGCCGGCAGTATCGGGGGCTTGGTGGGCGGGTTCCTGCTGCGGGGCGTCGGTGTGAACGTCGCCGTTGCAGGGCTGCTGTTTTCGTTTCTGACGTGTCTGCTCGGGGCGGTGATCGTGCTGGCGATCGTCAAGCTGGTTACCCGGGGACGGGTGTCGCGTTAGTCCTGAGTCACGGATGCTTTAGCGGTACCCGCTCCGCGAGGAAGTAATCTGCGCCTGAACGGTTTACGCGAGGATTTCGTCTGCACGAATGTCCGAGGGTCCCGACACAGCCTCGACTGGTTGGGGCGGTGCCGGCATCTGGCTGCCGGGAGAAGCCCGTCGAACGCATGGCCCAGGTTTCAGAGGCCGCTGCCCGGGTAACGCATCACGATGACATCTCTCTGGCTAGCTGACCGTCTCGAAAGACCGATGACTTCGGGCGCCGGACTCTTCGGTGAGCCCTCTGCTGAAGTGGTCGTGGTGGGTGCGGGCATCACAGGACTGATCACGGCCGTGTTGCTGGCAAGGGCCGGCAAGGACGTGCTCGTCCTGGATGGACAGTTTGTCGGAGCGGGCGCGACGGGCAACACCACCGGCAAAGTCAGTCTGCTGCAGGGCACCAAGCTGTCCGCCATCGTGGCGAAGCACGGATCCAAGCTCGCCCGACAGTACGTCGAAGGCAACCGCGAAGGCCAGGAGTGGGTGCTGCGGCACTGTGCGAACCGCGGTGTCGGGGTTCAACGCGAAGACGCATACACCTACGCGCAGTCCAACGACGGAATCCCCGTGGCTGAAGCCGAACGGGACGCTGCGCGGTCCGCTGGTCTGGCCGTCGAGTGGGTCGATGATGCCGAGGTGCCGTTTCCCTACCGCGGCGGCGTTCGGCTGCGCGATCAGGCGCAGCTCGACCCGATGCCGTTGTTGGACAGCCTGGTTGCTGAACTGCAGAAGCACGGAGGCCGCCTCGCGCTGGGAGCGCGCGTGCGTCGCGTCTCTGCCCTGCGCCTGGGCCCGCGTCTGCATGTGCAGACAGCCGATGCGGGTGACATCAGCATCTCCTCCCGGCGTCTCGTCCTGGCCACCGGCACTCCCATCCTGGATCGGGGCGGATTCTTCGCCCGACTCAAGGCGCAGCGCTCTTACTGCATGGCGTTCCGCGTTCCCGGAGACATCACCCGCGCAATGTTCCTCTCGGCGGATTCACCGTCCCGCTCTGTGCGCTACGCCCCGGCCCTCGACGGTGAAGTACTCGTCGTGGGCGGTGCGGGGCACCCCGTGGGCCGGGAGAAGGCGCCGTCCCGGGCCGTTGACGAGCTGACGAACTGGACTAGACGGCACTACCCGGGAGCGGTCCAGACGCATTTCTGGTCCGCGCAGGACTATTCGCCCGCCGATGAGCTCCCGTACGTGGGTCCGATCCTGCCCGGCCTGGACAGCATCTTGGTGGCAACCGGCTTCGACAAGTGGGGCATGTCCAACGGTGCTGCCGCCGCGCTGGCGCTGTCCAGCCGGATCCTGGGAGGGCGGATGGACTGGTCCGGTGCCTTTGCGAGCTGGAGCCCACACGAAGCGTCCGGCATCACGACGGTCTTGCAGTCCAACCTGGAGGTTGGTTTCAACCTGGTCAAGGGCTGGGTTACCCCGATAGGCCCACCATGGGGTCGAACCCGCGATCATGGCGGCGTGGTCAGCGGACCACCATGGCACCTACAAGCGCGCAGCACGGTCGACGGCGTCGAACGCACAGTGTCGCCCGTGTGCCCGCACCTGGGTGGCATCGTCAACTGGAACGACGCCGACCAGTCATGGGAGTGCCCCCTGCACGGCTCGCGTTTTGCTCCGGACGGCACCCGGCTCGACGGCCCAGCGACCGGCGACCTCACCCCCTCGCCCGGCGAGCAATGACCACTTGCCACATTGTGGCGGCAGGAAGGAGACGACAGTGACCGTGACCCGAGATATCGCTGCGACCCGTGAGCAGGTGTGGGATGTGCTGGCCAACGGCTGGACCTACTCGGGCTGGGTAGTCGGCAACAGCCGGATCCGCGCGGTGGATCCAAATTGGCCGGCGCCCGGCACGCGCATTCTGCACTCCATTGGGACTTGGCCGGCGGTGATCAACGACGAGACCGTGGCGCAGAGTTGCGTTTCGGGTGCGGAACTCGTCTTGCTGGCCAAGGTGAGCCCCGCGGCGAAGGCGCGAATCACGCTACGGCTGAACGATCTGCCCGGCGGGGGGTGCCGGGTCGAGATGAGCGAGGTCGCAGTGAGCCGCCCGCTGTGCTGGGTTCCCGACAGTGTGCAGCTGCTGGGGGTGGCGCCACGGAACCGTGAGTGCACGTGGCGGTTGGCGATGATCGCTGAACAGCAGGTCCCCGATGCCGTCGGTTAGCCATGCTGGTGCCACTGCCGGTATGCGCCTGTCAAGCCGCCGACGCGGCATTGAAAGCCGACGTGGGCGCTCGGAGGAGTGTCGGTGACCGAGGTTGATAGCTCACGAGTCCTCGGCGGCGGCGCGCTCTTCTTGCAGCCGATCTTTGCTGCGCAGCAGCCGCAGCAGCGTCACCAGGAGTAGCCCGCCCGAGACATTGCCGGCCACGGTGTAGCCGAACCAGCCCAGCCAGTCGAGGTAGCCGAACGGTGCGTCCCCGGTGTCCAGTGCGCCGAAGATCAGCAGCGAGTCGAGGATCGAGTGAAACATCTGCAGCCCGGCGAGCAGGAATGCGCCGGCCACTGCTGCGGCTATCTTGCCGGGCACTGAGTCTGTGCCATGTTGCATCCGGGTCATCAACGTGATCGTCATACCGCCGAGCACTGCCAGGGATAGGGTTTGCGCCGACATCGGCGCGGTGGCGTAGTGGGTCGCCGTTTCGACCGTCTGGGCGTGCAGCTGGGGGAAGCCCGTCATGATCAGCCACATGATCGCCCAGCCGCCGACCAGGTTGGCGAATAGCGTGCCGATCCATAGTTTGAGCAGCTGCAGGAAGCTGGCGTGTTTTGCGGCCACGGCGGCGACGGGCACCAGAAAGCCTTCTGTAAACAGCTCGCTGCGCCCTAGCAGCAGGGCCAGGAAGCCGATCGCGAACGCCAAACCCGCTAACAGAGGCTGATGGGTGGTGTTCAGGACCGACAGGTAGGCAAGTACGCCCGTCGCGACCTCTGTGCCGCCGAAAAAGCCGGTGACCAGCACCTCCCGCCAGCTGCGGTGCAGGCGCTGGGTGCCTTCGCTCACCATCCTTACGAAGGCGTCCTCGAGCTCGTCCTCGATCGGGCTGTCGGACTCTCCAAGCTGGCGTCGGGTCGTCTTATTCATGGTGGGGTCCTCGCGGGTGGACGACGGGTGGATCGCTCGGGTAGCCGTTAATCGATGGACCAAACTCCGGAGGACGCGAGTTGGCGCAACCCTATTGAGTGGGCTTATCGATTCACTCCGTGTCCCTGTCCGGATCGGGCGTCGGTAGTGGGTCGGCCGGTGGGTCGGCCGGGCGTCGTCTGCGCGCCACTGTCGCAGCAGCGGCGAGGACGGCGGCCCCCACCGCAATCCAGAATAGAAGCTGCAGCGCCCAGATTCGCCGTTGCACGCGGAGGATCTGCTGTTCGGTGTGCAGGATGACCCGCGCCGGATTCTTCATGTCGTCACGCTAAGCAATGCCGAGCCGCCCGCACCACCGGCCATGGCGAAGCCGACCACACTGAGTCAGGTCAACGAGATGGATGTGCGGCAGGGATGGTTGCCGCGACTGGCGCGCCGCGGTTGCGACTCGCGCCGGCCCAGGAAACGCTCGCCCGCGAGCTGATGAGTATTCGTGCGGCAACCGTGGTACCCCGCTCTTTGAGGCTCAATCAGGTCAACGGGGAGGATCGGACGCAGATGTCCGAGGAAAGAACCTTCCGAAATTGGAGGTGGCCCATCTTCTCCCGCCGCAGGGTTGGGCATCCCGTCCAGTGGCCCTGCGGGCGCTTCGTGCGCGTCTCGCACGGCGATCGGTCAGGTGCATGCCTGCCGGTATTGATGCCCGAAAAGGGGTGACGATGTCGACGGAGCCGGGTTGTCCGAAACGGATGGAGTTCGGACCGTGCGGCGGGGTGCGGCCCGACGGCCAGTGTGAGATGCGTCCTGGTGCCTGTGTATTCGGCGATGTGGTGCCATGGTCAGGCATACGACCCCCACCGCGACCAGCGCGCGCGCCTTTGTTGCTCACCGATTTTAGCTGCAGCCCATTCGATCGCGTTGACGTGGCGGCCACAGCCGCCGTCCTTGCGTCCGGGTGTGACGCGGTACTGGTCGGTGAGCATCAGAACAAACCGGACTTTCCCCCCACGCTCATGGGGGCTTTGCTGCTGGAAGCGGGCGTTGCGCCGTGGATCACGCTGTCATGCCGGGATCGCAACCGCGTCATCCTCGAACAGGAACTGAGAGGGCTGCTCAGCATTGGCGTTGACACGGTGCTCTGCGTGACGGGCGACGGACGCGGCTACGACGTGCGCCCGGACGTTACCCAGACCTTCGACCTCGACGGCCCCCGCCTGGTCTCGCTTGCCGCCTCGGTCGGAATGATCGCCGCGGCGCCCGAAACGCCGACCGCCCCGCCGGTGCATGCCCGACCCGCCCGGTTGGTGGAAAAGCAGCGGGCGGGAGCGAGCTTGGCGGTGCTCAATCACGTGCCCATGCCCGAAATGATCGTCGAGTTCATGGAAACGGCGCGCTCAGCGGGTTTGTCGATCCCGGTGATCGCCGGCGTCGCCGTGTTCACCGACAGCCTGTCAGCAGCCGTGCTGCAAGGCTTGCCCGGTCTCGAACTCGACCAGGCTGTGACCGAGCAGGTACTGGGCGCGACGGATCCAGTGGCGGCTGGGATCACGGCGGCAGTTACCGAAGCGCGGGCGCTGCTGTCGATCGAGGGCGTCGAGGGCGTCAACGTCTCTGGGGTCGCGTCGGCTTCCGGCACTCGCATCGGCGCGGAGATCAAAGCAGAGGTCGGTCGCCGCATCCGGGCGGAGGTGTCGTGACCGAGGCGATGGATGCGGAGTTCGAGACGGTCGCGGAGTGGACGGCGCAGGTGGCAGCGGATCTCGGCCCGGACTACCACGTGCCTGCGGGGTGCCGGGGAAGTGGCAGTCCGGCTGCTCTGGACTGGCTCATCGATCAGCTGGGACTGGAGCCCGGCGCCCGGTTCTTGGACTGCGGGGCGGGCGTCGGGGGTCCTGCCGCGTATGCATCACGATCGCGCTCGTTGTTGCCGGTACTCGTTGAGCCCCAAGCAGGCGCATGTCGCGCGGCGAGGAGATTGTTCGGCTATCCGGTGGTGTGTGCTGACGGGTCGGCGTTGCCGATGGTGGATTCGAGCTTCGACGCCGCTTGGTCGTTGGGGGTGTTGTGCACGACTCCGGATCAACTCGCGTTGCTGCAGGAACTGCGACGCACCGTGCGGCCGGGCGGACGCATCGGGCTGCTGGCCTTCGTCGCCCGCCGGGACATACCGGGAAACCAGCTTGAAGGCAACCACTTTCCGACGTCCAGCGGTTTGATCGAACTAGTGCAGAGATCCTCGCTTCGCGTCGAGCAGTGGTTAGGCACGGCCGTGCTCCCGGCTATCCCTGACGTATGGAATGAGCGCGCCGAAACCGTCACGAAGACGCTCACCGACCGCCACGGGCACAAGCGGGCCTGGCGATTGGCCGAAGGTCAGAGTTCCAGGATCGCGCAGCTGCTCGAAGAGGGAACGGTGACCGGTGAGTTGCTGATACTTCGTCACGCGTGATGCACCAGGCCACGGCAGCATCATTTCTTGTCCGACCACCGGAAAACTGCAAGGCAGGCAATTAACCCACCAATGCTCCATGCCGTCAGCACGAAAAATATTTGCCAGTGCTCCCAGCTGCCGGCTGGTTCGAAAGCGGCCATTTTCGATGGCAACAGCACTGATCGAAATCCTTGAGCCATCCATTTGACTGGAAAGATAGAGCCGAAAACAAGCATCCACGTCGGTAGCACGATAAGCGGCACGTAGGTGCCTGACACGAATTGTAAGGCAACCGCTGGACCGTTGGTTATGACGGCGGCTGAAACTGCGTTGCTCGCAAAATTGCTGATGAATATGCCTAACAATGAACAACTGATAATACCCAGGAGAAATACCCACGCCAGCGTGAACCATCCGAAAAGTGTTGTGGGTAGCCGGAGCTGAAAGACGAGCACCCCTACCGACAGAAGGACAACGGCCTCGGCAAGACTGGCGACGGCAACCAGCAAGATTTTTCCGATGAAATACGACGACGCGGTCGCCGGCGTCCCGCGAAGTCGCCTCAAGGCGCCGGTGTCGCGGTCGGCAGCAATGCTGATGCCAAGGTTGATGAACGAGGTCGAGAGAATCCCATAAGCGAGCATGCTCGCCGCGATCACGGCACCGGTGCTGGTGTCGCTATTGGGCAGCTTCGTTGAAAAGATCGAACCCAACAATATGCAAATCACTGCCGGCATCGAAAATGTCAGAGCCAACTGCTCCGGCCGACGGCAGAAATTCTTCAACTCGGGGACCACTCGCGACAACCCGATTCGCAGCGGCGACGGGAGCGGTGACTCCGGCTCAGTCGCGCCTCGTTGCGGCGGGGAGGCACTGTGCACGTGGTCGATGGCCATCAGGCCAGGCCGATCAACTGCAAATAAGCGTCTTCGAGCGTGGGTCGAGTAACTGTCAGCTGAGCCAGTTCTGCCCCATCCCTGGACCGCTGCCTGATCAAGTCGGTCGGGTGATCGGTCTCCTCCACGTGGACCTCATCTCCCTCCATCCACCTGACCGTCGCGGCCGAGCTCACATATCCGGTCAATCTTGCCGGGGAGTCGACTGCCACCACCCTGCCGTTGGTGATGACTGCGACCCGGTCTGCCAGCGTGGCGGCTTCGTCCAGATAGTGGGTGGTGAGCAGGATGGTCGTGCCATCGTGTGCCAGTAGCCTGATGAGGTCCCAGAACTGTCGTCTTGCTTCGGGATCGAACCCGGTCGTCGGTTCGTCCAAAAAGAGCAGTTCGGGCATACCAATGATGCCGAGAGCGACGTCTAGCCGACGGCGCTGCCCTCCTGACAGTGTCCTTACTCTCGAACCGGAAACCGAGCCGAGCCCGACGAGTTCGAGTACCTCCTCGGGGACGCGAACTTTCCCATAGCATTTCGCGAACATGTGCACGGTTTCAGACACCGTCAGCATCCCGGAATCGCTGGCTTCCTGCAGCACTATGCCGACCTTGCCGCGCCAACCCCTGCCCGCAGTTCCGGGGTCTTCGCCCAGTACGCGCACATGTCCAGAATCGCGTTGTCGGTGGCCCTCGAGGATTTCTATAGTCGTCGACTTGCCCGCCCCGTTAGGTCCCAGGATCGCAAATATTTCGCCGTAGCCGACGTCGAGATCCAAATCCCTTACCGCGTGTAGCCTCCCGTAGGCCTTCGACAAACCTCGGACGTGCACCGCGGACGACTGATCCGCGTGCGTCATGTTTCCTGCTCGGTGGGCTGTCGCTCGAGTTCGGCCAATAGTTCCCGTAGGTCGGCCTCGGATAACTGTTCGATGAGTCGGTCCACGTCGTGGTCAGCTGCAGCGGGCTCTGATGGCTGTCCGGTGACCGCGGGCTGGTCGGCGCCGGCCAGTTGAAGCTCAGCGAGTATTCGAACGGCTAATGAGCTGATGCTTACGCCTCTGAGGATTTCTAGCACCGGTAGATCAATCACGAACATCGCGTTCACCCTGGCTCTGAAATCCATTGCCATCATTGAGTCCAAGCCGATGTCGGCGAGGGCGTCGTCGGTTCCGATGTCGGTAACGGCGAGATCAAAGACAGCGGCTGCGATTTGTCGAACATGGTCTGCGACCACGTCAAGCCTGTCAGCCTCCGGGCATCCAGCGAGGAAGTCAAGTATCGACGATTCCGGGTCGGTGTGATCGGGCGACGTCTCAGCTGTCCCCAGTTCGGAGAACATCAGTGGCAGCTGTCCGCCAAGTCCTACGCTGCGGGCTCGCTTCCAGTCGGCGCTGATAGCGATGACGTTGGGTGTCTCTTGGTTGATGAGCCGGTCGAGGATCCGGACCCCCGCAGCCGGCGTGATGAGCTCGATTCCACGTTGAGCGTAAATTTTCTCCAGCTTGAGCTCTTCGACCATTCCAACCGACCACGGGCCCCACCCGATAGTGAGAGCTGGCAGCCCCTCGGCGTGTCGGTAGTGCGCGAAGGCGTCGAGGAAGGCGTTAGCGGCCGCATAGTTGCCTTGACCGGGCGAGGCGATGACCGACCCCGCAGATCCGAACATGACAAAGAATTCCAGATCGTGTCCTTTGAAAGTGTTGTGCAGCACGCGAGTACCGGTGACCTTGGGAGCCATCACGTTGCTGAAATCGGTTTCGCTCATGTTCACAAGAAGTTGGTCGTCAACAGATCCTGCGGCGTGGACGATTCCGCGGACCGGTCGGCCTCCTTCGCGGATGTGGTTACTCAACCAAGTTTTCACCTGCCCGGCGTCGGCGATATCGACACTGGCGGTAGTCACCAGAGCACCGAGGTTTTCGATCTTTTGGATCGCGTTGACGGTTGCGTGATGCCTGTCTTCGCGTGTCAGTCGCGACCAGCGGTTTCTCGGCGGGATCTCGCTGCGGCACAGCAGCGCAATATGACGTGCCCCGCGCTCGGCAAGGTATGTCGCCACCGTGCGGCCCAGGGCGCCTGTTCCACCGGTGACGACGTAGGTCGCATCAGGCGTGAGTTTGGTGGGGAAGGCTTTCGTCAGGCTCCGGCTCGAGCGGAGACGCGGAACGAATGTCGTGCCGCCGCGGAGCGCGATCTGATCCTCGGGCTCGTCGCAGAGGATGTGCTCGCAAATATGCGCAGCAGTCCCAGCGCGGTCGTCGGCGTCGTCGATGTCGATGAGTCCCCCCCAATGGTTGACGAACTCCTGGTGGCCGATGACCCGACCGAGCCCCCAAATGGCCGCCTGTTCGACGGCAAGTGCTTCCGTGCCGGGTGCCGGTTGTGCGTTGGCGGTGATCAAGTAGAGGCGGGGATGGACAGTGTCGTGGTCTGCTAAGGCTTTGACGAGGTGAAGGATCGTGAAGACACCTATCTGGTGGTTCGCTTCGGCGGCGTCTGCACCCTCCCCATCGGGGTGGGCGCGGATGTCCAGTGGCCAGCAGTTGATGATGCCGGCGAGGTCGCCTTCTTTTTCGAGGTGCGTTGCCAGCAGCTCGTGTAGTTGCCGGGGCTGACGCGGGTCCACCGCGTAACCGCCGTCGATTTCTGTCAGCGCGCTCACCGGTTGATGTATGACCATTTGGACGCGTTGGCCGCTGCCTTGCAGTAGCCCTGCGAGCGTTGTCCCGACGCCGGCGGAGTCGACGAAGATGAGCCAGGACAAGCTGTCTGTTGAAGTCGCGTTCTGGTGCTGGTCGCTGGGGGTGTCGGTGTCTGCGACCCATTGAATCTCGTAGAGTCCCTTGTCGACGCGTTCGGGCGACATGCGAGATGAGGCGCTCAGTGATTGCACGGTGAAGCCGTTGAAGACAGCGAGCAACTCCCCATCGTCGTTGGTGATCGTGATGTCGCTTTCCACCTCTTCTTTGGTGGCCGACAGGACACGTAGGTGAGCGGTCATGTTTTCTTCGGGCGGACGGTATACGGCGCTTTGACGGACTCGAGTGGGAAGGTACGGGCTCTCGTCCGCGTCGTTTCCGAGGATCGTTGCGCCGAACAATGTTTGGAAGGCGGCGTCGATGAGCGCCGGATGGAATCGGTAGCTGTCGAGTTCGTCGGCGATCTTTGCTGGAATGGCGATGTCAGCCTCTGCCCAGCCATCTCCGGAAGTGACCCTGCTGACGGCCTGGAAGGCGTCACCGTATGCGAATCCGATGGCTCGGGTGTTGGCGTAGAACTCGTCGCGGTCAATAGTGGTGACGTGCTCTGCGCCACTAAAGGTATCGCCGCATTCTGGTGACCTTGGAAGTGTGTTGAGTTCCGCGGTAGCCGTGATTGTCCACTTGAGGTCGCTATCAGCTGATGCTGTGAACGCGGCGAATTCGAGGGTGCCGGTGTCCTGGTTGAGTGTGGTCCTGAGAATGGGATCGCATGCTTCGTCGAGGATGAGTGCGCGATGAAGCACCAGGCTGTCAACACTGTGGTTCGTTGACCCGTAGGTTGCTTTCCCAGCGGCCAGGGCCATTTCGATGAACACCGCCCCGGGCACAATAGTGCTTCCCTGCACCTGGTGATCCGCGAGGAAAGGGGTGACGGCGGTGCTCAACTCCGCTTCCCAGGTCGGATGCACTGCGTTCACCGATTGCCCCAGCAGCGGATGCACCGGGTTGTAATGCAACTCCTCAGCCGCTTCCTGGGTTTCGTTCCAGAAGCGCTTGGATTGCCATGGGTACGAAGGAAGCTGCACAAGTCGTGCACCCTCTCGGGGGTATAAAGCGTCCCACGCGATGTTGTGGCCGTGGCAGTGCAGTGCGCCTACGCAGTCCATGAGCGTGCGAATATCGTCGTCATTGCGTCTCTGGGTCGCCAGGACGGCAACGTCTGTTTTCTGGATTCCGGCGATCTCGATAATCGATGGCGCCAGAACAGGATGTGGGCCCAGCTCGACGAAGTGGGTATATCCATCATCAAGCATCCGACGGACTGCGGATTCGAAAAGGACTGTGGTGCGGGTGTTTTGCCACCAGTAGGCAGCGCCGGCAGCGTATCCGCCCAACCGTTCGCCGGTGACTGTCGAGTACAGCGGTATTGCCGCCGCGTCCGAAGAAAGCTTCTCCAACGCGCTGTAGAGGTCGTCTTTGACCGCGTCCATGTAGTGCGTGTGATACGGCACCTTCACGGTGAGATACCGGTTGAAGATCTTGGCCTCGTCGAGCTGGCCGGCGATGTTGTCAAGGACTTCGCCATCGCCGGCGAGGGTCACTGCTGATGGGCTGTTGATCGCGGCGATGGATACCCGCCGCCCGATTTCATCGAGAGTTTTGTCGTCGATCGCCTGCATGAGTAAATCGGCGCCAAGGCCGATTGCGAGCATGCGGCCCAATCCGCTTGTCCGTTGCTGGAGGCGACTTCGGTGATAAATCACGTGAATCGCTTGCTCAAAGCTGAGGACACCAGCGAGGTAATGGGCTGCTACTTCACCGGCGCTGTGCCCGATCACTGCGTCGGGTGTTATCCCAAATTCTTTGAGCTGCTCGGCGAGTGCTACTTGAATGGCGAAGTTGGCGGGTTGAGCGACATCGGTATCCGCCATACGAGAGCAGGTTTCATCGACAAGAAGTTCGTCGATCAGAGACCAGTTCGTGTAACGGGCTAGCGTGCGATCGCTGCGCCGGATGCTATCGGTGAAAGCGGGAAATACGTCAAGCAGTCCCCGGCACATTTTCCACCACTGGGGACCCATGCCGGTACACACGAACGCCAGCTTGGGCACCGTTGAATAGTTGCGGCCCGAGTGGATCTGGCCCACCGTCACGGTGCCGTCGGCGAGGGCTTGAAACTGTTCTCGCGCCTCGGTAATGCTGCTTGCCAGGACAGTACGCCGATAGTTCAGGTGGGAGCGGCGTCGGCCAAGTGTGTAGCCGATGTCTGACAGCGCGAGATCGGGGTGAGCGCTGACGTGCTCGGCCAACTGGCGGGCCGTCGTTACTAGCGCTTCCTCGGTGCGCGCCGAGATCGGCAGGACGGCCAGCGGCAGGTGCTGACCATGGTTCGGGGCGGGGACGCCGATCGGGGCGGGGGGCTCAGCGAGCACGACGTGGGCGTTGGTGCCGCCGAAGCCGAAAGAGTTGACCCCTGCGATGCGTCGCTTGCTGTCGGGAAATGGGCGGCCAGTTCGTGGCACGTCAATATTCAAGTCCACCAGCGGGATCTGACGGCTGGGGTTTTTGAGATGCAGATTCGCCGGGATGTAGCCGTTTTTGAGCACTAACGCCGTTTTGATCAGTCCGGCTACACCTGCGCCGGCCTCGAGGTGGCCAATGTTGGTTTTCACCGATCCGATCAGAAGTGGATTTGTTGCCGGCCGGTCTGAGGCGAGCGCATTGGCGAGGGCCCGCATCTCGATGGGGTCGCCGACAGGAGTTCCGGTGCCGTGCGCCTCCACGTACCCGATATCGTTGGGGTGGACGCCCGCTTGTCGCACGGCCGTTGTAATCGCTGCTTCTTGCGCTTTCTGACTGGGTACGGTGATGCTGTCGGTGTGACCGTCTTGTGACACCGCTGTGCCGAGAATCTGTGCGTAGATTCCGTCGCCATCGCGTAGCGCCTGTTCGAGGGGTTTGATGACGACGATCGCGCCCCCTTCGCCCCGTGCGTAACCGTCAGCGGACTCGTCGAAGGCCTTGCAGCGCCCGTCAGGGCTGAGGAATCCGCTCTTTGATTCCGCGATAGCTGTATTGGGGCCGATCATGATGTTCACGCCGCCGGCAAGTGCGAGGTCGCATTCGCCGTTCCAGATGCTCAGCGCCGCAAGGTGTACCGCGACGAGCGAGCTTGAGCACGCTGTGTCAATTGTCATGCTCGGTCCGCGGAAGTCGAATGCAAACGAGATCCGGTTCGCCAGCATTGTCATCATCATTCCTGTAGCGGAATGAGTTTTGAATCTGTAACGACTGGTGCGGCCGCGATTCTGCAAGAGTTGGTAGTCAAGAGTGAAGCCGCCGATGAATACACCGACATCGGTGCCGGCCAAACCGTCCGCGGGTATGCCCCCGTCTTCCAGCGCCTCCCACGTGGTCTGCAGCAGGAGGCGCTGCTGCGGATCGAGCAGGTTCGCCTCGCGCGGGGAAATACCGAAAAACTGCGGGTCGAATTGATCGATTTCACTGAGGAACCCGCCGCGGCGAGTGACCATCTTGCCGACTTTTGCTGGATTCGGATCATAGTATTTCGCGGCGTTCCACCGAGTTTCGGGGACTACGCACGTGGCGTCGGTTTCACTGCACAGCAAGTTCCAGTAGCTTTCCGGGGAATTGGCGCCGCCTGGAAAGCGACAACCGATTCCAACGATCGCCAACGGCTTGCGACTGCTTTGTTCACCGAGCATATTCATCCTTCTGACTTCACAACCTGTGGTGAGTTCACACTGGACCGCCGCCCAACAGTTCGTCTCGTGATGCATTGATGAACGGATGGGCCGGCAGAGGGGTCATGTCGCTCGTGTCCAACGACAGTTACGCAGCCAGCGGGATCTTTCCGCGGGTTAACTGAATCCAAAGGCGGGCGCCGTGCTGAGAATCCAATCTTGGCTGATCGGGTTGGTTGTCTGCTCGTGGCGGTAGATGGATCGGAGTTCTCGCAGAAACGAGTCGCGTTGCCACGCCTGCACCTGCCGCATGACGTCGTCTTCAGCGAAGCTGTTGCTTTTTTCCGCCACTATGGTCTCGGCCAGCTGGCCTGCTACTTGACGCAGTAAACGTGCATTGGCGTCGAATTGTTTGGTGAAATCCGGAGCCCTTCCCATCATCGCGGTGTGTAGCGTCACCATGAAATTTAGAGGCGAATACAGGTCGACAAATCGCGCCGAGGGACGCGCACTCTCGACCGCAGCCCATTCCCGGAAAAATTGTTGCATACGGTTACTGAGGTCGATCAGGCCTTCCAGGTGTGGCACTACCTCAGGATCGTCTGCGACACTGACGAATCGACCGTTGCTGTAGAGAAATCCCAAGAATCCCCAGTAGAACGCAATGTCCCAGATTACTTTCGCCGACATCACAGCCGGCGAGCCCATCAGCGGGTACTGGTTGCAGTAGATGGCAAGCCACATGTCGGCGAGGGATCGAAATAAAGAATCGCTTATCCCGGAGCGCGCGACGACATTCTCGCCATCAAGGTTGCGGGAAATCATATCGGTGATGAGGCCATTGCCAATGGCTATGAGGTCAAGCCCCGACGAGTACAACGGATCCAGGAAAATTCCGGAGTCCCCGGTGAGACACCAACGATCGCGGCCGTCATACATTTTTGTGGCGCGATGACTGTAGTTCTTCATTACCCTGAAGTCTTTGATCAGGTGCTCGTGCTTCGCCAGAGCCTCAGCGCATTGCGGCTCGTGCTCGCTAAGCCACGATCGAGCTTTGGCGAGGGTGTTGAAACGGTCGAACGCATGGAATGCGGGGTCGGCAACAATGCCGACACTGGTGGATCCGGACGCGAGTCGGATAAGCCAGACCCAGTAGCCTTCGCCCATCAAATGATTGGTGGATAATGCCCGGTCACCCTCGACCAAGCGCGCCTGCCAGCTCGGGTCGTCGCTCCACTTGCCGACGTCGAGTTCCGCCGCAACACGCAGCCACACAGCATTGCACTTGTGCTCGTTGGCGCGTTTCAGGTCCAATTTTCGGGCCAGCGTCCGGTTTCTCCCCGATGCATCGACCAACCAAAGAGCCGTCGTGTGCGTGACTGTGTCACCGCTTTGAATAGAAATCGTGTGTGCGCGATCCCCCGACCCGAGCTCGACTGATCGAACTCGGCCAGAGGCGAATTCGACACCGTCCGACAAGCATCGTCGGTTCAGCTCGTTCTCCAACCTGCCACGGTCGATTTGATAGGTCACCTGAGGCACGAATTCAGAGCTGCCGAGCTCCATCCGCTGCGCAATATCGGTGTTTCCGCCGTGTGAGAAAAACATTCGCAAACCCATCTTGCGAATCTGCGAAGTGTTCAGATGGTCGGCCAAACCAAGGCGATTCCGCAGGTACTCTGCGGAAATCTCGACTGTCGACTCGCCGACCGTATGGGTGATCTCGGGTACCGGGTGCGCGGTTGGCTCAATGATCAGAATCCGAGTCGTGGGACGCGCGCTGCGAATGTCCAGCGCCAGAGTAAGGGCCGCCACACCGCCGCCGATGACTGCGACATCGTGACCGGTGGCGGCGGTACCGGCATCCGACAGGTGGGCCTTGATCTTCTGGGCGAGAGCCTCCCGTGCCTCCGAGCTCAGTTCCGCCAGCTGCGTTCGCACGTCCACGCGTTCCCCTCCCACAAGCCGGGTCGCCGAAGCTGATCCCTGATACGAGAGTTACACGAAATAAGGTCTCTCGCAAGCGGAGAAGCGCAAACCTACGGCATGCGGTGGCTGGATAATTCACAGTATGGATGAGTTTTGGATCGCCAATCAATGGCCAATTGAATGTGTCAAATTTAAATCCGTGAGTTTCTTCGGCATCGCGCCGGAAAAGTGATCAGCTGAGATTCTTGGCGGCCACCGGCAGCCCGTAGCAGGCAGGCTGGGACGGGTAGTCGATGACTGACGAGACCCAGGCGCGCCACTCTTGGCGACTGATGTTGGCGGTGAGCTTCTCGCACAGATCTTCGGGGCGAGCAACCGCGGGCCACAGTCGTAGGGTGCGGTCCGAGCCGGCGGAGACGAGGCGCTGTCCGTCGGGGCTGAAGGCCACGTCCATGACAGCGTCAGTGTGCCCGGTGAGGGCGTCTCCGAAGGGTTGGCTGGTGTCGGCGTTCCACAAACGAATCGTGTGATCGGTGCTGGCGGAGGCCAGTCGGTGCCCGTCGGGGCTGAACGCGAGACTGAACACCGAGTCGGTGTGCCCGGTAAGGGGTGCGCCCACGGGTTGGCCGGTTTCGACGCTCCACAACCGGATCGTCTTGTCCAAGCCGGCCGAGGCCAGCCGGTGCCCGTCGGGGCTGAATGCCACGCTGCGCACCGCGTCGGTGTGCCCGGTCAGGGGTGCGCCGATGGGTTGGCCGGTGTCGACGTTCCACAACCGGACCGTGTCGTCGTCGCCGGCCGAGGCCAGTCGGCGCCCGTCGGGGCTGAACGCCACCCAGTTCACCGCACCGGTGTGTCCGGTCAGTGGTGCGCCGACGGGTTGGCCGGTGTCGACGTTCCACATCCGAATCGTGTCGTCGGTGCTGGCGGAGGCCAGCCGGCGCCCGTCGGGGCTGAACGCCACCCGCTCCACCGCACCGGTGTGTCCGGTCAGTGGTGCGCCGATGGGTTGGCCGGTGTCGGCATTCCACAACCGGATCGTCTTGTCGGCGCTGCCCGAGGCGAGGCGGTGCCCGTCCGGGCTGAACGCCACATCCCACACCGAGTCGCTGTGTCCGGTCAGTGGTGCGCCGATGGGTTGGCCGGTGTCGGCGTCCCACATCCGGACCGTGGCGTCGTCACTGGCGGAGGCCAGCCGGTGCCCGTCGGGGCTGAACGCCGCACTGTCCACCACGCTGTGGTGGCCGGTGAGCGGCTGGCCGATGTCGGTGTTCCACACCCGGATTGAATGGTCGTGGCTGGCCGACGCCAGCCGATGCCCAGCGGGGCTGAACTGCACACCCCACACCGCGTCGGTGTGCCCGGTGAGCGGGTCGCCCATTTGCTGGTCGGCGTCGGCGTCCCACACCCGAATCGTGCCGTCGATGCAAGCCGAAGCTACCCGGTGACCGTCGGGGCTGAAGGCCACGCTGGTCACCGCGTCGGTGTGCCCGGTCAGGGGTGCGCCGATGGGTTGGCCGGTGTCGGCGTTCCACAACCGGACCGTGTCGTCGGCGCTGCCGGACGCCAGCCGGTGCCCGTCGGGGCTGAACGCCACCCCGTACACCCAGTTGGTGTGCCCGGTCAGTGGTGCGCCGATGGGTTGGCCAGTGGCAACGTCCCACAACCGGATGGAGTCGTCGGCGCTGCCGGACGCCAGCCGGTGCCCGTCGGGGCTGAACGCCAGTGGGCCCACCGGACCGGTGTGCCCCGTCAGTGGTGCGCCGATGGGTTGGCCGGTGTCGGCGTTCCACAACCGGATGGCGTTGTTGTCGCTGCCGGCGGCCAGCCGGTGCCCGTCGGGGCTGAACGCCACGCCGCCGTTGCCGGGGTCGCCGGTCAGCGGTGCGCCGATGGGTCGGCCGGTGTCGGCGTTCCACAACCGGACCGTGTGGTCGGTGCTGCCGGCGGCCAACCGGTGCCCGTCGGGGCTAAATGCCACGCTGGTCACCGAGTCGGTGTGCCCGGTCAGGGGTGCGCCGATGGGTTGGCCGGTGTCGCTGTTCCACAACCGGATGGTGTGGTCGGTGCTGCCGGCGGCCAGTCGGTGCCCGTCGGGGCTGAACGCCACGCTCGTCATGCTTGCGGGCGTGTCGAGGATCTTGGCTGTCGTCACCTTCTTCACCACGGCGCTGTACAGAGCGCCGTCATCCGGGGTCTGCGTCAGCGGGCGGGAGACCAGCAGCTGCTGGAAAGCTCGTATGTCGTTACCGGGGCGGGTGCGGGCCAGGATGCCGTGGGCCTCGGAGACCAACCGCAGGCTGGTGGCCTGACGAAGCCTTGTTTGTGCTTGGTTGCGCTGAACGGTCGCGTTGCGCCACTGGAAGATTGCGACGGTCGCGATCACGGCCATGACGAGCATGGTCGCGATGGCGCCGACAATCGAGCTGCGCTGACGGCGGGTGGCGGCGTGGCGGCTGGACGCGATATACCGCCCTTGAGCCGGCGTGGTCGTCGGTTTCCGATCGGTCTGGCCGGCCAGCCATTGTTCGGCCTCGGCCAGTTGCGCGCCCCGCAGCAGCAGGCTTTTGTCGCCGCCACGGGTCTCCCACTCGGTTGCGCGCACCAGCAGCCGGGTGTGCAGATGGACACGCTCGATGTCGGTCTCCAGTGTTTCCACCAGGCGCGCGACATCGGCCTCGAAGGTGTCCTGTCTCACGAACAGCCAGTTGATATCTGGCAGAGGTGCGGGAACGGCCGCCACGGGTGTATCCCGGATAACTACCGGGACAACACGTTTGGACAGGCCGACGGCGGACTTCAGTTGGATACTGCATACCTCGGAGGTCACCGAGTCGGGCGAGATGAAAAAAATCACCGAGTCGGCGTTGGCGATCGCGGCGCTGACCTCGTCCGTCCACACAGCCGACGGCGCGATGTCCTGCGGGTCTATCCACACCTGCTGGTCCACTGCGCGCAACGCGGTCACAATCGCCGTTACGGCATCGCGATCCGTTGGCGAGCAGGACACAAAGACATTGGACATTGGCAGTCCTCCTCAGCTACGTCTGTGCATGCGCCGTCAGTCGGGATTGTCGGCGGGCACTGGGAGCCCGGGGCAGCCGGGCTGGGATGGGTAGTCGATAGCGGCTGAGACCCAATCGCGCCACTGTTGGTGGCTCATGTTGGCGGTCAGCTTGCCGCACAGGTCGGCGGGGCCGGCAGTCGCCGGCCACAATCGCAGGGTGTGGTCGAAGCTGGCGGAGGCCAGTCGCTGCCCATCGGGGCTGAACGCCACACTGTGCACCGCGTCGGTGTGCCCGGTCAGTGGGTCGCCGATCGAGTCGCCGGTCTCGGCGTCCCACAACCGGATGGTGTGGTCGGCGCTGCCCGAGGCCAGCCGGTGCCCGTCGGGGCTGAACGCGATACTGAACACCGTGGCGATGTGCCCGGTCAGGGGTGCGCCGATGGGTTGGCCGGTGTCGGTGTTCCACATCCGGACCGTGTTGTCATCGCCGGCCGAGGCCAGCCGGTGCCCGTCCGGGCTGAACACCACGCCGTTCACCGCGTCGGAGTGCCCGGTCAGCGGTGCGCCGATGGGTTGGCCGGTGTCGGTGTTCCACAACCGGATGGTGTGGTCGGCACCGCCCGAGGCCAGCCGGTGCCCGTCGGGGCTGAACGCGACACTCAACACCATGTCGGTGTGTCCGGTCAGGGGTGCGCCGATGGGTTGGCCGGTGTCGGCGTCCCACAACCGGACCGTGTCGTCGGCGCTGGCGGAGGCAAGGCGGTGCCCGTCGGGGCTGAACGCCACAGCCCACACCATGTCGGTGTGCCCGGTCAGGGGTGCGCCGATGGGTTGGCCGGTGTCGGCGTCCCACAACCGGACCGTCTTGTCGGCGCTGGCGGAGGCAAGCCGGTGCCCGTCTGGGCTGAACGCCACACCCCACACCCCGCCCTGATGCCCGGTCAGGGGTGCGCCGATGGGTTGGCCGGTGTCGGCGTCCCACAACCGGACCGTGCGGTCGGCGCCGCCGGAGGCCAGCCGGTGCCCATCGGGGCTGAACGCCACACCCCACACCCCGGCGGTGTGCTCGGTGAGGGGCTGGGCGGCGTCGGTGTTCCATAACCGGACCGTGTGGTCGCGGCTGGCGGAGGCCAGCCGGTGCCCGTCGGAACTGAACGCCACTTTGAACACGGTGTCGGTGTGCCCGGTGAGCGGGTCGCCGATCGGCTGGTCAGCGTCGGAGTCCCACAACCGGATTGTCGTGTCGAAGCTGGCGGAGGCCAGCCGATGCCCGTCGGGGCTGAACGCCACGCTCGTCACCGCGTCGGTGTGCCCGGTCAGGGGTGTGCCGATGGGTTGGACAGTATCTGCGTCCCACAACCGGACCGTGCCATCGCGGCCGCCGGAGGCCAGCCGGTGCCCGTCGGGGCTGAACGCCACACTGTTCACCGCTCCGGTGTGCCCGCTCAG
>Ga0182012_10002057_pt1 | contig 21895 bp, 13 predicted proteins | sample 612S2SmetaG_FD_120486 | JGI IMG/M metagenome (GOLD analysis project Ga0182012, IMG submission 120486) | Permafrost microbial communities from Stordalen Mire, Sweden - 612S2S metaG | ecosystem: Environmental > Terrestrial > Soil > Wetlands > Permafrost | place: Sweden: Stordalen | collected... | reverse complement strand
GGAGCATCCCGAGATTTTCGGCAAGCTTCTAGTGATGTCGCCCTCTGTGTGGTGGGGGAACACGGCGATCCTCAAGGAAGTGGCTCGTATTCGTCACAAAATCCGCCAGAAGATCTGGCTGGACGTGGGCGGCAATGAAGATTCAAAACCTGAGATTTGCGTACAACAGGTGAAAGCACTTCGCGATGCCTTGGTGGAAAAAGGCTGGGTGCTGGGTGACGAATTGTTCTTCACGGAAGACGAGGGCGGCGGCCACAATGAAATGGCTTGGGGTCATCGCGCGCCCGACGCGCTCAAGTTTTTGTTTCCGCCCGTTCGCGCGTAAATCCCGATGCGTTCGACAACCGGTTTGCGCGTGTCGTCGTCAATCACGATTTCGTCGGTAAGCGATTCGTGCCTGAGTACAATGACTTCGCTGATACGCTGCCACTGACCGCCGACTCTTTTTGCCACGGTCGTAAATAGAGAATCGCGCACGAAAATTTTGTTTACGCGGGCAGCTTGGTCGGGCGGAAAGTGCGGCATTACTTTTCCTCCGGCATAACCGACTGCGAACAACTCTTGCACGTGGCCTAGCAATGAGTAATACGTTGGGTAATCAGCCACCACCGTGTCTTCTTCGGTGACGTGACTTAAGCTTTCGTAAACCGTCTGCGTGCCTTGGTTCCAGGCCTTCCACCAGAAGCGGCCTGCACCTCCCATGAGCAAAAGCAACAAGATCACGGCGGTGACAGTTCGATGTCCGAGGCGTCTCCAAGCGGCTAAAATCGCCACTGTTGCGGGAACCGTCCCCATGTAGGCGTAATAAATCGGATACTTTCCCAGGAGTTGAATCGCAATCGGAATGACGATGGCGCACGCGACTCCGAAGCCGGCGAGTTTTTGCGCAAGTGAATGTTTCGAGCGCTTTGCCAAGAACCAAGCAGCGATTCCGCTGACGATCAAAACCGGTGAGGCGTAATCACGCAGTGGAGCGGTGAGGATGTCGGAAGGAACGAACGCGGTAGCGCCATTTTTCAGAAGCAAACTCTGCAGCAGTCGTCCCGCGCTGCTATGCGTTGAAGCCACAGTTGACTCGAGAAAAATCCGCAAGACGTGATGGCCGGCGTAAACCCCAGCCAGTACCGCCGCACCGGTTGCCGCGCCAGCAATCCAAATCATGATCTCACGACGCGTGAACGCTCGAAACCAGATCTGCAACAGCGCTCCAAGAATCACCACAAAAGCCGCGTATTGCAACGCCGCTGGTACCGCAAGCAGTCCCAAAACGAACAGCACGATCTCTCGCCAACGCCAGGTCCGTTCCACAAAAACAAGTGCTGTGGCGCACAATAGAAATACCGAGACGCTATCGGGCCGCCCCGCACGCTCAAGGAATGCCAACGGTTCGCAAACAGCCAGCGCCAGGATGATCGTCAACGAAGTTGTGTGATCCTCCAGGCGTTTCAAACAAAGTAGGATCATCAGCAACGAAACCGCGATCAAGCCGAGCCCGAAGACCCGAACGACGAATGCTGTGATGCAGAATAACTTCAACCAACCAGCCAACAGCAACGCATATAACGGCGGGTAGCTGGCCCAGAGTTCCGTACTCGGTTGGTTAAACCATCCCGCGCTAACAAAGCCTTTCCCTTGCGCCAAGTGGATTCCGGCATCGGCAGAAAGAATCTCATCTACCCAAACCCCGGGGTACCCTGTCAATGTGAGCAGGTTCACCGCTAGCCAAAGGAACAGCGCCAGCCAAAAAAGTCTCTTCACTCGTGAACTCTTGTCATGTCATTTTCGTAGCATAGTGAGAGTGGAGTAGCTAAGCAAACCCTATGGCTTTTTGTACCAATTGTGGCGCCCAAGTGGCCGATACCTCTAAGTTCTGTGTTAACTGTGGCACGCCGATGGGCGCTGCTGCCGCTTCGTCGGCGGGGGCACGCTACACACCACCCCCTCCGCCACCGCCCACCGCGGCGCCGGTCATCCCGCTTAAGTATGACGTGGAAGGCCACAACCTGCAGATTGCCCGCGTGCATTTGCAACCTGGCCAGGAGATCTACGCCGAAGCCGGCAAGATGATCTATAAATCGTCCAACATTGATTGGACCACTCGCATGACGGGCCAGTCTATCGGCGATAAAATTCTCGGGGCGCTGAAGCGCAAAATGATGGGCGCGTCTCTGTATTTCACTTATTTTCAATCCACTGGTTTGCCCGGCGAAATTGGCTTTGCCGGTCATTATCCGGGCAAGATTCAGGTCTTTGACCTCGCCCCCGGCCAAGTGATCATGGTGCAGCGAGATGGCTTCCTTTTTGCGCAAAGCAGTGTAACGATCGATATCGCCATGGTCCGCCGTCTCGGTGCCGGCCTGCTGGGCGGTGAAGGATTTATTCTGCAGAAACTCGTTGGCCCGGGCTTGGTATTCATTCATGCGGGCGGCGATCACGTGGACTACAGCTTGGCTCCCGGCGAAACATTACAGGTGCAGACGGGCCATCTTGTTGCCTTTGAACCGACTGTGAATTACGATATTCAAATGGTAGGTAACATCCGCACCGCCATTTTTGGCGGCGAAGGATTATTCCTCACCACGCTCACTGGCCCGGGTCGCGTTATTTTGCAGAGCATGACGCTGGAACGGCTGCGGCACGAATTGGCTCCTGCCGAGCATCGCGGTTCAGGCCAGGAAATGAGCAATCCGCTGGGCGCTCTCGCGAGCGGCAATCTAGGCGCGTTCTTCGGTTCCGACGAATAGATCAGGCCTCCTCGGCCCATAGCCGGGTAAGAAGGGCTTTCCATTGCGCGCAGAAGGCTGGTTCGCCATATTCTTCGGCGCGCTTGCGAGCGGCTCGCCCCATCTCGCAAACTTGTGCTCGATTATGAATCGCTTGGGCAATCGCAAAGGCAATTGCTTTGGCGCTGCGTTCCACAATCCAGCCGGTTTGGCCGTCCATCATAAATTCATCTACGCCATAAACGCGCGTGGCAATGAGCGGGAGTCCGGCCGCCGCCGCTTGCAGGCAAACCAGGGGAAACGCTTCGTAGCTTGACGGGAACAAGAACGCGTCGGACGCCCAGAGATAGGGCCGAATATCTTGCTGCATCCCAACAAAGCGCACGCGCGCGCCTATTCGCGCATCGTTGGAAATCTTTTCGTACTCGCGAATTTCACCTGCACTGCCGCCTACAACCACCAGGCGCGCACGTGGCGCAGCGAGTTCAGACAAGGCTTCGATGGCATAGCGGAGGCCCTTGCGTTCGAAATTTCCCAGCGCGCAAAAACATAACAGTAGGTCTTTGGACGTGCAGCCTAAGTCGAGCCGCAGCGAATCGGGCAAGAAATCAATGGGTTTGCCGAAGAATTCGGTATCCACCGGATTAGGAATGATTGTGATTTTGCCGGCGACCAGTTCGGGGTAAGCCATTTGCAATTCATATGCGAGACCTTCCGAAGGAACCACGATTGTTTGGGCCCGCCGAAACGCCATCTTTTCTGTAAACGCACCCCACATGTGAATCAGATATCGAGCCATCAATCGCAGCGGCCGGCCTCCGATGTTCGCCCGGTGATCACGCAAGAAAATGCGATGGCAGAACTGTGCGTAGGAAATTTGGCAAAACGGAAACACGCCTTGCGCGGCAATGCGGAAGGTGCGACGCCCGCCAATCTTGAACCAATACGCAACCGCTGCAAAAAAGGTGAACAGCACGGAACGCAGAATCACCGGCCCGGCGGGCAGCGGGATGTGCGTGCGCTCGGAAATCTCGCCCTTGCTGACGTCGATGCGATTGTAGAAAACTTGCAGGGGATAGCCGTCCGCCTCTGATTGAACCACCTTCAAGAGGCAACTACCCACAGGGCTGGTCGGAATCAAATTTTCGTCGAAAATCACTAGGGCGCGGTCTTGGCCGGCCCAGTCGATCGGATTCTTCCTCAGCATCCACAGATACGTGCCCACCACCACGAGCGCGCTTGCGCCGTTCGCCAGCACCAAACTCAGAAACGCACCGTTCAAGCCATAGCGCGGAAGCAAGAACAAGGAACTGCCTAGACCTACGAGCGTTGCGGCAATGCCTGCAAACAACGCATGCTGCGAATTCTGCGCCGCACGGAGCGGAGTGGTGAAGGCGATGGCAATGCCAGAGAGGAAGGCCACCAGCGCCATCCAAGGAAGATCGCTGACATAAGCTGCCATGCGCCCACCGTAAAGCAGGTGTTCAAGCGGCGAACCTAAGAGCACGAGCGCGCCGCTGTAGAAAAAAGCGAAGGTGATAACCCCCAGCGAGTACAAGGCCGAACGCCGCAGGCCCACGCCGATGCCGTGCTCTTTCATGTAGCGAGCCATCCTGGGCAACGTGAAAACGCTCACGACGGTGAGCAATTGCCCGATGGGCAAAATGAAATTCATCAATGCCCGTAATGCTCCTGCTGATTCCAGATCCACCATTTTGGAAAGCAGCAACACCTGGAGATCAGAGATGCCAAGGCCGAGCATGGCCGAAGCGAAGAGCCATTTGCCGTATCCCCAATGCGCGGTTGAGATTTCGGCGAGCGTGTGAGGAGACGGCTGATAATCAAGCGGCAAGTTGCGCCGTAGCAAAGCCCACAGGGCCACCAGCAGGCTCACGCCCGTTACGAGCACGGCCGTCCAGGAAGAGAGCTTGCCCGCGCTATGAACTGCGATCAGAGCGGTCGCGAGCGCCCCCGCATACGCAAGGCTGAGGAAGAACGCGCGTATCGGCTTGTTGAGAATGTATTGCTCGCGGCGGCAGGTGATTAACAGCAGGTAACCGGGCAACGCAATGCCCAAGGCCGACAAGGCATCGCGCACGTCTAATCTCTTATAAAAAACAGAAGCGCTGGCCGCCAACAACCCCATCACGAAAACAGTGGCGAGATTGAGCCGCGTGACGCGCTTGAGATAGCTGCCGAGGCGCGTAGCAAATTCCGCAGGCCCAACCACCATCATCGGTTCGACAATCAAAGCGTTATGCACTGCGGCAAGTATCAAGCAAACAGACCAGGCCACGGAGTAGGCACCGTAGCCCTCGCCGCTGAGCCAGCGAGCGAGCAACACGTTTAGCGCGAAGTTAGTTCCCGAAAAAGTCGCCTGGTCGGCGATACTCGCTAAGACACCGCCCAACAGCGGTCTAAGGCGCCCCACTCAATAAGCGCCTTTAGCGCTGAGAACGGTTTGGGTGGTGCGTAAGAGGATGTAGATGTCCAGCCAGGGAGACCAGTTGCGAATGTAGTATGTGTCTTCCACTTCCTGCACTCTTAAATCGCCATCGCTGCGCGCGGTTACCTGCCACAAACCGGTTATGCCGGGCATAACGCTGGCTCTCAGATGGCGAAAGCTGGCGGGAAATTGATCCAGATGATAATACGGAAACGGTCGCGGGCCCACCAGACTCATTTCCCCGCGCAGCACGTTCCAGAGTTGCGGTAACTCATCCAGGCTGTAACGCCGCAAGAACCAGCCAATATGCGGCAAAACGCGCGGGTCTTTCTTCAGCTTGAAATAGCGCAGCCAGTTGAGCTTCTCTTCCGGATCGCTCTCCAGATATTCGGCCAGCAGCTTTTCAGCGTCGCGGTGCATGGTTCGTAATTTCAGCATGGTAATGCGTCTGCCATTCGGACCTTCGCGCTCCTGCCGAAACAGAACAGGGCCGGGGCTCACAATTTTGATCCAGATGGCCGCCATTGCGAGTACCGGCAGCGAAGCGAGAAACGCGGGCGCGGCAATGGAGTAATCCAGCACCCTTTTCAGAAAACGGTTGCCCGGCACGAGGAGGTTTTTTTTCACTTCCAAACCAAGTACGCCGCCTAAATCGCGCGAGGTAATCCACAGGCTTTGGATACCAAACAGATCAGGCACAATGATGATGTTGGCGAAGGACAAACCCTGCACCAGCTGCGACAGATGCGCCCGGCCGATGCCAGGAAGTGCTACCAAGGCGACCTTTGCGCGTCCGGCGAAAGCTTCGGCTGCGGATAACGGGCCCACCACTGGCACGCCATGAATCTCACTGCCCCACTTCGCAGGATTGTCGTCTAGGATGGCCACGGGCACAAAGCCAAGATCGCTTTCTCTTTTGAGCGTTTTTACCACCATGGCGCCCGTGCTGCCGCCGCCCAGCACTAGCATAGGCACGCCGCAGATCCCGCGGGCGATCAAAAACTTGCGCAGCGGAGCTTCCAACGCCGGCGCCAAAATCAGCGCGAAAAACATGGTGAGCAGCAGCACGCCGCGCGACCATTGATGATCTTGGAACGCGTAATTCCAAGTGAGCAGCACGACGAACACGCTGAAGGTGGCATACACACGCCCACGGATGCGCTGCACGGCCCCCATGCCGTAACCCGGGTACAAACCCATCCAGTAATACGCCAGCGGGAGTGTGAGGACGCCCAGCGCTAAGCCTTGATACTGCGCGCGGGCTAAAGCGATAGGAAAAATAGAGTGCAGGTAATAGCGGGCCATGCAACCCAGTAGCAAGGCGAGTTCCAATGCCACCACGTCAATCAGCACGATAGCGGCGGTAGCCCACGAACGCTGTTTGACCTCAGGAAGCACGAGGATTTGTTCAGCCGCTGCTGCACTCATTCATTCGCGCCTAAACATTCCATTTTCATCAATTAGCTTATCTAACGAGGCTGATTTATGGCGCGATTATAGATGTCCAGCAACTGTTCATAGTTTGTATTGGCGTTGAAATTCTGCTCAAAACTGGCCCTTGCGCCCGCGCGCCGCCTCGCCATGTTCTGCCCTAATTCGCCGTAATTTTGCAAAAAATCAGTCAAAGCGCCCGAATCCGGAAACGGTAGTTTAATGCCGTTTACGTCCTCGATAATCAACTCAATGAGCGAGCCCAGCCCGAAAGCCACCACCGGCGTTCCGCACGCAAAAGCTTCCAACACCACCATGGGCATACCTTCGTACCAGCGGGAAGGGAAGACCAAGAACGCCGCGTCCTGAAGCAATTGAATCGCGCGCGAGTGTTCGCACGGGCCGAGATACTCGACACTTTTCAAAGCGGCGACGCGCTCTCGAACAACCGACTGCAGGGGACCATCGCCAATGATTTTCAAAGGAATTGTGTGGGGGCACGTGCTCCACGCATCGAGCATCGCCGCAATGCCCTTCTCTTCGGTGAGGCGCCCGATAAATAATGCGTAGCCGCCGTTTCCGCTGCCAACGCCTGGATCTTCAGCCAGGAAATTCGGCTTAACCACAATACGCTCCGCCGGCAGACCGCCTTCCCGGAACTTGTTGCGAGCGAATTGCGTAAGTGCGATGTAAGTATGAATCTTTCGTTGATATGTGCCAGCTAAACCATGCACAGCCAACATGGTGCTCACGGCGGCACTGGTGAGCAGGCTGCCGCGGTAGCAGCGGTGCGTAATGGCAGGGAGCTTGACTGATTTTTTCAAGCACAGTTCGCAAATGTCGCCTTGGCGATAGCAGGTGGCGGCGGGACACAACAGGCGATAGTTGTGCAACGTTTGCACGACGGGTACCTGTCTCGCCGACGCCGCATAGTAAACCGCTGGCGAAATCAGCGGCAGAGTGTTGTGCACATGCACCACCTCAATGCCTTGCTCCTCCAACAGTTTGCCGATATCTCGATATGTCTCCTGACTCCAAAATGTGTAAAGCCCCCGTTGCAAGGCGGACATTCCGGTGAGTTGGTCGTTGTGCACGGTGTATTGAAACACTTCGTGGCCATGGCTAATGAGCATGGCCTGTTCCGCTGCCACCACGCGGTCTTCCCCACCTGCTTGTTGGTAGAAATTATGAACCTGCAGAAGCTTCATAGCGCCGGACGGCGTGCCGAGGTTGGCACAAAGTAGGGGCGTATGTTTGCTACCCGCGGCGGCAAGTCAGATTTCATGTAAGGAATGGGAATAGATGCGGGCAGATACATGATCCGTTTGCGGTGTGACACAGCGGCTAACGCGGCCAGCAAAACAAAACCCAAATTCTCCGCGTGCCCCGCTCCCGCCAAAATGTTTTCAGTTGAAAATCCAGCTAGAAACGCTGGAATGAAGATTAGCAGCGGTCGCGCATGGCCCAGACGATCGCGGCGTACTCCCTGGAATGCGTACAGGATGATCGAGAAAATAAAGACGAACCAGAGGCCAAGTCCTACGCCGCCCCATTCGTAGAGAATACGCAACCACTCGTTGTGTACAGCGCGATTTGGATCGCCAACCCCGCGCACCAAAGTTCCACGCAACAGACGGCCATTGGAGGTGCCATGGCCGAACGTCAACTGCAGCAGAGACGATTCTGCAATCGCCTTAAAGGCACGTTGATAGAGATTCTTGCGAAAGACATATGTACCGACGCCGGTAGAGCGCATGTTGCCTTCATACACGGCATTGATGGTATCGGCCAGGCGATTCAGGCGGGCGCCTTGGGAAATGGCCTGCAATAGCACGTCTTTCTCTGCCACCAAACCGACTACTAGAAGAATGATAGACGCCACACCCAATAACTTCAACCATGGGCGGGAATACGAAACGAGCAGGGCCACAACGGTAGACAAAATCAAGCCGATGACATAGATCCGGCTACCATCGAGTACCACTCCTATGAACAGCGCAATGCAGACGAGCCAGCGTACCGCAAAATGCAGCGTTCTTGTTCCGAGGGCCATAGCGAACAGGGCCGTCAGCAGCGAGGCATATCCCTGGGCGGTGGTGAAGCCGGTGAATCGATGCGGTGAATCGCCCCAGTTCGGAAGCAACACCGTGCGTAATACGCCTATGATCAGCACGCCGATTGTGGCCGGAACAAGAACAGCGGAAGGTGTTAGATAGCCAGCCTTGGTGGCCCGCATGAAGCCCAGACAGATAAGGAACGAACCCAGCATCTCAACAGTGAGCTTCGCCGCCGATAACGGAAATAAAGACCAAAAGCTCGCGATCCCCGAATAGACAACCAGCAATAGCCATGCCACGGGCGCCAGCACAACTTTCCCATGGCCCGCATAGAGCTTTAACCGCCACAAAAGCACAATGGGGTAGCCGATGCCTTTCATGGCGTTCATAATGCCGATGCTGTTGTCGCCCGAATAGAAATCGACCGCCGAGAGCATAATGTAAGCCACGATGCTCCAGCGTAGCGGCGCAAAGATGGCAATACAGAACAGCACCACGAAGACGGCAATCGGAAGGTTTTCCATCTAGCGGCCCACGCAACCGTTCACGGCATTTCCAATCAGATCGGCAACGCGCTCAGGACTGAGTTCAGATGCCAGTTTGCGGCCGTACACCCGCATTGCTTCCAATTCCGCCGCACTGGTGTTCATCATTCGGTCAATGGCCCGGTAAGTATCTTCGGCGTTGTCAGGCCGGAAGATCCAACCGTTGCGGCCTTCTTGAATCAACTCGTCAACCGCCTGCGCGTAAGCGCTGCCGAGGACGGGCAATCCGGCGAGTAAGGCCTCGTTAACCACGACGGCCCAAGTATCGGCCAAGGTGGGTAACACGAAGACCTCGGCAGAACCGTAAATTTCCGGTAAATCGTCATACTGGAAAACGCCCAGAAACTCTAGCTTAACGTTGCCCGCGAGCGGGAGTTTGGATAGCGGAACTCGAAGCGGCCCATCGCCTGCTAAAGCCACGTCAATCTCTTGCGACGGATGATCGACAGCCCATTGCGACAGAACCTTTAGAAAAGGAATGAGACCCTTGCGCTCTACGAATTGGCCGCAGTACAAAAGACGCCGCGCCTTATTGGCCCGACGTGCCAGAGGTGTGGTGGCGAAGCGGTCGATGTCTGTGGTGTAGGCAATCTTGAAAATTTTGTCGGGCGGCGCACCGATGCTCTCCAAATAATTCACTGCGCTGGTTCCCACTGCCAGAAATGCGTCAGCATGTTTCACGAAGAGCCGGCGGGCGGCGTGACGCATCCAACCGCGCCCACTCTCGGTTGACTCTGCGGCCTCGGCCCAAATAATCAGACGAGTGCGCGGATTCAATTTTCGATATGCAATGGCCAGCGTGGTTCGCGCACCCATTTCGGCGGAGATGATTACGTCGGGCGAGAAGCGCCGTAGCTGCTGCAGGGTGTCCAGCGGAACGTGCACCTCGAGCGATTCGCTGAATCCGCGCGGATGGTGCCAAATGCCTTTGGTTGTGTAGGTGTTTTGCACCACCACGTCCAAATCGTCCCAATCCACCTTCCATGGCCGATTGTGCTCCATCGGCGTTGAGAGAAAAACACGCAGCGCCCGATAACGACGCGCGAGCACATGGATGACAGGCTTGTGATAAGGCGGAATTACGTTAGTTAAGAAAGCCACACGCAGCGCGCTACCTTGGGCCGGTGGCGCATATGGGTCTAACTCAGACGAACTCATGGGCAGCATCAGCAATCGTCCGCGCCACTGTCGTAACTTGGCCACAATCTGTTTACGAAGAGCGGTGAAGGGCTTCATGGCGCGCCGCGCTTTGAAATCACAGCCGATGTTCAGACGTTGATAGAGTCGTGCAGCCGACCAGAACCACTCGCCTTTTTCCACCACGTGCCGGTACGGAAACTCTGAGCGGAATGTGCAGTAGAAACCGCGCGCCTGCTTTTGCGCCCGTAAAGTTCCCTTGCTTTCAAAATCCCAAGGCGACTCATCTTTGTTCAACAACGCGAGCAGATCTAGCCGATTCCAAATAGAGGCCTGCAAAGAAACACGAAAGGGCGCGAGCCGGTGTTGTTCGCCAACGCCCGGCCAATCTGCGACTTTGATGGTCGGAGCGGGATTGGGGTGAAGACGCAGGGCGGTTCCTTTACGCTCGTGCATCTTTGCCAGTTGACCTAAGACCTGGCCTGTGGAAACCGGCTGGCAAAGAAAGAAGTCTTCCAAAAGCAGCAGCACGTTCTCGGACTGTACATGATTTAGAAAGTAGTGCAAACTGCTGCTCCAAGTTCTATTTGGACCGGCGCATAGAGTTTGCACACCATCAAAACTGGCCTGCGACGTCTGCGTCCCAAGATAAACGGGGAACGGACAATCGGACCAATATTGCCTGAACAAGTGAAAGAACGGAACCCAAAGATCCCGGTATCCATCCGAAGAGACAACCAAAACCGCGCACGAAGGCACTGCGGTCGCTTTAGTTGAGCTGCTCAGGATTGGAGTAGTATTTGCGGTAATCGCTGTAATAGTAGTAGTCGTTGGTGCTGCCTTTGTCTACTTCATTTAAGACCAAGCCAATGACGTTCGCACGTAGGCGTTTTAAGGTGGCCAGCACAGTCGCTACGGCACGGCGGCTGGTTTGTCCCGCACGAGCCATCACCACAACGCCGTCCACCGATTTCGCCACTTGCATAGCTTCTGCAAAGCCAAGCAGCGGTGGGGCGTCCACCAGAATCAGATCGTATTCTTTTGAGGCTTCGTCAAGGATATCCATCATCATGGAGCCAACCAGATCGGAAGCGCGGCGGGAGGCTGTGCCAGACGGTACGACGTCCAGATCGGGCCACTGCTCATTCTTAACGATCGTTTCTTTCCATCGGAACTCGCCCAGTAAAACGTTTGATAAGCCCAATGAGCCATTCAGGTTCAGCTTTTTGTGAATGCTTGGCCGGCGCAAATCGGCGTCAATAATGAGAGTCTTCTTACCTTGTTCCGCGTGAGCAATCGCCAAGTGAATAATCGCGGTTGATTTGCCCTCGCCGGGTGTCGCGCTGGTGATGAGCAACGATTTTACCGAGCGGTCTAAATCGGGCAGCAAGATGGAATGGCGCAGCGTGCGTATGGCTTCTTCGTAAGAAGAAATGCCCTCGTAGCCAGCGTTCGGGCTGGCGCCGCGCAATTTCTTTTTCTTGGTTTCGGCTTCTTCCTTTTTGTAGCGGATGATGCCTTGACCGAACATCAATTCTTCGTCAATCGGTTCTGGCGCCGCTTCGAGTGAGTTTGGACCCGCGCCTGGGTGAATCAGGCGGCGCATTTCCTTTACGGTGGGCAGTGTGCCAAGCACGCTTGTATCGAGCGCACGCGCTACTTGCTCCGGATCGCGAATCGTGTTGTCCATCACGTCGGAGAGGATGGCGGTGCAAATCGCCAGTACTAGCGATCCGATAAAGGCCAAAAGCAAATTGAGTTTCGTGCGCGGAAAGACCGGCGAGTCCGGGGGACGCGCGTAATCGGCAATGCGCATCGAGTTGTTTTGAAAGGTGGAGTTGATGCCGGTGACCTGAACACGCTTAACCAAATCGTTATACATCGATCTGTCGTTTTCCGCCGCGCTCTTTAGGGTTTGATACTCACCGGAGTGGCTGTTGAGCTTGTCTAACTCGGCCTTCTCGTTCGCAACCTCTTTGGCCAGCATTTGTTCTTTGTTGATGGCTTCGCGATATTCAGAATCGACGCGGGCATTCACGTTCTTGCTTTCTTCCGCGATTTGGCGCTCCAGTTCATTTACTTCATTCGCTGCTTTTCGGTATTGTTGGGCGTTCGGACCGTAGATGGCAGCCACGTTCGCCAAGTCACTCTTGGCCCGGTTGAGTCGGTCTCGCAGAACGTTCAGTTCTTCGGCACGGGGCGAGTTCATTTCTGCCGCTGATCCGCCGTTTTGCAGTGAGTTGAACGCCGCTTCCTTCTTTACCCGGTCTGCCTGCGCAGCGGTGTAGGCCTCGTTCAATTGTTTGATGCGGTCCGCGGTTAGTGAGGATTTCTCTTCAGGGTTGACGACGTTCATCCCCTTCTCAAATGCCGCCAGGTCCGCGCTGGATTTCTCCATTTTGGCTTTGTAGCCGTCCAACTCTTTCTCAATGTAGTCGGTGAGCGCACCAGAACTCCTCACCTTGATATCGAACGTGTGTTGTAGGAACGAACGGGCAATATCGTTGGCAACATCGGCTGCCAGCTTTGGGTCGGCCGAGCGATAGGAAATGTCGAGCAGGTAAGTGTTGATCGGCCGATTGACCTCCAACTGTTTCAGCGAAATGGGCGCGCCTAACTTGCGGCGGATATTTTCGCCACCTAACCGATCGAACTGGCTTTCCAACTGGAGAAGGTTATACCGCTCAGCCACGGGCCGAACCACGGCATCTGACAAAATAATTTCGCGCTGAGTAGCCAGATACGAGTCGGCATCATCGCCGTTTGAGACCTGAGCGGATTCCGGTCCCACCACACTGGTATCAGCACGCCGGTCCACATCGATTTTCGCCGTCGCTTCATAGATAGGCGTCATCCGCGCGGAGATGAGATAGGTAGCCAGCAAACACGTAGCAACGAAAGCGATGATCTTCCAGCGTTGCCGCCAGATAACCAGCAAATAGTGTGTGGGCGAAACCGCCGGTTGCGCGGCTTCCATTTCCGGATATTGTCCTGGAACCACATACGGCTGGAGGCGCCCGTATTCGGCTAAGTCTTGTGGTGGCCTCTCTAGTTCTCTCATCGGATACTCGCTTTGTTCTTTCCTGAATCGCTATCTAATGCCAAACCAAAATGCCTGTGCCGGTGGCAGTGCCAAAACCGACGATGCGTTCAATGATCGTATTGGTCAGCCGCTGCCCTTTATTGTCGGGTACGTAAAGGATGTCGTTGGCTTGTAATGCGACATCCGGCCCCTTCCGATCCATAATCTTCGCCAGTTCAATAGTAATTTCGTTGCGGGCGCCTTTGCCACCTTCCCGGCGGTAAATGAAAGCTTGCTTTTTCGCATAGGGAAGTAAACCCTCGCTCATGGCAATCATTTCAAAGACAGTGGTCTCGTCACCCTGCTGAATCGGATAAATGCCAGGCTTCTTTACGTTGCCCACCATATAAACTTTGCCGGCGGGTGGCACACGAATTTCCTCGCCGCCCACTAGTGTGATATTCAGTGCCGGATCGGCTTCCACCATCAGCCCGTTGAAAGAAATTCGTTCCACTAATGCCGGACCCGTTGCCCCCGGCGCGCGCGGACGGCTCACCAACACTTCCGCACCGTGATCTGACGTCAACCCTTCCGCACGAGCCAGAGCATCGAGTAGCGTCACGGAGCCGACGGCCTGAAATGTGATCGGCCTTTTCACCGCGCCCATCACGCTAACCGGCTTGCTGCGGTATTCCAACACTTGCGCCGAAACAACCGGCTGCACCAAAATCTCATCCCTGATCAAGGCACGCTGCACATCCTCTTCGATCTCTTGGGGATCACGGCCACTGGCTGCAATCGGTTCCTTCAACAAAGGAAGCTTCAGATACCCAGCCGTGTTAACTCGGAAACTTCTAGTCAGGTCAGGGCAGTCGGAAACGGAAAAAGCGATCAGATCGCCCGGACCGAGCTTCTGCGAAGGCAGACCATCCACGCTCTGAGCCGGTGCCGGAATTGAATTAGTCGGTAGTTCAGTTACGTTGATCAGCGGGCCGACCGAAGTCGGGTCGGAGTTGGGAAACTGATCGAGGGAGAGCGGTTTGTGATTTTGCGCCGTCGCCACCATGGCGAAAGAAAGGAGCAAGGTTGCGAAGATTCTCATCGAAAAGCTCACCTGTCTAGGATCTCACTTTAAAATCCAGATCCATTGGTTTCAATTAGTTATCAGCACTTATGGCAAAGCGGTTCCACCGAAATGCTGCGGTGGGCAAAGCTCCCAGGCTACTGTCAAAGATACGACTCACGATGACTCTACCAATCAAAAATAGCACTGTCAACACTCTTTAAACGATCTACCTTATAGAAATGTAAGTACTTAAAGGAGTCGACTACTCTCAGTCGCAAATTCGGGATAAGGATTCGATCAGCCGCACGATGCAACAATGGGTTCTGTGCCCGTCGAATCTCTAGTCCAAATCGATTCCCCGGAACCACGCCGCGCGCAACCGTCGCTGCCGGTTTGGTTGAGAAAAGGACGCACCCACTTCGAGTCTGTCGATGCGTTAAAGCGGCAGTTGCGGGGGCTCCATCTGCATACGGTCTGTGAATCGGCGCGTTGCCCGAACATCCACGAGTGCTTCCATCGCGGTGCGGCCACGTTCATGATTCTGGGCAACCTGTGCACACGCGGCTGCGGGTTTTGTTCAGTGCCCAAGGGCTCTCCCAGCAAGAAGGAATTTTTCCTCGACCCGGAAGAACCGCAGCATGTAGCTGAGATGGCGGCTGAAATGAAACTGAAGTACGTGGTCATCACTTCGGTGAATCGCGACGATCTTGACGATGGCGGCTCGGTTCATTTTGCTGAAACCGTGCGTGCGGTCCGTCAGGCTCTGCCCGACGCGCAAGTGGAGGTGTTGACACCCGACTTTGAAGGCAATATGAATGCCGTGGCGCACGTACTGGACGCGGGTCCGCATGTTTTCAACCACAATATGGAAACGGTGGGGCGCTTGTATCGCCGAGTTCGACCGCAAGCCAATTATCAGCAGTCTCTCGATGTGCTGCGATTCGCCAAGCAATACCGCCCGCAGGCGCTCACCAAATCCGGTTTGATGGTAGGTCTGGGCGAAACGGAAGAAGAGACGCAAGAACTCCTGCGCGACGTGCAGAACGCCGATGTTGACGTGGCCACCATTGGCCAATATCTACAACCGACGCGCCGCAATTTGCCGGTTGCTGAATATGTTACGCCTGAGAAGTTTGAACGCTATCGTTCGTTCGGCATGAGCATTGGTTTCAAAATGGTGTTTAGTGGGCCTTTTGTGCGCAGTTCTTATATGGCAGATCGCGTGAGCGAAGAGGCCGAACAGCAGCATGGCTGATCGAGCGAGAGCTGCCCATTATCGGCGGCTCACTTTACATACCGCTCTGGCCCTTTTCAGCGCGCTACTTCTTCTTTTTCTGTTTCCCAATTTTGATTTTCACTGGCTGGCACCGATAGCTTTGACGCCACTTTTAATTGCTCTGGCGCGGACGCCCATTGCCTGGCAGCGCTTTGCGATTGGGTGGGCCGCCGGCATCTTCTATTGGTTTTTTCTTTGTAACTGGATCCAGTTCGTCTTGGAAGTTCACGGCGGCATGGGCCGTTGGGGCGGCTGGGCTTCGTTCGCGTTGTTCGCCGTACTCAAGGGTTTGCACATGGCGGTGTTTGGTTGGCTGGCTGGCTTTCTGATCAATCGTTCCTACGCAATTCTCACTGTGGCCGCCTTGTGGACAGGCCTGGAACGTACTCATGCCACGTTCGGCTTTACGTGGCTTGATTTGGGCAACGCGGGGATTAATATGTCTTTGCCCTTGCGGTTGGCTCCGTTTGTCGGTGTTTACGGTTTATCGTTTGTCTTCGCCATGTTGAGCGCTGGGTTGGCGCTAGTGGTATTGCGACGGCCGCGCATCCAGCTCGCTCCGCTTTTCGTGTTGCCGCTTCTATGGCTGCTGCCGGTGATTCCTGAAGATGTGCATGGCACACAGAAAGCTCTCATGGTGCAGCCCAACGTTGATCCGGAAACGACTTGGACGCCCACGACACAGGATCAAACCGAACACGATCTCGTAACGCTCTCTAATCTTGCTCCGGCGCCTATAGTGATCTGGCCTGAGTTACCTGCGCCGCTTTACTATTACTCTGATCCAGATGTCCACCGCGACGCCGTTAACATTGCCCGCACGCATGGATATTTCTTGTTTGAAACCGTGGCCTATACCGCCGATAATCATCCTCTGAATTCCGCAGTGCTGCTTGGTCCGGATGGAAATGAAATCGGCCGTTACGACAAAATCGATCTGGTTCCCTTTGGTGAGTATGTTCCGCCCGTTTTTTCTTTCGTCAATCGGGTGACGCAAGAAGCCGGCGACTTTGTTCCAGGCGAAGCCATCAAGGTTCTTCCCGCAGGTGCCCAGAAGCTTGGGGTTTTTATCTGTTACGAAGCGGCATTCCCGGACTTAGTGCGGCAGTTTGTGGCCGCCGGCGCAGATGTGTTGGTGAATCTTTCTAACGATGGTTACTTCGGCCACACTCCCGCACGCGCCCAGCACCTTTTGATCGCCAGGATGCGCGCCGTGGAGAACCGCCGCTTTCTGATTCGTTCTACCAACGATGGGCTGAGTGCCGTGGTTGACCCGGCCGGGAAAATCGTGCAGCATCTTCCCGCTTTCCGCCAAATGGCCGAGATCATTCGCTACGCCAATATCCGAGAGACAACGTTCTATACGATAGGCGGAGATTGGTTTGCCTGGGGCTGTCTGGTAGTGAGTGTCGGGTTGTGCCTTTGGCAGCAGCTCTTAGCGAATCGGTACCGCGCCTTCGTTCAGAATCGTCAAATTTGAAACAGATGGCTCAAGATCATGGCTGAAAAAGCAATCGTTGCGGTGATACAAGCGGGTACTTCGCTGTTTAATACTCCGCAAACCATGGAAAAAGTCGAGCACTATTGCCGACAAGCGGGGCAAGCAGGTGCGCAGCTTGCTGTTTTTCCGGAGGCATTCGTGGGTGGCTATCCGAAAGGCATAGGCTTCGGTGCCCATGTCGGTTCTCGCTCAGACGCTGGCCGAGAACAGTTCCGCCGCTACTTCGAATGCGCCATCGACGCCGCTGGTCCCGAATCAGTTCGCTTATCGGAAATCGCCGCCGACCATCATCTCTACCTCGTCATAGGCGTCATTGAACGAGCCGGTGCAACCCTTTACTGTTCTGCTTTTTTCTACGGTCCAGAAGGTAAACTCGTGACCAAGCACCGCAAGCTTATGCCCACCGCTTCCGAGCGTCTGATATGGGGACAAGGCGACGGGTCTACCATGCCTGTTGTGTCTACCAATTTCGGCACACTCGGCGCCGCCATCTGTTGGGAAAACTACATGCCGTTGTTTCGTGCCGCCATGTACGCCAAAGGCGTCAACCTCTGGTGCGTTCCCACGGTGGATGACCGACTCACTTGGCCAGCCACAATGCAGCATATTGCCATCGAAGGACGCTGCTTCGTTCTCAGTGCCTGTCAGTATCTCTTGCGATCTGACTGTCCCGCGGACTACGATCCCATCCAAGGCAACTTACCTGACACTCAGTTGATCAAAGGCGGCAGCATGATCATTAGCCCCCTTGGCCAAGTTCTTGCTGGACCACTCCGAGATGCGGAAGGCATTCTCACTGCCGAACTCGATCTGAAAGACATTGTGAGAGGAAAGTTTGATCTCGATGCGGTAGGTCACTACGCGAGGCCAGATGTCTTCTCCCTGTCAGTGAATGAGAAACAGAACGACGCTGTTCACTTCGAACTATGAAACGCTGAGAATTTCTGTGGCACTATATCTTTGCATGGCCATTTCCTGGAAAAGTACCTTTGCCCTTGCTTTCGGTTTTCTCCTTCCAATAACTTCGTCCGCGCAGTACAAACCCGAACTGCGACTCCCCGATTCCGTTGCACCTACCAGTTACCAAGCCGACTTGACCCTCGACCCGGCGAATGATACTTTTTCGGGTTCTATTTCGATACACATCGATGTAAGGCAGCCGGTGAAAACGATCTGGCTGAACGGGACGGATATCTCCGTTTCGGAGGCTTCTCTCAAGGTGGGTGGTCAGAGTTCGAGTGCACAAGCCTTTCCCAATGGAGAAGACTTTGTGGGGCTGAACTTTACCTCGGAAGTCCCCAGAGGAAAGGGGGAACTCACCATTCGCTATACGGGCAAAGTTCGCCAGCAAAATAGCTCAGGCATATTCAGCATGGAGGATAACGGTAACAAGTACATTTTTACGCAATTTGAATCCACCGACGCTCGCGGCGCATTCCCTTGTTTTGACGAGCCTTCCTATAAGGTGCCGTGGCAGCTCACATTGCATGTGCCAGCTTCCGACACGGCTATTAGTAATACGCCTATCGAACGCGAGCGAACCGACGGCGCGATGAAGACGTACGAGTTTGAGCAAACCAAACCGCTGCCTAGCTATCTCGTTGCCTTCGCCGTGGGTCCTTTTGAATACGTGGATGCGGGCAAGGCTGGCAAGAACCAATTCCCAGTTCGCATTGTCGTTCCCAAGGGGCACGCGAACGAAGCGAAATATGCAGCCGAAGTTACAGCCACCATCCTCAATCGCCTGGAAGACTACTTTGGCATTCCATTTCCTTACAAGAAGTCCGATCAAGTTGCCATTCCTGTGACTTTTGGTTTCGGAGCTATGGAAAATCCAGGAATGGTCACTTACGGCCAAAGTATTTTACTGGGTGATCCGGCGCGCGACACAACGGGTCGACAGCGCGAGTATGCCTCGACGGCGGCTCACGAATTGGCCCATCAATGGTTTGGCGATCTGGTAACAACGGCGTGGTGGAACGACATTTGGTTGAACGAAGCATTCGCCACTTGGATGGAACAGAAAATAATCGCTGAATGGAAACCCGAGTGGAAGACTCGCGTTGCCGACGTAGAATCAAAACTCTTTGCGGAGGGGCAGGATAGCCTCATCTCCGCCCGCAAGATCCGTCAAGAGATCACAAAGAAGGACGATATCAGCAACGCGTTCGATGGAATCACCTATCAAAAAGGCGCCGCGGTTATCGGCATGTTTGAGAACTACATCGGTCCAGCGGAATTCCGAAAGGGCGTGCAGACCTATCTCAAGCAATACGCCTTTAAGAATTCCACGGCGCCCGAGTTCCTCGATTCTATTAGCAGTGCCAGTAAGAAGAATGTGACTAAGGCCTTTTCCACGTTCTTGAATCAGGCTGGCGTGCCCGTCGTGTCCGCTTCACTCGATTGCGGACAGCCCACTCCTGTCCTGCACCTGGAACAACATAGATCGTTGCCATTAGGCACCAAGAGTGAGCAACCGGAAACGTGGGAGATTCCAATTTGCATCCGCTACCCAGGCGCAAGTGGCCACGAAAAAACTTGCATGCTCATGGAACAGCCCAAGCAAGACATGAAGCTCAATGCGAAAAGCTGTCCGGCATGGGTGCAAATGAACGACAATGCGATTGGTTATTACCAGGCGGCGTATCAAGGAGAGCTATTCAAGAAGCTGACAGGTGATGAAGCGGCGGGCAGCATGAGCACCCTAGAGCGAGTCGATTTCATGGGGAACGTTCGTTCTGGTGTCGCCTCCGGCCGGTTGCAGCTTGCCGATGAACTGAAGCTGGTGGAAGTATTCCATTCGGATGCAGACCGCCGCGTCGTGGAGTCCGCAATTTCCATAGCGCTGCAGCAATCCTCGTCGAATCCGTTCCCGAAACCGTGGGTGCCCGTCAACTTGATGCCCAACTACCGGCATTTTGTAGAAAGCAATTTCGGGCCGCGTGCGCATCAGGTGGGCTGGATTCCCAAAGGCGATGAGATTGACGATGTACGCTTGCTGCGGCCCGCATTGTTGGAAGCCGTGGCCATGTTCGGTGGCGATCAAGAACTCGCGAAACAAGGGCGCGAACTGGAAGAGAAGTGGATGCAGCACCATTCTTCCATTGATCCCAATCTAGTGGGTTCCGTTCTCGATACGGCCGCCTACTATGGCGACAAAAGCCTCATGGATCGTTATCTGGCCGAGTTGAAGAAAACCACCGACCGGGAAGATAGGGAACGTCTCGAGATTGCGATGATCTTCTTCCGGGATCCAGCGGCGATTAGCGAGGCTATGAATGCGGTCCTTACCGGCGAAGTTCCCTTCATCGAGGCGGGCGGTTACCTGCTGGTGTATGGAGGCGCAGCTTCTAACGAGACCAGCAAGATGGCGTTTGACTTCATCAAGGCGCATTATGACGAAATTCTGGCCAAGCGTCCAACTGGTGGTGGATTTGATTTCGCCGCTCTTTTGCCGCGCTCTGGCGGATCTTTTTGCGATGCTCAATCCAAGGCCGAACTCAAGGACTTCTTCGAACCGCGAGTGGATAAGCTACTCGGCGGACGCCACACGCTGAATCAAACGCTCGAAGGAATAGACGTCTGCATCGCCACACACTCGGCCGAGTTGCCCAGCTTGGAAGCGTTCTTGCGCAAATACTAAGTCTTTTGCTTCTCTGCGGTGGTCTTGACTCGACGTGTCTTGATAGCCTTCTTGAAGTCTTCGAAATCATCGTTGGTGACTTCCGCGTAACGCAACGCGAACTTGACGATGGATTTGATCGTTCTATCCGGGCTGCCGATGTAGCCTTTGATTTCGAGTGCATCGCCTGATCGAACATGTCCTCGTGCCAGTACTTCGCCTGCCACGCTGGCCAAGCTATTTAAACCGTCGCCGCGCAAAGTCGCCAGTTCCACAGAACCCTTGTGGTCGTTTAACTGGCGCACCAGATAATCGTTGTCGCCCACGTGCGTCCAACCCAAGAGTAAGTCCGAGATTGCTTGGATCCGATGCTGTCCTTCTACCACGCGTTTTCCCTGATGGTCGTAATGCGTGTGCTTTAAGTAAGGGGCATAGGCGGAATGCGTCTCCTGCTTGATCTGCAAAAACAGCGGATCGCTCTCGCCGTTTTCCATCAGTACAACGTAGTCCCGCAGCGCCACGCTCCCAGTCCCGACGATCTTGAAGGCCACGTCGCATGGGGTGAAGAAGTGGAACAAGTGTCGGCGCTCCGGCGAAAGCGTTTCCGCGTACGCGGGCAGGGCGTCCAAGACAGCTTGTTTTTCCGTGGCGTTGACTCGCCACAGCACGTGCTCAACAGGCTTGAAACAAACATGGCCGTTGCCGTCGTTCCGGGTGTACTTTTTGAGCAGATCGGCAGGTGTGGCGCGTTCGGCCTGCTTAAGCGCTTGGTTCACAGCCGGCGCCTTTTCGGGCCGGCGAATGATATGGCGTGCGGCCGTCAGCAGCGGCTGTTCAGCCAACATTTCGAGAGTCTGGCAATAGCCTGTCGAGAAAGCTTCCACTGCTTCCGTACAGCCGGGTGCTTTGTGTCCTGCCTCAACGCCCGCCAGCACTAAGCTCGCGGCCATCCGCTTGACGTCCCATTCCCACGGTCCTTCAATCGTCTCATCGAAGTCGTTCAGATCGAAGACCAAGTGGCCGTCCGCCGATGCAAAGCAGCCCATGTTCTGTACGTGCGCATCACCGC
>Ga0182012_10002055_pt1 | contig 21923 bp, 20 predicted proteins | sample 612S2SmetaG_FD_120486 | JGI IMG/M metagenome (GOLD analysis project Ga0182012, IMG submission 120486) | Permafrost microbial communities from Stordalen Mire, Sweden - 612S2S metaG | ecosystem: Environmental > Terrestrial > Soil > Wetlands > Permafrost | place: Sweden: Stordalen | collected... | reverse complement strand
TCCTGCGCTTCGTTCACCTTCAGCGCTCGCCCTTCGACATCGTGGCCGTTCAAGGCCTGCATGGCACGCGCCGCATCGGCGCTGGCCATTTCAACGAAGCCGAAACCGCGGGGCCGACCGGTGTCGCGATCATTGATCAGCGCGACAGACTGGACGGGACCGTGCTTCTCGAACAGCGCACGAACCGCGGACTCGTCCATTGAGAACGGGAGATTGCCAACATACATTTTCGTCATGTGAAGAATACCTACTACAAAAGAAACAATCGGCGGGTCAAAGAACCCAGTTTAAGGGAATTCGCCAGCCACCTTGGTATCGAGGAAACCTGCTTTGTGGGTTGTGGCCAAGGTGACGCCGGAGCGGCGCGCTGACCAGAAACGGACCAAGTAGTAATTCACGAACCGCGGTGCATATTACAGCAAATCCCTGAATAGTACGAATATTACTGGGGGCACGGGATCACGGGGCCCGAATTTCCCCTTCCGCGGGGCGGCGGTCCCTCCGAAAGGCGCCAGAAGGACACCACCGGCGGGAAGGGACGCCCGCGGCTCAGCGGCGATGGTGTCGATTGCCGAAACTCGAGCCGAAATCCTGCCGCGACGCACAATCGATGAGCCAGCTCCGCCTCTTCCGGGCCATGGTTGACCATCACGAAGCACCCGCCCGGGCGGAGATTATGGTGAATCTGCCGAAACAGGCGCTCGGGCCGCAGAAGGCTCAGCGGCAAACGCCAAGCGAGGATCGCGCGCGGCGTCAGGAATGGGAACCAGGCGGTGATGACATCGGCGGGCTCGGCATAGCCGAGATAATCGGCCACCACGAAGCGCGCATTCGTCCGCTGACCCACGTAGCCCGCCGCGTAGTCGCTGCGGGTGCGGCCGTCCTTGAACAGCCGGTAACCCTCCACATCCACGCCCACCATCGCGCGCGGCCGGAAAAAAGCCTCGAGCGCGGCCGCATACCAGAAGCTCGCGCAGCCCACGTCGCAGAGCAGCTCCATTCCTTGGGGCCGCACGGGCGCGGTGCCCGGCCACGCGTGGTCGAGGATGTCGAGATATTCGTAGTTGTTGAGGCTCGTCTGCATGCCGAGCTCGGACTCGAATCGCGCCTGGTAACGATCCTTGAGGGCCGCTATTCTTCGCGACTGTTCGGCGGGCAGCGCCGGCAACTCGAGGACGGGAGTTTCGCGAAAGGCTCCGCGCGACCAGCGCAAGCGCTCCGACACCCCGTACCAGAAGCGGTGCCGCAAGGATCGTAGTCGTTGGAGCAAAGAGTACACCCGGTGAAATGCTATTCGGACCGCAGGGCAACGTCGAGGGGCCATTCATGAACAGCGCATCGAGCAACGCATCGAGACGCGCGACGGGCCTGGTCGCCCACGAGCGATATTTCTGGCACGACACCGGGAGCGGCGCCGGCTTTTCGAGCACCAATCAGTACATGCAGCCCGACCGCCACCCCGAGGCGCCCTCCACCAAGCGGCGGTTGCTCGCGCTCCTCGAGGTCAGCGGCATCGCCGATCACCTGGTCCGCATCAAGCCGCGCCCGGCCGAGCGCGAGGAGCTCCTTTACTTTCACACCCCCGGCTATGTCGACCAGGTGCGGGCATTGTCGGCGGCGAACGGCGGCCCGCTCGGAGACAGCGTCACCATCGGCGCGGGCAGCTACGAGATCGCGGTGCTCTCCGCGGGCGGATGTCTGGAGGCTGCCGATGCCGTGCTCAGCGGACGGGTGCGCAACGCCTACGCACTGGTGCGCCCGCCGGGCCATCACGCCGAATCGGCCGCGGGCCGCGGCTACTGCGTATTCGGCAATCTCGTGCTCATGGTCCGCCACGCCCAGCGCAAGCACGGCCTGGGCCGCGTCGCGGTCGTCGACTGGGATGTGCATCATGGCAACGGCACGGAGAGCGCATTCATCGATGACCCCTCGGTGCTCACGCTGTCGATCCACCAGGAGCGGTGCTACCCGATCGACTCGGGGGATCTCCATGTGGTCGGAACCGGCAAAGGCGCGGGAACCAATCTGAATATTCCGCTGCCGCCGGGCTCGGGCCATGACGCCTATCTCGGGGTTTTCGACCAGGTGGTGCTGCCGGCACTGCATCGCTTCCGGCCCGAGCTCCTCGTGATCGCTTCCGGGCTCGATGCCAGCGCGATGGATCCGCTCGGCCGAATGCTGTGCACCAGCGAAACCTACCGGGGGATGGCCGCGCGCGTCACGGCGGCCGCGGAGGATTTGTGCGCCGGCCGGCTGTTGGCCACCCACGAGGGAGGATATTCGAACGCCTACGTACCGTTCTGCGGCTTGCCGATTCTCGAGGAATTTTCCGGGGTACGCACCGACGTGACCGATCCCTATCTCGAGGAACTCATGCAGATGGGCGGGCAGCGGCTGCAGCCCCATCAGGCGTCCGTCATTGCGCAGGCCGCGGCGCTGGTCCCGGGAATACCGCAGGGAGCCTGAACGCGGGCGTCAGCCCCAGACGGCCTTGTGCAGCGAGGCCACCCGCTGAACCAGCGTGGTGGGATCCAACGGCTTGACCAGATAGTCCTGGAATCCGGCCGCCAAGGCGGCGCTGCGATCCTCGGTGCGCGCGAATGCGGTGAGGGCAATCGCCGGCAGCACGTCGGGACCGTAACCCAGTCCGCGCAGACGCCTGAGCAATTGATAGCCATCCTCGCGCGCCATGCCAATGTCGCTGATCAGGATGTTGGCCCCGCTCGCCGCGATCGACTCGATCGCCTTCTCGGCGTTCGGAGCCTCCACCACGGCCGCTCCCACATCGTTGAGAATCCGCCGCGTCAGCTCCCTCGCATCATCGTCGTCCTCCACCACCAGCGCGATGACCTTGGAGAAATCCACGGCGCGCAAAATCTGACTGTCGCTCAGCGAAGGCTCCGGCTCGTTGCGGCTCAAGGGAATGTCGAGCGTGAACGTGGCACCGTGGCCCTTGCCATCGCTCTCGGCCCGGATGCAGCCGCCGTGCACCTCGGTGAGCTGCTTCACGATGGCCATTCCAAGGCCCAGGCCGCCGTGGCTGCGGGTGGTCGTCGCGTCCTGCTGGCTGAATCGCTCGAAAATCCGCGGCAAAAACTCGGTCTCGATGCCCTCGCCGTAATCCCTCACCACCAAGCGGAACGCATCGCCATGCCGTCCGGCCGTCACGTCGACGGCCGCACCCTTCGGTGAGAATTTGATGGCGTTGGTCAAGAGGTTCCAGACGATCTGTTGCAAGCGCGCGGGGTCCGCCTCGATGCGAACGATCTCCTCGTCGCAAGAAAACCGCAGCTCGACCCCGGCGGCCTGCGCCGCGTCGCTCACGCTCTCGATCGTGGCCCTGACGATGGGGTACGGATCGACGGTCTCGATCACCAGCCGCACTTTGCCGAAGGTGATTCCGGCATAGTCCAGAAGGTCCGAGATCATCCGCGCCTGAATGCGGGAATTGCGCTCGATCGCCCTCAGGCCCTGAGTGACCGCCTCCGGCAGTCCAGGCCTGCGGTTCAAGAGCGTCGCCCATCCGAGAATGGCGTTCAGTGGGTTGCGCAGCTCGTGCGACAAGGTGGCGAGGAACTCCTCCTTGAGCCGGTTGCTGCGCTCCGCGGCGGCGCGAGCCGCGCGCTCGCTGCTCAGCAGGCTTTCGCGGGCGCGCTCCGACTGGAGCTGCGCGCTCACATCCTCGGCCACCAAAATACGGGCGCCCGATACGCCCTCCCGTGCGACCTGCCCCTGGATCTCGGCAAGACTCCCGTCCTTGTGCCTGAAGATGAAATGGCCGGAGTAGCGCTCCCGGATCGCCGCTTCCATGACCGCGAGCTCACGCTCGTTGCCGGGCGAATCGCTCAGACACGCCGCGAACTTGCGGCCGATCAATTCGCTGGGTGCGTAGCCCGTGAGCGCACAAAACGCCGGATTGACGCTCTCCAACGTGAGCGCATCATCCAATACCGCGATGGCGACCGGCGCCAGTTCGAACATCGCCCGCAGGCGCGCATCCACCCTGCGCCCGACCAGATCCGCATGCCGCGCAAACAGCAGCGTTCTGACCGTCGCGATCAGCACCGGCGCCTCCACGGGGCGCGTCAAATAACTGTCGGCGCCCGCCTCGAAACCCTGGGTGTAATCGGCCGATTGGGTGAAGGTGGCCGAAAGGTGCAAAATCGGGGTTCCGGCCGTCCGCGGCGAGGCCCGAATCCGCCGACAGACCTCGAATCCATCCATATCCGGCAAATTGATGTCGAGCACCACGAGGTCCGCCAACGGCGCCGCCTCGAGCCCCGCCGCCCCCGTTGTCGCCTCGAGCACTTCATAGCCGGCCGAGCGCAGAACCCGGGCCGTGGCATAGAGGGCCGCGGGATTGTCGTCGACCACGAGAATCCTGATGGGGCCCGATTTTTTGGTGACTTCCCGCGCATCGATCATGACGACGCACCATCCGCCGAGTATCGGCTCGGTATCCGCACGGAGAAGCGCGACCCTTTGCCCACTTCGCTCTCTGCAGCGACGCTACCGCCCAAGAGCTCCGCGAATTTCCTGGCGAGCGACAATCCGAGGCCCGTGCCGCGAAGCCGCTTTTGAATGCGGGTATCGATCTGCACGAAATCCGAAAACAATGCCGGCAGGTGTTCCTTCGAAATGCCGATGCCCGTGTCCGTCACGGCGAATTCGATCGTCTCGCCGTCGTACATGCTGGCGCTTACCCGCACCTCGCCCTCCGTGGTGAATTTCAGCGCGTTGGAGATGAAGTTTCTCAAGATTTGGGCCAGCTTCTTGTCGTCCGTATAGATCGGCGGCAATTGCGCGGGCTCCTCGAATACCAGCGACACCGAGCCCGCGCCCACGATCGGCCTGAACATCCCCCGCAGTGCAGAGAACAGGTCCACCATTTCGAACCATTCCGGCGAGATCGAGATCCGCCCCGCGTCCACTTTGGCGAGGTCCAACAGATCGTCGACCATCTCGGTCAACTCCCGCACGCTCCCTTGCACGAATTTGAGCTGCTTTTCCTGTTCCGCGGTCAAGGGGCCATCGAACCGCGCCAGCAGCAGATCGGACACGCTGGTGATCGACGCCAGCGGCGTTCGAAACTCATGGCTCATGTAGGACAGGAACCGGCTCTTGAGATCCGCCGCCTCCCGCAACTGCAGCGCGTTTTGATCCAATTCGGCGTACAGCGCCACCACTCCCTTGTTGGTCTCCGCGAGCTCGACTTGCAAGCCCTCGAGCTCCTGCTGCAGACGCGCCACCTCCGCGCTGAGAGTGTCTTCGCTCATGAGCGATGACGCGCCACCAACACCGTGGCGTCGTCGCGCTTGCGGGCATGGTCACGGAACAACACGCCGGCAATGACCGCAGCGTGCTTCGAGCAGAGGCCTGGGTAGTCGGTGAGATGCCAGCGCGCCGACAGGCCGTCCGAGTGCATCACCACGACACTATCCTCGGAATAGTCATAATCGAACTGCCGTCCGCGCGCAGACTGCAGACCGAGAGTGCCGTTCAACGACACCAGGCCTCTCGAACGGTGCGGATCGACGATGACGCCCGAAATATTGCCCACGCCCGCGTAATGAAGCTTTCCCTCCGGCGCACGCAATCGCGCACAAGCCCCCACCGCACCCCGGCCGCCGAACAGGCGTCGATCGACAGACTGCATCACGGACACCGGCTCCTCGATGGGTTGCTCTTCGAAGGCCTGAGCCGCGGATCGCGCCGCGGTCGCCGCCAGCGGGCCATGCCCGAGCCCGTCGACGACCAGCATCGCCACGGTCTGCCCGTTGTCAGCGACCCTCCAGCCATCGCCGCATTCCGTCTCGCCCGCCAATGGGACGCACACGGCACCGATCTCCAAGGGCGCGACGCCGGGAGCCGGCCTCCGGCGAGATCCCGTCGCGTCGGAACTGCAGCGGCGGGCGACTCTGGACAGCACGATCGTGCCCTTGCCGGGCTCGGAGAACAGATCGAATTCCGTGGAGAGGCGGGAGGTTGCGCCGAGACCGGTTCCGGAGGTGCCGGCGGTCGAATAACCATCGCGCATGCAGTCGGCGACATCGCGCATGCCGGGCCCCCGATCGATGGCCATGATTTCGAACTGCGGCGTCATCTCATCGTCCAATACCTGAAGCAGCATCTCCCCGCCCCCGCCATGGCGCACGAGATTGGTGGCGAGCTCCGTCGCGATGATCGAGATCTTGCCCACACCTTCCTCGTCGAATCCATGCGTCTGCGCCAGCCTGCCGGCGATGCGGCGGCATTCGCCGATATCGCTCTGCTCGCGCACTTCCGAGCGCAACTGCGCGACCGCCCGGATGACGCGCAGGGTCATTTCCATCGGGTAATCGTCACGCGGGTTCCGACACCCACCGTCGATTGCAACTCGAACTCGTTCACCAGGCGCCGGGCGCCCGTCAGGCCGAGACCCAAGCCGGTGCCCGAGCTCCAGCCGTCGGTCAAGGCCTGGTCCACATCGGGGATGCCGGGCCCCTGATCCTCGAACGACAGCCTGATCCCGCGCCGGATGCCGTCGAGCAAGGTTTCCCATTTGAGAACCCCTCCGCGGCCGTACACCAGCGCATTGCGGGCGAGCTCGCTGGCCGCGGTGACGAACTTGGTCTGATCCACCAGTGAAAAAGCCGCTTCCTGAGCCAGCCGGCGCACCGTCTGCCGGCAGAGCACGATGTCGTGCTCGCTCCTCAACGGCTGTTCACCGCGGCCGGTGATCGTCGCCATCGCTCAACACACGTTTCAGGAGCTGCATCCCCCTCTCGACGTTCAGCGCCGTATCGATGCCGGGGAGCGACATTCCAAGTTCCACCAACGTGATCGCGACGGCGGGCTGCATTCCCACCAGCACGGTCCTCGCATCCAGAATGCGCGCCATTCCGGACACGTCGGATATCATCCGTCCCATGAAGGAATCCACCATCTCGAGCGCCGAGATGTCGATGAGCACTCCCTTCGATCCCTTGGCTTGAATCGCGTTGGTCAAGTCATCCTGCAGCCGCAGCGCGAGCTGGTCGTGCATGTCGACTTGCAGGGTGACGAGCAGAAACTCGCCCATGCGCAGGATGGGTATCCGGTCCACGACTATTGCCGCGTGAACGTCACGCCGATCCGCTTCAATGCCAACGCGAGCGCGTCGGCCAGATTGGCCTTGGTGGTAACCCCCTGCAGGTCGACTCCCAGATGCACGATGGTCTGCGCAATCTGCGGCCGAACGCCCGAGATGATGCACTCCGCACCCATGAGCCGAAGTGCGGTCACCGTCTTCAACAGATGCTGCGCCACCAGAGTGTCCACGGTGGGCACGCCGGTGATATCCAATATGGCGATCTGCGATTCGGTTTCGACTATTTTTTGAAGCAGCGATTCCATCACGATCTGGGTACGCGCCGAATCGAGTGTGCCGATCATCGGCAACGCCAGAATCCCCTCCCACAACTTGACCACGGGCGTGGACAACTCGAGGAGCTCCTGCTGCTGTCGGTTGATGACTCCCTCGCGCGCGCGCTGGTACGCGGTGACGGTGTAGAGCCCGAGCTTGTCGAGCAGCAGGGTCACGTCCCACACCGCGTCCGCGGTCTGCCGCGGGTCCGCCACACCTTCCTCGCGCAGCGCTTCGAAGAGCGGCTTCTTGAGCGAAAACACGAAGCTGGCCGTATCCTCCGAGCTGAATCCCGCCAGGGCGCGGCGACGCGAGAGGTCTTCCAGGAAACCGCGCACCTCCGCCCACTCCGCACCGTCGATGGCGTCTATCCGGCCTGTGTTGAGCGCCTGGTCGAAAACAGTGAAGAACTCCTGCGCTTGTCGCTTGAGCTCCTCATTGGCAATACGGCCGCTCGCCGAGGCTGACGTAGCCGTAAGTTGTTGCTGCCACGCGCTCTCAATCTCCGCTCGACGCTTTTGCAATACCGTCGCAATCGACGTTCTGGCGCTCATTCGCTCTCCCTCACGGCGCTTGTAGGGTGGATTGGCCCCCATAATCGATGAAGCGGCTGCTTTTTCGCAACGCTTTGGCCACCCCGGTTGCCGCATCGCAGCGTAGGAATATTCCTACACACGGACCGGCTCCCGCGCTCACCCGAGAACAGCCTCACAAAGGCACATGCAGCTCCTCCCGGTGCTGGGCCTTCAAAACGGCTCCGTAGATCAATCCCACCAGAAGCCAAGTCGTGCCGACCTTGACCGCCAGTGCGCTCATCCCCGAAAAAACCGCGAGCACGACCAAGAATCCGCAAATCGGCACGATCCAATGGGCGACGATCCGGCGCGAGCGCTGTCTGATGGCAAATCTGACCAGCACGGAGACATGGAGAAGCAGGAATCCGCTCAGCGCCCCGAAGTTCACGATCGACGCCAGATCGTCGAGCCGGTTCTCCATAACCAGTCCCACGGCGAGCGAGATCCCGGAAGTCACCAGCATTCCCACATAAGGCGTGCGGTAGCGCGGGTGCACGCGGGCGAAGGCGCGCGGCATTTGCCGATCGCGCCCCATCGCGAACACCACGCGCGCAACGCCCACCTGCATCGGCAGCGCGTTCGACAGCCCGACGATCACCGCATTGGTCCACGCAAGCACCACGGCCGTCCACGGCCCGGTAGCCCAGGCGGCAAGCTCATAAGTGGCGGCCGCGGAATCCTTGATGACGATGCCGGGCAGGAGATTTCCGAGCACCCAGGTGACGGCCACGAAGAAGGCTGCCGACAGCATCAACACCGCGATGATCGCCCTGCCTACGACGTGCCGGTCACCGCCTTTAACCTCCTCGGCGAGCGTCGAGACCGCATCGAAACCGAGGAACGACATCACGCAGATGGAGGTCGCGCCGAACACCCTGCCGGCATTGAAGGTCGCAGGGTCGAACAGGGGCTTCAGCGTGAGTGCACCGTTCCCCTTGCCCGAGTACAGCGCGATCAGTGCCAGGATGACGAATCCCACCAGCACCAGAACCTGCAGCGCCACGGCAATGAAATTCGCGCGCGCGGTCACGCTGATCCCGAACCAATTGACGCTGGTCGTAACGACGGCGAGCAGAATGATCCAGACCCCGCGGTCGACACCCGGTATCAGCGTCTGCAACGCCACCGCCACCAGCACGTACACGAAGGCGGGTATCAACAGATAGTCGAGCAGGATCATCCAGCCCGCCATGAATCCCGGAAACTTACCGAGCGAGTGACGGGCGAAGCCGTAGACCGAGCCCGCGGACGGGAGCACCTCGGTCATCATCGCGTAGCTTCGCGCCGTGAAGTACATGCACACGCCGCCCAATGCATACGCGAGCACGATCAGGCCGTTGGACTCGTTCCACACGAAGCCGAGCGTGGTCAGCGGCGCGAACGGCGCAATGTAGGCGAGCCCATAGAGCACGAGATCCCAATATCCGAGCGAGCGGTGCAAGGTCGCGCCATCCGCGGCCTCGGCGCTCATCGGGGCGCCGCCTCCACTCTGACCTCCACGCTGTGCACTGCCGTGCTCTCGCCCATGTCGCTCCTGCTCCCGGGATTCAAGACATTGACGTTCGCGTGTCCCGCATCCTGGGTCAGCCACCTGCCCTTGTGCGCGACGGCAACGCCGCGCGGAATGTCGTCGGACAGCACGACCTCAAGATCCAGCCGTCCGCAACGATTGTGAACCAGCGCCAGGTCACCCCCCTGCAAAGATCGATCCGCCGCATCCATCGGATGCAGCAGGATGGTCGCCTGACCCAGCCGGGCCTTGATCTTTTGAATATTGCCGAAGGTGGTATTGAGGAGCCAGACGTGCGCCGGCGACAGCAGCCGCAGATTCCCCGACGAGGGCCGTGGGTCGCTCCAACACTGGGGCAGTTGCGGCAGACCGTCCGCCGCCGCACGGGCACTGGCGATTTCGATCCGGCCGCTCGGGGTGTCGAACACCCGTTGCGCAAATTGCGGCGCCGGATCCTTCGGGACCCAGATCATTCCCTTGGTCCTCAACGTCTCGAAGCTCTCGCCGAGCCCGCTGCGGCCCATGAGAGTCTCGAGGATTTGAGCATCGGTCTCGTGGAATTCCGCCTCATCGAACCCCATGGCGCGGCCGAGTCGGCGAAAGATCTCGAGATTCGGCAGCGCCTCGCCCAGAGGCTCCATGACCTTGTTCTGAGCCGCCAGGCTCAAATTGAAATACGGCGCGACGATGTCGTCGAACTCCAGGAAGCTCGCCGCCGGCAGCACATAATCGGCCAGGGCGGTGGAATCGGTGGGAAACAGGTCCACCGCCACGGTCAATAAATCGTCCCGTTGCAACGCACTTCGCAACCGCGCCTGATTGGGGCAAGAGCTCAACGGGTTCATGTTCCACACGAACAGCGCACGCGAGCGCTGGCGATCCTCGAGGATATCGGCGAGGTCCATGTGGCTCACGGCGCCGGGTGAGGCGTCCGGTTGCGAGCCGTTTCCCCGCGCGTCCGCCAGGTGGGCCCCGGACAGGTAGGCCTCATCCATTCCGCGCTGGGCCAGGTTGCCGTTCAAGTACAAAAAGCCCGCCCCCGGCTTGCAGAGATTGCCGGTCAGCGCGGGCAGCATCGCGCAGGCGCGCATCACGTTCCCGCCGGTGATTTGGCGCTGCAGGCCCTGACCCAGCCAGAGAAGCGAAGGGCCGGGCGCATAGAGGTGCGCGGCTTCCTCGATCAAGCGAACCGGGACGCCGGTCGCCTCGCCCAGCCGCCCGAGGTCGCAGGCCGCGATGGCGGGACGCAGTTCCTCCCATCCCAACACGTGCCGCGATACGAACGACTCATCGATCAGTCCGTCCCGATGAATCACGGACAACAGCGCGAACGCGAGCGCGGCGTCGCTTCCGGGGAACGGTTGCAAATGAAGGTCGGCCTCGGCCGCCGTCGGCGTGCGGATGGGATCGACCACAATCACTTTGCCCGGCGCCTCCCGCAGCCAATGCTCATGCGCATGCGGCGCCGAAGCGTGGGGGTTGGCTCCCCAGACGACGATGCAAGCCGCATCCCGAGCCGTTCGCGGATCGAATCCGTCCACGGACGTCCCGTACAGGTATCGCAGTGCGACGTGGCCAGCCATGTTGCAGATGGTGTCGGGGGTGACTTCGGTGGCGCCGAGCCGATTGAAAAAGCGCATCGGCGCGATGCCCGCGAGCAAGGAGATGGTCCCCGTGTAGTGCGCGTTCAGGATGGACCGTGAGCCATGCGAGTCCATGATCGCGCCGAGACGGGCGGCGATCTCGCTGATCGCGCGGTCCCAGCTCACGGGCTCGAAGTTCGCATCGCCGAGCGGCGCTGTTGTCCCGTCAGCGCACGCCTTCGACCGCACGCGTTTCAACGGCTGCGTCAAGCGTCGCCCGGGGTCGAGCCATTCGCGGTTGTAGGCAGTCGAGCACTTGCCGCACAACGCTCCACGGCTGACCGGATGGTCCGGGTCGCCGCGCACCGCCGTGACCGATCCCGCGCGCTTGAGCACGATGATTCCACAGGAATCGTAGCAATCCCGCGGGCACGTCGTGGCGAGTGTTTCCTCGTGCGGCGCGGACTGCGTCACGGCTGCCCGGACGCTGCGGCCTTGCTCAAGAGATCACGCCGCATCCCGGCCGCCTCGAGGCGCAGCGGACGCGATCGCAATGGGCCGATTTCGGCGGCCGTGAACGGCTGAAAATTGGACGGCAGATCTTCCCGGTCGTAGCGCCACAGCATCCAGTTCATCACCTCGGCAAGATCCGCATCCGACAACGGCGATGTGGCGACCCCGGGCACCCGCGCCAGGTATTCGCGCCCGCCCGGAACCCACAAGAACTTCGCCACGGTGCCGGCCAAGCTCGGCGCGGTCGCGTCGGAGCCGCTTCCATCCAGCCGATGGCAGCCCTGGCAATTCAGCACCCAATTCTGCCAGGCGAGCTGCAGGTTGGTGACACCGGCGGGCGAGGAAGCAGCCGGGGGAGCGGGCGATGAGGGTGCCGGCGAGGCGGGTGCCGGCGAGGCGGGTGCCGGCGAGGCGGGTGCCGGCGAGGCGGGTGCCGGCGAGGCGGGTGCCGGCGAGGCGGTTGCCGGCGAGGCGGTTGCCGTTGCCGCCACGAGCGGTTCAGCCGCGCGCAGCGCCGAGTTGATCCCAGCAGCCGCCAAGAACAGCAGAGTGCCGTGCAACGCGCCCCGCAACGCCCCGCCCACCGCCCCGCAGCGAGTCCGCGGGGTCATTGGGAAGGTCCGTCAACGCACCGCGCCCTGCGCACCGGGTTATTTCTTTTCGAGGGCCACGCCCAGAATCAAGGCGACGGTGCAGGTATAGGACTGGCTCTTGGTGCCGAAGCACCAGGTTATTTCATTATTGGTCGACGGCCGAACGAGCGGGCGATCGCCATTGTTGTTCTGACATGCGCAACGTCCCCAGGCCACGCCGCCGCAGCAATCGTTATAAGAGATGATGTAGTTGCGCTGATCCGCCGGATTGCGGCAGGTTCCGATCCAGGTGATGGGCGACATTTCCGTGCCCGGCGGGCAACTCGTGACATTCCCGCCATAGCATGAGCACAACGATCCATCGATCGCGCAATAGCGCCAGTAATCGCACTTGGTGCGATCGCCCGGATCTTGCGGATTGCCGGACAGCTGCGGCTCCCTCGACCCGGAATTCGGATCGCTCGGGTTCTCGTCTCCAACTTCCGCTCCTTTCGCCACCGGCAGGAGAGGAAAGCTCGCCGCACCGGCCAGCAAGCCTCCCAGAATGCTGAACATGTTGCGCCTGGAGGTCCGGCTCGCTATGCCGCGCAATACCTTTTCCGTCAATTGATCGAATTGAGCCACGCTATTCTCCCGAAGACACACGCCGCTGGTCGCCAGACCTTAAAAATTGCTGAATGCTGCCGACGCCTTTTTCCTTGGCCACGAACAAGCTCTCCAAATGTTCCCGGGTGTTGACGAGTCCGGTCGCGGAGAGCTTTCCGGCTTCATCGATCAACACCGCATAGGGCAGCTTCGCGACACCGAAGCTGCGTCCCAAATGTTCGGAAATGACGTAGGGGAATTTTCCAAGCCCCTTCTCGAGGACGAATTCCGCGTGTTTAGCGGGGTCCCCGTCACTGGCAAGCACGATGTCCAGCCACGCACGTTCCGCCCCTTGAGCCGAGCGAACCGCCGGCAACAGCGTCTCGCAAACCGTGCAGTCCGGCGAGATGAACAGGAGCAGCTGGCTGCGCCCGCCACGCACGCCTCCGATCCTCACCGTCGATCCGTCCAATCCGCTCAGGCTCATCTCCGGCGTCAGTTCGCCGAGCTTCAGTGGTTGGCGCAATGAGAGCGCGCCGGCCGGCGCTATACGCTGGTGAAGCACGCCGACCTGGCGCGCGAGAGCGATGCAGATCACGCCAAGGACCAGCACCGCCAACCAGAGTGCGACCTGCGATGCAATGACGAAGCTCATGAGCGCACACCATTCATAACGCGACGCCCTTGCGCATGGGCCGCAATCCCATCACCTGATCGAGCGCCCCGTAGAGAGCGAGCATCGCCGCCGCAGCAAGCAGCTGCGATGGCGAGATGACCGGACCGCCGCGGGCCGCCGATCCGGCCACGAAGAGCGCGATCGCTGCAAGCGTTGCGTTGCGACCCACCTCGAAAGCGCCGAGCGTGTGGCGCCCCGGCCCGAAGCTGCAGCCGCAATCGACATCGCGACGGCCCGCGCTCAGCGAGCGCGCGATGAGCGCCAGATAGACGGTCAGGATGGTGGCCGCGAGCAGCGCCCCCAGTACCCGATAGGATGGAAAGAACAACAGGGCCGCCGCCAGCCACTCCACCACGCCGACGGTGACTGCGGCGGCCGGCGCAGCGCCGCGCGGCACGCCCGCGAAGTCCCGAACCACTCCCAGGGTGTGCTCCCAGCGCCACCACTTGTGAGCGGCCGAAGCCCCCAGCAAGAACGCCAGGAACGCCGCGAACTGAGCCGCCAGCACCTGATCGATGCCCTGAATCGAGGCGGCCGAGGCAGCTGAGGCGATGGCCGTCATCAATGGAACGTCTCCATCTGCATGCGCGTGCGCAGACCGGTCAGATCCATGCTGCGCACCAGGCTGCCGCCTTGCGTGTCATACACATCGAGCCGCTCGCCGGCCTGCACCAGCATGAGCGCTTCCGGTCCATGAGTCAGCGCCAGGGAGGAGCCGGGCCGCACCAGGCGGAGGCGCTTGACGCGGGTCTTGGTGGCCGCATTGAACACCCAGACCTCCGTGGCCGGATTCTTGTGCGTGCCTTCCTCGGCATTCGGCTGCATCAACACATAAAGCAGGGACTTCTCGTCGCTCGCGAGAATCTGCCACCCGCTCGGCCGCCAATGCGCCGATTTTTCCTCGGGAGAAACCAACGACCACTCGGGCAGCACCTTCACATCCTCCGTCTTCATGTCGATCGGCTGGATTCTTCCATGCAAGCTCGGGAAGTAGCGGATGCCGTTCAACATCGTGCTCGAGGTGAACAAAGGGTCGGTATCGAGCGGATTGAATTGCTTGGACTCGCTCCGCCCGGCAACCTGGCCGTTGGCATCCAGCTTGATGGTGAGCAAGGTCCCGCTCGAACAGAGCGTGCTGAATGCGCGTCCACCCGCCGGATAAACGAGCGAGCAACCTGGGATATCGATGTCTCCCAAGATCTGCCGCTTGACCAAATCCACCACCGTGACCGAGGCAGCCGGGGTGAAATCAAACACCAGCGCCATGCGCTCATCGTCGGTGAAAGCGAACATCCCCTCCATCGCGGTGATCAGGGCGCGCTTGGCGCCGGGCAACACGATTTCCCCGGACGGGTTCAAGGTCTGGGAATCGTAAATAGTGATGAAGTCGGTGCGGGTGCCGCGCACCCCGCGCGACCACACGGTATCGGCCGTATAGACTTCAGGCCGCTTGTCCGACACCAGCAGCGTGGTCGAGTCGCGCGCCTGCAACTGAGCCTTGACCTCACGGGAATCGGCGCCGACATTGCGCAACTCGATGCGATCACCCGCGTAGTTGAGGAAGGCCCAGCCCGACGGGTATTTGGCAGGCAGCTTCGCCACCGTGAGCGTGGGGTCGGTCGGCAACGGATTCGGAAACTCGGCCGCACCAGCCACCGCAGCCGGCAGCACTGCGGATAGGAGGACCGGTGCAATTAACGTGACGGGTATCGCTCGTAGAAAAGTCTTGATCATTTCATTAAGCCTCGCTGCGCATGCGGAATGCGACCTCGACGACGAAGGACGGCAAATCAATGAGGAATCATGAGCGGCAGGCCATGGCCCAGGCCGCAGGTTTCGCGCATGAATTTTCGCGCGAGCTCCCAATCGATCCCCTCCGTTCCCGTGCCGCTAGTGCGGCAACTTTGCACCCCGGACGCGAGAGTGTACGTCAACGGCGGCAAGCTGAACACTCCGGCGAGCCCAACGGCAAGCCTTCCGGGTAAAATACCGCGCACATGAACACCGCCATCGCACTGCGCCTAGCAACCCGCGCCGATATCCCACTACTTTCCGCATTGATCGCCCGATCCGCGCGTGGCCTGAGCGTGCACGACTATCGGCCGGCCCAGGTCGACGGGGCGTTGCGCGGCGCCTTCGGCATCGACACCCAGCTGATCGACGATGAGACGTATTTCGTCGCCGAGGAAAACGGCGAGCTGGCAGGATGCGGAGGCTGGAGTTTCCGGTCCACCCTGTTCGGCGGCGACACCCGCACCGGCCGCGACGCCTCTCTGCTCGATCCCTCCACGCAGGCCGCGAAGATTCGCGCCTTCTTCGTCGAGCCATCGAAGGCACGGCGAGGGGTCGGCACCGCGCTCCTCGAGCGTTGCGAGAGGGAGGCGCGAGCCCGCGGGTTCGCGCGCGCGGAGCTCATGGCCACGCTCCCTGGGTTGAAACTGTACGGCGCACGCGGTTACGTCGGAAGCGAGATGGTGCGATACGATCTCGGCGCCGGAGAAAGCATAGAATTCGTTCCCATGAGCAAGGATTTGAGATGACACAGTCCATTCCCGCCACCCTCATTCCCGGAGACGGCATCGGTCCCGAGATCGTCGAGTCGGTCCTCGCAGCTTTGGATGCGCTCGGAGCGCCCTTTCAATGGGAACGGCAGGCCGCTGGACTCGAGGGCGTGAAGATCGCCCAAGATCCCCTCCCCGCCCAAACCATCGCGAGCATCCGCCGCACGCGGCTCGCCCTGAAGGGCCCGCTCGAGACCCCTTCCGGGGGCGGTTATCGATCGTCCAATGTGCGCCTGCGCGAGGAATTCAAGCTGTACGCCAATCTCCGGCCGGCGCGAACCCTGATTCCGGGCGGCCGCTTCGACAACATCGATCTCATCGTGGTGCGCGAAAATCTCGAGGGCTTGTACATCGGGCACGAGCATTACATCCAGATCGACGACGACCCGCACGCCGTCGCCATGGCCTCTGGCGTTAACACCCGCCAAGGGAGCCGCAGGCTCCTGGAGTTCGCTTTCGAGCACGCGATCGCCACCGGCCGCAAGAAGGTCACGATCGTCCACAAGGCGAACATCATGAAGGCGCTCACCGGGATCTTTCTCGAGACCGGACTCGAGCTCTACGAGCGCAAGTACAAGGGCCGTTTCGTCTTGGACACCATCATCATCGATGCGTGCGCCATGAAGCTCGTGCTGAATCCCTGGCAATTCGACATGCTGGTCACCACCAATCTGTTCGGCGACATCCTCTCGGACCTGGTCGCCGGACTGGTCGGCGGTCTCGGCATGACCCCGGGTGCGAACATCGGCGCCGATGCCGCCATCTTCGAGGCCGTGCACGGCTCGGCGCCCGACATCGCCGGCAAGGGCATCGCCAATCCGACCGCACTTCTGCTCGCGTCCGCCATGATGCTCGATCACTGCAAGCTGCCGAAAATGGCACAAAGACTGCGCACCGCAATCAGCGATACGCTCAATATGGACAAGGTCAGGACCGGGGACATCGGCGGCAAGGCAACCACGGCCGAATTCACCGCCGCGTTGACCAAGCGAATCGCGCACAGCTGAGCTTGCTGGGGGCGGATCGAATCACATGCCGGCCGTCATCTCGATCGAGAACGTCTCGAAGTCGTATGCCTCCGGGGTCCGGGCGCTGCAACCCGTGAACCTCGAGATCCGCAAGGGCGAGATCTTCGCCCTTCTCGGCCCCAACGGCGCGGGCAAGACGACGCTCATCAACATCGTCTGCGGCATCGTCACGGCGACGACCGGCCGGATCGTCGCCGACGGCCACGACATCGTGCGCGATTATCGAGCCGCACGTTCCAAGATCGGCCTGGTACCGCAGGAGCTCACCACCGACTCCTTTGAGACGGTCTGGGCCACCGTCAGCTTCAGCCGGGGACTCTTCGGCCGCGCACCGAACCCGGATTTCATCACCGGGTTGTTGAGAGACTTGTCCCTTACCGGCAAACGCGACAGCAAGATCATGACCCTGTCGGGCGGCATGAAGCGCCGCGTGATGATCGCCAAGGCGCTGTCCCACGAGCCCGACATCCTGTTCCTCGACGAGCCGACGGCCGGCGTGGATGTGGAGCTGCGGCGCGACATGTGGAATCTGGTCCGCGGCCTGAAGGCGCGCGGTGTCACCATCATCCTGACGACACATTACATCGAAGAGGCCGAGGAGATGGCCGACCGGGTCGGCGTGATCAACAAGGGCGCGCTCATTCTGGTCGAGCAGAAAGAGTCGCTGATGAAGCGCTTCGGCAAGAAACAGCTCACGCTGCATCTCAAATCGACGCTGAGCCGCGTACCCGAGGAGCTCGCCGGCTGGGGGCTCGAGCTCAAGGCCGACGGACAGGACCTCGTATGCACGTTCGATGGGAACAGCGCATTCGATATTCCGACACTGCTGCGGCGGGTCGGCGACCTCGGCATCGAAATCGGCGATCTTCAGACGCACCAAAGCTCGCTCGAGGATATTTTCGTGAGCCTGGTGAGCGAGCGCACATGAGCGGGCGATTCCTGCAATTCAATCGTTACGGCATCTGGGCCATTTATAAATTCGAAGTGTCGCGCGCACTGAGGACCTTGGTCCAAAGCCTCGTGACCCCGGTCATCACCACCTCCCTGTACTTCGTCGTATTCGGCGCCGCGATCGGGTCGCGAATGACCGCCGTGAGCGGCGTCTCCTACGGCGCGTTCATCGTGCCCGGCCTGATCATGCTGGCATTGTTCACCGAGAGCCTTGCAAATGCCTCGTTCGGGATATTTTTCCCAAAATTCATCGGAACCATCTACGAAATTTTGTCCGCCCCCATCTCCTACGCCGAGATCGTCATAGCCTACGTCGGCGCCGCCGCGTCGAAGTCCGTGGTGCTCGGCCTCGTGATCCTGACGACCGCCTCCCTGTTCGTCACCATCAAAATCCAGCACCCCGTACTGATGGTCGCGTTTCTGCTCATGACCGCCGTAAACTTCAGCCTGTTCGGATTCATTCTCGGTCTGTGGGCAAAAGGCTGGGAACAATTGCAGCTAATTCCCACGCTCGTGGTCACGCCGCTCACGTTCCTCGGCGGCGCGTTCTATTCGATCAGCATGCTGCCCCCCGCGTGGCGCGCCTTCAGCCTGTTCAATCCCGTGGTGTATCTTATCAGCGGCTTTCGATGGTGCTTCTACGGCATCGCAGACGTGAACATCGCAGTGAGCTTCGGCATGACCCTGGGTTTTTTCGCCGCATGCATTTGCATCATCGGATGGATTTTCAAGACGGGGTATCGGCTGAAGAACTAGACCCGGCGACACGTTCGCCGTCGCCTCAACCTCCCCTTTCCCGCTCGCTCATGTCGGCCGATCCAGCGGGCTGACCACGCCCAGCGCTCCTTTTCCCAGGACGTGGGTATAGATCATCGTGGTCTTCACATCCGCGTGACCCAGCAACTCTTGCACCGTTCGAATATCGCAGCCGGACTGAAGCAGATGCGTTGCGAAACAATGTCTGAACGTATGGCAGGTCGCAGGCTGCGAGATGCCGGCCTTCCTGACGGCCGCCTGCACGGCGCGTTGCACCACGCGTTCGTGGATATGGTGGCGGATGACCTTGCCCGAGTAAGGGTCAAGACACAGCGAGTCCGCCGGGAAGATGTAGTGCCAGCCCCAGAGCATGGCCCGTGACGGGTATTTGTGGGAGACCGCTGTCGGCAACGAGACGCCGGGCGCGCCCCGCTTGCGATCGCGCTCGAAACGCGTATTAAGCCTGGTTAAATGTAAACGAAGCGGATCGATCAAAGCCGCAGGAACCACCGTCATCCGGTCCTTACCGCCTTTGCCGCCGCGCACCACGACTTCCCCGCACTCCAAGTGAAGGTCATTCACCCGAAGGCGCAGGGCTTCGCTCAATCTCAACCCGCCCCCGTAGAGCAGCGACGCGATCAGCCACGACACCCCTTCGAGCTGCGCAAGCACCGCGCGCACCTCGATTGGACTCAGGACCACCGGGAGCCGCTTAGGCTTCGTCGCCCGCGTGATGTTCTCGAGCCACGGAAGATCCAACTCGAGCACCTGGCGGTACAAGAAGAGCAACGCATGCAAAGCCTGGTTCTGCGTCGCGGCACTTACCCTCAACGCCACCGCCAGGTGGGTCAAAAATGATTCCACCTCTGCCGATCCCATCTCTCGGGGATGCCTTTGGCCGTGAAACTTAACGTACCGCCGCATCCATTGCAGATAAGCCTTCTCTGTCCGAAGCGACAAATGCAAAGTGCGCATACGGTCACGCGCCACTTCTAATAGGCCGCGCGCTTTTGTCATATACTTCAAACCCTGGAGTTACGCGACACCACGGAATCGGGGCATCAAGGAAATCAGAAGCATGCGTAAAGACCAAGAACGATATATGTCGGGAATGACTGGTTTTGGGTCGGGTAATTAGTAGTTAGCCGGCAGATGAGCGTCACCTCCTCGATCGGCTACTTTTGTTGGGGCGGCATCGCTCACACGCCAACGCTCGGCGCGGAAGCTGCCAGCAGTCCGCAGCGTCACAGCGGGGTCGCACCCTGGCTTGGCAACCACGCAAGCGTTCGATTTGGGGTCCTACCAGCCGCGCGCGATAATGAGCCTCAGCGTAACCGTCTAACAATTCGTTCGAGCGATCACGGGCCGGCAGCTTCGGCGGAGGTTGGCGTGAGGTCGATGATGCAGATCAATCAGCTTCGTTCACCGGCAACGCAGACCCGCGTCGCTCAACTTTATCGTTAGCCGGCAGATGAGCGTCACCTCCTTGATGGGCGATTTTTGTTGGGACAGCATCGCTCACACGCCACCGCTCGGCTCGGAAGCTGACAGCAGTCCGCAGCGTCGCAGCGGGCTCGCACTCTGGCTTGGCAACCACGCGAGCAATCGATTTGGGGTCCTACCAGCCGCGCGCGATAATGAGCCTCAGCGTAACCGTCTAACAATACGTTCGAGCGAACACGGGCCGGCAGCTTCGGCGGAGGTTGGCGTGAGGTCGATGATGCAGATAAATCAGCTTCGTTCACCGGCAACGCATACCCGCGTCGCTCAACTTTATCGTTAGCCGGCAGATGAGCGTCACCTCCCCGATCAGCAATTTTTGTTGGGACAGCATCGCTCACGCGCCAACGCTCGGCTCGGAAGCTGGCAGCAGTCCACAGCGTCGCAGCGGGCTCGCACTCTGGCTTGGCAAGCACGCGAGCAATCGATTTGGGGTCCTACCAGCCGCGCGCGATAATGAGCCTCAGCGTAACCGTCTAACAATACGTTCGAGCGAGCACGGGCCGGCAGCTTCGGGGGAGGTTGGCGTGAGATCGATGATGCAGATCAATCAGCTTCGTTCACCGGCAACGCATACCCGCGTCGCTCAACTTTATCGTTAGCCGGCAAATGAACGTCACCTCCTCGATCGGCGATTTTTGTTTGGGCAGCATCGCTCAAACGCCGACGCTTGGTGTCGAGGCCGGCGGCAATCTCCATCGCAGCGGCACGCTCGCACTTTGGATTCACGACCGCGCGAGCGTTCGATTTGGGGTCCTTCCAGCCGCGCGCGATAATGGGCGTCAGCGCAACCGTCTAACAAATCATTCGAGCGAGCACGGGCGGCAGCTTCGATGGACCAAGGAGTGAGGTCGAAGGTGGCGATCAATCAGCTTGGCTGGACGGCAACGCGCACCCGCGTCGCTCAACTTCATCGTTAGCCGGCAGATGAGCGTCACCTCCTCGATCAGCATTTTCTGTTTGGGCAGCGTCGCTCAAACGCCAACGCTCGGCGCGCAAGCTGACGGCAGTCCGCTGCGTCACAGCGAGCTCGCACTCTGGCTTGGCAACCACGCGAGCGTTCGATTTGTGGTCCTTCCAGCCGCGCGCGATAATGAGCGTCAGCGTAACCGTCTAACAATACGTTCGAGCGAACACGGGCCGGCAGCTTCGGCGGAGGTTGGCGTAAGGTCGATGATGCAGATCAATCAACTTCGTTCACCGGCAACGCAGACCCGCGTCGCTCAACTTTATCGTTAGCCGGCAGGTTACCCTCAGCGCTCTGATCAGCGATTACTTCATGCGTCAGCGAAATTATTTCTTATTTGTGCTGGGTGCCTCAATCGCCGGCGACGGCGCAATGCTCCACCCTCTCTCAGTCGCCTCGGGGTCAATCCGGAATGGGCGCGGGGTCAGGGGTCTGCGCAAGTCCCTCAGCACTGGAGTTCTTCGTTGACCCGCGCAATACTCATCGTCAGCGCCCCGTCTAACATACGTTCGAGCGATCACGGGCCGGCAGCTTCGATGGACCAAGGAGTCAGGTCGATGATGGGGATCAATCAGCTTCGCTTAACGGCAACGCATACCCGCGTCGCTCAACTCAGACGTTAGATCTACGAAATGATGCGTTCAACGGTGATTCCCGCTCTCCTCGCAGCGTCGGTGGTTTACGGAGCCACGGCGGTGCTCTGCTATCTACTCCACTTCGCCGCTCATCCTCTAACCTTGT
>Ga0182012_10002054_pt1 | contig 21924 bp, 14 predicted proteins | sample 612S2SmetaG_FD_120486 | JGI IMG/M metagenome (GOLD analysis project Ga0182012, IMG submission 120486) | Permafrost microbial communities from Stordalen Mire, Sweden - 612S2S metaG | ecosystem: Environmental > Terrestrial > Soil > Wetlands > Permafrost | place: Sweden: Stordalen | collected... | reverse complement strand
GGAATGCCGGATGATCCGGTGCCTCGCACTACCTCGTGTGCGTACGGCCGCTTTCTTTGCACACGAGCCGCGGGTGCCTCTGGGCATCGCGGCATTCCCCGCGCCCTCTTTATCTCGAGGGCGGGACGTTCCTGCAAAAGCCCGGGCGCTTGGCGCCGCGGGGCGTTTACGCGCGTCTGGAGGTTGCGAGGCGCCAAGCGACGGCGCCATTCGAGTTTTCTGGTTCTTCGCGGCGGCAAAGTCCGCTTACGAAGATGCCGCGGTGACGTTGAAGCAGGGCGCCCACAAGGGGCGCCCCCTACATCAGATCGATCTTCGTAGGGGCGACCCTTGTGGGCGCCCTCTCTCAACGCCCCGCATCTCGCCGTTTCCTGGGGCTTGGCTGTTTGACAATTGAATAGCAAATCCATGACGCGCTGGCCGCGCCGCCTACTTCCCGTCCGCCGCCGTCACCGGTCGCACCGGATCGCCCTCGCGCAGCAGTGCGCCGGCGCGTGCGACCACGTCATCGCCTTCACTCAGGCCAGAGCGGATTTCGACCTGGCCGCCGGACATCAGGCCGGTCTCGACCTGCCGGGTTTCGACGCGCCCGCGGCGCACCACCTGCACCACGGTGCCGGCGGTGCCATAGAGAACGGCCGTCAGCGGCACCGAGACGTTGCAGCTGTTTCCGACCGCGATCATGGCCCGCCCGGAGGAATTGACCAGAAGGCGCCGGTTTGCCGTCACCGCGATCAGGACCTGGCCGAGCTGGCTGTTGGGCTCGACCGTCGGCGCCACCCGGCGCACCTTGCCCTCGACCTCATCGGCGCCGACGATTTTAATACGCGCCGGCTGGTTGATCGCCAGCTTGGCGAGATCCTGGGTCGGCACCAGCCCAACCAGATCGAATTCACCGCGCGCGATGATCGAGAACAGCGCCTCGCCCTTGCCCGAGGCCACCGCGCCGATCACGGCGGAAGAAGTCTCGATCAACCCGGCCACCGGGGCCTGCACCGTCACGATGCCGCCTTCGGGCAACGTGAGCCGGGCCAGCGGCTGACCGGCCGTGACGGTGTCGCCGGCCTCGGCCATGATTTCCGAAACCTTGAGCCCGAGCCGCTCCGGCCGCACCGCGGTTTCCTCGCGCGCCAGCACAAGGCCGGAGACCTCGACGATATTCGAGAAGCACGATTTCGCGGCCTTGATCACGGTGACGGCGGCGCCCTTGGCGTCGGCGTCGCTGTCGTCAGCGGCGAGCGTGGGCGAGACGAGGCAGAGCAGGGCGGCGAGGAGAGGGGCGAAGGCTTTCGGTGAAAACACGGCAAACTGATGCATCGGCAATCCCACAAGGAAATATCGGCCCCATCGATAACAGAAGGGGAGCTGCTTCCAAAGTGAATGCATCGCAAAACCGCACGCCGTCACTTCGGCTGCTTCCTGCGCCGCAGCTCCGCCGGCGCCGCCGCCTGCTCCGGGGTGCTCTCCCCGCGCCAGCGCAGGATTTCGGCGGCGAGCACCGGATGATTGAAACCCTTCAGCTGCAGATCGTCGATCGCAGCACCCTCGACCAAGGGTTCGACCATGCCGTAGACGCGGCGGGAGACCACGATCTGGCCGGCCTTGGCCTCGTCGCAGAGCCGCGAGGCGAGGTTGGTGACGCTGCCGATCGCGGCATATTCCAGCCGCTGCTCGAAGCCGATCTGCCCCAGCGTCGCATAGCCGAGCGCGATGCCGACGCCGAAACCGAGACTATGACCGCGGTTGCGCCAGCGCTCGGTCAAGGCGCCGATGGTGTCGCGCATCTCCACCGCCATCTGCACGGCGCGCCGGGTGTGATCCTCGAAGGGGATCGGGGCGTTGAACAGGATCATCACGCCATCGCCGGCGTAGCGATCAAGCGTGCCCTCATAGCGGAAGATCAATTCGCCCAAGGCGGCATGATATTCGCGCAGCACGTTCATGGCCTCTTCCGGCTCGGTGCTCTCGGTGAAGGCGGTGAAACCGCGCAGGTCGCAGAACACCACCGTGACCTCGCGCCGGTGGCTGTCCAACAGCGCATCGTGGCCGTCGGAGGAAGCGATCAGCTGCGCCACCTGCGGCGCCAGGAAACGCTCGAGCCTTCGGATGCGTTCGATTTCCGCCAGCTGCTTTTCGACCCGCTCTTCCAGCGACCGGTTCCAATTCTTGAGCTGGTCGGTCTGCTCCTGCAATTTTGCCGCCTGCTGCTGTACGGTGGTGTGGGCCTGCGCCAGTTCTCGGCCTTTCTGGTCCACTTCGGTGAACAGCCGTGCGTTGCGCATGGCGAGCACCGATTGATGCGCGAACGTCCGCATCAGACCGATCAGGTTCTCGGAAAAGGCGCCGGCATTTTTGCGCAGCACCACCAGCGACCCCAGGATGCCCTTCTGATCGACCAGCGGCACCACCAGCACCGAATGAAAACCGGCCGCGACCGCGACATCGCGCAACAGGTGGTCGGCGGCCTGGTTGAGATCGGGGATCGCGATCGGCTCGCCGGTAGAGGCAGCCTCGCCGAGTACGCTGCCGTTTTCGTCGATCGAAAGATGCCGGCCCTCGGCCGATCGCTCGATCCCGATGGCCTCCGTCAGATTGAACTGATGTTGGGTGGCCTCATAGCTGTAGATCAGCACCGCGTCGGCACGGGTGATTTCGAGCGCGCGGGCCGCTACCGTGGGCAGCACGGCGTTGAGATCGAGCGAGGAGGCGACCGCGCGGCCGACTTCCTCGAGCACCTTGAGTTCGTTGATCGACCGCGCCAGATCGCGGGTGCGTTCCTCGACCTTGGATTCGAGGCCGGCATAGGTTTCCTGCAACTGGCCGGCCATGCTGTTGAACTGGTCGGCGAGTTCCTCCAGTTCGTCCTTGGTGTGCACCTCGATGCGATGGCTGAAATCGCCGGCGCCGAGCCGCCTCGCACCCAGGCGCAGCGCGGTGATCGGGATCAGCATCCGGCGCGCCAGCAAGGTGCCGGCCAGGATCGCCACCATCAGCCCCAGCGCCACCAGCAAGGCGACCCGCGCGAGCTGGTCCCGGATCGGTGCCAGCGCCTGGTCGGTCGGCTGCTCGAACAAGACGAACCAGCCGAGTTTCGGCAGCGCATCCGACACGCTCAGGACCGAATGGCCATCGACGTCGGTGCCCGACCCCGGGGCCTCGCCACCTGTCTTCAGGGCCGCGACCTGCGGCAGGGCCGAGAGGTCGCGCCCGACCTCGGGCGCGCGTGTCGAGCCCGCCAGCACCTGACCATGCGAATCCAGCACATAGGCCGAAATGGCTTTGCCGATCTGGGCATCGGCGAAAAACTCAGCCAGGAAAGAAAGGTCGATCTCGGCGACGGTGACGCCGGCATTGAACCCGGTATGGGACACCGCGATCGACATCAGCGGCCGCGAACCCCCAAAGAACGCCGGCGAAAAGCTGACGCCACGGGCAACGGCCTCGGTAAACCGGCCGTCGGTCGAGAAATCCGTCTTGCTGCCGACCGTGATCGCGGTGCGCGACAGCTTGAGCTGCTCGCGGCCATTGCCGTCGAGCAGAGAGATCTGGCTGACGGCCGGCACCTGGTTCAGCAACTGGGCGTAATCGGCGCGGTGTTCATCGATGGTGCGGGCGCTGGCGCGCGTCACCCAGCTGATCTGCCGCTCCAGGTCGGAGATCGACTGCTCGATCCGCCGCGCGGTGGCTTCCGCCTTCTCCGACATCTCGGCGGTCAGCTTGGTCTTGGTGGCGCGGTAGCTGATCCAGGCTTCGGTGGCACCGTTGATCGTGAGCACGAAGACCACCAGGCCGACCAGCGCGAGCACGTATTTGGCGAACAGGCCTTCGCGGAGCGACCCGATTGTGTCCCTGAGCCCTGTCATCCAGACCCCTATGCGACACCCGACCGGGTGCGCGCATCCGCCGCCATTGGCGGAAAGCCATTTGAAGCGTCGACCGCCCGCTGCGCCAGCCAGGATTTCTCTAGCATAATTTTGTCGGTACGGCGGGCGACCCGGCCTTCATGGTTAGCCGAGGGCGGCTGCCTTTCCCCTGCCGAGCGGCAGACGGGAGATATCAGGAGACGCCCATCAGCGGTTGAACAGCTGTCGCAATACGTCGTTCATCGGCTGGCTCTCCGGCGCCGGCGGCTGGGTGGGATCGTTCGCCGCGGGCGCACTCGGCTGGAGGGTGGCTGGTGCAGGAACGTTGCGGGCATGGCCGAGGCCCTGTTGCAGCAGATTACCGAGGGTTTCGCCGAGCCGGCTGCCGGCATTTCCGGATGGGTCCACGCCAGCGCCCCCGTCGCCGATCAGGCCGCCCAGCGCGCCCAATCCGCCACCATTGGTACCGAACAGGCCCTGGCCCATTTCCTTGAGCTTGGCATAGGCCGCGTCCGGGTGGTCCAGAATACCGCTGACATCGGGATAGATCCGCGGCTCGCCCCAAGGGCCGGAGATGACGACGGGGATGCCGAGCCCGACCGGATCGGAAGTCCGGCCCTGGCCTTCGATCGTCATCACGAGCTTGGGCTCGACCCGAAGCGCCAGCGACTGGGCTGCGAGGTCTACGGTGCCGGCTCCGGTGACCCGCACCAGCGGACCGACCAGATTGAGATCGCCCGTGGTGGCCTGGCCGTTTTCGACGCGGAACGAGGCGCTGAGCTGGGTCAGATCGGTCGAGCGTTCACCGCCCTCCTGCCATCCCGACAGCGTGCTGGACGTCAGCGCGCGGATCATCTGAGCGACATTGAGGCCGCGAATGGCGCCATCCTGCAACACCGCGAACACGGTCCCATTGAGGTTGGACATGATGGCGTATTGGCTTGCGCCCGAGCTGCGCAAGGCGATTTTCGCCTGCAACTTGCCGTCAAGCTTGTCGAAGCCGGCAGCCCCCTGCAACAGCGGCAACGCACCGACGCTGGTGAGATCGCCGCGCAGCGCATAATCGGGGCTGCCGGTCGACGCATCGACGCTGAGGTCGCCGCTGGCCTGGCCCCCATAGACCCCGAGATTGCCAAACCTGGCCTTGAGGACGCCACCCGCCAGCGCCGCGTCGATGGCGGCCGGCGCGAGATGCGCGTCGCCGAAGTCGATTTCCGCGGCGGAGATTTTGGCTTGGGCGTCGACATAGTTCAATCCCGTGAGGTCGATCGACGCCTTGCTCCAGGGCTGCAGGAAGGTCCCGGGGGATGCGCGGCCCGCTTTCGCGGTCGCGATGTCGAGCCGCTGGAAGTCGAGATCGAGTTTGACCAGCGGCTTGCTGGCGAGATCGGCCGACGCCCAGCCGTTGAACGCACCATCGCCGAGCTTTCCGGTCAGGCCATTGATCATCAATAATTGGCCGTTGAGTCGGACCTCGGCCCGGGCGGTCAGCGGGGCCCGCAACAGGCCCCCGGCATCAAGCGTCAGCTCGACCGGGATGGTCTGCCGCCCAAGCGGCGGGACTGGCGCCTTGGCTTTGATCGAAAATTGCAGCGGATGCTCGGCCGCGTGGGCGCGCCCGGTGATCTTGATGTCGCGGTCGGCGCCGATCGCAACATCGGCGTCGATGCCGTCGATGTGGTTTTCGACGCGGTCCCGGGTATTGAACAAAACGATGCTGCCGCCGCTGATGGTCACGCGATCGACAGCGGCCATGCCGGCGTCGTCGTCGCCGGAAGCCGTCGTTGCGCCCAAGGAGGGATTGAGCGCGCGGGTGCGCTCGCGCAAAAGCGGGACGTGCAGAACCGGACGCACGATCCCCAGTTCCGTGATCCGCGGATGCCCCGACCATAGGCTGCTGAGCATCAGGGCAGCCCGCAGGCTGCCGATAGTCAGACTGCTGCCGCTGTCGTGCTCCTTCGGGTCCTGCAAGGTGATGTCGTTCAGCGTCACATTGAGGTTCGGCCAGAGGCCGATCCTGGTCGTTCCGTTAGCCGTCAGCCGATAGTTGGTTTGGCGTTCGATCCTGGCTTGGAGTGTCGACGTCAGCAAACCCGAGGGAATTCCGACGAACAGCAGCAGCGCGAAGACGGCGATGACGGCTGCGATGGCGGCGCCGACAAACTTCAGGACTCTCATGACGACATTCCAATTGGGACAGCGGCATTGAATTCAGGCCGCCCGTTTCCTGGGCGCGGCCGAGGGCTATCAGTCTATCCCGGAAAGGGGAGACGGCTCAAAGCCGTTCAAAAGCTACCTGGGGGTGCTGCAAAGCTATGTGACTTATGACACACTTCGCCGGCCACCCATTTTGCGGGCGGCGATTTTCGAAAGGTATTTCGATGAGTAAGCAGGCCGAATTTGCGGTCATCCTGAAGATGAATCCGATGTTTTCGGATTTGGGGCCCGACGAATTGCAGCGCATCTCCAATCTGTGCCGCACCCAGCACCTCGGGCTCGGCGAAGTCTTGTTCCAGAAAGGTGATCCCGGCGACTCCCTGTACGGCGTTCGCCGCGGGCAGATCCGCATCGAGACCGGCGCCTCCGATGGCAGCCGCCTCACGTTGAACTTCATGGGCCCCGGCGACCTGTTCGGCGAAGTCTCGGTGCTCGACGGCCAGAGCCGCACCGCGGACGCGACCGCGGGCGAGCCGACGGAACTGTTCGTCTTGCGCCGCGAGGATTTTCTGGACCATCTCGAGCGCGAGCCCAAGGTGGCAATCAAGATCATCATGCTGTTGTGTCAAAGGATCCGCTGGCAAAGCGAGCGAATGGAGGAATCGGTGCTGCAGCCTTTGCCGGTTCGCCTGGCGCGCCGGCTCTGTGCGCTCGCCAGCGATTACGGCTCCGAGGTGCATATTTCACAGGAGCAGCTCGGAATCTTCGTCGGTGCCGCCCGCGAAAGCGTCAATCGCCAGCTGCAGCTGTGGCGCAAGGACGGCATTCTCGATCTGCAGCGCGGCCGCATTCTACTGTTGAACATCCCCCGGCTGACCGCGGTGGCGCGGAACGAATGAACCACGGCCGTCATCGCCCGGCTTGATTCCCCTGGGGCCGCCCAGAGCGGCAGCGCGCGCGCCATCTTGCGGGTATCAAATCATCTCATTTGCGCCACCAATATTTTGAAATTGGACCATTAAGCATTCTTAACACTTGGAAACATTCTGCATGGCCGCACGTAATCGGCCGGCCACCTTCGCTCGCCGGCGACGGGGAGATCAAACGTGTCCGTTTGTAACACGCCGTGAGGTTCGTACCGAATGTGTGAATGGGTAACGACGACGGTCGCGTACTTGGAAAGCTCGCCGGCGCGCTGGCGCAGGCCGTTTCTGAAGTGGATGGACGGGATCGAAGCGGGTTGGGGTATTCCGCTTCTGCTGGTCGGATTCGTCGCCGTCTGGATGATTTATTTTTCCATCGCCTATTACGACGGCGATCTTCATCCCGACGTGCTGGAAACCTGGACCTATGGGCGCAGCATCGAATGGGGCTACACCAAACATCCCCCGCTGATGGGATGGGTCGCGCGCGCCTGGACGTCGGTGTTCCCGCTCGCCAACTGGTCATTCGAGCTGCTGGCATTGACCAATGCGGCGGTCGCGCTGTGGGTGGTTGATCTGATTGCGCGGCGCTTCATGCGCGGCGACAAGAGAATGGTCGTGCTGCTGCTTCTCATGTTGATGCCGACCTACCAGTTTCATGCGCAGCGTTTTAATGCCAACACCGTTCTGCTGGCGGCCTGGCCGATCGCCACCTATTGCTTCCTGCGGTCCTTTCAAGAGCGTCACGTCGGATGGGCGATCGCCGCCGGCGCGACGGCTGCGCTTGCGATGCTCGGCAAATACTATTCGGCATTTCTGATCGCGAGCTTTCTGCTCGCGGCGATCTGCCATCCGCAGCGACGCGCCTATTTCAGCTCGCTCGCCCCCTGGATCTCAGCAGTGACCGGATTGGCCGCGCTCGGGCCGCATCTCTATTGGTTGGCGACGACGGGGGCGAAACCGATCAACTACGCGCTTGTCACACATGCAGGCAAGACCTTGGTTCCGTCGCTGGACGCCGCCATTCTTTTCCTGCTCGGCGTCTCACTCGTCCTGGCGCTGCCGGCCGCGACCTGGGCCCTGATGGTGAACGACCGCATGCGAAAGTTCGCCGAGGAGTTCCGGACGATGGATCCGGGCCTGCTGCTGCTGTTTCTGATCGGCGCCGGGACCATCGCCTTTCCGGTGATCGCCGCGGTCGGGCTCGGGACCGACATGCCGCCAATCTGGGCCTTGCAAGGTCTTTTCGTCTACGCCATCCGCGTCGTCGGCAGCACGAGCTTTCGCATCGAACGCTTTTATACGGTCAATCTCGCGGTCTTTGTGATCGCGGTGTCGGTGGGGTGCGCGCTGGTGGTGGCGCCTGTTCACGCCGTCTATCGAAACGATCATCCCTTGCACGAGGGGCGCAATTTCTACCGGCAGGCTGCGCTGGAGCTGACCCAGCACTGGCACAGGCTGTCCAATACCGAGCTGCCGACGGTGGGCGGCGACGATGTGCTGGCCTTTGCCGCGGCTTTCTATAGCCCGGATCATCCCCTCTACGAGGAGCGCCTCGCCCTGGTCAAACACGAGGGACCGCCGCCGCCGCAGCTGTTCGAACGAGGATGGGCAGCCCTCTGCTTTGCGACAGACGCATCTTGCATCTCCGCCATCGAAGGCATCGCCGCGCCGGCTTCCTATTTCGTCAAGTTCGAATTCCAGCTGCAGTCGACATTGCTGGGCCAACCCGGCGCGACCGAGCGCTTTACGGCCCTGATGGTGCCCCCTTCCATCGAAGCAGAGCCGCCGCAGGCCAAGGCCACCGCGGAAGAGTGAAGCGGCGGTCATCGCGGCGCTTCGCGGTCCGACCGACGACCAGGCGCGCGCAATTGTCCCGTTCTGGTTGAGAGGCGCGAACGTCGCCTCTTTCGCGTTGGCCAATAACTCATTTGCGACATCAATCCTCTGAATTTCAACCATTAATAATTTTTAACAAACAGAAACACCCGATCGCCGTCGCTCACCGGAGCGGCGGCCCGATCGAACGTGTAGGTGGGTTCTGGTCCAATGTATCTCGAGTTGTCTGCGTTGGCCGCGCGCTCGGAAAATTCTCCGGCGCGGTGGCGAAGGCCTTTTCTGCGGTGGCTGGACGGTGTCGAAGCCGGCTGGGGCATTCCACTGCTGTTGATCGGCTTTGTCTTCATCTGGCAGGTTTTTCTGGCCATTGCCTATTACGACGGCGATCTGCACCCCGATGTTCTCGAAACGTGGAGCTACGGACGCAGCATCGAATGGGGCTATATCAAGCATCCTCCCCTGATGGGATGGGTCGCGCGCGCCTGGACTTCGATATTTCCGCTGACCAACTGGTCGTTCCAGTTGCTGGCATTGACCAACGCCGCATTCGCCCTCTGGGCGGTCGATCTGATCTCGCGCCGCTTCGTTCGCGGCGACAAGAGAATGTTCGTGCTGCTGCTTCTGATGCTGCTGCCGGCCTACCAGCTTCACGCCCAGCGATTCAATGCCAACACGGTGCTGTTGGCGACCTGGCCGCTGGCCACCTACTTCTTCCTGCGCTCGTTTGAGACCCGTCAGCTTGGGTGGGCCATCGCCGCCGGCGCCACCGCCGCGCTAGCGATGTTGGGAAAATACTACTCGGCATTCTTGATCGCGAGCTTCTTGTTCGCCGCGATTTGTCATCCGCAGCGGCGGGCTTATTTCGGCTCGTGGGCGCCATGGATCTCCATGGTCGTGGGCTTGGCCGCGCTCGCCCCGCATATGTATTGGCTGGCGACAACGGGCGCCAAGCCGATCCATTACGCGCTTGCAGTACATGCCGGGAAGACCTTTGGCCGTTCGCTGCACGAAGCCGCTGAGTTCATCTTGGGCGTTGCACTGGTGCTGGCATTGCCGGCGGCGATATGGGTGTTGATCGCGAAAGAACGGCTGAAAGCGTTCATCGGAGATTTCCGGGCGATGAACCCCGGTCTGCGGCTATTGTTCTTTGTCGCCCTCGGCACGATCCTGTTTCCGGTGGCCACGGCGGTGATGCTGGGGACCGACATGTCGCCGCTCTGGGCATTGCAAGGCCTTTTCCTGTTCGGCATCCTGATCGTCTGCGGCGCGAGCTATCCGATCGAGCGATTTTACACGGTCAATCTCGCGGTCTTCGTCATCGGCCTTTCGCTGGCAGCCGCCGTCCTCGTGGCGCCCATTCACGCGATCTACCGGAACCGCAATCCCCTGCACGAGGGACGGAATTTCTATCAGGCGTCCGCGCTGGAGCTGACCCGGTACTGGCACCAGTATTCGGCTGCCGCGCTTCCAATGGTTGGCGGCGACGATGTGCTGGCCTACGCCGCGGCCTTCTACAGCCCGGATCATCCTGCCTTCGACGAGCGCTCAGTCCTTGCGGTTCATGACTCGCAGCCTTCGATCACCTATGAGCGCGGTTGGGCGGCGCTGTGTTTCGACGGAGACCATTTCTGTGTCACCTCGATGGAAGGCCTCGCGGCGAACGCCCCGCATCTGGTCAAATACAGGTTCGCGCTTGAATCAAAGCTGCTCGGCCGGCCCGGCGCCACCGAGCACTTTACCGCTCTGATCGTGCCTCCCGCAGCTGACGAAGAGCTCACGCCACCGCCGAGCACCAGCGTCGCTGAAGAGTAGAACGTTTTCCAAAGTCCTGATCCTATCGGCCTGCTCCCCGAGACTCATCCTGATTTCGCCATTGGCGTGGCTGACCCACTGCGCACGAAAAGCGCCGCGCCTTCGGTGAAAGCCGGGCGAGGAGGACTGTCCGCTAGTCGAACTCGGGGATGCCGCCCCTCACCCCAACCCTCTCCCCGCGAAGAGGCGGGGCGAGGGGGGCTCACCGCCGCCGCCGCGAGCGTCGGCGCAAATCGGTTTTTTTGCGACGATCGAAGGGCGGCTGATCGCAGGCTGACATTATTCGGGAGGCGCGCAGGAATATGATCGAAATTGCAACATCAATATTTTTTATTTGGAACAATAATCGTTCTTAAGCAAGGGCGATGCGCTTCTCGGCAACGCCGAGGACGTTGCTTCGTTGGAAGCATCGTTTGAGTGCCGAGCCGTCGGAGTTCTCAGTCCATGAATGCTGCAGATATGCTGGCGCCGTCGGAAGTGTTGGTGACGCATTGGCGTAGGCCGTTTCTGAGGTGGCTCGACGGCATCGAAGCCGGCTGGGCCATTCCACTGCTGCTGATCGGATTTGTCGGTGTCTGGCTCGCCTTCCTGACCATCGCCAACTTCAACGGCGATCTGCACCCCGACACGCTGCAAGTCTGGTCGTCCGGACGCAGCCTCGAATGGGGTTACGCCCAGCATGCGCCGCTCGCGGCGTGGCTGACGCACGCCTGGACATCGACCTTTCCGCTCACCAATTGGTCGTTCCGGTTGCTGGCCTTGACCAATGCCGTGCTGGCCTTGTGGAGCGTTGATCTGATCTCGCGCCGCTTCGTGCGGGGCGACCGAAGAGTGATGGTGCTGCTGATTCTGATGCTGCTGCCGATCTATCAGTTCGAGGCGCTGCGGTTCGACGCCAACGCGGTTCTGCTGGCGGCCTGGCCGATTGCCACCTATTGCTTCCTGAGGTCATTCGAAACCCGCCGGATCGAATGGGCCGTTTTCGCCGGCCTGACAGCGGCGCTGACGTTGCTCGGCAAGCAGCACTCGGTGTTTCTGATCGCGAGCTTCGTGGTCGCGGCGAGTTGTCATCCGCGGCGCCGCGCTTATCTGGCCTCGCCAGCGCCCTGGGTTTCAGCCGCCATGGTGCTCACCGCAATCGTCCCGCACGTCCATTGGTTGACGACGATCGGCGCGAAGCCCTTCGGCGACGGGCTTCTTCGGCTTACGGCCGCGGCGACACCCGCTTCGCTGATCGAGGCGCTGCTGGTGGTCCTGGTGCTTGCTTTTGTCGTTGCGACTCCGCTGGCCATATGGGGCATGATGGTGCCCGGCCGTCTCAGCAGGTTGTCGAGAGTCCTGTGGATCATAGACCCTGGCCAGCTGCTGCTCCTGTTCGTCGGGGTCGGGACCATCATCTTCCCCGCCATCACGGCGGTCGGCCTGGGACTCGACATCCGTCCAGCCTGGGAATTTCAGGGGCTGTACCTGCTCGTGATCCTGGTTGTCTGTGGCTCGAACGCTCCGATCGCGCGCGCTTATACCGTCAACCTGGCCGCGCTGGCGACCGCAATGGCGGTGATTGCTGTCGTCGTGGCGGCGCCCCTTTACGCGCTCTATCGCAATGCCCATCCGTCGGAGCAGGGACGCAATTTCTATCAGCTGTCCGCCGCCGAATTGACGCGGCTATGGCATGCGCAAACGGCTGAGCCGCTGTCGGTGGTCGGCGGCGACCGGGTACTGGCGCTCGCCGCGGCCTTTTACAGTCCTGACCATCCCGCGGTTGAAGACGAACTGGTCCGGCCCGAGGCAGAAAATGCGCCGCCGCAGGCCACCATCGGGAAGGGATGGGCATCGCTGTGCTTTGAGGCGCATGATCCCTGCATCGCCGCGATGGAAGGGATCGCGGCACGAGCTTCTCTTTTTACCAGGTCGGATTTTATCGTGCAGTCAAACCTTCTGGGTTTGACCGGCGCTCAACAGGGCTTTGCGGCGCTGGTCGTGCCGCGCTCGATCGCGGTTCCGCCTGCCGTTGCCACCTCGCCCGTTGCGGAAGCGCCTTCCATCGAGGCGCCTCTTTCTGCCAGCGAAGCGCCCCCCATTGCTTCATTGCCTCCGGTTGCTGAAGCGCCGGCCATCGCGGCATCCCCCTTTGTTGAGGCATCGTCCCCCGCGGCGACAGCGCCTTCGCTCGCGGCATCCCCTCTTGGAGCAGAACCGGCGCCTTCCGTTGCGGCCTCGCGCCCGGCCGAGGAGAAAACAGTTCCGCCGGCAGCCGGCCTGATGCCGGAAGGCTCAGGCGAAGACGTGACCGTCGCGGAGCAGCAGCAAATCCAAAGCCGGGCGATGCGACAATCCGAGATGCCCGGGAGGGAATTGGACATGAGCCGGGGCCGAGCTCCGGCTCCGCCGCTGGTCTACAAGCGAGCCCGGGTGGCAGCAGCGCGGGCCATGGCCGAGTACAAATTGAATTCGATGCGATGGGCGGCGCAGCGGGCGGCACGCTTCGCCGCGGCGCGCGGGCAACTGGTATCCTCCGCCGGTCTGGATGATCCGACGTCGTTCTCGGGTTGCAATCGCGGCCCCGGAGATCCATCCCTGTCGCCGGCAATGCTGGCGCGCCTCAGCCAGGGTTTATGCAGTCTGGCCGGCTTTTTCGCGGCTCATGCGCAGCATCCGCAGCAGCAAATGCCGGCGGGGCAGCCGCGCGCGAGGACGCCGACCGCGGATGCGCCGCGCTTGCCTGAGCGCGATCGCGCCGGGTTTGCGGAGGCGGCGGGGCACGTCCCTAAATGAGGGACAGGCGTCAAATGAACCGCGCGCTGGTTCGTGATGGCGTAGCTCATAACCCGATCGGCAGCCTTCGCCGCCGCACGCGATCCCGATCGACGACGATGATACTGCAGGTAATATCCGCTTCAGTCAGCGCGGCAAGGACCTCGTCCAATCGAATGCGGACGTCAGCTTCCGACCAGTTGCTATTACGAAACAGGATCAAACTCGGCTCGCTTTGGCCGACAACTGCGAGCAGGCGCGGATAGCCCAGGTCGGCGGTGATGATCGTTCGCGCTCGCGCCTCGCTCGCTCGATGATATCGCCGTCGGTCGCGCGGCTAAGTCCCAAATCGACCGCATGCGCGGCGTCGTGGCCTCGATCCGAGAGCCACGACACCAGCGCTGGCGAAAGCGGCATGTCGATCAGAAATCTCACTTGGCAGGAACAGAGGGCCGCAGATCGACGGTCTCATCTTCAGCGAGAAACGCGGCGTATTGCAAAGCTTCGTCGATATCGCCGGATTCGATGTAGGGATAGGAGTTCAGGATCGCTTCGCCGGCTTTGACAGATCTCGCGAGTGCGTCCTGGGGCTGAGAGTTTACAAGCAAGCTTTTCGGGTCAGTAGACCTTCCACTTGCCAGCGCTAATATTCATCCCCTCGCCCGTTGCCCTATAGGTCACCTCCGCGTCAACTTTTGTGTCGCAAGCGATAGCCGTCCAGGTTTCTGACCATCCGTTGGCGGACGCTGGTGTGATTGCAGTGACATTGATCACTTGGAATTTGCTCCCGTCTCGGCACTTGGCAAATGCCATCATTGCGGGAGTTACAATTCGAACAGCATCGGCTTCAAGTTTGAGGTTTCCATGAAAATCACCGGGAAGAAGAAAAACAGGTTGAAGCTGGTTTGCACCCGGAATCGCTTTGAGCAAGGCTCTTCTGGTGACCTGTGAGCCGCAACGGTCAAGCACAGCCAATGCTACCCAGCTCCCCGTATCAATTCGGAAGTTCCCGTCAACTCGCACGAACTTCGGTTGCTCCAATACAATTGTTCGATTCTGCTCGACTACCTTCATAACCGGACATTCGGCCTTGAGAATTGCCGGTTCGCGCAAGTTGAAGATTTGTTCGAGATACCCATGGTAGACAGCGGAGTTAACGTAGCCTCCAAATAAGGACTTCTGGTCTGGCTCAGCCTGTGCGAGCGCCTGTGAAGCCAACAGCAGGCTGGCAAGGATCATCAGAATATGGCGAACGATCATTTCGCTTGCTCCAGCCAGCATAGGGCGGCCAAAGGCGCGCTTGGCGCCTGCTCACCATTCAGCAAATGACGGACACTCTATCGGACCGCGCCGCTGCGCGTCCCGATGGCTTTGCCCACCCTCCAGGTAATCCCTTTCAACAGTGCAATAGCGCGTGTTTTTCCCGGAGGCAACAATGGATGGACCGCCTCATTCCGCGGCCGGCGAATGCATCATACCCGGCGGCGGCGCGGCTTCATGCCCGGAGGCATGATCCTTCGCCGGCGCTTCGCTCTCGCCGCTCGGTGATCACGAGCTTGCTGCCGAACCGCCAGAACAGCGCGCCGATGTCGTCCATCAGCATGAACATCGCCGGCATGAACACCAGCGACAGCACGGTGGAGAACAACAGGCCGCCGATCGCGGCCAGCGCCATCGGCGAGCGGAATTCGCCGCCGGCGCCGAATGCCAGCGCCGAGGGCATCATGCCGGCGGCCATCGCGATCGTGGTCATGACGATGGGACGGGCGCGCTTCATGCGGGCATCGATGATCGCTTCCTCGCGCGGCTTGCCGACGCGGATCGATTCGACGGCGAACTCGACCGGCATGATGGCGTTCTTGGTCACGATGCCCATCAGCATCAGGATGCCGATCCACACCGGCGTCGTCAGCTGCTTGCCGGTGACCAACAGCGCCACGATCGCGCCGCCGATCGCGAGTGGTACGTTGTCGACAATCTAGATGACCATCCGATTCGAACACAAGGCTGATGATCGGAGACGCCACCAAGGCGATCTACGAGCTGGCGGTCGTGAAGAGCCCATCGAAGGGGCATCGAGGTCACGCCATCCGGCGATGCCGAAAGCCTCAACGAACCGTCGGAAGGCTTTGCCACCGCGATCACCGCCGGCCTCACGATGGTCCATGCAGATGTAAAGATCGCCTTGCGGGTTACGCCGTAACTGGATATATTACTGGATATAGCCGGAGACCGAATGTGAGCAACGCATCTCAGAAACAGGCGATCAAGAACTACCGAAAGCGTCTTCACAAGCGGGGGATGGCCCGATTCGAGGTTCTGGGTCTCGACGGCGACCGCGACCTCATCCGAGCGCTCGCCCGGCGCTTGGCGGAAGACGGCCCGGACGCCTTGCGACTCCGGGCCGTCGTCAGCCAGACAATATCCGGCGAGCCACCCAGCAAGGGCGGCATTCTCCAGGCGCTTCGCCGCTCGCCCCTGGTCGGTGCCGGGATCGCTCCTGTTCGTCGGTTTGAAGCCGGGCGCAAAGTCGAGCTGTGAGCCGTTATCTCCTTGACACCAATATCATCAGCAACGTCACAAAGCCGGCGCCTTCGGAAGGCTTGCTGGTCTGGATGGGAGAACAAGTCGATGCGAATCTGTACATTGCCTCGCTCACCCTCGCCGAAATTCGACGCGGCATTCTAGAGAAGCCCGCCGGCCGGAAGCGTGACCGGCTCGATGCGTGGTTTTCCAGCCCTGAAGGTCCCTCGGCGCTCTTCGCTGGTCGTGTGCTGCCGTTCGACGAGAGGGCGGGCCTGATCTGGGCTCGCTTGATGGCCGAGGGGACTGCCAAGGGAAGACCTCGGAGCGCTCTCGACACCATCGTCGCGGCGATTGCGGTGGCCAATGACTGTATCGTGGTCACCGACAACGAGAAAGATTTTGCTGACATCGCGATCATCAATCCTCTTCGGTGAGACCCCCTTGGACGAAACAGGCTAAACAGTGGGCGCCCTCCCTGACCGAAATGGCGGTGCCAAAAATCAATGTCTTAACCACTTAGGTTTTGTCTAGCGACGGAGGATGCGCCGCACTATGGGTCACTCCGCCGCCGGCGAATGCACCATGCCCTGCGGCGCGGCTTCATGCCCGGCGGCATGATCCTTCGCCGGCGCTTCGGCGTCGCCCTCGGTGACCACGAGCTTCCTGCCGAAGCGCCAGAACAGCGCGCCGACATCGTCCATCAGCATGAACATCGCCGGCACGAAGACCAGCGACAGCACGGTGGAGAACAACAGGCCGCCGATCACGGCCAGCGCCATCGGCGAGCGGAATTCGCCGCCGGCGCCGAACGCCAGCGCTGAGGGCATCATGCCGGCGGCCATCGCGATCGTGGTCATGACGATGGGTCGCGCGCGCTTCATGCCGGCATCGATGATCGCGGCATCGCGCGGCTTGCCGGCGCGGACCGATTCGACCGCGAACTCCACCAGCATGATTGCGTTCTTGGTCACGATGCCCATCAGCATCAGGATGCCGATCCACACCGGCGTCGTCAGCTGCTTGCCGGTGACCAACAGCGCCACGATGGCGCCGCCGATCGAGAGCGGCAGCGAGAACAGGATGGTGATCGGCTGCAGGAAGGTGCCGAACAACAAGACCAGCACCGCATAGACCATCATCAGGCCGGCGGTGATCGCGGTGGCAAAGCCTTCCGACAGCTCGTTGAGGCTTTCGGCATCGCCTGATGGCGACACCTTGACGCCCTTCGGCAGGGTTTTCATGACCGGCAGGTTGTAGATCAGCTTGGTGGCGTCGCCGAGCGCGGCCGAGCCGACCAGGTCGGCTGCCACCGTGGCCTGGCGTTCCCGGTCGTAGCGATTGATGCTGGTCGGGCCCTGGTCGAGCTTGATGTCGGCGACCACCGACAGCGGCACGCCGCCCTTCTCGCCGTGCTCGCCGAGCGGCACCCGCAGCTGCTCCAACAGGCCGAGGTCGCCGCGCGCGGCGTCCTCGAGCTGGACCCGGATCGGCACCAGCCGGTCGCCGGCGTCGAATTTGGCCAGCGCCGGACCGACGTCGCCGATGGTGGCGACGCGGATGGTCTGCGACAGGCTTTCGGTGGATACGCCGAGCCGCGCGGCGAGATCCGCCTTGGGCTGGATACGCAGCTCGGGCCGGTCGAGCGCGGTTTCCGAGATCACGTCGGAGATGCTTCCGATCCGCTTCATCTGGGTCGCCAGCTCGCTGGCGACGTTGTTGACGATGTTGTTGTCCGATCCTGTGACCACCAGCGAGATCGCGCGCAGGCCGTTTTCGTCGAGGAACCAGTAGCGGATGTCGGGGACGTTCTCGAGCTCCTTGCCGATCTCGAGTTCGAGCTGGCGCTGCGTGATCTTGCGTGCGGTCTTGGGCGTGTAGTTGATGATCAGCGCGGCGCGGCGCACCTCGAACAGTCCCGGCGGCACCCGGCCGCCATCGACGAAGACGCTTCTCACTTCCGGGCGCTTGCGCAAGCGGGCGACGATGTCTTCGGTGACCTTCTCGGTGTAGGCGAGCTGCGAGCCCGGCGGCAGCTCCATCGCCAACAGCGAGCGCGCGGTGTCCTGGGCCGGCAGGAAGCCCTGCGGCAACAGCGTGATGCTCCAGATCGAGGCCGCGAAGATGCCAAAGCCGATCAGGACGGTGATGAAATAGTGTCTCACGGACCAGGTGACGAGCCGGGTGTAGGCGCGCAATGGCCGTCCCGGGGCCGGGTCGTCATGCGCATGATCCCTGAGGAAATAGGCGGCCAACACCGGGGTGACGAAGCGCGCCGCCAACAGCGAGAAGAACACCTGCACCGACACCGTGATGCCGAACTGCTTGAAAAACTGTCCGGCGATGCCGGACATGAAGCTTGCCGGCGCAAAGATGGCGATGATGGTGAATGAGATTGCGATCACGGCGAGACCGATCTCGTCGGCGGCCTCCAGCGCGGCGCGATAGGGCGACTTGCCCATCCGCATGTGACGGACGATGTTCTCGATCTCGACGATGGCGTCATCGACCAGAATGCCGGTCGACAGCGTGATGGCGAGGAAACTGACGAGGTTCAGCGAAAAGCCGAGAATGTCCATCGCCCAGAACGCCGGGAAGATCGACAGCGGCAGCGAGATCGCGGCGATGATGGTGGCCCGGATATCGCGCAGGAACAAAAGCACGATGATGACCGCGAGAATGGCGCCTTCGAACAGTGTCGAGATCGCGGCCTCGTAATTGCCCTTGGTAAATTCCACCGAGGTGTCGATCAGTTTCAGATCGACGTCGGGATAGGCGAGCTTCAAGGCATCGATGCGCTTCTGCACCGCCGCCGCGACGACGACGTCGCTGGCGCCCTTCGAGCGTTTGATGCCGAGCGCCACCACCGGCTCGCCGTTGAAGCGCGCAAAGGTGCGGCGGTCGGCGATGGTGTCGGTGACGGTTCCGAGATCGTCGAGCCGGACCTCGCCGCCGCTGAACAGCGGAATCATGGTTCCGGCCAGTTCATTCAGCGTCTTGGCGCCAGCCAGCGTGCGGATCGCCTGATCGTTCTTGCCGATCTCGGCGCGGCCGCCGGCAAGATCGACGTTGGTGCCGCGCAGGCTTTGGCTGACGTTGACGGCGGTCAGCCCGGCGGCCTGCAGCCGGTCCGGATCGAGCGAAACCAGGATCTCGCGCTCGACACCGCCGATACGCTCGACCTGGGCGACGCCGCGGACGCCCTGAAGGGCGCGCTTGACGACGTCGTCGACGAAATAGGACAGCTGTTCGGGCGTTTTGCCGGGCGAGATCGCCGCATAGGTGACGATCGGCAGGCCGATCACGTCGACGCGCTGGATCAGAGGCTCATTGACGTTCTGCGGCAGGTTGGCGCGGACCCTGGTGACGGCGTCCTTGACGTCGTTCAGCGCCCGGTCGGTGTTGGTCTCAAGGGCAAACTGGATCGTCGTCAGGGACAGCCCGTCGGTGATCGACGATGAAATGTGCCGCACGCCCTCGACACCGGAAACGCCATCTTCGATGGTTTTGGTGACTTGCGATTCGAGCTCCGCCGGGGCGGCGCCGAACTGCGACACCGCGACCGAGATCACCGGAATATCGGCCGAGGGCAGCCGCGTGACCGCAAGCTTGGTGAAGCTGACCCAGCCAAGCACCAGAAGGATGATCGAAAAGACCACCGAGGGAAGTGGATGCCGGATCGACCATGCCGAGATATTGAGAGCCATCAGCGCACCCGCGTCCGATCGAGATCCTCGGCGAACATGGTCTTGACCTGGTCGCCGTCATGCAGCGAAGAGCCGGCATCCGCCACGACGATTTCGCCGACCTCGAGGCCCTCGAGGATTTCCGTCGAGCTGTCAGACACCAGTCCAACCCGGACTTTACGCGTTTCAATGGTATTGCCTTTGACCACCTGCACAGTGAGATGATCAATGGCGGTACGCGGAATAGCGACACCGCAACTGCGCCTGGCGTCGATGTTGGCGCGCGCCAGCATGCCGACCTTGAGCGAAGGGGTATTGGCGAGCGATATTCTGACGTGGCCGAGCTGGCTCGACCGGTCGATCTGCGGCGAAACCAGCCGCACCCGCCCGACGATATCGGGCATGTCGTCCCGGCTGACGCGCACGTTGGCGCCCGGATTGAGTTTCAGCATGTGGACGGCGGGCACCTCGGCGTCCAGCTCGACGTCGTTGTTGACGGCGATGCGAAACATCGGTCCCGCCTGGGGCGAGGCCGGCGCTCCGGCCATGGTCCTGACCTCGGTGATCACTCCGGCGGCCGGGGCGCGCAGCGAGGTCGGTGCCGGTGGCCGGCCAGGCTGCGCCGGCGGCGGCGTGAGCCGCGCCAACTCCTGGTTATCGGTCACTACATCGCCTTCGTGAACCAGAACTTCGGCAACCCTGGAGCCCTCCTGATCGACCCCGGCCACCGCTTCCCGGCGCGGCACCACGAACCCGGTGGCCCGCACCATGTCGGAGAAACAGGCGTTGGTGGATTTGGTGACGATGACGAGGGCGTCGGTCGGGGTGTCCTTCTCCTCCGCCGCGGGGCGATGCTCGATCAAGTAATATCCGCCGCCCAGAGCTGCGATCGCGACAACGGTCAGTACAGGTTTGAGGTATTCTGATAAAGTCATTGCCGGATCAATCCAGACCTCTGTCGCGGGGCGCGTGGGCCTCGGCTGTCCGAAACGGTCGGAATGAACGATGAACGGATCAGTCCCGCGCGTGGGCGTGGGACACGTGCGTACTCACCCGGTGCCGCGACCGGTTCGCATTCCAGCGTCACTGCGAAGCAGCGGCGGTCTTGTTCGCCATGTTGACGACCTGGACTCGGCGGTTGACCTCAGCCAGCGGGTTGCCCGGATCCTTGAGCTTGCTCTTGCCGTAGCCGACGGTCACGAGGTCGGCGCCGCCGATGCCGTAATTGCTCATCAGATAGCGTTTGATCGAATCGGCGCGCCGTTCCGACAGGTCCTGGTTGTAGGCTTCTCCGCCGGCGGCGTCGGTGTGGCCGGCGACGATGAAGGTCGAGCCCTTCAGATCCGGATTGGTCAGGGCCTTTCCGAGCGCCTGCACCGAGGCAAGCGATTTTGCACTGATATCCGCCGAATTGTAGTCGAATGTGATTTCCAGGTCGATTTTCGGCTTGTCCTTGGCGATCGTCGCAATCTCCTCGCGCTCATTGACCGACAGCGAGCGCGTCACCCGGTTTCGGATGGTCTGGACAAATTGCCCCTCCGCGGCGGTGGCCGCCGGGTCGGGCTGGGGCGCTGCCGACAGGCCGCGGGTCAGCGGCTTCTTGGCCGGGGCGAGCGCCCGGACGATCTGATCCTCGGTGACATCGTCACCGGCAAGGGCCTTTCCCACACCGAGCGACAATGCGACACCGATCGTCAGGATCGATAGCACCGCGGTGAGATTTATCCTTCCGGAACGTTTCGACATGGCCAGCCCCTCCTGTGTCATCAGCGCTAATTCAATCCAATATGCCGGCCGCTGGACATGCCGTTCGCGGCCACCTTGTTGGTCTCCGGCGCCGGCCTTGCGGTTCGATGAAGGCGGCCCTGCCAACTCAAATAATATTCAACGTACCCCGTAACTTGCGAATTCCTTGACGATATTGGGATCCATGGCCTTGGCGTTGGTTATATCCAGTTCGCCCTCCGGAATCGAGCCATTGCGTTGCTTGGCAAGGCCGCGTCCGTACAGCGATGACGTCAGTCTCGGATTGATCTTGAGCGCGGCATCAAAATCAGCAATTGCGTTTTTCACCTGGCCGCTCTTCAGGTTGAGCAGGCCGCGGCTGTCGAGGGCATCGACGAAATTCGGCCGCAGCCGAAGCGCCTCGTTGCAATCCCTCAGGGCACCTTGCAATTCGCCGATGATGGTGCGCGCCCAACAACGGTTGTTGAAGGCTTCGACGTCCTTCGGGTTCAGCCGGATCGTGCCGTCGAAATCCTTGATCGCCAGAAGATAGGCTCCCTTGCTGGCATAGACCTGGCCACGCCGGTAGAGCGCGTTCTGATCGTCGGGATTGTCGGTAAGCTTGTCGGTCAGGCTCTTGAT
>Ga0182012_10002053_pt1 | contig 21925 bp, 19 predicted proteins | sample 612S2SmetaG_FD_120486 | JGI IMG/M metagenome (GOLD analysis project Ga0182012, IMG submission 120486) | Permafrost microbial communities from Stordalen Mire, Sweden - 612S2S metaG | ecosystem: Environmental > Terrestrial > Soil > Wetlands > Permafrost | place: Sweden: Stordalen | collected... | reverse complement strand
AGCATCGTGGCATTTGAACTGCACGGTGTCGCCAGACTGAATGTGCAACCGAGGGGGCAAAGTGCGGTCCCAAATGGAATGAGTGGGCTCGGCGTTCAATGTGAATTCGCTCATAAAGCATCCGCCTGGTCTTTGATTCTGACCGTCATCTGTAATTCGACCAAGGCGTTGCGGGGCAGAGCAGGCACACCGACGGCCGCCCTCACGTGTTTACCTGCTTCGCCAAAGATCTGCACCAGCAGATCCGAAGCTCCGTTGATGACAGCGGGCGATTCCTCGAAGCCGGGAAGGCAGTTGACGTATCCATTTACAGAAATGACCTCAGCAACGGAATCGAGTGAACCTAGTTCGCGCTTGATCACGGCGAGTTGAGTGAGTGCGCAGGCCCGCGCTGCGTTATAGCCATCGGTAACGCTGCGATTATGACCAATGGTTCCTGTAATCACGCCGGAGGCATCCACTGAAATGACACCAGCCAAGAACAACAGCGAACCTACGCGTTTTGCCGAAACATAATTGCCACCAGGCGAAGGCGCGGTCGGCAAAATAAAACCCAACTCGGAAAGCTGCGACTCCCTGTTCATTTTAAAAGACTTTAGCACGCGCCCCACTCTTGCTACACTTTCAGAATCGTTACACGAGCCGCAAAATTAATTCTGCTATTAGCCATTGCACTTTACTACACGCTAGTAGTTTTCAACAACACAACTGACTTCGATTCAAATTATCAATTTGTCCGCCACACCCTGATGATGGACACAACGTTTCCCGGCAATAAAGCGATGTGGCGTGCGTTGAACGCGCCCGCCTGGCACATGATCTTTTACGTTTGCATTATTGGGTGGGAGACGGCAACCATGATCATGAGTTGGTGGGGAACTCTGGTGTTGTTTCGGAAGCTACGCAGCTCTGCCGCTGACTTCAATACCGCCAAACGGATGGCGATTCTTGCGCTGACGCTTGGCCTGTTGATGTGGTTGGTGGCTTTTCTTACGGTGGGTGCGGAGTGGTTCCTGATGTGGCAATCGCGCCAGTGGAATGGGCAGGAAGCCGCGTTCCGCATGTTCGCAGTGGTTGGCATAGTGTTGTTGGTTATGCTGCAGCCCGAACGCGACGAAACACCGTGAGCGGCCAAGGTGCTTACTGCAGAAACTGCGTTGTGTAGGCTGTGGTGGCATCGATCGGTTTGCGAATGACTCCTAGTTGGGACAATTGTTGATTGGTGGCAGTCCAGCGATCTGGAGCCATTTGGCCGATCTGCGAACCCGAACGATCTTCCCCAGTGATGAAGTTTCCCTCTTTCAAAGCGTCCAGCGTGAATTGCATTTGTGCGGCATTCTGGGCAGGATTCAACCTAAAAATCAACGCATTGGCCGGTGCTGGATCACGCAAATATTCGCGCCAGCCCTTGATGGAAGCGCGCACAAACTTGGCCGTTACCGATGGATTTTGTTCCATGAAGTTCTTGCGGACAAAGAAAACACGGTACGGATCATAACCAGCGCCGCTAATGAGCATGGTGCGGAAGTCGCCGCCAGCCGTTTTCACAAAGTACGGCTCACTGGTAACAAAGATCTGCTGGACGTAATTGGGGTCGGCCAGAAAATTTGCTATCGAATGAGTGGCTGGTATTTCGCGCACATTTTTCAAATGATATTTGCTGACTATAAACTTGAACCAAGTCGCGCCGGGGTGGGCCGCAATGGAGTGTCCCTCAAGCCCAGCGAAGTCGGTTACTGGAGAATTTTTGTGCACCATGATTCCTTGCGGATCGTGCTGCATGGTGGCTCCTACGGCAACCAGAGGTAAACCGTTCGAAACAGCTTCTAGAATCTGATCGCTGCTGGCGAGACCAAATTCGGCGCCGCCGCTTGCAACCACCTGCAACGCACTGGTGTATTGACCAAGGGGAAGAATCGTTACATCCAAGCCCTCCGCCTTGTAATAGCCATTTGATAAGGCAGTATAAAAGCCGCCTTGTTCAGGCTGCGGATACCAATCCGTCTGCAATCGAATGGGAACCAAACCGCTGGAGTTGGCCACGGGTTCGGTGGCATGGCAACTCGCGAACATCACAAGATAGGCCAGTAGGGCACTGGCAGCACTGACCCGTAAGGGAATGAACCTTGCCATAATGCATTTTAACCACCGGTTCATTGCTCAATTACGGCGTGTATGAGTGTCGCGCTCTGGGCGAACGTTGATCGCGTTGTTTGCGGCGCCACGATTGAAGACGCCAATCGGCATTGCCGCCAGATTGAGATTGCCGCGACTGAGTTAGCCAATAGAAGATATGTGCTGCCAAATGGATGGACCAATCTTGCAGGAAAAGTGTTATTCTCTTTTTACTCACCCCAATATGCTGCGAGCTTTTCGCACCTGGTCAAAGTCTAATTAGCATGCCGGAAGCGCTCAGTGTTGGCTTGTCTCTGCTACTTGGAGATTCGTCACGCGTTGTCACTTCGCCTGCGGTGATTGAACGGTTGTCGAAAGATTTTTACTGGTACTCACCTGTTCTAAAAAGACAACTGGAATCTAAAGTTGGCGAGATCGCGGTGCAACCCGTCAGCGTCGAAGAGGTGCTCGCTGTGGCGCGGTATGCAAGGCAGCACAACATTCCTATAACTGTGCGTGGAGCGGGAACTGGGAATTACGGCCAATGCATCCCGCTGCGCGGCGGCATCATACTTGATCTTTCGATGATGGATACGCTCGAAACAATTACTCCCGACGGAGTGGCTGTGTGCCAACCAGGGCTACGCTTAGCGGCGTTGGAGACTGAGGCTCTCAACCAAGGGTGGGAGCTGCGCATGTACCCATCAACCCTGGCCAAAGCAACAGTCGGGGGATTTCTGGGCGGCGGGTCCGGCGGCATTGGTTCAATAGCGCACGGGCTCCTGCGTGACTTTGACAATGTTCGCGGCTTTGAAGTAGTTACGATGGAGGCCGAGCCACGAGTGGTGCTGCATGAAGGAGCGGCGATCCACGAAATCCTACATGCTTGGGGTACGAACGGCATCCTCACCCGCATTTGGCTTGCGCTAACTCCCGCGGTCGAGTGGTGTCAGTGCGCTGTTGCGTTCGATAACTACGAAGAGGGGTTTCTCTTCGCGAAGTCGATTGCGGAAGACAGGCATTGGACCAAGCGCCTGGTTAGCGTTTTCGAGTGGCCCGTACCGTCATTCTTCACACCGGTTCATCAACTTGTGCCGACGGATAAGACGTTGCTGTTTCTCATGCTTGCCAGTGCACAGCTAGAGGAATTGCGAAGCGCAGTTCAATCCGCCAAAGGAGAAATCACATTCTCGGATGCTTATGCCGGACCACGGACTCAGCCCTTGCTGAGCGATTACACCTGGAATCACACAACGCTTTGGGCCATGAAAGCCGATCCCCTGTGGACCTATATCCAAGCTGGATTTTCACCAACACACTGTCTCGAACAATTCCGGCTGCTACGTGAACGGTATGGCCGCGAAATTCTCTTTCATATAGAGTTCATGAAAACCGGCGACGGCACCATCATTCCGGGAGCCATTCCCTTGGTCTACTTCAAAAGCGAAGAGCGCCTCAACGAACTGATTCAGTATTGCGGCGAGATTGGAGTTTCGATTGCGAATCCGCACGTGAATCACCTGGAACACGCGGGGCGCTATAGGGCTGACAACATTCAACTGAAAGCGAAACAGAAATACGATCCGCGCGGCTTGCTTAACCCTGGTAAGATGATCAGTTTTCAAGCGGAGACCTTGCCAAAGTGAGAACCTGGATTCCCGACGCACGCAACTTTGCCTATCTCACCTGGAAACAGGTGGACGCTTTGCCGCGTGAATCAACATTGCTTATTCTGCCTACCGCGGCGATTGAACAACATGGCCACCACCTGCCTTTGGCAACCGATACTTTGTCGAACAATCTGCTGTTAGGCAAGGCTCTCGAATTTATTCCCGCAGAACTGCCGATTTACGCTTTGCCGCCGATTTGTTACGGCAAAAGCAACGAACACATTGGTTATCCGGGAACACTTTCTGTTTCGGCCAGCACGTTTATGGCGGTCATTCGAGATCTTGGGGCCAGCATAGCCGCGGGTGGCTTTAAGAAACTCGCGCTCTATAACAGTCACGGCGGCAACACCTCACTCGTGGATGTGATGGCTCGAGATCTGCGCGCCGAATTTGGCCTGCGAACCTTCTCCCTTTTCGGTTCACCCGGCGCAAACTTCGACAATGTAAGTCTCCAAGAACGAACTTATGGCTTTCATGCGGGCGAAATTGAAACCGCATACCTGTTATATGCAACACCGGATCTGGTGCATAAAGATCTGTACACATCTCACTACATCGCGCGCGCAGACAAGCATGAGCTATTGAAGCCGGAAGGTTCAAACGCCAACTTTGCTTGGCTCACGCGAGACATCGCGCCCAGCGGCGTAATGGGTGATCCGGCAGCGGCAACCGCCGAGAACGGCGAGAAATGGGTTAACGAGGCAGCTCACAAGATTGCTGAAATATTGATCGCAATGTATCACTTTGTGCCCCGGCACGATGCCTGAGTATGGAGAGAGCAACCGGCCTGATTGACTGTGGCAATGGAGTCCGGCAGGAGCGAGGTGTGCGCTGTAAATTGTCAGATGGCGTAACGCTTGTTTCTGATCATTACTACCCTGCGGGATCGGGTCCGTGGCCAACTTTACTAATGCGTCAGCCTTATGGGCGCGATATCGCTTCTACCGTTGTATATGCCCATCCCGTGTGGTTTGCTCGCCGTGGTTATCACGTTGTTATTCAAGATGTGCGTGGACGTGGCGGCTCCGAAGGTCAGTTCTATGCGTTCCGCCACGAATCGAAGGATGGCGCGGAAACCATCGCTTGGCTGTACGAACATCCGGCCTGCAATGGGCGAATTGGCATGTATGGATTCTCGTACCAAGGTTCCACGCAATTGCTTGCCGCGGTCGAAAATCCGCCGGGCTTAGTCTGCATCGCGCCGCACATGACAGCGGTGGATCTATACCATGGCTGGTTTTATCATCAGGGCGCGTTAAGGCTCTCCTCCACTTTGGCTTGGGGTATTCAAATGCTTCGTGAGGACGCCCGCCGCCTTAATTTGCGAACTGCCAGCGACCGTCTCGAGAACGCCTGGGCCAATGTGCGCGCGCAGGCCAGTGTCGTTCCCTACGCTGAACATCCTGCCATTGCCGATTCCGATTTACCCAGTTATGTACGCGACTGGATTGCCCACCGCGCACCTGATTCCGCCGGTCACAAGTTCTGGAGTGAACTTGATATTAGTACTCGCATTGGCCAAATACGAGTTCCTGCTTTGCACATCTCTGGTTGGTATGACATTTATTTGGAAGCCTCCATTTCAGGGTACTTGGCTCTGCGGCGAGGAGCCGCTACGGCTTTTGCGCGGGATCATCAATACCTGCTTGCTGGACCTTGGATTCACATACCTTGGGGTGATCGAATCGGCGACATGGCTTTGGGAGCGGCGGCAAATCTCGATACCGACGCGCTGCTCCTCCGCTGGTTTAACCACTGGTTAAAAGATTCCGGCGAGTTTGCTGGCGAGTCACGAGTCAAGTATTTCGCGATCGCCGCCAATCGATGGTATGACGCTGATGAATGGCCCACCGAATCAGCTTTCACACTTTACTTACACAGCAAAGGAAGCGCAAACTCGCGTAAGGGCGACGGCGTGTTGACTGTTGTTGCGCCCAGCGAAGACGAACCTCGCGACATCTTTGTTTACGACCCGGAAGTTCCGGTTCTTGCACCCGGTGGCTCGCAATCGATGAGCGGTCCTTTCGATCAGCTCACGACGGAAATGGGTAACAACTTGCTGGTGTACACGAGCGAACCGCTCACACGCGCGGCTCAATTGACAGGCCAACCGCGAGTCACTTTCTACGCGGCGACTTCCGCTGCCAGTGCCGATTTAACGGCCAAACTCGTCCGCGTCACCGCTTCCGGCCGTGCGGAGTTTCTTTGCATTGGTATCGCGCGCTCTTCCTGGCTCTTTCGCGAAACCGGGTATGCGGCCCACTTGATGCAGCGGTGGAACTTCACGCTCGAACCCACTTCCGTTGAACTTTCCGCAGGTGATTCACTTCGCCTTGAAATTGCGAGTTCTGCTTTCCCACTTTATGACCGCAATCCTTCGACCGAAGTGCCGCCCCAAAAGGCCGATAACTGGAACTGGGGCCGCTCCACTCAGCAGGTGGCTCACACAAGCCAATATCCATCGGCGCTGCACCTGCCGATCACTGGAGCTTTTCCATGGTGAGGCTAGAGAACGTTAGCAAACAATTCCGCAGCGGCGCTCTCGCCTTGCAGAATATATCCATCGGCATTGAAAAAGGCGAATTCGTTTCCTTCCTTGGTCCGTCAGGATGCGGCAAATCGACGCTCTTAAAGCTTGTATCCGGACTTGTGCCCGCCACCTCGGGTTTGCTCTCGGTCAATGGCATGGCGCCTTCAAACGCGCGAGAGATCATGAGCTTCATCTTTCAGGACGCCACGTTGCTGCCTTGGCGCACGGTATTTGAAAACGTGGGCCTAGGGCTCGAACTCGAACACAAACCACGTGCCGAGCGTGAAGAAAAAATAGCTGCCATGCTGGAATTGGTTGGTCTCACGCATGTAGCGCAGCGTTATCCCCGGCAACTATCTGGCGGCATGAAAATGCGTGTTTCCATCGCGCGCGCTTTGGCGAGCCGCCCGCAGATACTCTTGCTTGATGAACCTTTCGCCGCGCTTGATGAGATGAGTCGCGATCGCCTCAATGAAGAACTACTGCGTCTCTATCTCGAACACTATTGGACTGTTCTTTTTGTAACTCACTCGGTAGCGGAAGCGGTCTTTCTATCTACGCGAGTGGTCGTCCTCGCACCCCACCCCGGCCGAGTCGCGCATTTCGTGCCAATCGATCTGCCCTTTCCCCGGACTGCGGAAACCCGTCTCAGCCGGTCTTATGAAGACTGTGTGGCGAATGTCTCGCGTTTGCTACGCAGCGTGCAAGCGTTGGACGGTGTTGCTTCATGAATCGACAGCTCTGGCTCGCGCTCAATAGTTTGATTGTCTTGGCTTTCCTGTTGGCGATCTGGCAGCTTTCGGTGATGCTGCTGCGCGTGCCGCCTTATATGTTACCGGGACCTTTGGTTGTTGGTGCTGCCGTAGTGAGCCGCTTCCCCGCACTGGTGCAAGCGCTGCTGATTACTGCCGAAGCCGCAGGCTTGGGACTGGCAGGCAGCATCGTGGCCGGGGTCTCAGTCGCGCTCGTATTTGCTCAATGGCGTTGGCTCCGTCGTTTGCTGTTTCCGTATACGATCCTGCTGCAAACGGTGCCCATCGTGGCCATCGCTCCGCTCATCCTCATGTGGGCCGGTACCGGTGTCACCTCTGTCGCGCTAGTCGCATTCATTATTTGCCTAGCGCCCATCATCGCTAACACCACTCAAGGGCTCATTAGCGTCGAGGAAAACCTTATTCACTTATTCCTGATGCACAAAGCAACCGCCTCGCAAATACTATTCAAGCTTCGTTTGCCGCATGCCATGCCCAGTCTATTTGTAGGCATTCGTATCTCCGCCGGTATTTCTGTAATCGGCGCCATCACTGGAGAACTCTTTGCGGGCTCCAGCAGGGTCGGGCAAGGTGGCCTGGGTTATTCGATCCTATACGCCAGCGGACAACTGGAAACAGATTACCTTTTTGCGTTGGTCTTGGCCGCCACGGTACTCGGCTTTACGTTTTTCTTTATGGGAATGCTCGCTGAGTGGTATTTCCTCCACAACTGGCACGAATCAAACCGCTCCGATATCCCTGATTGATCACTTCGAGAATGACAAGGAGGTAAAGCACTTTGCTTCGCATGCAAACGGAAACCGGTTGGTGGCTCATCACCCATCCCGACCACGCTCGTTTGGCTGGCGCGTTCGCTGCCCCTTGGGGTAACGATCTTTTTCGTAAGCCCGAGCCTCGCGCGCGCGTGTTGCATGGCATCGCCTCGCACGATGATGGCTGGACTCTGCGCGACGCGCACCCCAAAATTACCCGCGAAGGAAAGCCCTCGGCGTTTTCTTCGGAACTCGTGGGAAGATACTCCGCCTTCGAAGAAATCGACTTGGCCGATTATTTGGCGGTCCGAGAACGCGCAGTTCGCATCATCGCCGAAAAAGATGCATATGCGGGTTTGCTGATCGCAATGCATACCTACAACCTTTTAACAGCGCATGCGGATCGATCTACTATCTCAATGGATCAGCTACCGCTGCTCGATGCTTTTCTGGAAAACCAGCGGAGTTATCAGCAAGCGCTGATCAATATCATTCAGACCGATAGTTCGCTCACGGAGATCGAGAAATCCCCCGCAACGATCCATCAACATTTTCAATTGCTCCAGGGTTGCGACAACCTTTCGCTGCTAGCTTGTGTCGACTTCGGTTCCCCAGCCCATCTTCTCCACCCGCTACCTCTTAATGATGGTGGTTCAGCTGAGATCCAAGTCGAATCGATTGCCATGCGGCATTTCCGCCTTTCTCCGTGGCCGTTTAACGAAGCGAGTCTATCGTTCAAATTCCCTGGACGCCATGTAAATGGTTTGACATTCGATTCATCCGCTGACTTGGATAGTGCTTTTTCAGCCGCGCCGATCGAGTCACTGGCGGTGAAGCTGTCGAAATGAACCAGGTGCACACTGTTCCTCAGCGCAGTTGATCCGGTATCATCTCATCTTCTGCCCGTGGCTTTGCAATCTCGCTGCGCCTGGGCGATGGCAGCAGGACAAGTTATCGGGTCTTAGAGCGAAATTGTTATGAACAGACGGGAATTCATTTTGAGTTCGATGGCGGCCAGCAGTTTGGTCCCAAGGTTTGCGGTGCCGGGCGAACCCGCCGCTGCCGGAGTTGCAGTACTGCTAGTGGACACAGATCGGGTGGCGGGATTGATTAACGAGCGGATCTACGGCCAGTTTCTGGAGCACATCAACCATTCGGTGGAAGATGGCTTGTTTGCGGAACAAATTCGAGGCGCTGGTTTCGAGGGAGACGACCTGAAAACCTATTGGGAGTCGTTTGCGGAGCGGGGCGCGGTAGACGTGGCAGAGATCGAATTTCAGAACGGAAAGAAAAGTGTACGTCTGCTTCTGGAAAGTAATGGTCGGGCGGGGATTCGGCAGGGCCGGGTCTATGTGGAAGCAGGGCAAACGTATGCCGGGTCGGTATGGGCAAAGCGCGAGGAGGGCTCAGCGCAATTGACCTTGCGGGTGCGAACGCGGGAGGGCGCGCCTATTGCCGAATTGCCACTGGCTCTTGCGGGTTCGGGATGGCAGGAGATTTCATTCTCGTTCATCAGCGAGGTGAGAGACACGCAGGCGCAGATTGAGATTGCAGCGACGGGAAGCGGCGCCTTGCTGGTCGACTTTGTTTCGTTGATGCGGGCGGATGTGCGGCGTGATGGCATGCTGCGTCCCGACCTTCTACGATCTTTGCGAGATCTTGCTCCTAAGTTTATTCGCTGGCCAGGCGGTTCGTTCGCTTCCACTTACAAGTGGAAGGAAGGAATTGGCCGTTACGCGGCGCGCGGTTATCATCCCAACACGTTCTGGGGTGGCTACTCAGACTATTTCGGCTTCGGTACAGATGAATTTTTGGGGCTCTGCCGCAAGCTCAACGCGGAACCGCTGATTGTGTTAGCTGCGCCTAGTACGAGCCCAGAACACGTTGAGTACGCAATGCACTGGGTGCACTATTTGAACGATGGGCCGACCACCGAATGGGGACGCCTGCGCGCAGCGAATGGGCATGCCGAACCATACGGCGTGAAGCTGTTCCAAATTGACAACGAGCCGATGAACAATGGCTTAACCGGTGAGAAGTACGCGGACATTGTGAATGTCTATGGACGGCGGTTGCGGGCGATCGCGCCGGATGCTCGGATTGTGGCGTGCGGCCAGAAGAGGTCGAATGATATGGACTGGAGTGAGAAGGTCATCGACCTCGCGGGTCAGAACTTCGACATACTTGGGTGCCATAACTACGAGTACGAGCCGGAGAATTTCGAGACGGGGCTGCGGCGGATTCGCGGCTATCTCAGCAAGCTACGGGACTATGTGCGGACCTCAAAGCACCCGAACATTGAAATTGGCGTACTGGAATGGAGCTTGCAGCACACTTATGATTGGCGCGCGGGACTGCATGCGGCTGGCAATTTGATTTTATATGAGGAACTGAGCCCGAACCTCACGATGACTTGCCCTGCTCTGTTGATGCGCAATACGACCGATGATCCGACTTGGACGTCGTTGATATACCATGATCACGTTTCATGGTTTCCGGGGGCCGGGTATGTTGTGGAGAAGCTGTTTCGCGAACACTATGCGGAACGTTATCTGGCAAGCACGAGCGGCTTGTTTCGCGACATTGAGGAGCGCAAGAAGTTCTTTGATCAAATTTCGACGATGAAGCCGGAAGGTTGGCTGGATGGTTCCTTGGATGCCATGGCTACGTCGAGCGGAGATGGCCGGCGGATTGTAATTAAGGCGGTCAATTATGGCGCGGGGAAGAACACGCTGTTGTTGCGGCTTCAAGGGTCAGGCGTAGCTGAAAAGGCTTCCGCCACTTTATATTCCATCAGTGCTGGATTGAGTGATTCCGCGAGTCTGGAGCATCCGGACGCGATAGCACCAGTGAGCCGCACTGTGAATTATGCGAAAGACTTAGCGATAGAGCTTGGCGGATATTCAGTAGCGGTGTTGGAGATCCAGGCGGAATGAATAGGTTAAGTGCCCGGGGAGGACACTCAAAACGTCTGGTTTGTTTACCTTTAGGGCTGCTGCCTGGTAAGTAACTCAAAAGTGCGGCTTAAGGGCCTGGAGTTCGTCTATGACTCCGTTCCAAGTTCGTGAAAACTCATTTGGATTTGGGTTGCCTATCCTCTGGTCGCGAGGCTTAGTCCCATTGCTCCGCCTGAAAATTGATGGTGGGATCGATCGCGTTGCAGGCATCGCGCAGTTCCAGAAGATTATGTGTTTTGCGAAAGGGTTGGTCGCGCAAAGAGTCGCCATGGGACAATGCGGCTCGACGCGACAGGCGTCAATCCACATTACTCGACGGGTAGCATGTGTTTTGACCAGTTCGTCTTCGACTGCTTTGACGCTAAGTCCGCTAGCAGCGAAATCGCGGGAGTTTGCGTCCTGAGTAGCGAGATAGTTCTGGCCATTGACAGCGAAGCCATGGCCAGAGAAGAAGATGGCAGTCAGGTTTTCACCGGCCATCGCTTCGCCCGCCTGCTGGATGGCGTTGAGAATTGAGCCTTTGGTGGCGTCGGCGTCTTTCAAGGTGAGTACCAGGTAGCGTTGACCTTTCAAAGTGGCGGCAAGCGTGTCAACATCGACGGCCGGGTAGCGGAGTTCACTCAATCCGCTGTAGCGCGGATATTTACTGACACCGACTAAAATGGCGACGCCAACCGTGTCGGCTTTGTTGAATTTCGCTGCCTGAGTGTTGTCGACAGGCGTAAGGCGCTTTTCCAGGACCTGGGATGCAGCAGGGATCATGGCTAAGAGGACGGCCATTATTCTGATCAAAAATTGCTGATATTCCATGATTCGCGCCTCATATTGCGTATGCAGCTTAGGTAGATATTCTTTCACGAATCGAGGTGAAAAGTAGTTCTTCTTTGGGTTCCGAAAAGGGGCCAGACGATCTCCCACGGTCATCCATCAACATTTTCAATTGCTTCAGGGTTGCGACAATCTTTCGCTGCTGGCCTGTGTTGCTTTCGGCTCACCTGCCCATCTTCTCCACCCGCTACCTCTTAATGATGGTGGTTCAGCTGAGATTCAAGTCGAATCGATTGCCATTCGGCATTTACGCCTTTATCCATGGCCATTCGCCGAACGGAGTCTGTCGTTCAAATTTCCAGGCCGCCACGTAAAAGGTCTGACGTTCAATTCCTCTGCCGACTTGGAAAGAGCTTTTTCCTCCGCACCGATTGAGTTACTGGAAGTAAAGCTTTCGAAATAAAGCCTTTGCGCCAAGAGAGCCGGCGCGTCACAGGCGTTAAGAAGCTTGCGATCAAGTTTCTGCATGGCCATGTCTCGGTGTCCAAACGACGGTCGCAGTTTATTTCACATCATTGATCGAGTTCACAATCAGCAGTAGACACCCCGTTTCCGACCACACAGAATCATGGGTGGTGCCCGCCGCATTGGCGATGAAATCGCCAGCCCTGAGAACGATCCCACAATCCGTCACCTCGCCCTCCAATACTAGGCACTGCTCATCCCCGTCATGGCGATGAGTAGAAAAGCGGGCCCCAGGCTCCATCCTGACTAGTGTGGTTCTGGTCTGGTCCCTGCGGCTGACAAACAACTGTTTCGCGGACACGCCCACACCAATGTCCACCCAATCACCTTCATGAGCACGTATGACGCAGGAAGCGGAGGGGATGGCGAGAACCCGCTCGCGCACCGAGGCGGGCGGCGCCGCGATGGGTCCAGCAAGGTGCAGCTGTCCCAAAGTGCGATTCGCCACTTTCAATTCCCGAAGGCACACCTCACAGCCGATAGCCAAGTGCTTCTCAAAATCAGCCCTTTCAGCTTCACTGAGCAGACCCATCGCGTACGAACTGACGCTGTCCATTTCCTTGTGCTTCGCAACTTTGCGCCTCATCCGCCGTCCGAGATAAGTTCCACGTCCAATAGTTCTCTTAACGCTCGGATCCCGGCGCGAATTCTACCCTTCACCGTTCCAAGCGAAATCCCCAATTTTCTGGCAAGTTCCGAATGTGAGTAACCAAGGTAAAACGACATTTCCAGTATCTGCCTTTGCTCTGAACTCAGCTCTTGTAACGCCGTTTGAACTACGTTTCGCCGTTGCTCCAGGATACTATTCAATTCGGGCGCCGCTCCGGGTTCGAGTGGCTCATAATCCAACTTGCTGAAGCCTTTCTCACGCTGTGTTCGGTTCAGCTTCGACCAATACCGATCAATAGCCCTGCTTCTTGTAAGAACCGTTAGCCACGCCGCGGGGTTGCCGCGCTTCAAATCGAAGTCCGCCGCTTTCCTCCATACTTGGGCAAAGACATCCACCGTGATTTCTTCGGCGTCTTCATAGTTTCCGAGGATTCGCAGCGCAAGGCCGAACACGAGCGCTCCACTGCAATCGTACAGCGCTGCGAGCGCACGTTCATCACCGCGGGCTATACCATTGATGTGGTCAGCCCAATACTCTTCAGACATGGGTAAGTTCACCGGTATTGCTTCAGTAAATTGTTTGGGGAAGGGAAATGCGGCCTACACTAACTATGGCCGTGCGAGCCGGCAGAAACAGTCTTAGTGCTTCAAGATACATTCCGTTTTCTGCATTCCGTTGTGCGGCTTTTTCCGGCGGGTAACCTAGACAGCTCCCTTGACCTGTCGTTGGCGGCAACCATGGAAACGTCCGATCATATCCTTGCGCAAGATGTGACCCGGGCGGAGACAAGTAACAATACGGCTTGAATAACATAGCGAAAATGAAAAACCCCACGTGATATTTGTACGAACGATTCGGACTTTCAGATCACTAAGATTCACAGTCATTCAACCGGCTCCAGAGCGCGTAGTTGCTAGTGCTGCGAGTCGGCCCTGAATCTTTCGATCAGGCGCTAGTCGAGTTTTCGCAGTAGCTTCAGACCGCTGGGACCAACAAAATTCTTTCTTTGGCTCTGATCCATTTCTTAGAACTCTTCCGTAGATTGAGACGAGTCCCAAGTCTAATTCAAGGAGAAAAATCGTGTCAATGCTTCGAGCCGTCCGGATGTTGCGGACCTTGGCTCTTTTCATCGCTCCCTTATGTATGGCTCACGCATCAGTTCTTACCACTGCTGACGGAACCATAACGGTTACAGACGTCGTTACCCCCATTGGCTCATTGTTCCAATACAATTACTCAATTGGGGACGCAACAGGGCTGCTTATCGATCTTGATATAGCGGTCCCCACCGGCGTGAGCATCACCAACTTTGCCGCTCCCGGCGGAGTCAACACGCCCACTAGCGCTTTTACCGCAACCACCGATACGGTGCACACCGGCAGCGGAACTGAGGAATTTGTCTCCTTCATCGAAAACCAGGGGGCCTTCTCTTTAACCCCGCAGTCTGGATTCATCTTCGATAGCGCAACCGCTCCCGCAGCCAGTAATTTTGGCATAAGTCTTGCCGACGGAACTACGGGTAGCGTAGGCGGCATCACCGCGCCTGTTGCCCCGGAACCCGCGTCGATAGCGCTTTGTATTCTTGTTGCTCCCGCACTTCTCTTCTTGCGTAGGCGATCCTCATCGTCGCGTCTCTAATCAGTCTTATCAACCCATTCACAAAAGGAACTTAGTAAAAATGAACAGAACACTTTGCCGTTTTACCTTAATCGTTGGCGCATTCTCTGTCTTCTGTGGCCAGATGCTTGCCTCCAGCCATAGTGATGCGCCGCTAAGTAAACAGGATCCCCAGACCAACTTGACCGATGTCTATGCCTTCATCGGCGGCAACGGTAACGTCAACTTCGTTGTCAACGTCCGCCCGTTCTCCGAACCAGGAGACGGTGTGATTTATGACCGTTTCGCAGACGATGCCCTGTACACCATCAACGTGGCAAACCCGGTAACAGGGGCATTGATCCGCTCCTATAACTTCCAATTTAGCCCCGTTTCCTCGGACGCCGGTAGCTACAAGAACAGGGCTACTGCTCTTTCTTATGGCGTCGGAACCACCGTGGGCGCAATTCAAAATATCGGCGATTCAAACCAGAATTTCACCCAGACTTACTCGGTGACTATGGTCGATGCAGCCACCGGCACGTCCACCGTGCTCGGCTCCGGCATACTTTCAGCTCCGCCGAACGTGGGTTCTCGTGTAACACCTGCCTATAACGACCCAACCACTGGCTTCGCCATCTCCGGCGCCACCAGTCTAGCGTCGTTGGACACGTACACACGCGAGGCTATCTTCGCCGCCCCAACTGGTGAGTTGACTTTCGCCGGCCCTCGCGAAGACAGTTTCTACTGCGACATCCCGGGTATCTTCGATCTGCTCAATCCCCGCATTCTTGGCCCGGACGGTCACGGCCAAACAGGAACCGGCTTCGATGGCTTTAAAGGCTTCAACGTTCTAACCTTCGCCATCCAGGTACCCCTGGCGAACCTCCCTTCGCCGATCGCCTATAAAGACGCCTTTACTGGAACCTCGCACGGCCTCGCAATTTACGCCTCCGTCAGCCGCCAGCGCATCACACTCCGCAGTTCCACCGGCGATAACACCAACTCCGGTCCCTGGATCCAACTGAACCGCCTCGGCAATCCATTCTTCAACGAGTTGCTGGTTGCCATTCAGGACAAGGACAACTACAACCGCGACCTTCCCATTAACGACGCTGCCAAGTATGCCAAGTACGCCACCAACCCTGAAGCAGCCGCCCTATTCAATGCCGTGTTCGGAGTGAATTTCGCCACTTCAAACCGTTCAGACCTCGCCGCCGTCTTCATCCCCGACGTCCTTCGCTTCGATATGACCACCGGTCCTGTGCCGTTGATCGGACAAGGCGGAAACCGCCTCAGCGGTCTCGGTGGAGACACCACGAACGGCAAGTGGAGCGGATGGCCGAATGGCCGTCGCCTCGGTGACGACGTCGCGGACATCGCATTGACAGCCATCGCCAGTGGTCCGACATTCTCGCCTACTACCATCTTCGGCGACAACGTCAACCACAACGACCAAACCTATAACTTCGTGTTCCCCTACGCCGCCACTCCGAACTCGGGCACCACCAACTCGAAAGACCGAGTCGGATCAACTCCGTCTACTAACTAGGAAATACCATGCGCCATCCCAGCGGTCTAATACTGATTGCGGCGTTGTTGGTTGGGCCGGTTCTCCTTCCGGCCCAACTCCCAACCTCCATCACCAGTGATAGCGAAATTGCCAAAGCCTCCGAAGTCGTCAGCACGCATCCTACGCCCGCAGCCTGGTCCCGTTTGGGTGACGCCTTTATGCAGAAAGCGCGCGAAACCTTGGACCTCTCCTACTACGGCCGCGCCGAATCCGCCTATCGTAAATCGCTTGCCATTGACCCAGACTATGCCAATGCCGAGGTTGGAATGGCCTGGGTCCTCAGTGGCCGCCACGAATTTGAACAGAGCATTGAATGGGCGAATAAAGCCCTCAAGTCGGAACCCAACCGCGCCGACGCCTACGGCCTACTAGGCGATGCCGCTCTCGAAATGGGAGACTATGATGAGGCCTTCGAGCGTTATCAAAAGATGCTCGACCTCAAGCCAAACATCGCGTCCTACAGCCGTGCCGCGCATCTCCTCTTCATTACCGGCGATTTCAAAAAAGCAAACCTCCTGATATCGAAAGCCATCGGTTCCGGTGGCGCTTACTCCGAAAATGCGGCTTGGTGCATTGCCCAGAAAGCCCTCCTCGATTTCGCTCAGGGCGGCTACATACCGGCTGAGCAAATTCTAACTGTAGGGTTGAAACAGAGTCCCAATAACTATCACCTGCTCGCCGCTATGGGTAAAGTAAAAGCCGCCCGCAATGACTATGCAGCGGCGACCGAATACTATAAACGAGCACAAGCCATCGTCCCCCAGCACGATGTCGTGGTCGCGCTTGGGGACATCTACACCATCCAAGGGAGCACCGAAGAAGCCAACAAACAGTACGCTCTCGTTGATTTCATCCGAAAACTAAACAAGGCCAACGGAGTCATCGGCGACCTACAGATGGCCCAATTCCTTGCCGATCACGATCGGAATATAGCTGAAGCCGTCCGCCTCGCCGAAGCTGAATACAAAACCCGCCCCACCGTCTATGGAGCCGATACTCTGGCCTGGTGCTACTACAAAGCGGGCCGTATTCCCGAGGCCCGCAAATACAGCCTGAAAGCCCTGGCCCAAAACACTCCAGAAGCGGCGTTTCACTATCACCGGGGTATGATCCTGGCGAAAGCGGGCGACATGGGCGGGGCCCGCAAAGAGCTATACGAAGCCCTAAGCCAGAACCCCTACTTTGAACCCAGAGCCGCACTCGCAGCCATGAGAGCGGTACAAGATCTTGGCGCTATCGCCGCCACGGCTAACAAATGAGTATCGCCTCAGATGACACAGATTGCTGCGGCGGCTTATCTCTTTTACATGACGTCAGCTCTTTTCGGTCGATGCCCTGGCCATTGTTGTCCACCAGCACACATTCGATGGCAAATTCGACATGCGGGATAGATTCTTGCTCCGGCGCGACGACCTCCGCCCGATCCGTTTGGACACCGAACGGAATGGCCTTCCTCATGTTCATCTTGACTACAGCGATCGGCACATCTCGGGCTGGAAGATGGTGGGAACCACTAAGATGCCTGTAGCCGTAGAACTACATGGGCCGGTTTGGGACGGCAATCTTTGGGGTGAGATGTTCGCCGCACTGCCACTTAGAGTTGGTTCGTCCTTCACGTTGCCCACATACCAGTACGATTCTGGCTTTGGGATGTTTCTTGTCCATGCGTTCGATCAGCACCAGGAAAGCACTCCATCAGGAAAGGTTCAGGCGTGGCGAATCAAGGCAGGTGCTAGCAGGTCGGAGCAAGTGGACTACATTGTCTCGACTCATCCAGGGTTGGAGATTGGTTACACCGCAGGTCTTTCATCACAATACCTTGGCGGCAATTGTAGCGATGTCAAATAGCGAATTCATGGAGTTTCCATTGACAAGTCCCGAAAAGGAAGTCCCGAAAAGGGAGTCCCGGAAAGAGTCCCGGAAAGGGGCCAGACGACTTTATTGGCATCATGCGGCAACTCGGAGACAATGGGCGAAACCGTTTCTCTTCTTCCCTGAACGCACGAATGCCTAAACGGAACCCTGACCGAAGGGAGGGGTCCGAAAAGGGGTCCGAAAAGGGGCCAGACGACTTTATTATCGTCGAAAGGCGCCCGTCGAAAAGGGAAAAGAGGGAAAAGGGAAAAGGGGCCCGGGAAAAGGCGGAAAAGGGGGGAAAAGGGGGGAGGGGGGAAAAGGGGCCAGACGACTTTATTGGCATCATGCGGCAACTCGGAGACAATGGGCGAAACCGTTTCTTCTTCCCTGAACGCACGAATGCCTAACCGGAACCCTGACCGAAGGGGAGGGGGGCCTTCCTCCGTCACTTACCTCACTCTTTCCCAATCGCCTCGCACGCCCATCTTCCACACTGAGCTCAGAAATTATCTTTTCTAACGAACCTCTCGCCTCCTGCCCCGCCGAGCCGCCCATCAAGCCAAACGAAAATCCGTAACCCAAAAAGTGTAACTCCGATCGCACCGCGTTCACCTTCAGATTCACACCACAAGGCGCCGCTGTCTTTTTCAACCCGCTGCATCCCCCGCCGCCAGTACCTCCGGTTCCCGTTCGGGACGTCCGTCAAGGATTCCCCTAGGTTCGCCCTAACAAATTATCAACCTCTCAGTCTGATTCTTCTTAAGACAGTGTCATTAACATTCGGGCAGAACCCTTATCAATTCAGCGCTAACCTCGTTAACATGTCTCGGTACTTGGTCCTCTTGCTCGCAATTTCTTGCTTGCCCGGGGCCGTTCACTCCCTCAATCCAGATACCAAGCTCGATCAATATTCCATCCGTCGCTGGGGACCCGAAAACGGTGCGCCCGCCGGAATTCTTCAATCCGTTTTTCAAGCCAGCGATGGCTACATCTGGCTAGGCTCCCTAGAAGGATTAGCGCGCTTTGATGGAGTCCGCTTCGATCATTTCGATCTCAAGACACTTGTGGGCGCTCAGACCAATGGCATCTACTCCTTTGCCGAAAGTTCCGATGGCGCGCTGTGGATTGGGACCTACGCTTCTGGGGTGATTCGCCATCAAAGAAATCATTTCCGTGCTTTCAATCAGGTGGATGGACTCAGCTCGAATACGGTAACTAGCCTGGCTCCCCGAACCGGCGGCGGCGTCTGGGTGGGCACCCGCCAAGGTTTAAATTACGTCGATGGCCTGAGCGTCCACCGAATTTCGCTGCCAGGCGGTCCCAAGAGCAACCAAATTATTTCATTATTCGGTGATGACGATTCCACCCTCTGGGTCTCCACAAGCGATGGACTCTTTCATTTTGACGGCCAGCATTGGATTGTATTCGGAGCACACGAAGGTCTGGGTCCGAGCAAGCTGGTGCTCTCCATGGCCCGGGACGCCAATGGAGTTCTACGGGCGGCGGGCGAAAACGAAGTGTGGCGATTCAACGGCCACCGTTTTTACGCCGATCCGCTGGCAATCGGTTTGCGGCATGCTCGCGTCCTCCATCGCGATACAGCCGGCCATATTTGGGTGGGAGTCTGGAACGACCGGGGGGTCGCTCAAATTAGAAATCCCCGTACTGAATGGCTGTCTCTAGGCGCCGGTGTCGCAAATATCGTGAATGCCATCGCATCCGACCAGGAGGGCAATCTCTGGCTGGCCTCGGGTCAGGGACTCGTGCAACTGCGCCACGCGCGCTATCCCAAATACCCGCTCGGAGGAGATCTCGCTGGGAGCGAAGTCGATAGCTCAACACGTGACTCCAATGGCAATGTCTGGTTTTCAACTCAGGATCACCGGCTCTTGACCATCCAAAACGGCCATTTGCGACAGTTTGGCCCGTTTGCTTTAGAGATTACAAAAATTAGCCCAGCCAGTCCCGGCGGCATTCTTCTCTGCCTGTCCAATGGCGATATCGCAAGATTTGAGAACGGGCATATCCATACGCTAGTCGCCTCTCAAAAGATTGGTGACGAAGGTCCGCACATTGTGCTTCAGGGTGGCAATCAAGAACTCTGGATCGGCACTCAGTCAGGACTCCTCCAGGCCACTCGGGTAGCTGGCATTACCCAAATTAGCCGGCTCTCGGGACTTATCGGCAAAAGGATCACCGCTCTTGCCAAAGATCCGGATGGCTCGCTTTGGGTGGGTACTGACCAAGGGCTAAATCATCTCCACCGTGGGCGCGTCGATGTTTATACGCCGAAGAACGGCCTGAGCGGCGACCATGTGTGGGCCATCTCTAATAGTCCTTCGGGCGACCTTTGGGTAGCCACCATATTTGGTATGACGCGCCTACGAAGCGGCAAGCTCACGCCTTTCACCATTAACAATGGTTTGCTGGTTCCCGATTGCCTAGACGTGCAAATAGATCAGCGCGGGAGCATTTGGGTTCACCGCATTGACGGCCTCGACCAGATCAGCGCCCGCGATCTTGCCGATTTCGACGCTGCCCGCACTCATCAGATCCATCCGTTACATTTAGGCAGCGGCCAGGGAATCGAAGCGGTTGATTCCGTCAGCCCGCAGTTCGATAAGGAAGGCATCCTCTGGGTGGTAACTACCGGTGGGCTACTCCGTATCGATCCGACTCAATTGGCTCAAAACGACGTAGCGCCGAAAGTCGCCATTGCCTCCGTCATCGTGGATGCCAAGCCCGCAAATCTAGACGAGTCTACGATCCACTTGGCGCCGGGTCCCCGCCGAATCGACATCAATTACTCTGGACTTAGTTTCTCCTCGCCAGAGCAAGTACAGTTCAAATACCGGCTCGACGGCCGCGAAACTGACTGGACGTTGGCTAACGGCACCCAACGTGTCGCCACTTACACCGACTTACGGCCGGGCGATTACACATTTCGCGTCATGGCCGCCAACAACGACGGACTTTGGAGCAAGCAATCCGCTGCGGTCAAATTCTCAGTTGCACCTTTCTTTTATGAAATGCCTTCCTTTTTTGGCCTGTGTGTGCTGGCCCTTGCCGTTTTCTTGTGGCTCTTATTTCTATTGCGTCTACACATCATGCGCCAAAGATTTGAGGCTGTCTTGCAGGAACGTACTGCCGAGAGAAACCGCATTGCTCGCGAACTCCACGATACTGTGCTTCAGGGTTTCTCGGGCATGCTGTTGCATCTGGAGGCGATCGCAAATCAAATGGCAGACGAGCCTTTGCATTTAAAACAACGTCTCGCCGATCTACTGATCCGAACCGAACGATATCTGGAAGATGCCAGGCTCTCTATCATGGAACTGCGAGCTTCAGCTTCTGAGGGTGCATCGCTTGCTGACCGTCTCCGCACAGCTCTAACCGATCAAGCCAACCGGGCGGCCCTTCCCTTAGAGTTCAAGCTTTCCGGCGTTGCGCTGCCCCTTCCCGATGCTGTCTCCGAAGCCCTCCTTCGCATTGGTTCTGAAGCTCTCACCAACATAATCCTTCACGCTCAGGCGCGCTCTGTCACCGTAACTATGGAATTCCAGAAGCGTGCTCTGTCATTGTCTATAGCGGACGATGGCAATGGGTTCGACGTCTCTAGACTCAAAGATTTAGCAAGCGCCCATTTTGGTATTACCGGCATGACAGAACGGGCTCGGCAAATCGGCGGACAATTGGAAATCGATAGCAAGCCCGGGTCCGGAGCCCGCATCCTTGTGCGCGTTCCGCTCGACAACCGAGCGTCGCGGCGCATTAGTCCAGGTGAAGCAACCCTCTCTGCAGGGCCACGCTGATGGCTGCTGTCCGGTCATTGACGCCGAGTTTTTGCAGGATGTGACTGACATGTTCCTTCACCGTCAGTTGTGATATCCCCAACACTCCGGCGATTTCTTTGTTGCGCGACCCATTGGCCATCAGTTCCAACACTTGTGTTTCGCGCGGGCTAAGATCCACGTGGCTGAATGTACGCGACAGACTGGCGGCTACCGCAGCCGAAATATAAGTCTCTCCGGAATGAACTGCTCGGATGGCGGAGAGAACATCGGCCCGCGCCGACGTCTTGAAGAGGTAGCCGGAAGCTCCCGCAGTTAGTGCCTGCTGAATATCGAGGTCGCCTTGATAATTCGTTATGACAATGAAACGCGCCGCCGCTGAATCGCTGCGCATCCGCCGGATCACGT
>Ga0182012_10002051_pt1 | contig 21951 bp, 28 predicted proteins | sample 612S2SmetaG_FD_120486 | JGI IMG/M metagenome (GOLD analysis project Ga0182012, IMG submission 120486) | Permafrost microbial communities from Stordalen Mire, Sweden - 612S2S metaG | ecosystem: Environmental > Terrestrial > Soil > Wetlands > Permafrost | place: Sweden: Stordalen | collected... | reverse complement strand
CCGATCTGTTGTCGCCGCCGGACAGCGTCGAATACCGGGCCGCGACCCACCCGCACAACGCCACGGTCGTGCAGCGTCCGGCCATGGTGGCTCACCCGCGCCGCGCCGAGGAGGTCGCGCAAGCCGTGCAGTGGGCCGCGCAGCGCAACCTAGGGGTCGCCGTACAGGCCAGCGGGCACGGCGCGGGTGCGCCGATCGAATCCGATCGGGTACTGGTGGACACTTCCGGATTGAACGCGGTCCACATCGACGCCCGGGCACGCATCGCCCACGTCGGTGCGGGCGCGACATGGTCGGCGGTCAACGCGGTGGCCGAACGAGACGGGCTGCTTGGACTGGCTGGCACCTCGCCAACGGTGGCCGTCGCCGGCTACACGTTCGGAGGTGGTGTCGGGTTCTTGACCCGCCCCTACGGGATGGCCAGTTCGGCGCTGCTGGCTGTTGACTACGTCGATGGCAACGGGCAGATACGGCGGGCGGAAGAGGACGCAGCTGACACCGTCGATCGCGAGGCGCTGTGGGCGTTTCGGGGCGGGGGCGGGGTCGGCGTGGCGACCGCTTTGACCGTTGAACTAGTGGCGCCCCAGGAGCTGTGGGCTGGCTATCGCCTGTGGAGCATCGATGCGCTTGGACCGGTCGTCGACGCATGGGTGAGCGCCATGGGGCAGATCGGTGATGCGCTGTCGACGAGTATCAGCGTGCTGCGCACGCCGCCGGGTGCCCCCATGTTTCCCCCGGCGCTGCAAGGTGTCCCGATCGTGCATCTGGCTTTCGCCTCACCGCAGGGCCCCGACGCGGCCAGCCCGCTGTTGCGCGCTTTGCGAATGGCGCCCGCGCCCGTGATCGACAGCAGCTGGGCGCCCGCCGACGCAGCCCGGCTTGCCCAAATTCACCTCGACCCGCCCAACCCGGTTCCCGCGCTGGGCATCGGCCGATGGCTGGGACCCGACGCGCTGGCCGTGGCAGCTGACGCGTTGGAAACCGCAACTGCAGTCGACTCGCCGCTGGCGATGATCGAGTTGCGCAACCTCGACAATGAAGCACACACCCGCGACGGTGCGACAACCGCGGTGCCCGGACCCTTCCTGCTGCACGCAGTGGGTACCGCCACCGACGTCGCCTCCCGCTCGCGTACCGAGGACGGGTTGTCCAAAGTGCGTGCCTCCGCGATGCCGGCCGACATCGGACGCTCCACGGCGTCGTTCGCCGACGGCCGTGTCACCGACGCCAGCGGGCTGGACCACTCAGGACTGCAGCGTCTCACCCGTATCAGCACTGCCCTCGACCCTGACCAGCGACTCGCCCCGTCGCGAGTGCTGGCCGCCCTGAACGGTGTGTGATGCCGAACCGTCCGCTCTCACCTGACCTTGATATCGGGGATTGGCATCCACCGCCTTGTTTGCTGGCCCGTATGACATCAGTCGCCTCCGCTGGTGTAGGACAGTCGGACGGTGGGTTGTCCGGTTATCGCGGTGACGGTGTCGAAGTCTTTATCGACGTGCAGGATGGTCAAACCGGAAAGTTCGGCGGTGGCCGCGATGATGAGGTCGGGGATCGAGGGGCCGCGGTGCTGGCCACGGTCAGCGAGGAGCAGCTGGACTTCCAGCGCGCGGTCCTCAATTTTTGGCGTTAGGTACTCGACTGGCATCGCCGCCAAGGGGGATTCGCGAAACTCGCGTCGAGCGACTTCACCAGACGGGGCCGAATAGCCGATTTCCAGGCGTGTCACGTTGCTGATGTGCACTAGTCCGCGCTCGATGCGGTTGCTCCACAGGTCCGGATCGCTGCTTTGTGCAAGACGGGCGAGGGCCGACTTGTCGATTAGCCAACTCGACTCGGTCACTGCCATGCTTGGCGCATCAGGTCATCGTCGGCAAGGCCGGCGATGGCCTGTCCAAAGCGATGTAAGTCGTCGCGAGTCACGGGAACTCGTGGGGCGCGCGAATCCTGGGCGAGCCGTCGACGAATGTACTCAACGCGCGACAAACCCAGCTCAGCAGCTCGCGCGTCGATTCCGGCTAGTACATCATCTGGTAGATCGCGGATCAGCACGTCGCTCATATCCTGATGATATCTGATGATATCGCCATCGTCGAGCACGGCAGTCGGCCGCTAAGAAAACTGGCGGTAAGCCGCCATGCCAAATAATGCCCCCTGTTGACCCGTACGCCTATCAGGCACACAATGGGTAGGTGGCTACCAAGTCTGAACGTTTCGCGGTGCGTCTGACGCCTGAGCAGGACGCATTGATTCGTCGTGCCGCCGAGGTCGAAGGGACCGACCTGACAACCTTTACGGTGTGTGCCACCGTCGCACACGCTCGCGACGTTCTCGCAGACCGACGGCACTTCTTACTTGATGAACCTGCGTGGGCCGAGTTCAGCGCCTTGCTCGACCGGCCTGTCCAGTACAAGCCGGCGTTGGCGAAGCTTTTCGACAAGCCGTCGTTGTTCGACCCCGACGCGTGAGTGGATACAGTCTCCCGCGACCGATTAGCGAGTCCGACGGCGTCGCGACTTTCGATAGTGGGGAACCCAGCCTGGACGATTACCTCCGCTCGCGTGCACTGACGAACCACGCCGGTGGCGCATCTCGCTGCTTCGTCACGTGCCGAAATGGTCGCGTTGTCGGTTACTACGCACTCGCGTCTGGAGGGGTGTCACATGTCGACTTGTCCGGCAAATTCCGCCGGAACATGCCCAACCCGGTACCGGTGATCCTGCTGTCACGCCTCGCGGTCGACCGCAAACACCAGGGCTGCGGGCTGGGGGAGAACCTGCTGCGCGACGCTATTGCCCGCAGCGTGCAAGTCGCAGAACAGATCGGTGTCCGCGCCATCCTTGTGCATGCCCTCCACGACGAAGCGCGCCGGTTCTACACCCGCTACCAGTTCGAACCGTCACCTACCGACGCACTCCACCTGCTGTTGCTAATCAAAGATGCCAAGGCGAGCGTGGCAGCGCTGCAAGGAGGCGGGGATGCCGAGCAACGCCGACGCGAGGCGATCGATGCAATGGCTGAGACTGGAGCAGACCGAGACCACCTCGAATCTCTGACCGACGAGCAACTCAGGCGGCTCATCGCGGTCGCGGCACTCACTCATGCCGAGCAGCTACGACAGCTCGACCCGGATGGCGCCGACGCGACGTTAGCGGCCGCCCGGGAGGCAACCGGCATCGTGGATCGCGAACTGCGAGTCGTTACCCTTACCGATGGATCTGGCGTCCTCGTTGACGGTGCCTGCGAGCACACCGACGAGGGCCGCGACGCCGCTGCAGGAAACGACGGCGAGTGATCCAGCCATCAGACATGACAGCGGCTGGCGCGCTGGCTAGTAGAAATGATCGACAACCATTGTCCAACAAGGTAAAACGACGTACCGGTAACCCCGCCATATTTCAACACGGGGCGTCCGCTCAACACGCGTGCATGCTTCGAGTCGGGGTGCGCGCTGTCGGTGTCGTCCGGTCCGCCAATGTACGTGCGATTTTGCTGGACCGAAATCGCACGACGAACACTCTGTGATGCTAGCATTGAGTGCAATGACAGCACAGGAGGCGAGGGACGAATGGCAACCCTGACGATTCGCGATTTTGACGACGATCTCAAGACGGCACTACGCGTGCGCGCCGCTGAGCACGGTCGCTCCATGGAATCTGAGGTGCGCGAGATCTTGCGTACCGTGTTGGAGCGCTCGTCGAGTGGTCCGGGGATGGCTACACGGATTCGACAGCGGTTCTCCGACGTCGCCGGCGTCGCGGACCTTGAACTGCCGGACCGAACTGAGCGCCCAAGAGCTGCGGAGTTTGGCGGGTGATTGTCCTCGACACCAACGTGGTGTCGGAGTTGATGCGGAAGGCGCCAGAGCCCCGCGTCGTTAGTTGGGTTGACCGATTTTCCGTCTCGGACGTACTGGTCACCGCCGTTACGGCGGCCGAGCTCAAGTATGGCGTTGCGCGGTTGCCGAAGGGGCGCCGCAAGCGGGAACTACAGGCCAAGATCGAGGGGCTGCTGACAGAGGATTTTGAGGACCAGATTCTGCCGTTTGATGCGCCGGCGGCGACGCACTACGCGGAAATCGTCGCCTCCCGAGAACGTGCTGGACGGCCAATCAGCATGGCGGACGCCCAAATAGCAGCAATCTGCCGTAACTGGAGCGCTGGACTTGCGACCCGCAACGTCGATGACTTCGTCGACGCTGGTGTCGATGCGGTGAATCCGTGGGATGCCATCACGCCCTGACAGACAGCACGACTACGACGACGGCCTCTGAGAGCCGTAAACCGTTGGAGAGCAGTATAAAACGGCGACGTTTACTGGTGACCCGCCATATTCGTTTCCGCCGTATTCCTTCTCTACTACGGGTTCGACGTGTCGACCCGTTGCTGACCCGGGTATAACCTCAGGGCTCGGGGCGGCGTTGACGATGCAGGTCGTTGTGGTGTTGAAGCCAGCGCTGGACAATGACGTTCTCCGATGTGCCGTCGTCATAGGCGGGGGAGATCACCGCCGCGGCGGCGGCCATGTCGATGACCACGATGGATCGGACGCGGTCGGGCGTAGCGGTCAAGCCTCGCTCTTGCAGGATCTTCAATCCGTGCTCGAATACGTCCCCGTCTTTGTAGACGGTGCCGGTCCCCTTGAAGCGAAAGCCTTTTCGCGTGATGGGGTCTATGACGTTGACTTCGATATGGGGGTTTGTTGCGAGGTTTTCGACGGTTCTTGGTGATGCCAGGTCGGCGAACATCAGATGCTCCTGGTCCCACACAGTGGTCGTTCCCTTGGGGGACAAGTTCGGCCGGCCGTCTGAGGTGACGGTAGCAACGAAGCCCAGACGCTGCTCGAGCACAAGCTGCTGCATTTCGGGCGACAACCTCACCGGCCAACTCCTATGCGGACAACGCGCAAGCGCAGTAACTCATCCCGACTTTTCGCCTTAATTGTAGAGTCGTAGATCGCGGATCCAGTCGGCTGAGACCGCCATGATGTAGAGGTCGACGATCATGACGAGGATGAGTGATGTCCATGCAATTTGTGGATGGCGGGTGTTAAGTCGCGAAACGAATGTCCACAATCTGTAGCGGATGGGGTGGCGGGAAAAGTTTTTGAGCCGGCCGCCGACAATGTGTCGGCAGGAGTGGCACGACAACGTGTAGAGCCACAGGCCGCAGGCGTTGAGCAGCAACAATAGTGATCCCAGTCCGACTCCGAAGCCGCCGCTTTCGGGCATGAAGGCCTGGCCGGCGTCGTAGGTGTCGATCAGTAGTAGTAGCGACGCCAGATACAGGAAGTATCGGTGGGAATTCTGCGCGATGAACGGGAAGGCGCTCTCACCGCGATAGGACCGTGCCGGCTCCCGAACTGCACATGCCGCCGGCGATAAAAGGAACGATCGGTACGTTGCTTTGCGGTAGTAATAACACGTTCCGCGGAATCCGAGTATGACGGCAAACGGCATTATCGCGAGCGGAATGGGAACCGGAAAGCTGCCCAGGAGTGCACCAAAATGCGTCGATCCAGGCGCGCAGGACTGGCTTAAACACGGTGAATACAGCGGGGTGAGATAGTGGTACTCGTTGACCCAATACCATCGCCGCATAAATACCCGAACGATCGTATAGAGCAAAAATGTGCCCAGGACGGCCGCTGTCGTCAGCGACGGAAGCCACCATCGATCGGTACGTAGCGTCCGGTCCGACGACGTGGGTGATCCGTCCGGGTCGTTTCGCAACGCGTGGCTCCGTGCACTGGGGATCGGTTGCGACCGAACATTTCTTGCCACCTGATTCTCCGTTTTGTTCGTGAGCTTCACGCTGCGCCATCCATATCCTGACCAACCCGCCGGTGATGTGTCAAAGACATAAATATGCTGATATTGATAGCTGATGGGCATGTGCTGCAGTACCGTCGTGAGTCATGCAATTGCACCAGCTCAGGTACTTCGTAGCTGTTGCTCAGGATCGCCACTTCAGCCGGGCAGCGGCGCGCATTCATGTTGCGCAGCCGTCGATCAGTCGTCAGATCCGTTTGCTTGAGCTCGAACTCGGCGTGGCGCTGTTTCACCGTGCGCCGGGTCACGTGGAGGTTGAGTTGACCAGCGAGGGTGCTGCCCTGCTGCCGTGGGCGCGCCACGTCCTCGACGACATCGAAGATCTCGCCGCCGAGGCACGTTCGCTGGTCGATATGACGACGGGCCGCCTAAGCGTCGGGGCGACGCCCAGCCTCAGTACCGCGGTGCTGCCAGAAATTCTCACGTCGTTTCACCGCAGCCATCCCGGCGTAACGCTGGAAATAGCGGAGGCAGGTTCACGCGTGCTCGTCCCGCGTGTCGCAGCTGGTGATATCGATGTCGCGCTTGTTGTTCTCCCCGTTGACGACGAGCGCCTTAGCAGTACCGAGCTTTTCACCGAGTCGTTGGTAGTCGCATTAGCCGATAGTCATCCGCTTGCCAGCCGCCGGACACTCCGGATAGCTGACCTAAACAACACGCCGATGGTGATGTTCCGAGAGGGTTACGACTTGCGTGTTGCAACGCTGAATGCGCTCACAAATGCCCGTGTTCGGCCTACCGTAGCGTGCGAGGGTGGCGAGATGGATTCGGTCCTCGCCCTTGTGCGTGCCGGTATCGGCGCGGCGATCGTCCCAGAACTGGTGGCGCGCAACACCGATGTCCACATCCTCGAAATCACCGATGTACCTCTCCGACGACAGATCGGCTTCGTCCACCGCAACGACCGCCCGCTACCTCGCCCCGCGCAAGCGTTCGTCTCACAATTGATAGAAGAGGGCGCTGATATGGCTGCTTCGGCGCGTAGTTTCCGCAGTGGATAGTCGGCGACTCGCCGACAGGTGCAATTCACTGCAGCACAGCGGGATAACGAATACCAGTGCATCGCCCGCACATGCGGCATGGCGTCAGTCCCCCGGGGGGGAGAGGCGCCTAGTGGGACCCAGTTGGGACCGTTACTGACGCACGAGCAGTAGTCGCTTCACCCAATGAATCAGACAGCGGTGTTGTCACACCCACCGCACCAACTCGAATACGTTTGGGAAACTGCACGATACACGTTTCAGCCGGAATTATCGGCAAGTGCTGGGCCAGTAAATGCGCTGAAGCACAACATATTTTGATGCATGGAGAGGTTTACCGGTAACCCGCCGTATTCATTTCTGCCGTATTCGGCTGGCCTGAAGGCCGGCTTCTGGAGATGCCGGTGGCTTGGCGAGGCCACTCTGGGTGGATGATCGTCGATGCGGGAGCGGGATTTGAGCTCTGCGTGTGCGGGGGAGCGAGGTTTGCTGTTCCGGTGCCGAGCGGTGCTGCTACCGTTCCACCGCGGCTTTGATCGCGAGCAGCGTCCGCTTCATGTCCTGCTTCAACCGCGGGCCCCGCACCCAGCCGAGGGCCCGCCAGTAGAGCCGCATTGCCGGGATGTCTCTCAACTCAAATGATTCGGTTACTTCGGTACCTCCGCCGCCGGTCGGGCTCAGGCTGAAGCGCCACGTGACCTGTACCGTGTTGCTCGGCGCGATGGGAAGCCCCAACGGTCGTGACCGCACGGCGAAGGCGAATACCCGACCCTGATCACACTCAGTCACGGTGCACGCAGTCCAGTAGATTGGGCCTTTCTCGTTGCGCTTCACGTGCCCGCGGAACTTCGCACCCACTGCAGGACCGACAGCGCCGTCAAGCCACTGCGCCTCGAACGTCTCCGGGCTAAACCGCCCAATCTGTGTCACATCACTGATCAACGACCACACCGCCTCCGGTGAAGCGTTCATATCGACCGTCGCAAAGCCGTGCATGGCTAGACCATACCCGCATCTCCTAGCACCCCGAAATGCGTTGGCCGAGTTAATAGTACGAAGTTTTCCGGTAACCCTCGAATATTCAGTTCGGCCGTATTTCTCCCATGTGGCGAGAGAGGGGAAGGGGTCGCCCGGTCGCCACGACCATCAGTCTGCGGATCGCTTTGCCCACAGGTGGCTCGCGGCGATCCGTGGGTGCACGTGGCCTTGCCCAAAGGGGACGATCAGATCGAGCAGGATGAGTTCGAGGTCGACCGCTTGTGCGGGGCGATTCATCGAGGCGCAGCAGCTCGGTTATCAATTGATCGTCGACGGTGTCGATGGTCTCGATGGACCGGATGGCGTCACGCTGGGTGGCATCACATTGCAGGCCGACTGCAGCCCACAGCGCGCGGGTGCACAGGTCACGTAGTTGTTTCGCAGGAGATGGCACGCGACCTCGGACCGCTAGAGAGTCCTCAACGCGTCCGATGACCGTAAATGCGGTGGTCAGCAGCTGTCTCTGACCGGTAGCATGGTAGTGCTGTCGATGGTTCGTGGGGTGCAGTCATGGAACGCCAGACGCCCAAGAAGGTGGTCGTTTCGAAGGCCGCCGTCAAGAAGGCGGCCATGCGCGCCACGAAGGCCTCGGCCAAGTTGGAGGGCCGGGTCGTTCCCGCTGGCCACAGGCGGTCGGCCGCCGTGAATGCCTACATCGCGAAGCAGCAGCCACCTAAGCACTGATGCCGCTTGCGCCCGGGTACGGTGAGACCCCGCTTCCACACGAAGAACTCACCGCGCTGCTGCCCGAGGTCGCCGACGTTCTCGACAAGCCCATCACTCGCGCCGATGTCTACGACCTCGAACAGGGCATCCAGGAATCGGTGTTCGATGAACTGATGCCGTTGGCGCTCGACGGCTCGCTAACGCTAGACGTTGCTGGACTTCAATAGACGATCCGCAGACGATCCGCTATCGATCTTGTGTCTACATTTCGTCTACACTGGCTTCATGGCAGCAGAAACCACAACTGTCCGAGTCCGCCGCCCAGATTCCGAGCGGCTCCAATCGCTGGCCAAGGCTCGTCAAACCGCCGTTGTCGACGTCGTGCACGCGGCCATCGACGCGTTGGAGCGGCAGGAGTTCCTCCGGGGGCTAAACGGCGATTACCAGCGCCTGCGTGGTAATCGCGAACTGTGGGAGCAGTACCTGGCCGAGCGTCACGAGTGGGACGCCCTGGCTTGATCTGGCGGGGGGAGATCTACTACGTCGATCTCGGCCAGCCGGTCGGCCACGAGCCGGCCTTTCGACGCCCAGCGATAGTGGTGTCGGTCGGCATTCTCAACAACGGACCGGGCGGGCTGGTGGTCATCGTCCCGATTACGACCGCTGGCTACGGGCTGCGAAGTCATGTCGAGCTGGAGCCGGAGAGCGGCGGGCTCGACCACACCTCATACGCACGCTGCGATCAACTGCGCGTGGTCTCCGTCGAACGACTGTCATCTCGGCAGACAATAATCGGCCCAGACCAGATGCAGGCCATTGATCAAGCGCTGCGCTTTGTCCTCGATCTGTGACACACGGCCACCCGCGGCAAGAACAGTAGTGGATCTTCAAACCTGTTGGGCCAAAACCGGAAACGGCGTACTTTACTGGTAACCCCGCGTATTCGATATCCGCATATTCGTCGGATCAGGTCGTGAACTGGCTTGGTTAGTTCCTGCCGCTGCGGTTGATTTGGCCACGTCCAGTCGGCCGGCGACTAGGGTGGGGGCATCGAGTGATCTTCCGACGCTGGCTGGCCAGTCGGCGTCACCTCGCAGTTCTTGGATGTGCACCGATGGTCGAGGTCACCCAGCCAGGTACACCGCCATCGGAGGTCCCTCCGGAAGTGGTCCGGAGCTTTCGTTCGCAGTTGACATCCGGCGAGGATGTCGTCGACCCGTCCACCTGGGCGGGGTCGGTACCGCCCTCCAATGGTGTTGCGCCACGTGTGCGTATTGGTGAGAACCGGTGGTTCAACCTGTTGTGGTTGCTACCGATCGGGTTCGTGGTGTTGATCGTGGCGGTGGCGGCGGCAAAGGGTTTGCGCGGCACGGGTTCCGTGCAGCTATTCATCCAGCAGCATCCCGGCACCTCCGGGGCTGCGGTCGGTGAGACGGCCGCCCTTCCGGCGTGGGTAGGCGTGCAGCACTTTCTGAACCTGTTCTTGATGGTCTTCATCATCCGGTCGGGCGTTCAGATTCTCACCGACCACCCGCGGCTGTACTGGACGCGCCACAGCACGCCGGGCCGGGATTGGTTCCGCATTCAGAAACCCGTCCCCGCCGACCCGTTGTGGACGGCGAAGAATGACTCGATCAGCCTGCCAGGACAAGTCGGCCTGCCCGGGTTGCGGCACTCGATCGGGCTGGCGCGGTGGTGGCATCTGGGCACGAATGTGCTGTGGCTGCTCAACGGCCTCGTGTTCTACGTGTTGTTGTTTGCGACCGGGCAATGGCGGCATCTGATTCCGACCAGTTGGGACGTCTTCCCCAACGCGATGTCGGTGCTGATCCAATATCTGTCGCTGGACTGGCCCCTCGAAGGACATTGGGTGGCCTACAACGGTCTGCAACTGCTGGCGTACTTCGTCACCGTCTTCATCGCGGCACCGGCCGCGATGATCACGGGCCTGGGGATGTCGCCGGCGCTGTCTACCCGCTTCCGGCGGCTCAGCAAGATCTTGAGCATCCAGACCGCGCGGTCGCTGCATTTTTTAGTGCTGATCTGGTTCCTGATGTTCATCGTGATGCACGTGGCGATGGTCGTCACCACCGGATTGCTGCGCAACTCCAACCACATGTACGCCTCCCGCGATGACAACAGCTGGATCGGCGCGGCGATCTTCGCGGCCTCGATGGTCGTCGTGATCGGCGGTTGGGTGGCGGCCACCCCGCTCACGCTGCGTCATCCCCGGATGGTGCAGCGGGTTGGTTTCGCCCTTATCGGGCCGCTGCAGCGACTGTTCGAGCATCTGGACGCCAAGCCCGGCGAATACACCGAGGTCGACATCTCCCCGTACTTCTGGCACAACGGGCGCTATCCCGACTCCGAAGAGTACCGGGCTCTGCTCGATGGGAACTTCGTCGATTACCGGTTGCGGGTCAACGGGCTCGTCGACAACCCCCGAGATTTCGACCTCGAGCAGCTGCGTGCTCTGCCCGTCCAGGAGCAGATCACGCAGCACTTCTGCATCCAGGGATGGTCGGGTATCGCCAAGTGGGGTGGGGTGTCGATGCAAACCATCATGGATCAGGTTCACCCCCGACCGGAGGCGAAGTGGGTGGTGTTCTATTCCCTCGGTGACGGCCCCGATGGCGGCATCTACTACGACGCGCACCCGATCGAGCAGATGGGGTATCACCTGACGATGCTCGCCTATGACATGAACGGGGCCCCAGTGTCGTTCGGTCACGGCGCCCCGCTGCGGCTGCGCAACGAAACCCAACTCGGGTTCAAGCAGGTCAAATGGGTCAAGGGCGTGGAGTTCGTCGCGGACTACGCCGATGTCGGTGGCGGCTTCGGCGGCTACAACGAGGACCACGAATTTTTCGGCTACCGGCAATCCCTCTAACCATTGATCGACGACACAGGAAACGAGTTCACATGGAGAAGATGTCGTTGACGGCACTGGCCCGCGAGCACCTCGCGGGCGCCGAACGGGCCTCGAGCGGGCGCAGCGCCCACACCGTGTTCGGGGGTCACGAACACGTTCTGTGTCAAACGTTGATCGCGCTCATGGACATCGGTGAGCTTGAGCGGCGTCAGGAAAGCTTGACCCAAGAGCATCTAGCCCGGCCAGCGTCGGAGTAGTTCCTCGGACGTCCGCGCCGGCCAAGTCGGTGCGCCGATGACCGTGCCTGCCGTCAGTTGCGCGACAATTCGGGGCCCGTCGCGGCGTGAATTGTCGTATACCGTTGCGGTGTCGGCAATCTCGATCGCGTCGGCCACCAATTGCCATAATCGGCGGTGCCGTTCGCGGATCTTGCCCTCGGGGACATCGTGACCGCCGTGGCGGACGCGCCGCTTCACGCGTTCGACGGCGAGGTCCTCGGGGATCAGCACTACGTGCAGAGCGATGACGTAGCCCGCATCGCGGGCAGAGCGGATCAGTGCAAGCTTCGACGGATGGGAGAAGACGGTCTCGGCGATGAACGACACGCCGGCCTCGATCAGCTTGGCGCGGGTATCTGCAGCGATCCGCGCTGCATCGTAGGCGTGTGCAGTTGGATCATCGGGCCAACGCTGCTTTGCGATCTCGTCGGCGTTGACGAATACGCTGCGCGGCAACAACGGCGCCAACGTGAACGCGATGAACGTCGACTTGCCAGCTCCGTTCGGGCCGACGACGAGGTCGAGTCGCTTCACCGGCGCCCGGCGAAGTCATTACTCATCCGTCGACGTCGACCACCGAGGTCGTGCCGTCGGGCCGGTACTCGACGATCTCGCCGTCGTCGTTGAGCGCCACCGTCGTGATGCCCCGCGCTGACAACGCGTCACCGTAATGGGCGGCGGCCAAGGACTCCTCGATAGCGGCCGAGATCTCCGCGTTGAAGACGAGCCCCTCATCCTCGGACAGATGCTTCGTGTCCAGATAGCCTGCCAGCGCGGCCTCGACACGGCGGCGCGAGGCCGTCTGATGGCTCGACACCGCCCGGCCCACCCGGGCCCAATGATCGAGTTGCTGCTTGGCCGACCGACTCTGGCGAGCACCCTCGGCAGCGGCGCTGTCCACCAGGTCGGCGGCGACCCTGGTGACGCGATCGGCGACGTTCGTCATGTCTGCACCTCCTGTAGCAGAATGCTACACGGTGTAGGCGACTCGCGGCGGCAGCTCGCTGCTGCTAGTCCTGTTGACCGGCAAGTGCTCGGGTGGGCGGGTCGGGCTGTGCAACCTCGGCGCTATCGGGAGTACTCCCATAGCTCGCGAGGTGTTTGCCGAGCGTGTCGGCCAGCACCTGGGCACGGACGACGAGGTCGTCTCGGTAGGTGATGACGTTGTTCCAGTACAGGCAGAGCGCGCCACGCCGGGTGTCGCCGTTGCGTACGGGCATGCCCAGCCAGCTGTGGTAGCCCTCGGAGGCGACGAGCTCGCTCACGGATTGGAACAGCGGATCGGTCTGGGCGTCGGCCACGAACACGTGTTGGTTGTGCTTGATGACGTTCGGCAAGATTAGGCCGCCGACCCGACCTTTGATGCGGATCTCCTCGACGTAGCGAGACGAGAGCCCCCGCCAGCGCATGGTGGTCGTCCACGGCTGACTTGCCGGGCCGGTGAACCAGTAATCGTCGGCGGACACGTGGACTCGATCCGCGCCCAGTAGTTCGGTAGCCGTGTCGCAGGCTAGGTCAAGCAGCTCGGACATGGAGCCGACCTGCGTTGCCTGCACGTCGAACTCCTCGAAAGAATCCGATCGTCGGGCGTTCCCGGGAGTGATCGTTTCGACGATGTGCGTGGATCGTGATTCCTCGATCCCGATCCCCTGTTCGACGTGGCTGACGTAGAACTCGAGGGCGTCGCTGTCAGAGTCGAACGACGCCAGGACGATCAGTTCGTAGGCCCCGGTAGTCAGATGGACCTCGTCCACCTCGGGCAGGGCGGCCAAGCGGTCAGCGACGGCGAACCGCTGGCCGCTCTCGGCCCGCACCAGGACGATGAGCCGCGACGGCGCCGCATCCTGATCCAAGGTGGCGCCGATCCGCATTCCATCCCGCTCGATCAACCGGCGGATTCGCTGGCGCACAGTCTTCTCCGATACCCCGACATGCCCCGCGAGCTCGAGGTTGGACATCCGTCCGTTCTCTGCCAGCAGTTCGAAGATCTTCTTGTCCAATGCATCGAGCTCCGGCATGCGTACCTCCTTGACCCGGACACTGTAGCCTGCTAGCTTCGGCTTTTCGACCTATTGACGCCGATATTCGGATCAGTCGAAAGGTCTCGGAAGGCAATCTAGTCGGAAGGGCCGAGCGTTGTGAGGGTGCCCCAGATTGGTCTGTGCGGTAACGCGGGGGCGGGGGATGGGTCAGCCGATCCGCGCTAACTAAGCAACGTGGAACCAAGCGGAGAGGACGCAGCAAGGCATGCGATTCGCTTTCAGGACTGCACCCCAGAACACCACCTGGGCCGAGATACTGACCGTCTGGCAGGTGGCTGACGACATCGAGGTGTTCGAATCAGGATGGACCTTCGACCACTTCTATCCCATCTTCTCCGACAGCCGAGGGCCGTGTCTGGAAGGCTGGACGGTCACGACCGCCCTGGCCCAGGCGACCAAGCGGCTCCGATTCGGAACCCTCGTAACTGGGATCCACCACAGACATCCCGCCGTCCTCGCCAACATGGCGACGGCCCTCGACATCATTTCCGGAGGTCGGCTGGAGCTAGGGATAGGAGCCGGTTGGAACGAAGAGGAATCGGGTGCCTACGGCATTCCGCTCGGTACGCCCGCGGAGCGCAGCGACCGGTTCGAGGAGGCCTGTGAGGTGCTCACTAGCCTCATGAGCCGGGAGGCGACCACCTTCAGGGGCAAGTACTACCAACTTACCGACGCCCGCAACGAACCCAAAGGCGTCCAGCGCCCCCACCCGCCCATCTGCATCGGGGGTAACGGAGAAAAGCGCACCCTCCGCACGGCGGCCCGCTTCGCTCAGCATTGGAGCTTCCTCGGCGGGACCCCAAAGGAATTCGCCCAGAAGAGGGACGTCCTGCATACCCACTGCAGCGACCTGGGTAGAGATCCGAGCGAGATTCTCCTGTCGAGCCCCGTGATATACGACGGAGACGTGGGAGCCACCGTCGCATCGGCTGCTGCGCTGGGAGAGGAAGGGCTGGGGCTCGCCATCATCCCCCTGCGGCCGCCGCTCGACCCGGCGATACTCGAGCCTCTCGCCTCCGCCCTCTCCGAGATCGGCTAGCCACCCTCGCGCCGGCGGATTTCCGGGTGAACGAATCGAAGTGAACCAGATTAGGAAGTGAAGGAGATTGGCATGAAAGGCGAAATCGTGGGGGTAGAGCATGGATGTGTTTGAGGCGATGGAGTCGGCCATGACCATGCGGTGGCTGTCCAAAGAGCCAGTACCAGATGAGCTGATCGATAAACTGATCTGGGCTGGCACAAGAGCGTCGAGTCCAGAGAACTCTCAACTCTGGGACTTCATTGTGGTCAAGTCACCAGAACAGCGTGCGCGTCTGCACGAGACCATTATTCCCGACATCTCGTCACTCAACGCCCTCCGCGGGAGGCTGGGAAGTCCTGCCGACCCAGTGAAGCGTCGTATGTTCGAGAGTGGATATCACCTGATGACCACTCTACGAGAGGCTCCGATTCTAATCTTCGTCTGTGGATCATCGTTGATTCCTGGCGACCCGAGAGAGGACCGCTACCAATACGCCGCTATTTACGGAGCTACGCAAAACATGCTCGTAGCCGGAAGGGCGCTGGGCTTGGGAGTCGCCCCGACCGGCATACAGAACCTCAACAGTAGGGGCGTCCGACGAGTGCTTAATGTGCCAGATCACAAGATCATCGGTGTGACCATGGCGGTGGGGTGGCCCGCCCGTCCGTTCCGTCCGGTCAACCGGAAGCCGATCACGGACGTAATGCACTTCGATACTTGGTGAACGCACGTACTGAACGGGGGCCCGCCGTTTCTACGGGTAATCCGCCGTGGGCTGTTGGTTCTCTTTTGTGGCTCCGAGCTGGACCGCCTGAGCCTCGGCGGCGTCGAGGTCATTCACCGCGAGGTCGAGGTGTAGTTGCTGGGAGCGCTTGGCCGATGGCCAGGTTGGTGGCTGGTAGTCGTCGATGTGGACAGCGCCCAGATAGATGGCGCCGGCCTTCACCGCATAAAAGTCTGGTGTCTCAACTGCGACTTCGCCGTCGAGCATGGCGGCCCAAAACCGGGCCAACTCGGCCGGGTCTGAGCATTCAAAGTTGATTGCGGAAATTCGAGCCACAGGCATACATGCTCCGATTGAGTCGGAAAGTGTCGTCGGGTCTGGGTTGGGTTAGATCACCGGTATCGGCGAGGAGGGCAGGAGGGCGCGATCACCGTCGAAGCCGTTGTGCAACGCCGCTGCGACGTCATCGTGCGGAGCGCCCATTCGGATCGCGCTCACCTCGTCTAGGCGCCGGTAGTGCTGTGCGTCAACATCCAGCTCGATAGATCGCAGGTATTCCTCTAGGTGCGTGACGGATCGCGGTCCAACGATAGGTATCAACGCCGTAGGGGCCAGGGCGGCCCGGTGACGCAGCCAGGCCAAGGACACCTGGACCGCAGTACTGCCAGTCTCGTCGGCAATCGCCAGCACCTCGTCTACTACCGCGGTCTGTTGAGCGCTTTCCTCGACGGCAGGGCCACGAGCGCTCAACCGTCCGGTCTGGCCGTGGCGATATTTGCCGGTGAGTAGGCCACCGGCGAGTGGGGAGTACAGCAATACGCCGAGGCCGTGGGCTTGCGCCATCGGTAGCAGTTCCCGGTCCGCAGAGCGCTCGGCCAGGCTGTATTCGGTCTCAATGCCGATCAGCGGGGCCAGCCCACGCAGATCCGCTCGCACCGCCGCGCCGGCGACCCGCCAGGCCGCGAAATTGGACAACCCGCCGTGCAGGATCTTTCCGGACTGGATCAAGTCGTCGAACCCAGCCATGATTTCCTGGATAGGCGTGATCCCGTCGGGGAAATGCGGCATGAACACGTCCACATAGTCGGTCTTGAGGCGCTCCAAACTTGCTTCCAGAGAACGGATCATGATCTTGCGGCTGTTACCGGTGGTCCCGGGGCGGGGCTTCTTTTGCCTAGTCCCGCTGTACTTGGTGATCACCACGAATTCGCTTCGATCACGACCGAGCAGTTCACCTAGCACGGTTTCGGCTTGACCATCTTGGTAGATGTTGGATGTGTCGAACGTGGTGCCGCCGGCCGTGACGAAGGTGTCGAACATCGCCTGGGAGACATCCCGACCGGCACTAGGGTCGGATGTGCCGAAGCTCCCCGTGCCTAGCGCAAACTCCGAGACTCGCAGTCCGGTGTGTCTTCCGAAGGTTTGATAGAGCATTTGCGTCTCCTGACAGGCAGTGATGCCCGGTAGACTGACGACCTTACCAAAAAAAGCGAGGGGTCACTCTTTATGCCGAAGGTTGATCAGTCCTATCTCGATGCGCGCCGTCAGCAGATCGTGGACGCGGCCCGGACCCGATTCGCCAGCCAGGGCTTTGCCCGGACATCGCTGGCCGACATCGTGGCCGAGTCCGGGCTATCCAACGGCGCGATCTACCGCTACTTCACCAGCAAGGACGAGATCGTCACCGCCATCTGCAACCAGTCGAGCCAAGCATTCCCGACGGAGCTCACCGCCCCGGCCGTCCATGAGTTCCTCGAACACACCCGCGCCTTGGCGCGCGATGAGAACCACGCCCGGCTGGTCGCCCAGATCTTCGCTGAGGCCGCTATTTCCCCGCCGCTCGCGGCCCTCGTCCAGCACCAGCTCAGCGACCTCAGGGATGCAGTGGCCGCACTCGTGCCCGAACGGCAACAAGCAGACACCGCCCGGATCTCCGAGGCCTTCGTAGCCCTCTGCATCGGCTACAGCCAACAACTCGCCGTACGCGGCGACCTCGACCCAGCACCCTTCACTGCCGCACTCATGGCGATCATCGACCAGTAGCGCAGACCGGCAAACGGTTTCGCGCACAGTGCTGGCTTTCAGAGTGCTGGCGGAAACGCTCGAACACACGGGGTGATAGAGCTCCATGAATTTCCCTCGTAACGCATCAGAGCCGCATGACCTTCTCAGCATTGCCATGCGCGATGGCGGTGCGCTGGTCATCCGTCAGGTCAGCTTCTTCAAGGAAACGCGCGACGTTGTCCCGGATGAGATATGGAAAATCCTCGGAGTGGATGATCCGATCGGCACCGATCTCGGCGACGATGTAGTTCAGCTGGTTCTGGTTGTACATTCCAGCAGGGGTCGCCCACACCTGGCTGCGGTAGTACGTGCTCGGCGCCCGCTCCAGGCCGACCGATCCCCAGCTGAAGACCTCGTCGAGGCGCTCGAGCCAGCCAGCCACGAATTCACCCCAGTGGCCACTGAGTAGTTTCAGGTTCGGATGCCGGTCAAGCGCCCCCGAGAGGATGAGCCGCACGATGTGAATACCGGCCTCGGCGTGCCAACCGAAACCGGGGCCCGCGAACAGGAACTGCGCAGCGGCCGGCCAGTTTCCGGCGTAGTACGCCGTCGACACCAACTGCTGCGGCATACCCGGGTGGACGTAAATGGGCAGGTCGACGAGTTCGGCTGCTGCGAGCACCGGTTCGAACCGCTCGTCGTCGAGGAACAGCCCGCCGCAGGCGCCCGTCGTGAGAGCGCCCACGAACCCCAGCTCGTTGACACAACGCTTCAGCTCGTCGGCCGCCGCAGCCGGCTCGTACAGGGGTAGGGTCGCGAACCCGCGGAACCGGGTCGGATTTTGCGAGATCTGCCGCGCGAGGGCGTCGTTCACTTTCCGGCAGAGTTCGATCGCGTCGGGGTGGTCCAGGCTGCTGGGACTGTTCGCACCGTGCGATACCACTTGAACGTCGATGCCGACCCTGTCCATGTGTTCCAGCCGTTTGCCGTCGAGGCGTTCAGCGGAATTCTGGTCTGGCATGAAGCCCTGGACGAAGTCACCGAACCCGGCATCTGGTGTGACAGGGCCGGGCCCGCTGAGTTCGAGCACGCGTGCCACAGCCTCGGGATGGTGGAAATGTTCTTCGACAGTGATGATTCGCATCGTTCCTTCCTACGCTAGGAAGCTGAGTCGGACGTGCGGCGACGGGCCGGGTAGGCCGACTAACGGCGGAGCAACTCGTCGAGATCGAGCGGGCAATGATGGCATTGCTCGGCCTTGCTCGGTAACGAAAGCCGTTGGACAGCAGTGCAAACGGCGTGATTTACTGGTAACCCTGCATATTCGATTCGTGCATATTCCCCCGCGGGGGTTCACAGGCGTCTCGCACCCAAACGTGGGTATATACTGAGTCGGCATTCGGTATATACACGTGGAGGCTTGATAGATGACAAAGCGCCTGATCGATCTCGACGACGACCTGCTGGCTGCCGCACAGAAAGAGCTTAAGACGTCCGGCGTATCGGACACGGTGCGCATCGCATTACAGCAAGCGGCAGCATCGTCTGCTCGCGCACGCCAGGTCGCATGGTTACAGGCCGGCGGTCTGGGGGAGATGGCTGATCCCGATCAACGTGGTGACGTGTGGCGTTGATCGCTCGGCACCTCATCGATACCAGTGCAGCAGCAAGGATGACGCACCCCGAGGTTGCCGCCAGACTTGCCCCACTCATTGAGGCCGGATTGGTCGCGACCACAGCTCAACTCGACGCCGAGGCGCTCTACAGCGCCCGCAATCCTGCCGACTATGAACAACTCTGGTCCGACCGCCGTTTGGCGTACGAATACCTGCCAACCAATGACGAACACTGGCAGACGGCACTCGGCGCGCAACGGCAGTTGGCCAGCACTGGCCGCCACCGTGCTGTCGGCATGGCCGACCTCCTGATCGCCACCCTCGCCGATGCCCATGACGTGACGGTGATCCACTACGACGCCGACTTTGAGATTGCTGCAGAGGTACTGTCGTTCCGGCGCCAATGGGTTCTGGAGCGGGGCACCATCTGAGCACTCCTTCGAATACGCTGCGCCACAAAGTAATATGAAGTTGTTTACCGGGAACCCGCCGTATTGGATCCTGCCGTATCCCACGGGCTGGGCGACGATCGATCCCGGCGGCCAACACGTCGGAGCCGAGCGGCGCCGCCGGAATGGATGCGGTCAACGAGTTCCTTTGCCGCGCGGGCGTTCTGGACCACCGTCGACGTCGAGCCGTCGCGCAGGTGCAAGTAGCGTCGGGCGGGGCTGGACCCTGAGCTGGTCCTCGTGACCGCCGCGGCTGCCGCCTAGACTGTCATCTCGAGGATCTTGTCGCCTAACGCGTTGCCCTCGAAGTAGCCCAGGCCGTAGTCACCTTGGATCGTAGTGCGGTGCATGATGCGCGCCTCATCCGGATCGTGGCCGCTGACAGCGTGCAGCATCCGCAAGTTGTCCCAGATCACCATGTCGGTGGGGCGCCATTTGTGGAAGTAAGGCCTGACCTTGACCAGGATTTCCTTGCACACCGCTTCGAGCAGCTGGTCGCCTTCGGGGGTCTCGTCGCCCTCGATACCCTCCGCCATCCACGGCGAGACATGCAATACCTTCTCACCGCTGTCGCGGGTCCACACGGCAGGATGGACGGCACGCGGCAGCTTCTTGCCGTAGTCGATCGTCTCTTGCAGGGCGACGTGCGGCTGGATCTCGCGGAACCCATCGGTCAGGCCGAAGCGCATGTCGCGGAAGCGCAGATTCAGGCTATAGAGGATGTTGCGCCCTTCGATCCGCTCCCGCAGTTCGGGCGACAAGATCTTGTAAAGCTCGATACCGTCGGCGAATCCGGTTTCTCCACCCTCGCTGACGCCGGTCACGCAACGCAGAACGCCTGCTAGGTTCAATTCGTTGTTGTAGCAATGATCGAAGTGCCAGGGCAGCCACGACGTGACCTCCTTGCCCTCGATTACGACGATGTTGCCTTCACGAGGTCCCTGGCCGATCTGGACGACGCCCGGATGCAAGGCTCCCTCCGCGCGCGGGACGGTGGGCACCGGATGGTCTTTGAGCGGGCCGAACACTTTGCTGATCTCCACCTGCAGCCTGCCGTCGGGTTCGACGTTCTCGAAGAGGATCATCCCGCGTTGCTCGAAGACCTGCTGGAGTCGACCGCGAACCGCTTGGTCTTCAAGTGTTGCGAGTGTGACGCCGGCGACCCGCGCCCCGAACGAAAGATCCTGACGTAGGGGAGTGACGTGGATCAATGACATGGCGAGGGGTGACATGGGTGGATACCTCCGAGATCCGCTGGCCAGCGATACTTGCTAAGTATATCATTATATGATATGCTAGATCATTATATAATACTAGTGAGGTGAAGGATCGCCGTCAAGGGCAGTTCCACAGCTGCGCGCGTACTGGTGGTGTTTGAGGCGGTGGCCGCCAACCAGCCAGTAGGCGTCGCCGCGCTGTCCCGGATACTCGGCATCGACAAGAGCGCGGTGCAGCGCGCGCTCGTGACCTTGTCGGAACAGGGCTGGATCCAGGCGCGCGAGGATCAGATGACGCGGTGGGAGATTTCCCTTCGAGTCCTCAGCATCGCCCATAGCTCGCGCGCCAAGTCCGACCTGCGCCACACCATCCAGCTGGTGCTCGAGCAACTGGCGACGCAGACCGGCGAAACCGCGATCTTCAACGAGCCGGATGGCGCGCGCCTAGTGGTGTCACAGGTGGCGGAGAGCAAACAGCCGCTTCGTATGGCGCCGCGTATCGGCACCGTCATTCCCGCGCGCGACAGCGCTACCGGCCGCATCCTGCTGCCGTTCCTAAGCCGAGAAAGGCAAGTCGAACTGCTCGGCGAACCACCCGACGCGGCGTTCCTTGACCTCCTCGACACATGCCGCGCGCGCGGTTATGCCGCCAGCAACGAAGTGAACAGCCCCGCCGTAACGATCGCCGCGCCGGTTTTCGAGGTCGACGGCCGCCCGATCGGCGCGGTGGCGATCAGCGGGCCGGCCGAGCGCATGCCGCCCGACAGCCACCCGCGCTCGGCCGAGCTGGTGTGCCAGGCCGCGAACCTGCTGTCGCGCAGCGCTCCGCGTCCATCCGGATCCTGAAGCCGGCGCATTCAGCCGTCAAGCACCGCAAGCATCGGACTTGGTGGTCTCGTGTGATGTAAACGGCAGACTTTACTTGACATAATGTCGCTTATCGGCACATACCCATTGCGAGATGCATCAGGGGCAACGGTTCCGCATCTCGGTGCGATAGCGCCGTTAACGCAGCTGAGAGGCGTCGCCACCTCCTGCGCCGTCTGCCGGTAGTTCTTCCATCTATCGTCCGAGCCGCAGCTTGAAGCACGTTCCAATCACTTAATGAATGATTTCGGGGTGAGGTGTTGTTGGCCCGCCGGTTTACTTCGTGCTGGCCGACCCCCTGTCCGCTGGCCGTGCAGATAAACGTCACTGTGACGAATTGGCATGTG
>Ga0182012_10002050_pt1 | contig 21955 bp, 15 predicted proteins | sample 612S2SmetaG_FD_120486 | JGI IMG/M metagenome (GOLD analysis project Ga0182012, IMG submission 120486) | Permafrost microbial communities from Stordalen Mire, Sweden - 612S2S metaG | ecosystem: Environmental > Terrestrial > Soil > Wetlands > Permafrost | place: Sweden: Stordalen | collected... | reverse complement strand
GGCCGGTTGATGAAGAATGACGGGATGTTCACACGGCGCCCTCACCGGAGGGTTCGCCCGCCTTGCGTCCGAAGCGCTGCGAGACGCGATCGAACAGCAGGTAGATGACGGGCGTGGTGAACAGCGTCAACATCTGGCTCACCAGCAGACCGCCGATGATCGCCAACCCCAGCGGTCGCCTCAATTCCGAGCCCGTTCCCGTGCCGACCAGGAGCGGCAATGCGCCGAGCATGGCGGCGAGCGTGGTCATCATGATCGGGCGAAAGCGCAGAATCGAGGCCTGGAAGATGGCCTCCTCGGGTGACTTGCCGTGCTTGCGTTCGGCCTCGAGCGCGAAATCCACGATCATGATGCCGTTTTTCTTGACGATGCCGATCAAGAGCACGATGCCGATGATGCCGATCACGTCGAGATCGCTGCCGGCCAGCATCAGCGCGAGCAGCGCCCCGATTCCGGCCGACGGGAGCGTGGACAGGATGGTCACGGGATGGATGTAGCTCTCGTACAGCACCCCGAGGACGAGGTAGACCGTCACGAGGGCGGCGAGCAGCAGGAATACCTCGCTCGACAGCGAATCCTGAAACGCCTGGGCCGCGCCCTGGAAGGACGTGGTGATCGAGGGCGGCAGATGCAGCGCCTGCTCGGCATCCTTGATGTCATCCACCGCGGCGCTCAAGGAGGCGTCCTGAGCCAGGTTGAAGGACACCGTGACGGCCGGGAACTGCGCGAGGTGGCTGATCACCAGCGGCGACTTGGTGACTTTGATGTCGGCGATGCCGCTCAGCGGCACCTGCCCGGTGCTCCCCGTCTGGGTCGGAAGATATAGATTGCCGAGCGCCTGGAGGTTGGGAAGGCTCTCCGGCTTCGCGACCAGCACCACGCGGTACTGGTTCGACTGGTTGAAGATGGTGGATACGATGCGCTGGCCGAGCGCGTCGTAGAGGGCGTTGTCGATGGTCGCGGGAGTGATGCCGTAACGGGCCGCGAGCTGGCGGTTGACCTCGACGTTGACGCTCAAGCCCTCGTTGTCCAGGTCGCTGGTCACATCCGAGATCGCCTTGATCTTCTTCATGCGCGCGACGAGCTCGGGCACATACTGCTCGAAGGCGGCCTGACTCGGCCCTCGCAGCACGAACTGGTACTGGTTGGGCGAGACCACGGTGTCGAGGGTCAGATCCTGTTCCGGCCGGGGGAAGAGCTTGATCCCGGAGACACCGGCGACCTCGCTCTGAAGCCGCGCCGCGATCTGCCTCGCCGACAGCGATCGATCGCTGTGGGCTTTCAGGTTGATCAGAAAGCGGCCGTTGTTCAAGGTCGTGTTGGTGCCGTCGATCCCGATGTACGAGGTGACCGAAGTCACGTCCGGATCCTTCAGTATCTCATCCACGAGTTGCGATTGGCGCGAAGCCATCGCGGCATAGGACACCGAATTGTCGGCCACGCTGATGGCCTCGATCACCCCCACGTCCTGCACCGGAAACAATCCCTTTGGAATCACCACGTAGAGGATGCCGGTGAGCACCACGGTCACGACGGCGACGGTCAGGGTCAGACCCTGGTGGTCGAGCACCCATTTGAGCCCCCGCTCGTAGGCCGCGAGGGTGCGGTCGAACAGGCCTTCGCTGATCCGCTCGAAGCGGCTTGGGCTGCGCTCGGCCTTGCGGCGCAAAATGCGCGCGCACATCATCGGCACGAGCGTCAGGGAGACGACGGCCGAGATCACGATGGTCACGGCGAGCGTCACGGCGAACTCGCTGAACAGGCGCCCGATCACCCCGCCCATGAACAAGAGCGGTATCAGCACCGCAATCAGCGAGATGGTCAACGACATGATGGTGAAGCCGATCTGGCCGGCGCCGGCGATCGCGGCGTCCAGCGGGCTCATGCCCTCCTCCAGATAGCGCACGATGTTCTCGATCATCACGATCGAATCATCGACCACGAAACCCGTGGCGATGATCAGCGCCATCAACGACAGGTTGTCGATCGAGTAGTTCAGCTGGTACATGACCGCCAGGGTTCCGACCAGGGACACCGGCACGGAGATGCTCGGGATGATGGTGGCGGGCACGTTGCGCAGAAACACGAAGATCACGAGAACCACGAGCGCGATCGAAAGGCTCAGCTCCACCGCCGCGTCCGACACGGAGGCGCGGATCACGCCCGTGCTGTCGGCGACGATTTGGACGTGCATCGCCTGCGGCAGGGTGGCCAGCAGCTGCGGCAGCTGCGCCTTGATCTGGTTGACCGTGGCGATCACGTTCGCGCCCGGCTGGCGCATCACGTTGAGCACGATGGCGGGGACGTGGTTGAGCCAGGCGCCCTGCTCGACATTTTGGGCGGCCTGCGTGACCCGCGCGACGTCGCGCATGAACACGGGAGCGCCGTTCTGATAGGCGATCACCGTGCTCAGATAATCCTTGGGGTCCTGGATTTGATCATTCGCATTGATGGTGTAGTCGAGCTCCGGGCCGTCGAAATTGCCCTTCGGCTGGCTCACGTTGATGTTGGCGAGGAGCGTGCGGATGTCGTCGACGTTGAGACCGTAGCCCGCGAGCTTCTGCGGGTCGACCTCCACGCGGACCGCCGGGATGTTGCCCCCCGACGGGGTCACGAGCCCCACCCCCGGCACTTCGGAGATCTTCGAGGCGAGGCGGTTGTTGGCGATGTCCTGAAGCTGGGTCAGGGACATCGAGTCGGAGGTGACCGCGAGCGTCAGAATCGGCTGATCGGCGGGATTGATCTTCGCGTAGACCGGCGGCGCAGGCAGGCCGGTGGGCAACAAACTGTTGGCGGCGTTGATGGCCTGCTGGACGTTTTGCTCGGCGATGTCGAGGCTCAGCGCCAGATTGAACTGCAGGGTGATGACGGATGCGCCGGCGGAGCTCGTGGACGTCATCTGGGTGAGGCTCGGAATCTCTCCGAGCTGCACCTCGAGCGGCGCGGTGACGGTGGTCGCCATCACCTGGGGGCTCGCGCCGGGGTAGAAGGTCTGCACCTGGATGGTCGGGTAATCGACATCCGGGAGCGATGAGATCGGCAGGAATTTCACCGCCACCAACCCCACCAGCACGAGCGCGATCATGAGCAGCGACGTCGCCACCGGTCTCAATACGAACAGGCGGGAGATGTTCATGTCGCGGGTGCCAAGGGCGTCGTCGGTCGCTCAGCCCGCGGTGCCGGTGCCGGAACCTTGAGCAGCTGCGCCAGGGGCTGCCGCGCCCGGGGGGGCGGGTTTCCTTCTTGCCTTGGATCCTGGCGGCGAGCCCTGCATGGGGGTCGATCCGGCGGGCGCAGAGCCCGGGGCCGCCGCCGCGGCGACGCTGATCTTGGCTCCGTCGCTCAGACGGTCGGTGCCGTCCACCACAACCGTGTCGCCCGCGGACAACCCCGACAGAATGGCGGTATGAATGCCATCGCTCGGGCCGAGAGCGACCTTGCGCACGGATACCGTGTCGTCGGAGTTGACCAGATACACGTAGTCGCCGGGTGCGCCGCTCAGCACCGCAGGCGTGGGCACCAGCACCGCCTGGCTCAGCGTATCGACCAGGATCTTGATGTTGACGAATTCGTTCGGAAACAGCGCTTCGTTCTCATTGGCGAACTGCGCGCGCAGCGTCACGGTGCCGGTGCTGGTCGCCATCTGGTTGCTGAGCGCGTAGAGCGTCCCGGTCGCGATCTCCTGGTTGTTGTCGCTCGTATAGGCGGTGACCGGCAGCTTCGCCCCGGAACTGAAGCGTGCGGCCACCTTGGCGAGATCGTTCTGGGCGACGGTGAATTGTACCGTGGTCGGCTTCAAGGTGGTGATGACCACGATGCCCGTCGAGCTCGATGCGGTGACGTAGTTGCCCGGATCGACCAGCCGCAATCCCACCCGCCCGGCCACCGGTGCGGTAATGTGGCAATAGATGAGATCGAGCTTGTACTGGGCGATGTTCGCCTCATCGGACTTCACCTGGGACTCATCCTGCTTGACGGTATATTCCTGATCGGCCACCGTCTGCTCGGCGATCGCCTTTTGATCGCGCAGCTGGTGATAGCGCGCGAGGTCGGAGCGGGCCTGCTCGAGCGATGCCTGGTCCTTCAACAGCGCGGCTTGCGCCTGCTGCAGGTCGATCTCGTATTGACGGGGATCGATCTGCGCAAGGAACTGGCCTTTCTTCACGTCCTGGCCTTCCTTGTAGCCCACCTCGGTAAGGTAGCCAGAGAGCTGCGGCAGCACCGTCACCGTCGCGACCGGGGACACGGTGCCGAGTTCGGAGAGCGTTTCGGGCATGTCGCCGAGAGCCGCTTTCGCGACCTTCACCACCTGCGGCGGGGCCGCGCGAACGGGTTTCGAGCCCCGCAACACATGGATCACCACGATGATGACGAGGACCGCCACCACCACCGCCACGATCCAGAGGGTGCGGTGTCCCCGCTGACCCGGGGGTGCTTCCTGCGTTTCGCTCATGCCGACTCCAGGTGCTTGATTGCTTGAACCAATATTCCGCCAGCGCCAGGAGGACCGCGGCGACGCAAGGTGATTTGAAACGATTCGTGCAGGATTGTTCCACGACGAAGGCACTCGACCGGGGATATCCACAGGAGCGCCCTCGCAAGTCTACAGCACCTCACGCCCCGCTTTCAGCCGCGCCACGGCGGCCAGGAACCATCGCCGCCGACGCCAGTCCATCGTGAGGGAGCCATGCAATACTAGCCAAATCCGCCATGGATGAGTCGCCCCGATGGGGATCTTTACAGTACTTCACGCTGCTCCTCGTCATGCTGGCGCATACGGCTCTGCTGGTCTGGCTGATGATGGCCGCGCGCGGGCGAGAAGGCGGCACGGCCGCCTCGGCGTCGGTTCAATTGGTGTTATTGCCGCCCCGAACCCTGCCAAGAATCCGCATGGACAGCGTGCAACCGCGGCGCATCGAGATCCGTCCCCTTGTAAGCAATCCACCCCCTTTGCTCGAAGGCGTTTCGCCCGCGACGACGGCGCCCGTGTCCCGATCCGGATCGAAGGACGGCGGAGCGGGTGTGGATTGGGCCGCAGAGGCGCGGCGGGCGTTGCAGGCCTTCGAAATACGCAGCCGTCAGCCCGCCGGCAACAACTCCGTCTCGAGAAGCTCGCCCGCTGAACAGCCCTGGTGGCCGGCCCACCACCCCGGCGAACGCGTCAAGACCGCGGACGGCAATTGGATCGTCTGGATCAATTCGAGCTGCTATCAGGTGGCCACGTCACTGCCGTCCGCGAGCGGATCGGGGCCCCAGCCGCTGACCGTCTGCCCGCGGCGAACAGACACCCCTGGCGCACCCGAAGCGCGCGACGCGCCCGCCGCCGGGCCGCATTAGCCGGCGGCGACGCGGGGCCGCCAGCGGGCGTTCGGAGCCGCCGCGCGGCATCCCTGCCGCGCGCACACCCGTCCCACCGAATGGTTTCGCGCCGCGCTTAGAATTTGTAGCCGAACGAACCTCCGATGACGCGCGGCCGAAGCGGACTCTGCTCGACGATGAACTGATCGGTGCTGATGAAAGTGCTCGCATTGGAGTTGGCGAGGTTCTCGCAATACACGTTGAACCACCACGGGTCCTTGGCGATGCCGACCGAGGCGTTGGCCGTCGAGTACGCGGGAATTTCGAACCGTCCTCTGGAGGTGGCGACCGATGCGCCCGGCAAGATCGTGGGGTTCGACCCGGCCTGCGTGAATGCAATACCCTGATGGGTGACCCCGGCTTGCACGAACGCGGTGTAGTCCGTGGCGAAGCTCCACTCGTAGCGGGCGCGCACGCTGAACTGAAGCGGCGGCGCGTCGGCGCTCGGTGCGCCCACCGGGCCGAACGGGTTGGTGACCGCCGTGCAGCCGGTGCCCCCGGCGCCGCAGACCTGCGTGATCGGCTTGCCGTAGTTCGCGCTCGCCGGATTGTTGTCGATCAACGCCGGCGAGTTGGTCTGCCGGCTCTGATTCCAGGATGCCGCGTACTGCAGCGTGAGGCCGGTGGTCACCCGGGCCACCAGCGAGGTCTCGACGCCCTTGATGAGGAAATTCTGACCGTTGGTGTCGTAGAAAAGATTGCCGACCACACCAGGGTTGAAGAACTCGATCTGCACGTTCTTCCAATCCTCACGGTACACGGCGCCGTTCCACTGCAAGCGGTGGTCGAAAAACTCCGTCTTCCAGCCAATCTCGTTATTGGTCAGATCATCGGAGGAGAACGAGCGGGGAATCAAATACTGCGCCACACCATCCGACCCGACGGCATGCTGGGCACCGCCGTTCTGATTGAAGCCGCCCGGACGGAAGCCCTGCGAATAGGTGTAATACACCATCATGTCCGGCGTGATGTGCCAGGTGATGTTGCCGCGGCTCTTGAAGCCCGATTCGGAGTCGCGCAGGTTCTGGGCATCGAGATTGTAGCTGTAGGCCGGATCGTGGCAGCCGCCCGCGGGGATGCCCCCTTCGGCGCAACCGAAGCTCGACAGCACGCTGCCTTGATTGTGGTTCTCGAACTGGAAGTGGCGCGTGCCTGCGGTGATGGTCAACACCTTCGGGATGATGTCGAAGTCGGCGGAGGCGAAGAACGCCGTCTGCTTGGTGTCGCGATACTGGTCTTGATAGAACGAGGTGTTGTCCCCCTGAATCCCCGGATTCTGCACGTACGTGCCGGGGAAGGTGCCGACATTCGTCAGGCAATTGGTGTTGCCCGCCCCGCTGTTCGCGGTGCACGCCGGGATGTTCTTGTACATCCAGGTGGTCTGGTCGTAGAGCTTGTTATCCTCCACATAGGCGCCGGCGATGCCGCGCAAACGCCAGTCGTCCGGCGTCGAGAAGCGCAGCTCGTTCTGCATGTGCTCGTTCTGTTCGGCCGAGTGCCAGGCCGCGCTCGGCGAGTAACAGGTGCCCGGGACGCACTGATAGTAATCGGCATACACGCCGCGCGAGTAATTGGTGTAGTCGCCGGCCTGATCGACTTTGCGATCGAGGTAACCGCCGGTATAGACGGCCGAGATGGGGCCGAGCTTGCCGTTCAAGGTCCACGCCGTGCTCTCGAATTTGTCCTTGTCGTACGCGGGATTGAAGAGCGTGACCTCGAGCGGCGCGAGCGCCGCGCCGTCGGAGGCGTTGGGCTGCTGGTAGAAGACGCCCTGCGTATTCATCTCCTGATAGGACTGGGTGACCAACAGGTTCCAGTCCTCGTTGAACTTGTAGAGCGCCTCGGCCCGGATACCCTGGTAGGTGACCGGGTTGATGGCGTTTCCAACCAGGTTGTTGTTGTTGAGCGAAGGGCTGCCGGGCGGCACGCCGTACGTGGTCACCGTGCTGCCGCCCGGGCAGGCCCCGCCGGTCGGCACGCCGGCGGAACAGCCGGTCGCGTAATTCCCGTAGTGAATGCCGATGTCCGTGTCCTTGCGCGTGAACGTCCCCGGCACGTTGTTGATATAGCCGCCCCGGTGGTCGTCGTAGATGACCGCCCGCACCGCCATGGTGCCTTCGATCAGCGGCAGGTTGATCACCGCCGTGGCGTCCGCATTCGGGTCGCCGTGGGCGGTGACGCCGTAGCCGGCCTTGACGCTCCCTTCGGTCACATCGAGCTTCGGCGCATTGGTGATGTAGCGGATGACGCCGGCCTAGGCGCCTGCGCCGAACAACGTGCCTTGCGGGCCCTCCAGCACCTCGATGCGGTCCAAGTCCGCGGCATAGATGTCGAGGTTGCGATTCGGGACCTGCGCCGATTGGTTGTCCAGGTAGATGGCGACGTTCGGCCACAAGCCGGTTGCGGCGCTGCCCTGGCTGGCCTGCGAGCCCGCGCTCAAGCCGCGCATGAACACCTCGTTCTGACCGGGACCGTTGTTGGCGCTGGTCACGTTCGGCAGATACTTGATGTAATCATCGAAGGTCTGGATGTTGAGCTGCTGCAGCGTCTGGCCGGTGAAGGCCTGCATCGAGATCGGCACGTCCTGCATGCTCTCGGAGCGGCGCTGCGCCGTGACCGTGATCTCCTGCAGGCTGTCGGAGGAAGCGCCTGGAGCGGCCGCGGTGTCCGGCCCGTCGGCCGGCGACGCCATCGCGGCCGCACCGAACGACACGCCTCCCAATATGGCTGCTATCGCAGTTGAAAGCTTCGAATTCATTGCTGCATCCCCTCTCTAGATATTGGACAATTCGTCACGCCGGCGGCAGCTCTACCCGACTGCCCCGACCCTCGATCATCAGCGCTGCGCGCTCTCCCAATTCACCGCCGCATGGAACGGCACGTCCTCCGTGGACAGCATGCCGCGGCCCAAAATGTGATCCGCCGCCTTCTCCGCGAGCATGATGGTCGGGGCATTGAGATTGCCCGTGGTGACCGACGGCATGATGGAGGAATCCACCACCCGCAGCCGCTCCAATCCGCGCACCCGGGTCTCCGGGTCCACGACCGCCATCGAATCCCGCTCATCGCCCATCTTGCAGGAGCACGACGGATGATAGGCGCTCTCGACCTTCGCGCGCACGAAGGCATCGATCTCATCGTCCGATTGTACGTGCGCCCCCGGCTGAATCTCCCGGCCGCGATATCGGTCGAAGGCCGGCTGCGCGAAGATCTCGCGGGTCAGGCGCACGCATGCGCGCATCTCGGTCCAATCGTCCGGATGGCTCAGGTAATTGAACAGGATGCGCGGTTTGTCCTCCGGCCGTGCGGACGTGAGCCTCACCCAGCCCCGGCTCTTGGAGCGCATTGGTCCGACGTGCGCCTGGAAGCCGTGCTCCTGTGCGAGAGTGGAGCCGTCGTAGGCAACCGCCATGGGCAGGAAGTGATACTGGATATCCGGGTAGGCAATCCCCGCGCGGCTGCGGATGAAGCCGCAGCTCTCGAAGTGGTTCGTCGCCCCGAGACCATCCTTGAACAGGAGCCAGCGCGCGCCGATCAGCGCACGGCTTCTCCAGTTGATCGAAGAATAGAGCGTGATCGGCTCCTTGCAGGCGACCTGGAAATAAAACTCCAGGTGATCCTGCAGATTCTCGCCGACGCCCGGGAGTTCCTGCACCACCTCGATGCCGAGCGCGCGAAGCTCCTGCGCGGGTCCGATGCCGGACAGCTTCAAGAGTTGCGGGGAGTTGATCGGTCCGCCGGACAGGATGACTTCCTGGGCGGCGCGCGCGCGGTGGGTCACCCCGCCGCGGCTGTATTCGACCCCGATCGCCCGACGCCCATCGAACAGCACCCGGGTGGCGAGCGCGTGCGTGAGGACTTTCACGTTGGATCGGGCCATAGCGGGCTTCAGATACGCGCGAGCTGCGCTGCAGCGCCGGCCCTCGCCCACGGTCATGTCCATGCGTCCGAAGCCTTCCTGCTGGAAGCCGTTCACATCGCTGGTTTGGGGATAACCCGCCTGCGCACTCGCGGCCAGCCAGGCGGCGTGCAGGGGGTTCTCCATCCGCCCGTAGCTCGTGTTGAGTTTCCCGGCACCACCCCGGTATTGGTTGCCGCCCTCTTCCCGGCTCTCGGCACGCTTGAAATAGGGCAGCACGTCGCGGTACGACCAGCCGCGCGCACCCTCGGAAGCCCAGCGCTCGAAGTCCATCGGATTGCCGCGGATGTACACCAGGCCGTTGATCGAGGAGGACCCGCCGAGCACCTTGCCGCGCGGCGCATGCATGCGCCGTCCGTCCAGATGCGGTTCCGGCTCGGTGTGGTAGAACCAGTTGTACTTCGGCATGTTCATGGGAATGGACAGCGCCGAGGGCATCTGGATGTAGATCGATCCATCCGCACCGCCGTACTCGATCACCAGCACACGATGCCGCCCGTCCGCGCTCAGCCGGTCGGCCAGCACGCAGCCGGCGGAGCCGGCCCCCACGATCACATAATCGAAAATCTCATCGGCCAAACGCTTGCTCCAATTTCTCGCGGCGCCCCGCGCCGTCAGTACGGGGCATCCACATCGCCCATGGCGACGTACACGCTCTTCAGGCGCGTGTAATGCTCGAGGGCCGCGCGCCCATTCTCGCGGCCGAGGCCCGACATTTTCACGCCGCCGAACGGCAGCTCGATCGGCGTGACGTTGTAATGGTTGATCCAGCAGGTTCCCGCCTCGAGCCTGGCGATCACGCGGTGCGCGCGGGTCAGATCGTTGGTGAATACGCCGGCGGCCAGCCCGAACTCCGTGGCATTCGCACGCTCGATGACCTCTCCCTCGTCCTCGAACTCGAGCACCGACATCACCGGTCCGAAGATCTCCTCGCGCACGATGGTCATGTCGTCGCGGCATTCGTCGAACACGGTCGGTGCGACGAAATATCCCTTGCCGAGATTTCCCGAGACGACCCGGTTGCCGCCGATCTTGAGCCGGGCCCCTTCGGCGCGGCCGCGCGCGATGTAGCCGAGCACCTTCTGCATGTGCTGTTCGGACACCAATGCGCCCACCTGCGTTGCGGGATCCATGGGGTCGCCGATTCGCATCGCGGCGACGCGCTTGACCAGGCGCTCGAGGAATTGAGCCTTGATCTTCGAGTGCACGAACACCCGCGTGGCGTTCGAGCACACCTGGCCGGAGGAGTAGAAGTTGGCGAGCATCGCACCGGAAACCGCGTTGTCCAACTTGGCATCGTCGAAGATGATCAGCGGGGATTTGCCGCCGAGCTCCAGCGTCACGTTCTTGAGCGTTTGCGCCGCGTCGCTCATGACCGCCTTGCCGGTGCCCACCTCCCCGGTCAGCGACACCTTGCGGATGTCGGCATGCCGGGTGAGCAGGCGTCCCGTCTCGGCGAAGCCCTGCACCACCTGGAAAACGCCGGCCGGGAGCCCCGCCTCCAGGAAGATTTCCTCGAGCTTCACCGCAGAGAGCGGCGTGAGCTCCGCCGGCTTGAAGATCATCGCATTGCCGCAGGCGAGCGCGGGCGCGGCCTTCCAGCAGGCGATCTGCAGGGGGTAATTCCATGCGCCGATGCCCGCGACGACGCCCAGGGGCTCCCGGCGGGTATAACCGAATGCCTGGGGTCCGAGATCGAGATGCTCGCCGCTCAGGGATTGGGCGAGGCTGGCGAAATACTCGAGGCATTCCGCCCCGGAGATCACATCGACCACCACGGTTTCTTGAATGGGCTTGCCCGTATCCCGCGTCTCGAGCTCCGCCAATTGTTGATTTCGCGATCGCAGAAGAAGGGCGGCCCTGCGCAGCACCCGAGCGCGCTCCGCGCCGGTCAGAGCGGCCCATTGCACCTGCCCGCGCTGCGCCGCGCGCACCGCCGCGTTGACCTCGTCGGGGCCGGCCACGTTCACGTAGCCCAAGACCTCGCCATTGGCCGGATTGATGGACGCAAAACGCTCGCCCGCCGCGCAAGTCGGGGCGCGCGCGTGGGCCGTGCCCGCGCCGCCCTCTGATTCCGTGCGAAGCTCGGACGCGGCACGCAGCCCCTGCAGGCGCCGATCGACGAATTCGGTCAGCAGCGCACGAGCGCTCGCGCTGTCCGCCTCGCGCCATCCCGACAGCGCGGCGCGCAGCCAGACTCCGTCGATCATCGAGGCGATCATGGCCGCCAGGCTTTGCGCTTGATCGGGCGGCACCAGCTTGTTGAGCGCGCTCCTCAGCGTGGTCAGAGTGCGGCGCTGATACACCGACTGGACGCGGCGCAGGCTCTTGACCTGCAGCACCTGGCCCCAGAAGGCGAGCCACGCGGTCCCGGTCCGCTGATCGAATTCCTCGGGGGCGAGATTCGCGTCGATCACCGCCTGGATTCGCGCGCGCGGGGTGCTGAACTGGCGCAGGCGCGAGCGGGCGTGGTCGCTGACGCGTCGGGCCAGCGATCGGAACGCGGCATCGAGCAGTCCGTCCTTGTCGCCGAAGTAATGAGCCACCAATCCCGGGGAGACGCCCGCACGGCTCGCGATCTGAGCGAGCGTGGTGCCCACGTAGCCGAGTTCCGCTAGGCTATCGATGGTAACTTCGATCAGCTGACCGCGGCGCGTCTCCTCGATGGGCTCTCCCATCGGATCACTCGAGGTGGTTGACTGACGGTTCAATGTAGCGTCTCCCGAACTCCAAAAGCTCTTCTATAGACGGCCGCACCGGCTTCTGATTAAGATTGGGAACCTAAAAATTATACTTTTAATTCAATCCACTAGGGACACAAGGTGATCGCCGATAACATGTCGTTAAACGGTCATTCAAGCGCTCGCCCGTCCACGCCATCATGCCGCCGTGGTCACCACAGGGTCAAGCTCGCCCGGCTGATGGGCGTCGGCGCCCTGCTGATTGGGGCGGCAAGCGTCCAAATCGCGGGCGCCCAGGCCACGAGCGCCGCCCCCCCGGCGGCAGGTGCCGCCGCCCCGGCCGCGAGCGCCGCCGCCCAAGCCGATCCGCCGAGCTGCCGCACGGTCCGATTTTCCGACGTGGGCTGGACCGACGTGACCTCGACCACCGCGCTCACCGCACAGCTGCTGCGCGACATCGGCTACACCCCGGCGGTCACCGTGCTGTCGGTGCCGGTGACGTTCGCCTCGATCAAGAACAACGACATCGACGTGTTCCTCGGCAATTGGATGCCCGCGCAGGTCGCCGATCGGGCTCCCTACGACGCCGACGGCTCGGTGGTCGTCGTTCGTCCGAATCTCCAGGGCGCCAAGTACACCCTGGCCGTGCCTTCCTATACGCAGGCCTTGGGGCTCAAGGACTTCAACGATATCCACCGCTTCGCCACCCAGCTGAACGGGTCCATCTACGGCATCGAGCCCGGCAACGACGGCAACCGGCTGGTCCTCAAGATGATCAAGGACAACCAGTTCGACCTGGGTGACTTCAAGCTGGTCGAGTCGAGCGAACAGGGCGAGCTGGCACAGGTCGAACGCGCCGTGCGGAACAAGGAGCCCATCGTGTTTCTCGCGTGGGAGCCCCACCCCATGAACATGCGCTTCGATCTGAAGTATCTGACCGGCGGGGACGCGGTGTTCGGTCCGAACTTCGGCGGCGCGACGATCTACACCGTGACGCGCAAGGGCTACAGTGCGCAATGCCCGAACATGGGGCGACTGCTCGCGAATCTCTCCTTCACCCTGCGGGGCGAGAGCGAGATGATGGCGGGCATCCTGGATCGCCACGAGCAGCCCGAGGTCGCGGCGACGCAATGGCTGAAGTCCCACCCGGACGCCGTGAAAGCGTGGCTCGACGGCGTGCGCACGTTCGACGGCCGTCCCGCGTACAGCGCTCTTGCGCAAGGATCGAGCCTGCGCACCGGTGGATTGACGCAATGGATCGTCGGCCACAAGATCCCCGTGGGCGACGCCATGACCGTGGCCATCGATACGATCAAGTCCCATGGCACCCTGCTGTTCGACGGCATCTCCATCGTCATCAAGGGCACGGTGGACGGCGTGACCGCGCTGTTGCGAGCCCTCCCCGCGCTCCTGCTGATCGCCGCCGTCGGCGCGCTCGCCTGGGTGCTACGGCGCTCATGGGCGCTCGCGGTGTTCGTCGTGCTCGCCCTGGTCTTCATCCTGAACCAGGGCTATTGGGACGCGACGCTCGAGACGCTGGCGCTCGTGCTGGTGGCCACGGTCGTCTCGGCGCTGATCGGGGTGCCACTGGGCATTGCCGCGGCGCACCGGCCCCGGGTGTTCTCGGCCATGCGTCCGGTGCTCGATCTCATGCAGACCCTGCCCACCTTCGTCTACCTCATCCCGACATTGGTGCTGTTCGGACTGGGCGTCGTTCCAGGGCTCATTTCCACGGTGATATTCGCGTTGCCCGCGCCGATCCGGCTCACGCATCTCGGTATCTCCTCGGTGCCCCGGCCGCTGATCGAGGCCGGCGAGGCCTTCGGCGCCACCCCGCTGCAGCTTCTCTGGAAGGTCGAGCTGCCGAGCGCCGCCGGCACCATCGTCGCCGGCATCACCCAATGCATCATGTTGAGCCTGTCGATGGTCGTGATCGCGGCCCTGGTGGGTGCCGGGGGCCTCGGGGTGCCCGTGGTGCGCGCGCTGAACTCGGTGCAGATCGGCATGGGCTTCGAGGCGGGCTTCACCATCGTGCTGCTCGCCATCATCCTGGACCGCATCAGCCGGCCGAAAGATCGCGAGGTATCCCGGTGAGCGCCGCAGTCGAATTCCAGAACGTCGATATCCTGTTCGCCCGTCAATCCGGCCGCGCGGGACGCACCGCCATCCGGCAGGCGCTCGCCGCATTGGACGCCGGCGGCACGCGCACCGACATCCAGACGAAGTTCGGCGTCATCGTCGGCGTCGCCGGCGCGAACCTGAGCGTGGCGCGGGGCGAGATCTCGGTGCTCATGGGATTGTCGGGCTCCGGGAAATCGACGCTGCTGCGCGCCGCGAACGGTCTCAACCCGGTGACCCGCGGTCACGTGCGCGTACGCAGCGGCGACTCCGATGTGGATGTGGCCACCTGCGATACGGTGCAGCTGCGGCGGGTGCGCCGCGAGCGCATTGCCATGGTTTTTCAGCAGTTCGGGCTCCTGCCGTGGCGCACCGTGCGGGAGAACGTCGGGCTCGGGCTCGAGCTGCGCGGCGAGAGCGCCGCCGCGCGCAAGTCGGTCGTGGACGAGAAGCTCGAGCTCGTCGGCCTGTCGCAATGGGCGGACCGCTATGTGAGCGAGCTGTCGGGCGGAATGCAGCAGCGCGTAGGGCTCGCGCGGGCCTTCGCCACCGATGCGGACATCCTCCTGATGGACGAGCCGTTCTCGGCGCTCGATCCCTTGATTCGCGGCAAGCTCCAAGGCGAGCTGCTCGCGCTTCAGGAGCGGGTCAAGAAGACCATCCTCTTCGTCAGCCACGACATGGACGAGGCGTTGCGCCTCGGCGACCGGATCTCGATCCTGCAAAACGGCCGCATCATCCAGACCGGCACCGCGGAGGACATCGTGCTCGCGCCCGCGGACGATTATGTCGCGGAGTTCGTGCGCCACATGAACCCGCTCGACGTGCTCACGGGCGCCATGATCATGTGCGGGCGCGAACGCATGGCGTCCGAGAACGGGGCTCTGTGGCTCGATGAGGCACACCGGTACCGGCTTTCATTGAATGCAGAGCAGCAGGCCCTCGGCCTGCATCTCGACGGAACCCGGCACGAATTGCGGCACATCGCCGACGATTCGGCCGGCGAGGCGGCCCTGGCCGACGCCGAGATCGGGCTCGCGGTGGTGCCGGCCTCGTTCTCGCTCCAGACCATCATCCGCCTGCGCCAGAAGACCGGGCATCCCGTGCTGCTTTCCGACGGCGGCAGGATCGTCGGCGTGTGCGGCGAGACCGAGATCATCCGGGCGCTCGCGGGAAGCCGGCATTGACCCCCCGGCGTGCGATCCGGCCGGAGTTGATCGGCGCGCCCTTAAATATTATCATCGAGATAATATAAAGCACCGGGCGCCCAGAAGAGCTCCCCTCAAACGTCCCAGGAGTTGCCATGAATCACGACGTCATCATTTCCTGCGCAGTAACGGGAGATGACACCAAGGTCAAGAAGAGCCCGCATTGCGCCATCACCCCTGAGCAGATAGCCGCCACCGCCATCGAGGCGGCCAAGGCCGGCGCGGCGATCGTCCACATCCACGTCCGCGACCCGGAGACCGGCAACTTCAGCATGGAAACCCGCCACTATCGGGAGGTGGTGAAGCGCATCCGCGAGAGCAAGGTCGATGTGATCGTGAATCTCACCTGCGGCATGGGAGGCTACATCGTTATCGGCGAGAACGGGCTCAAGGACACGCCCGCGCCCGGGAGCGATTTCTGCACCCAGGAAGACCGCATGCGGCACGTCATCGATCTCGCGCAGGAAGGCTTGTACAAGCCCGAGATCTGCACGATCGACTGCGGGAGCCTGAATTTCGGCGACGGCAACCGCGCCTACATATCGACGCCGAACTATCTGCGTCAGGGCGCCGCGATCGCGCGCGACCTGAAGGTGAAGCCCGAGCTCGAGGTGTTCGACACCGGGAATCTGTGGTTCGTCAAACAGATGGTGAAGGAGGGCCTGCTGGACAATCCCGCGCTCATCCAGCTCTGCATGGGCATCGCCTACGGCGTCCCGGCCGACCCCGGTCATCTGCTCGCCATGGTCAACGCGCTGCCAGAGAACTGCAATTGGGGCAGCTTCGCCATCAGCCGCATGCAGATGCCCTGGGTGGCGCAATCGATTCTGCTCGGCGGCAACGTCCGTGTGGGGCTCGAGGACAACCTGTACTTGAGCAAGGGCGTCTACGCGAGCAACGCGCAGCTGGTCGAGAAGGCCCGCACCATCATCGAGGCCATGGGCGCGCGAATCCTCACCGCCGCAGAGGCCCGCGACCGCCTGAAGCTCTATTGAGCCCGCCCGCATGACCGAGCTCCCCGCGTTTCGAGCGACACTCGAGCCCGATTGGATCGACTACAACGGTCATCTGCGCGATGCCTACTATGTGGTCGCGCTGAGCTCCGCGGTCGACGAGGTCATGGACCATCTGGGCCTCGATGCGGCCTACCGGGAGCGCACGCACTGCACGCTCTATACGCTCGAGCTGCACATTCATTATCTGCACGAGATCAAGGCGGCCGACGAGCTGCGCGTCGTGACCTCCGTGTTGGACTATGACGCGAAGCGCATCCATGCAGCCTGCGATTTCCTCTGTCCGCGCATTCAAGGATCGGCGGCGGCCGCGGATCTCATGCTGATGCACGTGCATCAGGGCGAGAAGCCGGCGAGCGCCCCCTTTCCCGCCGAGATCGCGGCCCGGCTCGAGGGTCTCAAAGTACCCGCCGCCGAGGCCGCCGCGCGCAAGTACTCATCCCGCAAGATCGAGATCAAGCGGCGGTGAGTCGCATGCGTACCGGCGACATAGGGCGGTTGATCGCACCGCGCAGCATCGCGCTCATCGGCGCCACGGCGTGGACGGATGCCGTGGCGGCGGGCAATGCCGCGGTCGGCTTCCAGGGCAGGATATGGCGGGTCCACCCCAGCAAGCCCTCCACCTCGAGCACGCACTTCTATCGCTCCGTCGCCGAATTGCCCGAAGCGCCCGACGCCGCGTTCATTGCGGTGCCGAATCACGAGGCGCCCGCGGTGGCCGGCGCACTCGCGGCGCGCGGCGCGGGCGGCTTCGTGTGTTTCACCTCCGGGTTCTCGGAGCTCGGCACGGAGCTCGGCCTCGAGCTCACCCGCGACCTCGTGGACCAGGCCGGCGGGCTGCCGTTCTTCGGCCCGAATTGCTACGGCTTCGTGAATTTCTTCGACCGGGCGGCCATGCTGCCCGACCAGGTGGTCGGTGTTCCGATCGAGCGCGGGGTGGCCGTCATCTGCCAGAGCGGCACCATCGCACTGACGCTGAGCTTCAACGAGCGATCCGTGCCGATCGGATACCTCTTCTCCGTGGGCAATCAGACACGGCTCGCGGTGGAGGACCTCATCGAGATCCTGAGCGACGATCCGCGCGTCACGGCTTTCGGCCTGTACCTCGAGGGCGTCAAGGACACGGAGCGTTTCGCGAGGGCGGCCGACAAGGCGCGCAGCGCGGGCAAGCCCATCGCGGTGATCAAGTCGGGTCGCACCGCGGCCGCGGCGCGCACGGCGCACAGCCACACGGGAGCCCTCGCCGGCGCGGATAGCGTGTTCGATGCCTTCTGCCGCCAGGCCGGCATCGCGCGCTGCGACACCTTGGGCACGCTCTGCGAGACGCTCAAGGTATTCCATTCCGGCGGCGCCCTGGCGGGCCGCAAGGTGCTGATCATGGGCGCCTCCGGCGGCGACATGGCGATGACGGCCGACGTCGCCCGCAGCTTGGACCTGGATTTCGCGCCGGTTCCGCAGGACGCGGCCGCGAAGCTGCAGGAGCTCCTGACAGACCGGGTGACGGTTGCCAACCCGTTCGATATTCACACCTATCTCTGGTTCGATCCACCGGCTCTCGGCCGTGTGTTCTCCACTGCCATGCGGGCGGGCTACGACGCCGTGGGCTTCATGCTGGACTTTCCGCCGGAGGGCAAGGCCGACGCATCCTCGTTCGACGCGGCGATCGACGCCTATATCGAGGCCTCGCGCGGCGCGCCGTCCCGGGTCGCCCTGATCGCATCGCTTCCCGAGACCTTGAGCGAGCGCGTGCGCCGGAACTGCCTGGAGGGGGGGATCGTTCCGCTCCAGGGTCAGCGCGAGTCACTCGAAGCGCTGGCCGCGGCCGGAGCCGTGGGCACGGCGTGGCGCACCGGGCCCGGGGTCGAGCTGCGCATACCCGCGCCGCGGGCGCTCTCCGGGGACGTACAGAGCCTGAGCGAGGCGGAAGGCAAGGCTGCGCTCGCGAAATTTGGCGTCACGGTTCCACGCAGCAGCCTGGTGGCCGCCTCGCACGCGGCCGCGAGCGCCGAGTCCCTCGGTTTCCCGGTGGTGATCAAGGCGGTCGGGCCACATCTCGAGCACAAGACCGAGGTGGGGGGAGTCGTGCTCAACGTGCGCAGCGCCAGGGAGGCAGAGGATGCGGCGCGCCGGCTCAGCGCGCTGTCGGAGACGCTCCTGGTCGAGGAAATGATCGCCGACGGCGTCGCCGAAATCCTCGTCGGACTGATCGTGGACCCGCAGTTCGGGCAGGTGCTCGTATTGGGCTCCGGAGGCGTGCTCACGGAGCTCCTGGCCGACTCGGCGACGCTGTTGCCGCCGTTCACCCGCTCGTCGGTCGAGTCCGCACTCGCCTCGCTCAAGCTCGCAAAACTGCTGCACGGTTTCCGGGGAAAGCCGGCCGGGGACGTTGCGGCGCTGATCGACACGGTTCTCAGCGTGACGCGCTACGCCGCCGCGAACCTCGACACGCTCTCGGAAATCGACGTGAATCCCATCATCGTGCGGCCGGCGGGCAAGGGATGCGTGGCCGTCGACGCACTGATACGCATCAAGAAAATCGCTCAAACCTGAAGGTGTCGCCCATGTCCGAAGGTGTCAAACTCGTCAAAGACGGCAATATTCTCACCGTCACCATCGATCGCCCCAAGGCGAATGCAATCGACCTCGCCACCAGCCGTGCGCTGAATCAAGCGTTCATCTCCTTTCGGGACGACGATTCGCTGCGTGTGGCCATCGTCACCGGAGCGGGCGATCGTTTTTTTTCGCCGGGGTGGGACCTCAAGGCGGCTGCGGGCGGAGAGGAATCCGATGAGGATTGGGGTCCCAGTGGATTCGGCGGCCTGAACTACCCGCGAAACCTCAACAAGCCGATCATCGCGGCCGTGAACGGCATTGCCTGCGGCGGCGGTTTCGAGGTGGTCCTCGGCACCGACATCATCGTCATGGAGGAGCATGCGAAATTCGCCCTTCCCGAGATCAATGTGGGCGTCCTTGCGGATGCGGGGACCATCAAGCTGCGACGCCGCATCCCCTATCACGTGGCCGTCGAATTTCTCATGACCGGCCGGTGGATGGATGCAGCTGAAGCGAAGCATTGGGGCCTGGCCAATCATGTGGTGCCCAAAGGTGAGGCGCTCGCCAAAGCGCGGGAGATCGCCCGACAGCTCGCCGACGGGCCGCCGCTGCTGTTTCCCGCGATCAAACAACTGCTGCGTCATACCGAAATGGTGCCGGAGCATGAGGCCTTCGAGCTTCACGACTCGCTCGATATCGTGCAGCAAGTCATCCGCTCGGACGATCTGAAGGAAGGCACCCGGGCCTTCACGGAGAAGCGCAAGCCGGTGTGGACCGGACGCTGACCGGTTTCACTAGCCAGCGGGGGGATTTGCGTCCATGCTGCCTGCAGCATGGACGTATTGCTCGTTGAAGATAATGTCGAGGTAAGCCTGATAACCGTTGAATATTTAACGGAATTGGGCCATCACGCCACCGCCGTGGCGGCCGCGGAGCCGGCCCTCGTCAGGCTGTCGGAAGGACGCTTCGATGCCGTGATGACCGATGTGAGTTTGCCGGGAATGTCGGGCATCGACCTCGCCAAAGAATTGGTCAAGCAGTACCCGAGGTTGCCGGTGGTGATTTCGTCCGGATACGGCGCCCTCGATGTCCAACAGATCATGGGCCACAGCCAAGCCAGCGTATTTCTCCTGCCGAAGCCTTACGACATGCCCACGCTGGAGCGCACTCTGAATGAGGCCGCGGAGTTCACCCGCCGCTGATCTCACGCGGGGAGCGGCCTACCAGCCCGCTCCCGAAATCCCATACGGACCCCTTTTCTCAGGCCAGCCGCAGCTCGACTCGCTGCGGCTGGCTGGACCGGTGATCGCGCGCCCCACCCGCCGCGCACAGCGGGCAAGAATTCGGGGCTGCCCCGATGGTTTCGCTCAACAGGTCCGTCAACGCATGCGCATCGTGCTCGAACTCGTCCACATAAGGCGTGTGCTGGCGAACCAACTCCACGGCAAGGGCGAACGCCCCTGAGGGGTCGACGTCGTCGTCGCAATATATCTCGTTGTGTATCGGGCAGGTCTGCAGCACATGGGTCTGAAGCGCGATCCCGATCGCAATGGCTTGTTTGTGATGCATGAAGCAGTCCTCTGGATCAAAAGGCTCAATGCCTGCTCGGTCCTTTGATGGCGGCTCGCCCGCGCTTGTTCGTCCTCCAGGATCGAGGCTTGGAAACGCCCTCGGTTCCCTGCGAGGACTCCATGAAGATCACCCGTAATGCCCGATCCCATGCGGCCGCCTGGGGCGCCGGCTCAGGGGGATCATGAGGCGCGAGCGGCGGACGTTCCGGACTGGGGGTCGGCGGAACGCTTTCCTCCCAGGATCTCCGAGTACCGATCATCGTGGTTTGACTGAATCTGTCCATCCAACCCTCCTGTCCGATGACGCACCGCACTGGGGAGAATTATCCGGGGCACGGGGCCCGAGGTGGATCAGTCCCGCGCGGGACCGCCTGTAGGAATAGTCAGACGCCCGCGCATTCGACGGCAGGTCAAAGCGGAAGTCAGAATCGGCTGATGCCGGAAGTGCATTCCGCGCCGCCGGGCTCGCATGAAGCCCTGACGACGCAGCCAACGGCCGCTTCGACGGCGGCCCTGCTCAGAAGGCGCCGCTCAGAACGCCAGGTAAGGCCAGTCGCCTTCGAGCGCCGCGCCGAGTTCGCCAACCACTTCCTCGGGCCGCGACGGGCGCAGTGCCGGGCGATCTCCAACCACGACGTTGCGCGTCTCGAGGGCGAGCGCGGCGGCCACCGCCTTGATCTCGAACTGAGATCGCGCCAAGGCCTCGCTGAAATCGGAAGACCACGCGAGGGAGATGCAATCCTCCAGGCGTCGCGACAGCCCAGCCACATGCGTCTCGAGCACCTTGAGCGCGGAGAGGCGGCCCTTGTTGATCAACGCGAGGCAGGAGGCGTGCAGGCGATTGGCCGCACGGGTTGCGGCGCCGACATCTTTTTGATACTCGGCATAGGGATGGCCCCTGAGCCGGCCTGATATGACACGCGCGATGCGCCAACTGGCGCAGGCGCTCCGATCGAGCAGAGATTCATTCGCCGCCCATTGATTTGACTCGAACGTGCGGGCGATTTCCCGCACCAGCAGCGCTTCACTGCGCAGCCGTCGCAAACGCGCAACTTCTGGATCAATCATGGTCTTCCCCTTTGGCTTTTGGTGCAATCCCGCTACCGGAACTGCATCACTATTCTCAACGATTTCCCGCGGAAATGATGTAGGAAGAACGCCTATACCCCTGCAAGCGTTGACCGGGAAGCTTATGTCGCATTTTTGTAACGACGCACGAAAATCGAGCGCAATAAACAGAGCTATGCCGCGCGGCGGGGGGCAGCCGGGCGCCTGCTCGCGTAGGCTGCAGAGCGGATTTTACATATCGAGGATGACGTCGGCGGGTGACCGCACCATGGCGGTGCACGGGCGCGCAGGGCGCCCCGCCGCTGCGCGGCGCTAGCCGCCGAGCGGTCTCAACAAGGCCCGCGAAATAATATGGCGCTGCACCTCGCTGGTGCCGTCCCAGATGCGCTCGATGCGAGCGTCCCGCCAAATCCGCTCGAGGGGCAGATCGCTCATGAGTCCCATGCCGCCATGGATCTGCAGCGCT
>Ga0182012_10002048_pt1 | contig 21969 bp, 18 predicted proteins | sample 612S2SmetaG_FD_120486 | JGI IMG/M metagenome (GOLD analysis project Ga0182012, IMG submission 120486) | Permafrost microbial communities from Stordalen Mire, Sweden - 612S2S metaG | ecosystem: Environmental > Terrestrial > Soil > Wetlands > Permafrost | place: Sweden: Stordalen | collected... | reverse complement strand
GACCGCCATGCCGACCGTCAGCACCACCGCCGCGATGCCGGGCAGCGTCAGGGCGGCCCCAAAGATCGACAGCAGCGCGATCAGCAGAACCACGTTGGCGAGCAGCACCACGTCGGCGATCACGCCGAACAGCTTGTAATAGACCGCCATGAAGAGGAACGCGGCGAGCATGCCGTACACCATGGCGTTGCGGCCCTTGTCGATGTTGTCCTGGCCGAGGCTCGGACCGATGGCGCGCTCCTCCACCGGTGTCAACGGCGCGGCAAGTCCGCCGGCGCGCAGCAGCAGCGCGAGTTCGCGCCCTTCGATCGGATTCACGCCGGTGATCTGGAAGTTGTTGCTGAACACGCCGCGGATGGTGGCCCGATTGATGACCTCCTCGGTGGTGCGGTCCACCTCGACGCCCTGGGCGTTCTTTTCCCGCGAACGGTCGATGAACACCACGGCCATCAGATGGCCGATGTTCTCCTCGGTGTTCTTCAGCATCTTCGAGGCGCCGCGCGAATCGAGGCTCACCGACACCGCCGGGCCGTCCTGCGTGTTCGGCTGGAAGGAGGCGTCGGTGAGCTGGTCGCCGGTGACCACCACATCGCGCTTGAGCAGCACCGGCTGCTTCTCACGCGTGTAGTAGAGCTTCGATCCCAGGGGCACATGACCGCTGGCCGCCGCCTCGAGCGGATTGTCCGACTCGTCGACCATGCGGAATTCCAGCGTCGCGGTCTTGCCCAGGATCTTCTTGACCTCGGCGGAGTTCTGCAGTCCCGGCAGCTGAATGGCGATCCGGTCGATGCCCTCGCGCGCGACCTGCGGCTCGGACACCGCCAGCTCGGGGCTGTTCAGGCGATTGCGCAGAATGACGATGTTCTGCTGCACGGCGTAGTCCTGCCGATCCTTGATCTCCTGCGGCGTGAGCACGAGCTCGAGCGCCGGCGCGCCATCGACCGTCACGTCGGTCAAATTGAGGTTGCGGTTGTCTGCGAGGATGGCCGCCTTGCCCTTGGTTCGGCTGTCGTCGTCGCGGAACAGGACGCGCACGCGGTTCGCCGGATAGTCCACTTGAACATCCTGATACGGAATGCGCGCGCCTCGCAGCGAGGCGCGGAAATCCTGTTCCCGGTGGTCGAGCTGCTGCTTCACGGCGCCGGCAACGTCGACCTGATACACGAGGTAGACACCGCCCCGCAGATCGAGGCCGAGCTTCAGCGGGCTCAAGCCGAGGCTGCGCATCCAATCGGGTACGCGCGAGGCTTGCGAGAGGGCGATGGTGAAGTCGTTCTGGCGGGCTTCGGCGATGATGTCGCGCGCCTTCAACTGGTCCTGCTTGGAGGCGAAGCGCAGTGTCAGCCGGCCTTGATCGAGGAAGGATCCGGTCGGCTTGACGCCCTTCGACTCGAGCAGCGTCTGGATATCGGTGCGGTCGGCCGGCAGCACCGCGGCGCGGTCGCGCGCCAATTGCAGCGCGCTTTCCTCGCCGAACAAATTGGGAAGCGCCAGAAAAATCCCGATCGCGAGCACGATCGCAACGAGCGCAATCTTCCAGCGCGGATAAGAAATCATGCGCCCTTGACCGTCCCCTTGGGGAGAAGCTGCGAAACCTGGAATTTCTGCAGCTTGACGTTCACGCCGTTCGCGATCTCGAGCGTCAGATACTGGTCGCCCACCTCGACCACCTTGCCGAGCAGCCCCCCCGCGGTGGCCACCTCGTCGCCGGCGGCGATTTTGGTCAGCATCTCCCGCTGTTCCTTGGCGCGCTTGTTCTGCGGGCGTACCAGAAAGAGGTAGAACACCACGATGATCATGACCAGGGGCAGGAATGCGATGATGCCGCCCTGACCCGACCCGCCCGCCGCCTGGGCATGGGCTGCACTGATGAAGAAATCCATAGCGTTTACATCCACTTTTCGCGGCGCACGCCGCAACACAAAGCCGGGCAGTATACAGGACGCCGAACCAGGAGCCACGGGCTAGCCGGCGCCGGGCTCCGGGGGCTGCGATCGCAGCGCGTAGAACTCGGCGGCATAGTCGCTCAAGCGGCCGGCCTCGATCGCGGCCCTGATCTCGGCCATCAGCCGCTGGTAGAAGTACAGGTTGTGCACGGTATTCAAGTGCGATCCGAGAATCTCGCCGCACTTGTCCAGATGCCTCAGATAGCTTCGGCTGTAATTGCTGCATGTGTAGCACAGGCACCCCGCCTCGATCGGGCCGGTGTCCTTCTGATGCGCCGCATTACGGATGTTGATCACGCCCGTCCGGGTGAAGAGGTGGGCATTGCGCGCATGGCGGGTGGGCATGACGCAGTCGAACATGTCGACCCCGCGAAGCACGGCCTCGAGGATGTCCTCCGGCCTTCCGACCCCCATGAGATACCGGGGTTTGTGCATCGGCATCGACGGGACCAACGCCTCGAGGACGTGCAGCCGTTCCTGCTCGCTCTCGCCCACCGCGAGGCCGCCGATCGCAAGCCCCGCGAATCCGATGTCCTCGAGCGCCGCCAACGAGGCCGACCGCAGGCTGTCGTACACCCCGCCCTGGACGATGCCGAACAGCGTTCCCGGCGGGTCGGCTTCGGTGTAAGCCCGATATCCCCGCTCCGCCCAGCGCATCGACCTCTCCATCGAGGCGCGGGCTTCGGCTTCGGTCGCCGGATAAGGCGTGCATTCATCGAAGCTCATCGCGATATCGGACCTGAGCACCCGCTGGATGCGCATCGATTCCTCGGGCGACAGGAAGACCGGCGAGCCGTCGATCGGCGACCGGAAACTTGCGCCCTCCTCGGTGATCTTGCGCATCTCTTTCAGGCTCCACACCTGGAAGCCGCCCGAATCGGTGAGTATCGGCCGCTGCCAATGCATGAAGCCGTGCAGCCCCGCGTGCGCCTCGATCACCTCGAGGCCGGGCCGCAGATACAGATGGAACGTATTGCCGAGCACGATCTGCGCGCCGACGGACTCGAGTTGCTCCGGCGTCATGGCCTTGACGGTGCCATAGGTGCCCACCGGCATGAACGCCGGGGTGTCGACCCTGCCCCGGGCGAATTCGAGCCGGCCGCGCCGCGCCGCGCCGTCGCGGTTCAGGAGTTCGAACCGCACGTTTCGTCCAATGCGCCGGCGGCGGGGGTCAGGAACATCGCGTCACCGTAGCTGAAAAATCGATATCTCGCCTGCACCGCGTGGGCGTAGGCGGCCAGCAGCCGCTCCCTGCCGACGAAGGCCGCGCAGAGCATGACGAGCGTCGACTCGGGCAGGTGGAAGTTGGTCAGCATGGCGTCGACCACGCGGAACTTGAAGCCGGGCTTGATGAAGATCCGGGTCGTCCCCCGGTAGGGCTGCACGCAGCGCACGGGGGGGCCGCCGGCGAGCGCGGCGGTCTCGAGACTGCGCACCACCGTCGTGCCCACGGCGACCACGCGGCCGCCCGCGGCGCGCGCGGCCTCGATCGCCGCGCACGCGCCGGCGCTCACCTCGAGGTATTCCGCGTGCATTTCGTGCCGCTCGATATCGTCCTCCCGGAGCGGTTGGAAGGTGCCCGCGCCCACGTGCAGCGTCACGAACGCGCGGCGCACGCCGCGCGCCTCGAGCTCGGCGAGCATGGCGGCATCGAAGTGCAGGCCCGCCGTGGGCGCGGCGACGGCGCCCGGCTCACGCGCATAGACGGTCTGATAGCGTTCCCGATCCGCCTCCTCGGGCGCGCGGTCGATGTAGGGCGGAAGCGGCACCTCGCCGAACGCCTCGAAGAATTCGAGCACATCGGCCGAGAACTCCAGGCGGAACAAGTCGCCGTCGCGGTCGATCAGGCGCGCGCTGCGTCCTCCGGGCAGAAGCACCGCGGCCCCCGCCTTGAGCGTTTTGCTCGAGCGCGCGTGAACCAGCGCCGTGCGCGGCGTGAGCACCCGCTCGAGCAACAACTCGATCCTGCCGCCGCTTTCCTTCGTGCCGCGAACCCGCGCGGGCACGACGCGGGTGTCGTTGAACACCAGCAGGTCATCCGGGCGCAACAGCCCCGGAAGCTCGCGGAAATCGAGGTCGCGCCGCAGCCCGCTCGCGCCGTCGAGCGCCAGCATACGGCTGCCGCCGCGCGTCTCGGCGGGCCGCTGCGCAATCAGCTCGGTGGGAAGCTCGAAGTGAAAATCCTGGCGCTGCATCCGATCCATACTACCAAGCGCGGCAATCGCTCCCGGAAAATGGAACGATAATCGAATATACTGCGCCCCTGGCATGCCCGGATGGCGGAACTGGTAGACGCGCCGGACTCAAAATCCGGTTCCCTGAAAAGAGTGTGGGTTCGATTCCCTCTCCGGGCACCAGAGTTAACTTGTGGGATCCCCTTGAATTTCTGCAGTCACTGCGGTTCGCCCGTCACCTCCAAGATTCCCGATGGGGATCACCTGCCGCGCTTCGTCTGCGCGAACTGCGGCGCGATCCACTATAAGAATCCGCTGCTGGTGCTCGGCTGCGTTCCGGAATGGCAGAACAAGATCCTGTTGTGCCGGCGGGCGATCGAGCCGCGTCTCGGGTTCTGGACCGTGCCGGCCGGATTCATGGAAAACGGCGAAACCATGGAGGCCGCGGCTGCGCGCGAGTGCTACGAGGAGGCCCTCGCGAAGGTCCAGATTGGATCGCTCCTGGCGGTGGTCAACGTCACCCACGCGGGTCAGGTGCACGTGATGTTCCGGGCGCGCCTTTTGGCGCCGGAATACGCGCCGGGCCGGGAAAGCCTCGAGGTGGGTTTGTACGGGGAATCGGAGATTCCCTGGGACGATCTGGCGTTTCCGAGCGGCGAGTTCACGCTGCGGCGTTATTTCGCGGACCGGGCCAAGGGGCGTGAGGACTACCATTTCACGGAGCTCACGCGACCGTTGAAATCCTCTGGTGTGGCAGAATAGCGGCCGCAACGAAATTCATTCAACTCATAATCATCTCGAGAAGGGCAAGTCATGGCGTTCGTGGTCACTGAAAGCTGCATCAAGTGCAAATACATGGACTGCGTGGAAGTGTGTCCGGTGGATTGCTTCCATGAGGGGCCGAATTTTCTGGTGATCGATCCCGATGAGTGCATCGACTGCACCTTGTGCGAACCCGAATGCCCGGTGGAGGCGATTTTCTCCGAGGAGGAGATTCCGGCCGGCCAGGAGAATTTCCGTCAGCTGAACGCGGAGCTCGCCAAGAAATGGCCGGTGATCAGCGAGATGAAGGAACCGCCCGCCGACGCCAAGCAATGGGAGGGCGTCAAGGACAAGTTGAAGCTCCTGGAGCGCTAAGGCGCCTGACGCGCCGTGCGCTCGGCGCCCTCGCCGTTCGCGCGCGCCGCCGCCTGCAGCTGCTTGAGCGTCTTCAAGAGTTCCGGGGGCGGCATGTACCCGTTGATGAAATCACCCCCGTCGGTGACGATGGCGGGCGTGCCGCGCACGCCGATGCTCTGACCGAGCGCGTACTCCCGCGCCACCGGCGTCGCGCCGCAGGTCTTGTTCATGTCGAGCTCGGCCCCCGCCTTGGCGCGGGTGAACGCCTCGTTGCGATCCGCCGAGCACCAAACCACTTCCGCCTTGCGCCAGCTTTCCGTATTCGGCCCCGTGCGCGGGAAAAACAGATAGCGCACCCGGATGCCGAGCTTGTTGATCTCCGCGATCTCGCTGTGCAGCTTCCTGCAGTACTGGCAGTCGACGTCGGTGAACACCGTGACGGTGTAAATCGGATTCTTGGGCGAGAAGATCACCATCTGCGATTCGGGCACGGCGTCGATCATCGCGGCCCGCGCGCGCGCGCGGATGGCCTCGGTCAGATTGGCCCGTGTCGCCATGTCGTACACGTTGCCGTCGAGGAAATACTTGCCGTCCGCGGTGAGGTAGCTCACCTCGGCGCCTTGCGTGAACTGGTAGATCCCGGGGATTGGCGACGGTTTCAGATCCTCGAGCTTCGTGCCGGCCGGCAGCAGTTTGAGCAGCGCCGGCCGTTGATCGGGATGCGCATCCGCCGCTGCCGCCTGCGGATCCGGTGCCTGCGAATCCGGCGCCTGTGCAACCGTCGCCTGCGCGCCGCACGGCTGCGAGCCGGCGGCGAGCACCGTGAGTGCGAAAATTACCCAGCTTGTCCGCATCGAATACTCCGGAGGGTGAGAGCGGTTTGGACTGTCTCCCAGCCCGGTGGTTCAGGAAATCGGATCATCGGCCGTGCGCCGCTCCGCCCGGAGCTAGCCGCGCGGATGGTGCTGAGCGTGGATCTCTTTCAGTCGCTCGCGCGCGACATGCGTGTAGATCTGGGTCGTCGAGAGGTCCGAGTGGCCGAGCAGCATCTGCACGACCCGCAGGTCCGCACCGTGATTCAACAAATGTGTCGCGAAGGCGTGCCGCAGGGTGTGCGGTGAAAGATCCTTCTCCACGCCGGCCTTCTTCGAGTAGCGCTTGATGATGTGCCAGAATGCCTGGCGCGTCATGCGATCGCCGCGTCGCGTGGGGAACAGGTAATCGGTCTGCCGCTCCAGCAGGATCTCCACGCGCGGCCCCTGCATGAACTGCTGCAGCCAGCGAACGGCCTCCTCGCCGAGCGGAATCAGCCGCTCGCGATTGCCCTTGCCGATCACGCGCATGACGCCCTGATTCACGTTGACCTGATTGTGCTTGAGGCTCACCAGCTCGGAGACCCGCAGGCCCGTCGCGTATAGTACCTCGAGCATGGTGCGGTCGCGGTGGCCGAGCGGATCGGTGACCAGCGGCGCCTCGAGCAGCGCGTCGACCTCGGCCTCGGTGAGCGATTTCGGAAGCGAGCGCCCGATCTTGGGCATCGCGATCTGCGCGGTGGGGTCCACGGAGATCAAACCTTCGCGCACCATGAACCGGAAGAATCGCCTGAAGCTCGACAATTGGCGCGCCGTGGACCTGGGGCGCGAACCGCCCTCGACCCGGGCGGCGATGAATCCCAGAAGCTCGATGCGCGTGGCCTTGAGCAGCGCGCTGTCGCGCTCCTCGAGCCAGCGCGCCAGTGCGGTCAAATCGGCACGGTAGGCCGCGAGCGTGTTGGCCGAGAGGCCCCGCTCCATCCACACCGCGTCGAGAAATCGCTGCAAGGCGGGATCCGCCGCATCTTTTGATGGAGGCACTCCCGCGCCCGAGCTTCTCGTATAAACCGACCGTTTCAGAGCCGTCGCCATATGTTCCCGCGTTCGAGCCGCACGAAATCGTGCTGTACGCGCTGTCGGGGTTCAGTATGCGAGCGGTGCTTGTAGGGGGGCGTGACCAGTCTCACAATCAGGGTTAAGTATTAACATAAGGAGAACCAGATCACAGAAGCGCGCGCGCGAACCCTCTTGCAACGCCTGTATTCAGTCTATTGCATCGTGCTGTTCACGGCATTGAGCCTAATCACGCTCGCCGTCAACCTGTTCCTGCCGGGCCTCAAGGGTCGGCGCCGGGTGGCGGGCGCCTCCTCGCGCTGGTTCTTCGGCATCGCGGGCATCCCGTTGCGAATCGAGGGATTGGATCGGCTTCCCGAGGCGCCGTGCGTGGTGGTCGCCAATCATGCGAGCTACATCGATGGCATCGTCGCGGCGGCGGCGCTTCCGCCGGATTTCGCGTTCGTCATCAAGCGTGAAATGGTGCGCGTGCCGCTCGCGGGCCTTCTGCTGCGACGGCTCGGCTCCGCCTTCGTCGAGCGGTTCGACCGCCACAAGGGCGGCTCCGACACCCGTCGCGTCTGGAAGCTGGCGGCAACCGGCCAGTCGCTGGTTTTCTTTCCGGAGGGCACCTTCGACGCGACGCCTCAGGTGGGTCGGTTCCTGGGAGGCGCCTTCGCGACGGCCGAGCGGGCCGGCATGCCGGTCGTGGCCGTGGCGATCCACGGCACCCGCGAAGTTCTGCCGACCGGCAGCCTCATGATTCACCGCAGCCCCATCCGGTTCCAGGTGCTCGGCGTGATGTCGCCCGACGGCGCGCGTCAGAAAAGCCGGGAGTTGATCGCTGCCGCGGTGGGCGAGCCGCTGGCGCCCTGACCGGGCGTATAATCCGGACTTCCCCTTTTTATGGAAGTTTGTGCCATGAGCAGAGATCCACTCGTCATCCTGTCCGCCCGCCGCACACCGGTTGGGGCCTTTCAAGGTGTATTTGCCGGCGTTACCGCACCGCAGCTGGGCTCGGTGGCCATCAAGGCGGCGCTCGCCGACTCCGGGGTCGCGCCCGGCGACGTGGATGAGGTGATCATGGGTTGCGTGCTGGCCGCGGGCCTCGGTCAGGCCCCCGCGCGGCAGGCCGCGCTCGGCGCCGGCATCCCGGCGAGCGTCCCCAGCACCACGATCAACAAGATGTGCGGATCGGCCATGCGCGCGATCATGCTGGCCGGGGATCAGATCCTGGCCGGGTCGGCGCGGATCATGGTGGCCGGCGGGCTCGAGTCCATGACCAATGCCCCCTATCTGCTGCCGAAGGCGCGTGCGGGCTATCGCATGGGGCATCAAGAGGTGCTCGACCACATGTTCACGGACGGGCTCCAAAGTCCCTGGGACGGCCAGCTCATGGGCTGCTTCGCGGAGGCGACGTCGAGCAAGTACGATTTTTCACGCCAGGCGCAGGACGACTTCGCGCGCGAATCCTCACGCCGCGCCCAGGCGGCGATCGCGAACGGCGCCTTCGCGGCCGAGATCGCGCCGGTCACCGCCAAGACCCGCAAGGGCGAAGCGGTGATCGACAAGGACGAGACGCCGGGCACCATCGACGTGTCGAAGATTCCCACGCTGAAACCCGCGTTCCGTAAGGACGGCTCGGTCACGGCCGCGAGTTCCGCGAGCATTTCCGACGGCGCCGCGGCCGTGGTGTTGACCCGTGAATCGGTGGCCCGCGAGCGCGGTCTTACGCCGCTCGCCCGCATTCTCGGCTACACGAGCTTCGCCAGGGAGCCGGAATGGTTCACGCTCGCCCCGGTGGGCGCGATGCAGAAGCTTCTCAAGCAGATCGAGTGGCGCGCGGAGGATGCTGATCTGTACGAGATCAATGAGGCCTTCGCGGTGGTGACGATGGCGGCGATGAAGGACCTCAGCCTGGATCACGGCAAGGTAAACGTGAACGGCGGCGCCTGCTCGTTGGGGCATCCGATCGGCGCCACCGGGGCGCGCCTCGTGACGACGCTCCTGCACGCGTTGAAGAACCGCGGCAAGAAGCGCGGCATCGCGAGCCTTTGCATCGGCGGCGGCGAAGCGACGGCGATCGCCGTCGAGCTGCTCTGAAGCACGCGGGCACCGGCGAGGGATGCCCGCTAATGGGGGTGGGCATCCCTGCCCGACCATGCCCAGATCCATTGACCATCCCTGGTAAGCAGCTTCCGTGGCTTAGAACCATGGTGTCCCCATCGAGTAAAGCGACGTTCGTTCGTCAATCCCCTCAACGCCTGTCCGCCTGGCGGACACGGGTCGTCCGATCGAGGCATTTGTGGTCTACTACGCCACCGTTTTCAATGACTTAGGCTCAAACACCCAGGTGCGAATTCGATGACCGAAAATCAACGGGATGTCATGGAATATGAGGTCGCCATCGTTGGCGGCGGTCCCGCAGGCCTCGCCTGCGCCATCCGGCTGAAGCAGCTGAACCCCGACCTCTCGGTGTGTGTGCTGGAGAAGGCGGCAAGCCTCGGCGCTCATTCCCTCTCCGGCGCGGTTCTCGAGCCGGGACCGCTCGACGAGCTTCTACCGTCCTGGCGCGAGCATGCCCCGGCGATCTGCGTGCCCGCGACCCGGGATGAGTTTTTGTACCTGACCCGCCGCAACCGGTACAAGATGCCGATGACGCCGCCGCAGATGGTGAATCACGGCAACTTCATCGTTTCCCTGGGACAGTTGATCCCCATCCTCGGAGCCGAGGCGGAGAAGCTCGGCGTGGACGTGTTTGCCGGATTTGCCGCTGCCGAAGCACTTTTCGATGAAGCCGGGGCGGTCAAGGGCGTGCGCATCGGCGACATGGGGCTCGAGAAGAACGGCGAGCCTGGACCGAATTTCGCGCTCGGCCCGGAGATTCACGCCAAGGTCACCCTGTTCTGCGAGGGGTGCCGCGGCAGCACCTCGAAACAGCTCATCCGCCGCTTCAAGCTCGACGCCGGCAAGTCGCCGCAAACCTACGGCCTCGGCTTCAAGGAGCTGTGGCAGCTGCCGCCCGGGCGCGTGCAGCCCGGCCTCATCCAACACACCGTGGGCTGGCCGCTCGACAGCCGAACTTATGGCGGAAGCTTTCTCTACCATCTGAACAACGATCGGGTGTACGTCGGGTTCGTCGTCGGCCTCGACTACGAGGATCCGCGCTTCAAGCCGTTCGAGGCGTTCCAGCAATTCAAGAATCACCCGTCGGTGAAGGCGCTCCTCAAGGGCGGCGAGATTCTCGCCGGCGGCGCCCGTACCGTCATCGAAGGCGGCTATCAATCCATGCCGACCCTGGAAATGCCCGGTGCCATGCTGGTGGGCGATGCCGGAGGCACGCTCAACACGCCGAAAATCAAGGGCATTCATCAGGCCATCCGCTCGGGCATGACCGCCGCCGCCCATTACGTCGAGACCGGCGGCTCCGCGGGCTTCGACAAGCGCTGGCGCGAGTCGCCCGGCGGCCGCGAGCTGTACAAGGTGCGCAACATCCGGCCCGGCTTCAAACACGGTCTATGGCTCGGGCTCGCCAATGCGGGACTGGAAACCGTCACGCTCGGTAAACTACCCTGGACGCTCGCCAATCACGCCGACGACAAGGCCCTCAAGCGCCTGGATGAATACGTCTCTCCCGATCGGGATTGGGGAGACCGGGAATTGCCGCCGCGCGATCGGCTGGCATTCGTGTTTTTTGCCTCCACCACACACGAGGAAAATCAGCCGGTTCACCTCAAGGTCGCGGACCTGAATCTCTGTGCGACGACCTGCACCCGGGAATTCGGCAACCCTTGCACCAATTTCTGTCCCGCCAACGTCTACGAGATGATCGACGACGGCGCGGGCGGCCGCAAATTGCAGATCAACTCGTCGAACTGCGTGCATTGCAAGGCCTGCGACATCAAGGAACCATACACGGATCAGATCACGTGGGTGACGCCCGAGGGCGGCTCGGGCCCGAACTACCAGAGCCTTTAGTTGCGTGACGCACGAGCCCCAGACGGTCGGCGCCCGGTGGCGGTCGGAAATCGCCGCGCGCCGGCTGCAATTCGATCCCTCGCAGCAGGAGGCGGCCGAAAAGCTCGACCAGGTGGCCGACGGCCTGCGGCATGAGCGGCGCACGTGGCTCGGCGGCTGGAAAAGAGCCAATGGGGACACTCCTCGCGGGCTGTATCTGTGGGGAGGAGTCGGCCGCGGCAAGACCCTGCTGATGGATGCGTTCTTCGCCTCGCTCGGAGCGGTGCCGCGCGAGCGGACTCACTTCTACCGTTTCATGCGCGGCGTGCACGAAGAGCTCGGCCGCGCCAGGAGCCGCGAGAATCCCCTGGAGCTCGTCGCGCGGCGCATTGCCGGACGCGCGCGCGCGTTGTGTCTCGACGAGTTCTTCGTCGCGGACATCGCCGACGCCATGATCCTGTCGGGTCTTCTCGCCGGGCTGTTTCGCCGCGGGGTGACGCTGGTCGCCACCTCGAACGTTCCGCCGCGGGAGCTGTACAAGGACGGCTTGCAGCGGCAGCGTTTTCTCCCGGCCATCGGGCTCATCCAGGCCCACGTCGACCTGCTCCAGGTGGATTCGGGGGTCGATTACCGGCTGCGGCAGCTCGAGCGGGCGCCGACCTATCTGGACTCGGGCTCGCCGCTGACGTCGCAGGCGCTGTTGAAGCGCTTCGAGGAGCTTGCCGGGGGCGGGGCGACCGCCCCGGCCACCCTCACCATCGAGGGCAGGCCGATCCGGGCCGTGCACACCGGCCCCGACATGGCATGGTTCGAGTTCGCCGAGCTCTGCGAAGGTCCGCGCAGCCAGAACGACTACATCGAGCTCGCCAGACTCTACGGCACGGTGTTCATCGCCAATGTCCCGGTATTCACACCCTCGCACGAGGATGCGGCGCGGCGCTTCATCATGCTGATCGACGAGTTCTATGATCGCGGCGTCAAAACGGTGGTATCGGCGGCCGCTCCCCCGGAAAGTCTTTACCGCGGCGAGCGCCTTCGATTCGAGTTTCAGCGCGCGGCCAGCCGCCTGGTCGAGATGCAAACGCCGGGATATCTCGCCGGCCGCCACCATGCCTGAAGCGCTGTGCTCCGCGCCCTGGCATAATTCGCCGATGCCGACGGTGGCCGAATTCAAAATCGAATACAAGCGCATCCTCGATCCCACGGGAGCGCTCGTGGCGGATCCGCCCGCCTTCGCAACGGACTACGAGGACGTGCGCGGCATGTACCGGGCGATGGCGCGGGAACGGCTGTTCGATGCCAAGGCGGTCAATCTGCAACGAACCGGCCAGCTCGGGACCTATGCCTCGGCGCTCGGACACGAGGCGACGCACATCGGCGTGGGATCCGCGATGCGCCCGGAAGACGTGCTCGCGCCGGTGTATCGCGAAATCGGCACTCAGCTGTGGCGCGGCGTGACCATGACGGAGATCCTCACCTATTGGGGAGGCGACGAGCGCGGCAACGACTTCGCCCACGCGCGGCATGATTTTGCGTGGTGCGTGCCGATCGCCACCCAGACCCTGCACGCCGCCGGCGCAGCCATGGCGTTCAAGATTCTCGGCGAGCCGCGCTGCGCGCTCGCCTACATCGGCGACGGCGGCACCTCGGAAGGCGCTTTCTACGAGGCGTTGAACCTGGCCGGCGCGCGCGAGCTGCCGGTGGTCTTCGTGATCGTGAACAACGGCTGGGCGATCTCGGTGCCCGTCGCGCAGCAAACCGCCACCCGCACCCTGGCGCAGAAGGCCGTGGCCGCGGGGATCCCGGGAATCCAGGTCGACGGGAACGACGTTTTCGCCGTGCGCGACACGGTCGCGGCCGCGCTTCACCGCGCGCGGCGGGGCGGCGGCCCGACTCTGATCGAGACCCTGACCTACCGCTTGAGCGATCACACGACCGCGGACGACTCCGGCCGCTACCGCCATCCCGACGAGGTCAAGCAAGCCTGGGCGCTCGAGCCCCTGATCCGCTTGCGCGAGTACCTGTTCAAGGCGGGCGCCTGGAGCGATGCCGATGAACAGGGGTGGTCGCGGGAATGCGCCCGCGAGATCGACGCGGCGGTGAACGAGTATTTACAGGGCTCGAAGCCCTCGACCGATGCCATGTTCGATCACCTGTTTGCCGAGATGCCGCGCCACCTCATCGGGCAGCGCGAGGTGGCGCGCAGATACGGCGCGAAGACGAGCGGACATTCCAGCGGAAATTGAGTTGGCGAAAGTAACCATGGTCGAGGCCATCGCAATGGCGCATGGCTGGGAAATGCAGCACGACGAACGCGTGGTCGTGATCGGTCAGGACGTCGGCGTGAACGGCGGTGTGTTCCGCGCGACGGCGGGACTTCAGGCGCGCTTCGGCAGGCTTCGGGTGCAGGACACGCCGCTCGCCGAGGCGACGATTGCCGGCATGTCGGTGGGCATGGCGGCGCACGGATTGAAGCCGGTGGCCGAGATTCAATTCATGGGCTTCATCTACCCGGCCCTCGATCAGATCGTGAATCACATGTCGCGCATGCGCTACCGCACGCGCGGGCGGCTCACCTGCCCGGTGGTCATCCGTACTCCGCACGGCGGCGGCATTCACGCCCCCGAGCATCACTCCGAGAGCACCGAGACCATGCTCTGCCACATTCCGGGAATCCGGGTCGTCTGCCCGTCATCGCCGGCGCGCGCCTACGGATTGCTGCTCGCCGCCATCCGCGATCCCGACCCGGTCATGTTCCTGGAGCCGGCGCGGCTGTACCGCGCCATGCGCCAGGAGGTGAGCGACGACGGGCTTGCGCTGCCTCTCGACCGTTGCTTCATCCTGCGCGAGGGCGGTGACTTGACGCTGGTCACGTGGGGCGCCATGACGGTCGAGACGCTGCGGGCCGCAGCCCTGCTCGAGGCGCAGGGAATCAGCGCCGAGGTGATCGATCTGGCGACCTTGAGTCCGATCGACAGCGACGCGATCCTCGCCTCCGTCGCCAAGACCGGCAGGCTCGTCATCGTGCACGAGGCGGCACGCAACGTGGGTGTCGGCGCCGAGATCGCGGCGATCGTCGCCGAGCACGGCCTGTACGATCTCGTCGCTCCGATCCAACGCGTCACGGGGTTCGATACCGTGATGCCGTTGTTCAAACTCGAGCACGATTACATTCCCGGCGTGCAGCGCATCGTCGATGCCGCACGATCCACCTTGGACGGTTAGAGCAACCTGCATGGGCACATTCAGACTTCCGGATTTGGGCGAAGGCTTGGCGGAGGCCGAGATCCTCGAGTGGCACGTCGGGCCCGGCGACCACGTGCACGCCGATCAGCCCATGGTGTCGGTGGAAACGGCGAAATCCGTGGTCGAAGTGCCGGTTCCCTACGCGGGCACCGTCATGAAGCTCCACGGCGCCGCGGGCGACATCATAGCGACCGGCGCGCCGCTGATCGACTTCGACTCCGGCACCGTCGTCGGCAGCATGCCGGTCACGGCGGAGACGGAGTCCGTCGACCTCGGAATGGCGGCGGTCTCGCAGGGCAATGGCGCGGCGCGCCCGCGCGCATTGCCGGTGGCGCGCGCGGCGGCGCGCCACTTGAAGCTCGATCTCGGGCGCATCTTGGGCTCTGGGCACGATGGCCTGATCACTCTCGATGACGTGCTCGGGGGAGCGCCCACCGGCGCGCCCCAGCGCGGCGCACCTGCGACGCCGGCGTTGCCGCCCGGAGCGGCGTGGGAGCCGTTGCGCGGCCTGCGGCGCGCCATGGCGCGCAGCATGTCCGCATCGCAAGCCGAGGTTCCGCTCTCCACGGTGTGCGATGACGCCGACCTACATGCGTGGTCGAGGCCCGGGGACTACATGCTGCGGCTGATTCGCGCGCTCATCGGCGCCTGGCGCATCGAGCCCGCCCTGAACGCCTGGTACGACACCGCCTCGAATTCGCGCGTGCTTTTCGATCACATCGATCTCGCGATCGCGGTGGATACCCCCCAAGGCCTGATCGTGCCGGTGGTGAGGAACATCGAGAACAAGCCGCCGGCGGAATTGAAGGCCGCCGTCGCCGCGCAGAAGAGCGCCGCGCATCAGCGCAGCATCCCGCCGGAGGACCTTCGCGATTTCACCCTCATGCTCTCGAACTTCGGCACGCTCGCGGGCCGCTACGGCATTCCCATCGTGGTGCCGCCGGCGGTTGCGATTCTGGGCGCGGGCAAGGTGCGCGCGGATGCGGTCGCGGTCGGCGGCACCGTGGCGGCGCATCGGCGCATGCCGTTGTCCTTGAGCTTCGATCACCGCTGCATCACCGGAGGCGAGGCATGCCGCTTTCTGGCGGCCGTGATCGCCGATCTCGAAAAGCCAGACTGACTTCCAGGACCAGAACATGCACCCAGCAAGCACCGAACAACATCGAATGGCGGCCGTCGTCGCCGCGGCGGCCCGCTTGCCGAAGTCGCGCCGCGCCCCCGACTACAAGCGCTTTTTGGAAACCTATTACGGCAGCGTCGATCCGGAGGACATGGCGGCGCGCGCGCCGGCGGAGCTCGCGGGAGCGGCGCTGGCGCACCTCAAATTCGCCCACACGCGCCGCGGCCGCGCGCTGGTGCGGGTGTTCAATCCGACCCTGCGCGAAGACGGCTACACCTCGCCTCATACGGTGATCGAGGTGGTGAACGACGATATGCCCTTTCTGGTCGATTCGATCGGCCTCGCCCTGACCAGGGCGTCGCTGACCATGCATTTCCTCGCCCATCCGATCTTCGCCGTATCGCGCGATACGGCGGGGGCGCTGCGTTCCATCGAGGCACGCGCCGCGGTCACCGACAAGCATCTGCGCCTGGAGTCATTCCAGCATGCGGAGGTGGATCGCATCGTGGATCCCGCGCTCCTGGAATCGCTGCGCGAGGATATCGAGCGGAGCATGCGCGATGTGCGCGTCGCCTGCGCCGACTGGGCCAAGATGCGCGCCGAGGCGAGGCGCGCTTCCGATGATCTCGGCGCCCTGAGCGCACGTTTCGATGCGCGCGACGTGAGCGAAGCGCAGGCGCTCCTCTCATGGATGGAAAACCGCAACTTCACCTTCCTGGGCTACAAGGAATACCGGCTGCGCAGCCGCAAGGGCCAGGACGCGCTCGAGCCGGTGGAGGAAACGGGGCTCGGCGTGCTGCGGACCGGGCATCGGCGCCCGCCCAGCACCACGCGAACCCTGCCGAGCGACATCCGGCGCCAAAGCCGTGCGCGCGATCTGGTGCTGGTCACCAAGGCGAACCTGCAATCGTCGGTGCATCGCGCCGGCTACCTGGACTACGTGGGCGTGAAGTCCTTCGATGCGGCCGGCCGGCTGATCGGCGAGCGCCGGTTTCTCGGCTTGTGGACCTCCTCCGCCTATAACTGCACGCCACGCGAAATTCCGCTGGTGCGCCACAAGGTCGCGCAGGTCGTCCAGCACTTCGCGCTGGCGCCCGACAGCCACGACGGCAAGGCGTTGCAGCACATACTGGAGTCATTCCCGCGGGACGAGATGTTCCAGGCCGGCGTGCCCGACCTGATCCGTCTGGTGATGGGCATCTTCGGGCTGCAGGAGCGGCCGCGGGTCCGTCTGCTGCTGCGGCGCGACCCGTTCCGCCGCTACTACTCCTGCCTGGTCTTCGTGCCGCGCGAGAAGTACAACACGCAGGTGCGCCAGCGCATCGAGCGCGTCATCGGCGAGGCGCTCGAGGCCACGGGCATGGAGTCGCAGGTGCAGATCGCGGAATCGAACCTCGCCCGCATCCACATCGTGGCGCGCACGTTGCCGACCGCGGGCTCGCGCAAAGACGGCGATGCGCTCGAGCGGCGGATCGCCGTCGCGGTGCGTTCCTGGGCGGACGATTTCAAGACGGCGCTCCTGGCGCGCTTCGACGAAGCCTACGCGCTCAAGCTGTTCGCGACCTACGCGCAGGCGTTTCCCGCCGCCTATACCGAGGATTTCTCGGGCGATGCCGCGGCCGTCGACGTGACGTTCCTCGAGGCCGCGGAACGCGAGCGCGAGCGGCTGCATCTGGACGTGTACCGTCCCGAGCCGCGCCGCAAGGAAAAATTCTTTCTCAAGATCTTCCGCAATCTCGAGGATGCCATCCCGATCTCCGACCTTCTGCCCATGCTCGAGAACATGGGACTCAAGGTGATGGCCGAACGTCCGTACGGGCTCGAGTTCGCCGGCGGGCGGCGCGCCTGGATCCAGGATCTCGAGCTCAACATTCAGGGCACCGCCGTCGCCAAATTCGACGTTCTGGCGGACGAGATCAAGAGCGCGTTCACGGCCGTGTGGACCGGCCAGATGGATTCGGACAGATTCAATCAGCTGACGCTGACGGCCGGCGTGCCGTGGCGCCTCGTGGTGGTGCTGCGCGCCTACTGCCGGTATCTGCTGCAGACGGGACTTCCGTTCAGCCAGGGCTACATTGCCCAGGTGCTGGTCAATAATCCGGAGATCGCGCGCGATCTCGCGGACCTGTTCGTCACGCGGTTCGACCCGGACATCTCCGAGGCGGCGCGCCGCGCAGGCGGCGCGCGGCTCGATCAGAAGATCCGATCCAAACTCGAGGATGTGACCCGCTCCGACGAGGACCGGATTCTTCGCGCCCTGTGGAACGCGCTCTCGGTGACGGTGCGCACCAACGCCTACCAGCTCTCCGGGAGCGGCCGGCTCAAGGACTATCTCTCGTTCAAGATCGAGAGCCAGAAGCTTCGCGAGCTTCCGCTGCCGAAGCCCATGTTCGAGATCTTCGTGTTTTCGACGCGCATGGAGGGCGTGCATCTGCGCATGGGTTTCGTCGCCCGCGGCGGCATCCGCTGGTCGGACCGGCGCGAGGATTTCCGCACCGAAGTGCTCGGCCTCATGAAGGCCCAGCAGGTCAAGAACACCGTCATCGTGCCGGTCGGCGCCAAGGGCGGCTTCGTGGTGCGGCGGCCCCTGACGGGCGACCGCGACGCGCAGCTCGCCGAGGTGGTCGCGTGCTACCAGACGCTGATCCGCGGCCTGCTCGACCTCACCGACAACATCGTCGAGGACAAGATCGTCCCGCCGCCGCGGGCGGTGCGCCACGACGGCGACGATGCCTACCTGGTGGTGGCCGCGGACAAGGGCACGGCGACCTTCTCGGACATCGCCAACGCCATATCCGAGGAATACGCATTCTGGCTGGGCGATGCGTTCGCCTCGGGCGGCTCGGCCGGCTATGACCACAAGAAAATGGCGATCACCGCCCGCGGCGCGTGGGAATGCGTCAAACGGCATTTTCGCGAGGTCGGCATCGACATTCAGAGCCGGGATTTCACCGTGGCCGGGATCGGAGACATGGCGGGGGACGTGTTCGGCAACGGCATGCTGCAATCCCGGCACATCCGGCTGGTCGCGGCCTTCAATCACCAGCACATATTCATCGATCCGGATCCGGATCCGGCACGCTCCTATCGCGAACGCGAACGTCTGTTCCGCCTGCCGCGCTCCTCGTGGGAGGATTACTCGAAGGCGGCCATCTCCAAGGGGGGCGGCATCTACTCGCGCGGCGCCAAGAGCCTGACCCTCTCGCGCGAGGCGCAGGCGCTCCTGGAGCTGCCGGCGCAGGCGACACCCAATGAGGTCATCAAGGCCATCCTGAAGTCGCATGTCGACCTGTTGTGGAACGGCGGGATCGGCACCTACGTCAAGGCGAGCGGCGAGTCCAACGGCGACGTGGGCGACCGCAGCAACGATGCCGTGCGCATCGACGCCGCGATGCTCAATTGCAAGGTCATCGGCGAGGGCGGAAATCTCGGCTTCTCGCAGCTCGGCCGCGTGGAGTTCGCCCTCCGCGGCGGCCGCCTGAACACCGACTTCATCGACAATTCCGCGGGTGTGAATTGTTCGGACGTCGAGGTCAACCTGAAGATCCTGCTGAACGGCGCCGTGCGCGCGCGCGAGATCACGCGGGCCGCGCGCGACCGCCTCCTCGTGCAGATGACGGACGAGGTCGCGGGCCTGGTGTTGCGCAACAATTACCTGCAGGGCCAGGCGATCAGCACCAGCGAGTTCCATTCGAAGGAGCGCCTGAGCGAGAACGCCGCCGTGATCCGCGTGCTCGAGCGCTCCGGCGACCTGAATCGCGCGCTCGAGTTTCTGCCCTCCGAGGAGGAGATCGCCGACCGGCGCAAAGCCGGCGAGGGCCTCACCCGTCCGGAACTCGCCATCCTCCTCTCGTACGGCAAGATCTGGTTGTACAAGGCGCTGATCAATTCCAACGTGCCGGAGGATCCCTATCTTTCCGTCGAGCTCATCCGCTATTTTCCGGCGCCCGTGCAGCGCCGCTTCGCCGCGCGTTTGAAGCGTCATCGGCTGCGTCGCGAGATCATCGCCACGGCCATCACCAACAGCCTCATCAACCGCATGGGACCGGTCTTCCCGGTGCGCGCGCAGGACGATACCGGAGCGGATCCCGCGGCCATTGCGCGCGCCTACACCACTGCGCGCGAGGTCTTCGCGGTGCGCGATATCTGGTCGCAAATCGAGGACCTCGACAACAAGATCCCGGCCTCGGTGCAGTACATCGCGATGAATCAAACGGCCCGCCTGCTGCGTCACGCGAGCTACTGGCTCATCGAGCACCTGCGCGAGCATCTGGTCATTGAGCGCGCCGTGCTTCGCTACGCCGCGCCGGTGCAGGAGCTGTGGGGCGAGCTCGGCTCGGCGCTGTCCGCCACGGCCTCGGCGCGCCTCGGCGTGGATCGATCCCGCCTGGTCGAACAGAACGTCCCGGAGCGGCTGGCGACCCGGATCGCGTCGCTCGAGATCCTGCACTGCGCGCTGGATCTGGTGGAGGTCGCCATGGCCGCAAAGGTCGAAATCGGCTTCGCCGCAAAGGCCTACTTCAACATCAGCGAGCGCATGGGGCTTTCCTGGATCAAGGAGCAGATCGACAGTCTGGCGGTCGAGGGACAATGGCAGGCCGCCGCCCGCAGGACCGTTCGAGACGAGCTGTACGGCCTGCAGCGCAGGATCACGGGCGCGGCACTCGAGTGCAAGGGCCGTGACCCCGTCGCGCGCGTCGATGAGTGGACCCGGCGCCGTGCGGCGCCGATCGACATCTTGAAGCGGATCCTGGCCGATATGCGCACCGGGTCGCAGCCCGACTTCGCCACATTGTCGGTCGCCCTGCAGGCGGTGAGGCGGCTCGCTCAAGAATGAAAACCCCCGGCACGATTCTGAGGGCCGACGAGGTGCATGACGCGTTCGGCGTGGAGTATCTACAGGCTCGGATCGAGCGCGAATTTCCCCTGGCGCGGCATCTCAAGGTCTTGGTCGACGCCGCGAATGACGTCGCCGTGGTGGTGCGCGCGCCGTTGACCCCGAATGCCAACCATAAGGGAACCGCGTTCGGAGGAAGCCTGTTCTGCGTCGCTGTACTCACCGGTTGGGCCTGGGCAAGCCGCTATATCGAGGCGCACGGGTTGAACGCCGACGCCGTGATCCAGGAATCGACGATCCGCTACTTGAAGCCGGTGAACGGCGAGTTTCGCGCGGCCCTGAAGGCGCCCCCTCCCGAGCACGTGGAGAAGTTCCTGAAGATGCTGGCGCGTTCCGGGCGCGGGCGCATCCGCTTGCACGTGGAGATTCTGGACGGTCCGACGCTCGCTGCGCGATTCGACGGCGTATTCGTGGCGGCGCTGCGCCGCGGTCCCGCTTTTTTAGGAGAATAGGGTGCCCTCAAAACTGATCCTGGTCCGTCACGGCCAAAGCACCTGGAATGTGGATAATCTGTTCACGGGCTGGCACGACGTGGATCTGACCGAGCTCGGCAGACAGGAGGCCATACTCGCGGGCCGGCAGCTGCAACTCGAGCGTTTGGAGCCCAAGATCGCATTCACGTCGGTGCTCAAGCGGGCGATCCGTTCTCTTTGGCTGATATTGGATACGACCGATCGGATGTGGTTGCCGGTCGAGAGGAACTGGCGGCTCAACGAGCGGCACTACGGGGCCCTGCAGGGTCTCGACAAGGCGCAGACCGTCGCCGAGCACGGCGAGGCCCAGGTGAAGATCTGGCGCCGCAGCTATGACGTTCCTCCGCCGCCTCTGGGGCCGGACGATCCGCGTCACCCGAAATTCGATGTCCGCTACGCCGACCTCGATCCGCGGGTGCTCCCGGCCTCCGAGTCGCTCGAGGACACGCTGGCCAGGGTGATGCCGTTCTGGGAGTCGCGCATCGTTCCCGAGCTTCGCGCCGGCCGCACGGTGCTGGTGGTGGCGCACGGAAACTCGCTCCGGGCGCTGGTGAAAATGCTGGACGACATGAGCGAGAGTGCGATCGTGGAGTTCAATATTCCCACCGGCATACCGATGCTGTACGAGCTCGATGACGAGTTGAGACCGCTCAGCCGGCGCTTCCTCGGCGACCCCGCCGCCGTCGCGGCGGCGCAAGATGCCGTGCGCCGGCAAGGCGAGAAAAAGAAGTGAATTGTGGGCTGGCCCTCAACGGGCTCGCCCTCAGGTGTCCGGCGCGATCGCCAACTTGAGTCCGCTCAGCGCGTCGGTGAAGTCCACCTGGCAGGACAGGCGGGAGGTCGCTTCCCGATAATCGGAAAGCTCCTTGAGCAGCTCCAACTCGTCGCTTTGCGGTTTCGGCAGCCGTGCCGTCCACGCGGGATCGACGTACACGTGACAGGTGGCGCAGGAGCAAAGGCCGCCGCAGATCGCCGCGACCCCGTAGTCGAGCTCGCGCAGGATCTCCATGACCTTGAGGCCTGGTTTGGCCTCGATCTCGTGCTCTTTGCCGTCACGGTCCACCACGATCATCCGCGCCATCAATCCCTCCAGGGTCCAAGGCCAAAGCGCGCTAGTGTGCCGGAACTTGGCTGCCGCGACCAGTCGCGCCGAGCCTGTCGGCGGGCCTTTC